>JGI12210J13797_10371694_pt1 | contig 63380 bp, 52 predicted proteins | sample ElkSlonscriptome_3_FD_13797 | JGI IMG/M metagenome (IMG submission 13797) | reverse complement strand
CCTCAGTTCGGCAACATGGCATCAACACGTATACCCGCCAGACACGCAGGTGAAATCAACCCTGTCGATTGGAGTTTGAATTGGTGCGAGCAACGACCAGCATCTCCCTTACAGTTTTAACGGTTGCATTATTCGGGTGTAATCAGGTCCAAATGACAGGGGATCAGGACAAGGTTTGCGGTTCATCGCTAACACTATTCCCTCAGGAGATCCCAGCGGCTCCCGAAAATTATGGACAAGCAGCAAGGGCCTGCGTTGAAAGATGGTCGGCACGACTGGCGCGCGGATCGGACCCCCTCAACATCATCGCGGATGCTGTAGTCGCGACATGCCACCAAGAAATCGAGCGCTTGGTAGACGGTAAAATCGTCTCCTATGACCGCATCAAGGCGTTGAACCCGGAGGTCCGCGCATACTGGCATGGCCATGCGATGTTCATTGGCGCACAAGTTAGGGCGGCAAATTGCTATCGGGATGCGTAATGATCCTGCTCAAAGTCCAAACCCCAGCCCCATCCGCCAAGGACGCTTGCCACGTTCGCCGCACCTAAGCTGCGCGGTCAAGCCTTCGAACCTTCAGCACTATCGCGTCCAAGCCTCATCCGTGCGATTGATGCTCAGCGCCCCGATCCACGGAACGCATAGTGATGCTGCCTCAACAGCTGATCCGCTCTGCCAAATCGGAGCGGTTTCATCTGTCAGGATCACCGGCATTCGATTGTGGATCTTCGCTGCATTGCCTGCCGCTTCGGTCATCACCATTGAATAGCAGTGACCCCACTCATCGCTCTTTCGCCAAATGCCTGCGACTGAAAAGACCTCCTGCTCTGGCAGACCCATCCAAGTGCGCGTTTTGCTGCCTTTAGGGCCTTCCGCTTCCGCCCACGAGGACACAGGAATTAGGCACCGCCGACTTTCGAACGATTTGCGCCACATGAAAGTATCAAGCTTGTCAGAGCGAGAGTTATTGACGGGCTTCGGCTTGAGAGGCTGTCCGGTTTTCTTGCTTTTGAGAGTGAGAGGAAAGCCCCATGTCATCGAACGAAGTTCGCCCTCCACCAGCACCATTCCTGGATAGCCGGGATAAATTTCGCTGGATAGGTTTGCACCTCCTGCCGCTTCAGTCGCTTCAAACCATTGCGCAACTTCGCCAGCGCTTTTCGTCATTCGATAGAGATTACACATGCAATCCACAGACCGATGCACACGCCTTTTGTCAATCGATCTGGAACATTAACAGAACATCTGCTTATTGACCCCATGACCCGACGCACACGATCCAAGGTAAAAACGATTGAAGCGGTTTTTCCGATAAGGGTTCATATCAGCTACAAGCGAGAAACACTGCCCGGTGTCTTGGAAGCAATCGAGCGATGGGGCACCGAGCACCTAGGCAGGGGGCGATTGGCGACACACACCAGTGCTGCTGTTGGTATGCATCAAGCCACGCTGTATTTCCGCTCGTTCGCCGAGGCAGAGCGGTGTTTTGAAACTTTTGCGGAATTACAGCTTCGCGATTGGGTGGCACAGACCAGTCTGGAATCCGCAGGGTGGAACTATGGTGTATTTGACGACCTTCAAAATGAGTGAGCCGACTGACCGTTTTTATCACAATTGGTGCGACAGCGGACGTTCCAAAGAAACAGGAGAGGGGCACCCATACAGGGGACCGTTCCCCCTCTCCTGCCTGGAGGTGCGCGCGTTGAACAACTCCGCGCGCAGTCTTGCGTAAGTCGCCGGAATAATCCCGGTGAGCTTCGTGAACGATTTCGGCTGTGAAAGCTGAATATCGGCGCGCAGATGCGCAACAATGGCGATCTGGCCGTTGCCAACAAAGGGCTGGTCAAAAACGCGAATATCCCCGTTCTCGCGCATACCGATTAGCAGGTTCCGATAATCGCCAAAGACAATGGAGCTTGCATCGTCCGCCATGCCCTCGGTTTCATCAATGGGAGCCGCCGTGATTGTTGGCAAAGGTACGCGGCGCACCATCTCGGGAACCTGAGCAACAACCTTTGCGAAATCCGCATTCTACAAATCCACGCTGCAATTCGCGCAAGATATTTGAGCATCGGAAAGCCAAAGCTGATGCTAGCAAAAATTAGCAGAATAGTCCGAGGAGGTACGCGTTCAGGTTTGCAAGAGTCCGGCGGGCAGCAACTCGACAAGGTCACTGATCGCGAACGGTTTTTGAACACGAGCTACCAGATCAAAGCGAGTGGAGAGGTTTGCGGCTTGGCCATAGCCGGTCGCAAAAATGAACGGCACACATTTGTCCTGTAAGGCCTCGGCGATCGCTTCTGAGGTTTCATCGCGCAAGTTTACGTCAAGAATGGCGAAGTCGAAACGGTGTTTCTCGATCAGCTCATGCGCGCGCTTCGAGTTTGGAGCGACGCTCACTTCTCTCGCGCCCAATCGGTTGAGCATGGCCTTTACAGTGCTGGCGATAATATATTCATCCTCGACCAGAAGGAAGTGTCCGGTCGTTGAACCGGTGTGCGTTTCTTGAGGTGCGGGAGCCTGCTCGCCCGATGTAAGGACAGATGAATAGGCGGAAGCAGGCAGGGTGATGGCGGCTTGCAGGCCGGTTGGCGTGATTCTGAGATCCGCTGTGCCCTGAAGTTGGTAAGGGATTGCTTCTTCGATAAGGCGGGTCCCGGTCCCTACCGAATTGCTACGCGCAACAGGGGGACCTCCGCGTTCAAGCCAATTGATATTGAAAGAGCCATCATCCGAAAGAGAGGTGGATATAATGAGCTTGCCGACAGCGTTGCTGAGCGCTCCGTATTTGACCGCGTTGGTCGTCATTTCATGGATCACGAGCGCCATGATCGGCATCGAGGCTGGTGTCAGGGCGACATTCGGCCCGTTGAATTGCCAGCGCTTGCCGGCATCATCGGGACCCATATAGGGCCGAAGCTCGGTTTCGAGCAGTTCCTTGAAAAGTCCCGAGCCTTCCTGAGCCTGGGCTGTCATAAGGTTGTGCGCCTCGGTAAGAGCTTTTACTCGGCCGTTTAGCGCCGTCTTGAATTTATCGACATCATCATCTTGCGAGGACGTCTGATCGACCAATCCCGAAACGAGCGCGAGGATATTGCGCACACGGTGATTGAGCTCGCTGATGAGCAGCTCCTGTCTCTGGTTCGCGCGGTCCTGCTCTTTCGCCCTTTGTTCGGCCAGCTTGTAGAGCACCTCGACAAACGTAGCTTTCAACGCATCCGCCAGTGTGCGTTCTCGCGAAGACCATTGCGCTGATTTGCCGCTCACTTCCTGCCTCCATTCGGCGAAGCTCTCGCGCGGCTGCAATCGAATGTTGCCTTGAATCTTTGCGACCGCCTTAACCGGATTTCCAGCCCAGCGATCCGTCTTTTTCTGTTCGCCGCGCAGGAGAACAAGATAGTCTTCGGGAACTTTGGAAATGGGGATTGCCATAATGCCAGAGGCAACCTCTGTAAGATCGCGGGCTTTCTCAAAATGATCCGATAGGCAGTCGGTGGCGAAAACTTGCATCACCGATTTATTCTCAAGCCAGTCGACGATCAGATTCAGGCTTTCCGCATCCGGCGTCTCGCCAAAGCTGAAAATCTCGCCCCCGATCTTGGCTACTACACCGTCGCACGCGACTACCGATTGGATCATTTTGGCCGCTTCGATGAAGCGTGCATTGGTCAGATGCGTATCGCTAAAGAGCGTCGTAATCTTGGCGTGCGCCAATTGCGCGCGATCGGACACTTCGCGCAAAGCCATCGCTTCGCTTTCGGCAATCTTGAAAGAAAATATATGCGCAAACAATTCGGCGGCGGATCGGCGGGGGGGCGGTAAGAGGAGTGGTTCCTGGATATTGTGGCAGGCAATAAGCCCCCACAGCCCCTCCGAAGTCACAATCGAGATCGACATCGAAGCGCGCACGCGCATATTCTTCAGATATTGAATATGGACCGGTGAAACTGCGCGGCTGATGCAAAGGCTCATATCCAGCGGTTTGTCGCCCGCAACATCTCCAACCGTCTTGAGTCTGGCCGGCTCGGTCTCAACATCCGGAATAATCCGGATCAGGCTTTTTTCGTACAGCGCGCGCGCCTGTGAGGGAATGTCGGAGGCCGGGTATCTGAGACCAAGATAGGATTCCACACCCTCCTTGACGCTCTCAGCGATCACCTCCCCGCTTTTGTCCGGATGGAAGCGGTAGACTATGACCCGATCAAAACCGGTCAGGAAGCCGATGTAGTCTGCAGCCTCCTGCGCCAACGCCATGTGACCATCGCGCGGGTCGAGATTTGCCGTCACGTGTCGGATTTCCAGCACCATGTCGGTTTTAAAACCGCCTTCGCTGAGCTCCAGCTCGACAACGATGCCATCGCGCGACAGGCTCACATTCACATCGACCAGGTGTCCTGGAACTATATCAGAGACGCGAAACAGCCTCTCACAATCGGCTTCGCGTGCAATCGAGTGAGTGGCTTTCTTGATCTGGTTCCAGTTTACCTCCGTGAACAAGTCCTCGGGCCTTGCCGCAAGCAGCTCTTTCTCCGAGATCGACAGGAAGTCAGGCGCGTTGGAAGAGTAACGACGCAGTGCTCCATCGTGAGCATATTTCAGGAGAGCGGCAAAGGGCTGGACAAGGCCGAGGAGGTGAATCGGCTCCTTGTCGCACTGCGAAAGATCAATTTCCTCTGCCATGCGCGCGATCCCCTTGTGGTGCAGAGTTTGGAGGTTTCTTTCTCTTGTCCGCTGGCGCAGCCCAGCTATTGGCGGCCATCATCGAAATCAGTCGATGCATTCCATTGCGGATTTTATGCTTTGACCAGAAGCAGGCTGGCGCAAGCGCCACTCGCGTAAGGTTGAGTGTGTTGCCGAAGGTTGGTGACCTCAAGTCACTCAAATCAAAGAATATAATTGAGAGGCGTGCGAAGATATTCACACTTGCAACTCGGATCGCTTCTTCACATATTCCACCTTCGCCCCACACTATCTCTTACAAACCAAGCGGGAATTGCGCCCCGAAACCCTATGTTTTCATTGATTAGACCCTCTTGTTATCAAAAGTCTAGGTTCTACTTCGCCTGCTCGTATTGTTAGAGGCTTGCGGCAACAGGTTGCCGGGCCGCGCCGCAAGATCGTGAAGTTCTTGTGACAGGCGCAAGACCATGGGGCACCACACCGTTTTCCGTATTCATGCTGGTACTCCGGGAATTAAGCCTCCCATTGGCCAGCATCAGACCGAAGTGGTGTTAGACCACGAAAACCCCGAGGAAGACATCCAGTTCGCTTTGGTATCCTCGCGCGATCGGGTGGCCAAGTAGGCCCCATTTCCCCGGTGTGATTGCAGGGTTCATCGTCGCTCTGCGTAGCTCTACGCAATCGGCATTGAACACAAGCTTTGCGCTTCTCCCCTACGTCCTGATGCGTGAGCTATCGATCTAAAACCCTTGCACTTTCTGCCCTTTTTGCGGCGGCACTTCCCGCAGCGCCAGCCCGGGCGGAAGGTGAAACGAGGGAAGCTGCGCAAGCGCAAAGCTCTGAGTCTTCCTCCCCGGCTTCGTCGAGGTCTTCTATCGCCTCGGCTCAGGTCTCTGTGCGAATCATGAAGCCGGTGGCGCTCATGCGGCCCGCCTCGCTTGAGGCGTTGAAGCGCGAGATGCAGAAACGGTCAGTCAGCGTTAGCACCGTCATAGATGAAGCCGCAGGCCACATCATTCACACAGTTGATTTTCCCTGAACCCATAAGCGAGCATTGCGCTCTCGCTTTGTTTTAGCGAGAGCGCAGCACGGAAAAGGGTGTCGAAGCAGCTTCAGGAGCTGCCCGTGTGGCAGCATCCCTCTCACGAAGAGCCTTTGCATCAGATCGTGCAGGGAGTGCCCATGATCCAGAAATTACGCGCTCGCCATGCTGTGACGGTTAACCGGACAATTGGAGGTCGGGAACAACTCCTGCTGAACTTCTGTCAGGCCAGGTTCGAGCTGCGGATTAACCGCTTCGATGCCATTCGCGCTCTGCAAACGGTCGAGCAGGTGATTGAATTGGAGCGCTTGCAGCGGTTGCGCAAAGCAGATGCCGGCGCGGTCCTCAACAACCCATTTGACCGTGGCAAGTTCGAAGCAGTTGCCCCCGACCTCGAGCGAAACCAGCTGACCTGGGCGCAGATTTCTTTCGTTGGTCACGCATGTTCCACGCAAGGAGAGATTATGGAGAAGGGTCCGCAAGCTCTGCGATCCCGCGAAAACCTTCGCTTCTCCGGAAAGCGGCAAGCGCACCGAGCGCGGACGGCGGAACACCATGCGCGGGGCTTCGAATTCGTTCCCTTCGTGCGATTTTACGCCGAATTTGTCATCCTTGACCCAGATCACGCTGCCGTGACGTGGCCCGGTGTCGTCGATTGTAAACTTGATATCGTCGCCTTCAGTAAGAGTATTATCTAGACCTGAGAAACAGACACCCGAGGTCGAGATATCCCGCAAAGTCACATAGCGCAGGCGATCATTGTGTTCGATGTAAGCGGACTTGAATGTCGCAATGCTGCGTTTCTCGCTTCTGCGTTCTTGATTCATTGATCGTTACCTCACCACTTATTCCACCCAGACTGGGCATGCATAGAGGTCTATGCATAGGCGAGTCGGAAGATTTGGTTCGGCTTTCGCTCGTGTCTCTTCGGAGTGTTGCTTTAGGAGGCATTAGGCATGTTTGGCATCCGAGACGTTCTGGTGTCGGCTGCGTATGTGTATCAAAGTTCTCGAATTCTTTCGGGAGCAGCTCTGATATAAGCAGATATTAATTTCCGGGCGATAGTCTTTAGCCCTAGTTCTTAGTTGTAGAGCGACATGATCTCTAATCACGGGCCACACTAGGGGTTCGGATGCGGGTCGATTGAGTGAGTAAGGGTTTTGACTTTTCAGAATTTAAATCTGACTGAAGAAGCTCATCAAGCGTCGCTTGCCCCTTCAGACAGCGCCGTTCGGCCTGTGCGTGTCCTGGTGCTGGATGACGACGAAAACCTGCTCTCTACTTTGAAACGAATGGGTAGGGCGGCCGGAGCCAGAGTCCACACACGGTCATCCTGGCATGGCTTTGAGAAAGCTCTTGAAGAGTTCGACCCTGACATTCTTCTAGTCGATCTTATGATGCCGGATAAGGATGGCATCGATGTGCTCGAGCTGGTTTCGACCAAGAACGACCTGCTCTGTTATATTATAACTGGGGCGGATACACGCACGCTGGAAGCCTCGCTCGAAGTGCTTTCCAGCACCGGTGCAAAGGTGGCTGGCAGTCTGCGAAAGCCGTTTTCACTGAGCAGCTTCAGAGATTTACTGGAGGCGCCACAGCTAAAACGCGTGCCAGCCGAAGCGGAGCGCGAAATCGCGCCAAAGCGCAACATCCTGACCCCCGATCAGTTCAAGAAAGCGGTGCGGGACAGGAAGGTTGATCCGTTCTTCCAGCCGATCTTTTACGCCGATGGCCGAGGGCTCAAGGGGTTTGAGGCTTTGGCGCGAGTGCGGGATGAGGGATCATCCTTCTTTGCCCCCGAATATCTGAACCAGCTGGTCCATGATGGCCCCCTCTCCATGCTGCTCACCGAGAGCATTATCAGCAAGGCGCTCGCATTTCTGGCGTCGCTGAAAGCACATCCAGAATTGTCGTTATCAATCAATATCTTCGGCTTTCATGCCACAAGTGATGGCTTTCGCGAGGGGCTTGTGCACCAATGTGCCTCGTATGGCATCGCCCATGAGCGCGTCATTCTCGAACTGAGCGAGTCCACTGTTTTCCGTTTGACGACGGATGATTTGCGCAAGATTACGAAACTTCGCCTTGCGGGCTTTGGACTCTCGATTGACGATCTTGGAACAGGCGACTCTTCGCTCGGGCGCCTCGCCAATTTGCCCTTCTCGGAGATGAAGATCGACAAATCGTTCTGCATGACGATCCTGCAATCGGACACGGCCCGCGCTGTCGTTGAAGCGTGTCTGGGCCTTGCCCAGCGTCTGAAGATGGAAGTCACCGCCGAGGGCATTGAGAACGAAGAGATCGCTAGACTGCTGCGCAGCATGGGCTGCAACGCTCTGCAGGGACACTATTTTGGCCAGGCGCTTCATCGCGACAGGGTTAAGGCATGGATCGACGCTGGCTGTCCACGCCACGCCGAATAGGCCGCGATCAGGCTCGCCCCCCTGCGGTCTGAAACAGCCTCAGGATGTTGACCAGCTTGTCTTCTCTAAGCTTGCTGATCGCTTTATGACGATGTGCTTCGACCGTGCGAACGCTGATTCCCAAACGCTTGGCAATTTGACCGCTCAAAAGGCCATCACAGGCGAGTTTCATGATTTCGTATTCCCGCGGCGTCAATCGCGCCAGCAGCTCGCGGGCTATCACCATCGACTTCGTCTCTTCGCGTTTGGGCGAGCGCTTGCGGATTGCAAGTTCGATCTTCTCCGCGATCAGCTCAAGCGATGCCGGCTTCTCGATAAAGTCCTCTGCCCCCGCCTTGGTCGCCTCGATAGCGATCGGGATGTCACCGTGGGAGGTGAAGAGGAGAACCGCCACATGGCGCATATTGTCCGGGATAGCCTTTAGCGTCGCCATCCCGTCCATGCCCGGCATGCGCAGGTCAAGCAGAATGCAGTCTGGTCGCAAATATTCGAGCGCTTCGAGAAAATCCTCGCCCCCGCCGAAGGGGTGGCAACGGTAACCGAGTTTCGTAAGCCCGCGCCCCACCGTAGTGCGCACATCGCGGTCGTCATCTACGAGGGCAACCAGTGCGCCTTCGACAGTGGGTTCAATCATGAGCCAGCCACAGCGGCGTAAGTGTAGGGAGGGCGCGTTGACGGGACAGCCAGGCGAAGGAACCCAAGAAGGCTGCGCTTGTGTGCGTGCTCTTTCATCGAAAAGTCCCCTATGTGACTTGCCCTATCTGCTAGAAATTACTTAGGTAACTTGCCTTTCGTTAAGGAAATGCGCAAGGAATATTAATTTTTTTTGAATCTGCGCATGTAGTTCCTACCCATCTACGATCACACGAATATGCAAGAATGTTCTATTATGGGACACGTTACATGTAATGTGCTGGAGGCGAGAGAAGGCATAAACGATGTCAGACCGCGCGGCACCAGTACTTGCATTAACCGCAAGTGTTGGTAAGCGGGCGACCTTGGATCAAAACGTGGGTCTTGGTGAGGGCAAGGATTGCGACCGATGAAGTTTGACCAATTCCAACTTGCTGCCTTCGATGACGCGTCCGACTACATCCTGCTCACCGATGCTCAGCTCGATGGCGAGAACTCACCAAAAATCTTGTTTGCTAACAAGGCTTTCCTCCTTGCCACTGGCTACGAAGCCGAGGAGGTGCTTGGTCGATCGCCTCGCATCATGCAGGGTGAGGGAACAGATCGTGGTGCGCTTGATCGCATACGGCGCGCCCTGGAAGCGGGAGAGCCTGTCCAGGAAACCCTGCTGAATTACACGAAGACAAAGTGCCCTTACTGGGTCGAGCTTAACATTCGTCCGATTTGCGACGCAATGGGCACTCCAACCCATTTTCTGTCCATACAGCGCGACATAACCGAGGCACAAACCGCGCGCGAAGCGGCTGAACTGGACCGACGCCTTGCCGCTCTTGGCGAGAGGGTTGGCCGCAGCGGGACATGGGGCTTTGACCTGAAGCATGATCGCGTGATCTGTTCGGAAGGCTGTTATGAGATCTTCAAGCGGGACAAAAGATCCGCGCCGCCCGATATCGATGGGTTCCGAGCCTTGCTTGACGAACGCTCGCAAGAGCTCATGGACCGCCTGACTGAACGCTGCGTGATACATCAGGAGCCTTTCGAGGCTGAAATCACCGGCCATGCGGAGGATGGCACGCCATTGGATATCCTCTTCAGTGGCGAGGCTATGGTTGGCGAAGACGGACGCACCAGCGCAGTGGTCGGGGCCGTGAGAGACATCTCCGAGGAGAAACGGGCCAAGCGCGAGCTGCAAAGCGCCAACGCGCAAAATCAACTGCTTGAGCAAAACTTTGCCGCCGCCCGGAAGACGGCGAAGATTGGCGTCTTCGATTATGATATCGAAGCCGATTTGCAGCACTGGACCGATGAGCTGTTTGAAATGACAGGGCTCGGCAAGGCCAAGTTTCCGGCTGCTGCCGAAGAGTTCATCAAGCGGGTCGACAGCGCTGATCGCCCGATGTTTGACGCTCATTTCGAGCGGGCAATCGAGCATGGCGAAGGCTACCAGATCGTGGTGCGGTTCCACCGACCGGACGGCAAGATAATGCATATGCGCATCCATGCCGATGTGATCGATCATGGAAGGGGCCGGCGAGTCGTGGGCGTGGCCCGCGATGTCACCGATGACGTGGTCGCCGCTGACTTGCTCATGCGCCAGGAAGAGCGCTTCCGCATCATTGCCGATGTGATGAGCGATATCATATGGGATTATAGTTTCGAAGGCGAGAAGCTTTGGGTATCTCCGAATTGGCCTGAACGGCTGGACATTGCCGTGGATGAGAAAGGCTTCGACCCCGACAACTGGACCGAGACACTTCTGCAGTCTGATCGGAACCGCGCCAAGAACTCTCTGACGGAAGCGATCAAGTCTTCGGCAAAGGATTGGAGCTGCGAGTACAAGGTCGCGAGTTCAGATGGTTCGTCCAAGCACCTCGAAGCGCGCGCCGCCATTATCCGCGATGATCGCGGCTTTGCGACGCGCCTGGTGGGCAGCCTGCGCGACATCACCGATGAAAAGATGCACGATCAGAGAATGGCCCGAGCTCGCACTCTCGAAGCTATCGGCCAATTGACAGGCGGTTTTGCTCACGACTTCAACAATCTCCTGATGATTGTCCAAGGCAACGCCGAAATTCTGCAGATGGGGGATCTGAATGAGGATGACCTTAAATCCGCGCAATTGATCGAACAAGCCGCGCGCTCTGGTGCAGCGCTCACTCGGAGTCTTTTGTCCTTCTCGGGTCAAAACAAAATGCGCAAAAAACGTTTAGACCTTGGCCAACTGTTCCAGCATCTGACAGTTCTACTCAAGGCAGGCTTGACCGATCATACTCGCCTCGTCGCCGAGATTGATACCCACATTTGGGACATCTCCGCCGACGCTCAAGCGTTTGAGCAGGCCATACTTAACCTGGTGCTGAATGCGCGCGACGCCATGCCCGATGGCGGTGAGATAACCATCAATTGTGTGAACCAGGATCTTTCCAACGAAGTTGTCGGCGGGACATTTGATCTCGAACCGGGTCGTTACGTGTGCATCACTGTGTCGGACAACGGCACGGGGATGGACGAGCAGACAATGGCCAAAGCGTTTGATCCCTTTTTTACCACCAGGCCCGTGGGCGAAGGGACAGGTTTGGGTTTGAGCTCGGTTTACGGATTTGCCGAGCAATCTGACGGCGCCATCCAAATTTGCAGTGAACTAGGCCACGGAACCACCATCAATCTGTATCTGCCAGCCGCCGAAACACGCGACAATGCAAGAATCGAGGGTCCGGTCACTCGCGATGCGCAACGGATCGGCAATCACTCGGACACGTTTCGTATTCTCGTGGTGGAAGACAAGCCCCAGATACGCGACCATCTCGTTGCGGTCCTCGCGCGCGCAGGACACCTGCCCGTCAGCGCGTCCGATGCCGCGGCGGCCTTGCGCATTCTTGAAGGCGACGCAGGGTTTGACCTGCTCCTTACCGATATCATCATGCCTGGAGGCCTCAACGGAGTGCAACTTGCTCTTAAAGCGGCAACCATCGCGCCGACAATGAAGGTGCTGTTCATCTCCGGATTTCCTGCAGCTGCGTTCGACGAGATCGGGATTGAACGTGACGATGAATTTCGGTTACTCAAGAAACCTTTCAGTTCCTCCGAGTTGCTTGAAACTGTGCTTGCAACTGTGTCGGACGACGAGCGGATTTGATCTCACTTTGAGTTTTCTGCGGTATTATGGCGCTATTGTACAAAACTCTGCGTATGGCACTGCTAGATCAGGTGTAGTTCTGCAGAAGACCCTGAATTTCAGAGGGTTGGAATGCGACGTCTGACGCCCATCGTCCGAACAAGCCAGCCGAATTGACTGCGTGGACCCATTCGGCAAGCGCAACCCTTTTGGCTTGGTTCTGCCGGGAATCTTCGCCTTTGATCTCCAGCACGAGCGTCAAGCCGTTTGCATACCGGATCAAGAAATCCGGGACGAAGCGGCGTCGCGAACCATTCCAGAGATACTGGATGTGGACCCCAAGGTGATCATTCTTAGCGTAAGAAACGATCTCCGAGATTTTCTCGCACAAATTCCCAGTCATGCCTTCTCAAGAGGAATCACCAACAACATGGCTGATGTGTGACCTGGTTGTGGGTTGACAGACCTTGCTAGTGAACCACGTTCGCATTCGGCCAGTCGAGCCTATCGGATTCTCGTCGTCATATATCGCTTCAAGTTTCTCAATAGATTGTTGGCGGACATGGCTGACCACTTCCTGCAAAATGGAATCAATGTTGAGACCTACCAAAATGCGGCGCCTTAGCGGCTCCTGATGAAACAGTGAGGGAACGACGATTTTATCGGAGTTGATGTAGCGCTCAACAATCCCGACCAGTTGGCTTGCGAGGTATTCATCTGTTCCTGTGAAGCCAGTTTCAAGCTCTGAGCCCGCCCCTGTTATATCATGACTTTAAAGGACGCCACTGAATGACACTGATTGCGCTCTTTGATCCAACTCGGGCAGCCATTTTTCTCTAAAATATATTGCAATGGCAAAGGGTTACGTGCCTTCACTCACTTCTGGTGCCGACGCCCCGGCTGCGAGGACGCTCCCTCAGAAACCCTCGACGGGGTTGCCGATGGTCGCGACCGACATACCCGCACGCACGGGCGGGCCGGTGATGCCGTACAGCGCATAGCCATCGACAGGCGAATAGACGCGCTGCACCTCTTTGCCCGAATAGTCACGGATGACCCCGATCAGATCACCCTTCCACCAATATCGGCGCGCAGGGTCTTCCGGATAATACAGGCCCGAATGCATGGCTTTGGTGGCAGTTGTGCCTTCAAACAGACGCAGAACCTCGGGCACGTTGCGCTGTGGTTTGTCCCAAATGCCAAGAATGCTTAAAGCGTTCTCAACACCGGTCACGATCCCTTGGACAAATTTCTCATCGCGTCTGCCGTTCTCGCCAAATTCGACCAGCACGGTGGGGATACCCCTTGCCACGCCCTGCCGGTTGAGCGAGCGGCCCGTATCGATCTGGGCCTGCGTGTTCATTGTGTACCGCACCAAATTGGGAAAGCCGAAACCGCGCCCGATTGCGAGTGCCTGCTCAAAATTCGTCGCCAGCGGCCCGCCATACACACCCACAAAAGCTTCGAGATATTCCGCGCCATCGCCGCAATGCAGATCGAGAAGGAAGTCGGCCCGCGCCACAATTTCGCGTGAGATCACATCGGCGATCCGCTCGGTCGAAGTGCCGATGGGACTACCGGGGAAGCTGCGATTGAGGTTTTTACCATCAACCGGATTGAGATGCGGCGACTTCCCTTCGTAAGACGGGATGTTGGCCACACGCACGATGATAACCGTTCCAGACAATTCGCTTGGATTGATCCGGTCGGCAAGCCGCGCCGCGGCAAGGATCGGCGGAAACTCAAAGCCGTGTACGCCAGAAACCGACGCGAGAACCGGCCCGGCTTCGGCTCCATGGAGCACAGTCACAGGAATGAATGTCCCGCGCTCATCGCCATAAGCAGGGACCGGAAGGTGAAAATCCGCGCGGGTGCCGGGGGCAACACTTTGATCGCCTATGGCGAAAGGCTGCGCGTCAGAAGCGAAGGTAGGCCCGCACACAACCACCGCCATAAGGGCGATTAGCCCTGCGATAAGGCCGCGAAGCCGGTGGGTGGTCATGATGTGGCCTGACATTTCTGCATTACCCTTCACGATGGCGGATTATATTCCGGCAGTCCGCTCAGCAATCCCTCGTCATAGGGCTCCTCAGGGAACATCAGCGGATAATGAAACGCGCGCAAATCGGCATGGAAATCGCGCACCGCATCCTCATAGGCGATCATTGATGCGGCATCGGTCCCTGCCAGTTTCTCAAACGCCCGCTCCACAAAAGAAGCGGGAGAAAGCAGCGAGGCGATGCCTGCCTGACGGTCGCGTTCCAGTCTCGCCTCGCGATAGTCCTGCACCAGTGGCGCGACTTTCCAGTCGCCCACCTGCTGAAACGCATAATACCACTTCCAAGCCCACGGCCCGTCAATTGTCGCATAATCGGCAAGCTCGGGATGCTCTGCTACGAACGGCTCCATTGTCGCCTCTTTGGGCAGGTCCCACGCATCGTTCACCGTCTCGCGCTGAACCAGCAGAATCTCGCCGCCATCCGGCACCGGATTGCTCGCTTCGATTACAGCCTTGGATACTGCCGGAACCACGATGGCCAGAACCAGCCACACGCCGATTAACGAAGTGAGCAGGATCGAGGGCGATGCGTCGATGCGGGTGACCAATTCCACGATCAGCCACCAGACGAGGATGGAGCCAATCACGATCCCGCTCGCCTGTGCGGCGATCATCAGTGATGTCCCTTCGATCAGCGCGGCGACCCATAGCGGGGCGAGCAGCAACACGGTGAGCGCTATGATGCGCACCAACGCGCGCGGCAACCATAGACTGCGCGCAGCACCGGCGGTCGCCACCAACAGATCATGCCGGCGCGCCGTACGTTCAGAGGCGCGCAAGTCATACAGCAGCAGGATCAGAATGAGCGGTGCCACCGATGCAGCCAGAAAGGCGAAGTCAAACCGGCCCACCAGTCCGAAATCGGCGTTGCGCGTGTCAGCCTCGTGGATCTGCCCCTCCAGCGCAAGCATCCGCACACGATGCTTCCACGGACTGCTATCACGCTGACCCATTGCAGCAAAGGCGAAGTCGGACGGCGGCGCATAGGTGAAGTGAAACGCGTAATACGCCGCGCTCCCCCAATCCTCATGACCCTGAAGCGCATTTTGCCGGTCGGCTGCATCCTCGGCCATCAACGTCGCAATCGTCTCGCGCTGTTCGCGCGTTTCCGTGATGCCAAAGCTGACCGCAATGACTGACAGTGCAAAGGTGAGCGCCAGCCAGAACAGTGCGCCGCGATCCCGCGTCAAAAACCGCAATTCACGGATCAGTGCGCGCACCATCACAGTCGCACCCGGCGCGCGGCGATTGCGACGATACCGGTGGCGGCCAATAGCCAGGCGATCAGGATAAAAAGCGAAAGCCCTGCCCTGCCCACCCGCTGATCCGCGCTATCAGGCTCAAATCGGAATTCGTCCAACACCTGCCAGCTTGCGGCGTTAATACGAGCTGCACGCGACGTTTCGGCATTTGTGTTGCGTTTCACATCGACGGCGTAGGCCAATTGTTCGGCATGTGCCTGGTTGAGCGATTGGACAAAATCAAACCTCAAATCCTCTGCCTCACGCAGAAATCTGTGATGGGTCGCCAGATCAGTTCCTGCCAATGTGCGAGAGGCCGAGGAAATCGCGATTGTGGGAGACAACGAACCGAACAGATCGAACATGCGCGACTGTGCCGCCTCAAGCCCCATGCGTTCTTCAGCGTAGGAATTAAGCAAATCGGTCAGCTCGGCCTCCGAGTACGAAGCAACGACACCGCGCCAGTTAATCGGCAGGTCTTCAATCGTGTCGACCTCGTACTGCTCCAGCACCTGAGCCTGCAATTGCTGAAACGCGGGGTCCGCTGCGTCGTGGCCATCGCCCAGCTTGCGCTGTTCGGCCAGCATCACAAGATCGCTCTCGATTTTGCCGGGGGCATCAATCGCGGCACTGCTGGCATTGATCGCGAAGCGGGGCACTATCAGTGCGGCGAACAGCCATACGAAGATGAGCGCTCCCAAAGAAACCGCGCGTTGTCTCAGCAGGATGGAGGCGGCGAGCACGATCGCTCCCCAAATGCACAGATAGCCGAAATATCCAGCCACCAGCGTAAAGGCTGTGACCGCGCTCTCTCCCAGACTGGCCGCATAGGCCGCGATGCCGATCAGCGGGAGCATGAAGATCACGATCACGGCGAGCAGAGCTGCGGCCTTACCCATCGCCAGTGCCGCGCCCGACTGACCCTGAGCAAGCATCACGGCCAACGTTCCGCTTTCACGTTCACGCAAGAACATCGCATGGCCCAGCACGATCAGCAGTAACGGCAAAAGCATCTGGTAAAGCGTCGCAGGTGTAAGCGCGGCAAACCCGCCAAGGTCGGCAGCGGCCCGCGTATCTGCGAACATCGCGGTATTCTGGCGGTGTCCCTCGAGGAAGATGGACTGTCCGGTCACCGCATCAACCCCCGGCTCAAACATCGCCAATGGGGGCGGAGGGCGGAAGACATAGTGTCCGTAATGGACCATACGGTGCGGGTGGCGATCCGGTTGAGAGAAGAACGTTTGTTCCGCTGCAACCTGCTGCTCGCTGCGCTGGAATTGCTCATCAGCGATGCGATTGCTCGTGAGGACGCTGGTCGCGGCCAGCAACACCGCAACGATCAGAGCGGCGACCACTACCACTCTTGAACGCAGCCACAGCCGCCATTCTTCACGAGCGATGCGGATGATATGGTTCATGATACGCTGCGCCCGGCAAAGGCGGAGTGCACGGTTTCCGTGTCGATCCGCTCACCGTTCTCCGCGGCAAAACTGCCCACCAGCATTCCTCCGCGCAGCAAGCCAACCCGATCGGCAACCTGACACGCGCCATAGACATCGTGCGTCACCATCAGGATCGTCTGCCCGCCCTGAGCCAGCGCCTTCACCAGATCGTGAAATTCGTCGATGGCGACCGGATCAAGGCCCGATGTCGGCTCATCCAGCAAGAGGATGGGCGTCTCCCGCAGCAAAGCGAGCGCGATGGCCGTCTTCTGCCGCATCCCCTTGGAATAGGATTGCAACCGGCGGGTCCGGGCCTCTTGGGGCAGAGCGACGCGGTCCAGCGCACCATCAATATCGCTGCGACTGGCCGGTCTGTTCGCCAGATCGAGGAAGTAATCGAGATTTTCATAGGCCGTCATATGGCCATACAGCGAGGCCGCTTCGGGTAGATAGGCGATCTTGCTGCGCGCTGCGGCGACATCGCTGGCAACGCTTTTGCCAGATACCAGAACCTCACCGTCAGAAGCGTCAAGAAAACCCAGAAAGGTCAGCAGAGTGCTCGATTTTCCCGCGCCATTACCACCCAGCAACGCGAAGATTTCCCCGCGCGCGACCGAGAAAGAGACACCATCAAGGACGGTATTTCCTTCCCGGACAAGCGATAAAGATCGAGCCTCCAGCGGCGCTGTCATATGCCAATTCCCATGCGGTCAGAAGCTGAACCGGGCGGTAACACGTGCAGTGGTCGGCGCGCCTGGCTGTACCCATACGTCAGCGAATGAGTTGGTGTAAAACGTCTCATTGAAGATGTTATCCACGTCCGCTCTTACCAAGAAGCCTTCGGCGATTTCCACTTCAGCAAAGGCGCGCACAGTGGTGTAGGCAGGCAGATCGAAATCAAAGCCGGCAAAGCCATTGCGCTCCCCGACATGCAAAAGGCCGCCACCAATCTGTACGGCCCTGTCAGACACTTCAAATTCTTGGCTCGCCAACACGCTAAGCTGGTGATCGGGCGCGTTGATCAGAGGATCGCCGGCCTCAATTGTCGCTCCGAAGCCGCTCTCATCAAGCAGGTCATTCAGGTAGTCGGCGTCGGTGTAGGCGTAGGACACGAACAGGCTGAACCCACTGTCGAAATTAAGGTTTGCGTCAAATTCGATCCCGCGACTGCGCGCTTCGCCTGCGGTGAACAGGAAGAAGCCTGCGGCCACCGCTTCGGGACGATCATCATTGTTCAAAATGTTGCTTTGATCGACCTGGAAGAACGTGAGCGTGACGAAGCCGTCCACAGTATCGGTATAGGCTCCGATATCCAGCTTTGCGCCGAATTCAGCCGATTCCGTGATATTAGGGGCGAACTGATTACCCTCAAAATCAGATCCGGTTTGCTGGCGGAACCCCTCGCCATAGGACGCATAAAGGCTGAGCCCATCATCGATCCGGTACACGGCACCAACTTGCGGAGAAAAGCGGTCTGAATTGGCCGTAGTCGTTGTCGCTGGCGTTGCGCGTAGATTGGTCAGGTCTTGCTCAAAATCGTCAAACCGCCCGCCGATGCGGATTTGCAAGCGGTCGGTGATGTCGATCTGGTCCTGAATGTAAAAACCAAAGCCATTGAGCACCTCTTCACGGTCCGTGTTTGGCCCCGGGACCGGCTGAGGAAACTGGCCATAGACAGGGTTGCTGGCGCTGAGGAAAAGATAGGTCGCAGGGTCCAACGCCGAGATATCAGCATCTGCAGGTACGAATGGCGGGCGAAAGCGCTGAATGAACAGGCTGTTTTCAAACCGGTCATAATCTGCACCAAAGATCAGGCGATGGCGCAACGCGCCGGTCTCAAACTCACCGGCCAGCTCTGCACGTGCGACGAAATATTTGGAGTCGAAATCGCGGAAACGGAAGAAACGCGTGATCGTATCGCCGTCACGAAAATATAGCTGGCGACCGCCGAAATTGTTCTCTGACGCGTTGCCGACCAAGGACGTTTCGCGATAGCCGATCCCGGTCAGCAGACTCCAATTGTCGGAGAAATCGTGCTGAACCTCAAACTGGTGGCCGGTGACTTCGGTTTCAATCGGACCGTCGCCCGGTTCGCCTGTGAAAGTGCGACGCGGGCTGAAACCGAAATCTTCGGAAAAGATCACGCCGCGGTCGAACGGAATATCCTGACTGGTGTATTCCAGCTCATACGTCGCGCGGGTCTGTTCGCCCAGATTGACCGTGACGGACGGGTAAAGGCCGAAACGCTCGGTTTCGACCGTCTCGCGAAAGCTTCCGGCATCCTCGTAAAAACCTGCAAACCGGATGCCAACATTATCGCCGATTGTGGTCTGGAGATCGACATCGCCGCGATAAAAATCGAACGAACCGCCCTGAAACTGCACATAGCCAGACGTCTCAAAGCCCGGGCGCTTTGTTACGAGGTTCACGGTGCCGCCGGGCTCGCCCCGACCATACAGCGCAGAGCGCGGGCCTTTGAGGACTTCGACGGCTTCGATGCCCGAAAGATCGCGAGGCCCGCCAAATCCGCGTCCTGCGTTAAAGCCGTTGACCAGAAAGCCGCTGGGCAGGTTGATGTCGCCCGAAAAGCCGCGCACGGAAAACGAATTCCACAGGCCACCGAAGTTGTTTTGACGCGCAACCGATGCTGACAGGTCGAGCGCCTGATTAAGGTCAAGTGCGTTGGCTTTGCGCAGCAGTTCTTCATCGAGCACCTGATCCACCTGCGGCACCTCGAGAGGCTCGAAATCGCCGCGATAGGCACGCCGATCGGTCACAACGATTTCGTTGCCATTGCCCGCACCTTCCTCGGCGGTTTCTAAATCCTGAGCCAACACAGTAGGTGCGCCGAGTGCGAGCAGGCCGAGAGCGGACGTGGAAGCAATCAGTTTGAGCTTGTTCATAGGTCAGGTCCTGACGTTGATCTATCTGTCTGTGAAAAGTCGATAAGCGTGAGCGGCCGCCAGAAACGCGCCACCGGTCAATGTGGGCGCGGTTTCGGAAAAGCCGAAATGCTCTCCAAATAATGCGGCGCCGATCAGGGCGTTGCCGATAATGGCCGGAATCAGAAAGGCAGGTGTTCGGGCGCTGGCTGACATGAAAGCGACCGCGGTCGAAGCGCCAATAGCCAAGATGGCCATCAACCAGTGCACCCACTCGGCTTCCGCCATGGCAGACAGAAATGGCAGCGCAATCAGGATGGCGGGCAACGCCGCGCAGTGCAGGACGCACAAAACGCTGAGCATGACAGCGGCGCGATCAAAGGTGGAGGCGTTGAGCATTCGGCGTCCCATGTAATGTTATTACATGGCAGCCTGTGCCTCCTCGTCGGCCAGCAATCAAGCGTACGGACAACGTGCCAAAAACGAACGAAGGCACTGTAGCAGGAGCGCAACACTAACCACTGCGGAATGTGGTGACCGCAGCCCAGATTACGTCAGGCGCTGAGCAGCAACCGAATCCCGACAATCGACACCAAGGCAGCTGTCACCCACCTTATCCAGCGTTTTGGGACAATCTCAACCGCCAGCAGGCTCCCGATCTGACCTCCGACGGCAACGGCGATCAGCAATGGCAATGCCGCACCCACTGCGCCGCCCATTGCGCCGGGACCCTTTTGTATCAAGTGTCCGATTAGCCCGAACAGCGAATTCACGAGGATGAAGAAGCTCGCTGTCGCGGCAATTTCGCGCGCGCTTTTCCACCGGGTCAGGTGAAGCAAAGGTGCGAGAAAAATACCTCCTCCGATCCCCACCAGCCCCGCCAGAAATCCCAGCGGCGCAGCGACAATCGGCATCGCCTTGGCCAGTTTTGCGGGTTGGCCAGAATGCTCCTCTTTCAAAGGCATCAGCATAGTCAGTCCGGTCAGGATCAGGCTGGCACCCAGCAGCAGCATAAAACTGGTCTCGCCAATCGGCGTCAGACCACCCAACAGCGCCGCCGGGGCCGCGATAACGGTGAGCAGCATGGCACCGCGCCAAGGGGTAACCCGCGCGCGAGCGAAGCGCACGCTGCCCCCGGTTACAACGACCAGATTACACGCCAACGCAACCAGCGGCAGGAACCGATAGTCCAGATCAGTGGTGCTGAGGAGGGCTGCATAGGTGGAGCCACCCCCGAAGCCCACACTGGCATAGAGCAGCGCGGTGACCAGAAATGCGAGCGCCAAGGCAGCCGGAACCGCTCCGATCATGGTGCCCGCTCTGAAATCACGATCACTTTAGGCCGTCTGGCGCGCGCCGGCGGCTCCGTGGCAATGCTTGTACTTGCTGCCGCTGCCGCATGGGCAAGGTGAATTGCGGCTGACATTCTGGCCTGCATAGGGATTGTCGATGTTCGCTCCGCCCGGACCCGATGCCGCGCGCGGACTTCCCGCCAGCGAACCGAACAGTTCCGGGCGATCTTCAGACCCATCGCCATCGTTCGAGTTATCTAGGCCTGTCAGCGGATCAATATGCCCCGTCAGGAAGTCCGGCAGATCGGGCAGAGCCTGCGGTTCCGGCTGGGCAATGCGCAGTTCGGATTTGAACAGGATCTTTGTCACTTCTTCGCGCAGCGTGTCGAGCATCGATTCAAACAAGCCGAACGCCTCCTGCTTATACTCGTTGATCGGCTGTTTCTGCGCGATCCCGCGCATCCAGATCACCTGGCGCAGTGCGTCCAGTGTCGCGAGGTGTTCTTTCCAATGATAGTCCAGCTGCCGCAGCAGCGCATCCTTCTCCACGAGACGCCAGATCGAGACATCGTTCTTGGCGATCTTTTCTTCCATCATCGCATCGGTCTGCGTGCGCAGGCGTTCTTCGATCAGTTCGGGTTCGACCTGTTCTTCTTCCAGCCAGTCATCCACGGGGGCGTCGATGCCGAAGACGTCCGTGATCTTTTCCTTAAGCTGGGTGATATTCCACTGTTCAGGATATGAGCCCGGAGGGCACGCATCGGCAACGATGGAATTGATCGTGTCGTGGCGCATATCGATGACGACATCATCAACGGTTTCGGAATCCATGATTTCCGCGCGCTGTTCATAAATGACCTTGCGCTGGTCATTCATCACATCATCATACTGCACGACCTGCTTACGCGTGTCGTAATTGCGCCCCTCAACCTTTTTCTGTGCCGTTTCAATGGCTTTCGACAGCCACTTCGACCCAATCGCCTCGCCATCTTCGAGGTTGGAATTCATCATCTTGGAAAACAGCGTGTCGGGGCCAAAGATGCGCAGCAGATCGTCTTCAAGACACAGGTAAAAGCGCGACAGACCGGGGTCACCCTGTCGGCCGGAGCGGCCACGCAACTGGTTATCAATGCGGCGGCTTTCGTGGCGTTCGGTACCGAGCACGAACAGGCCGCCCGCTTCGATCACCTTGCGCTTTTCCTCGGCGACTTCCGCCTTGAGTTTTACAATCGCCTCTTCTCGGACGGGGCCTTCTTCTATGTCGGCAAGTTCGTTCTCGATCCGGTAATCGAGGTTACCGCCGAGCTGAATATCTGTCCCGCGACCGGCCATGTTGGTGGCGATGGTCACCGCGCCGAACCTTCCGGCCTGCGCGACAATCACGGCTTCGCGTTCATGCTGGCGCGCATTGAGGACTTCATGCTTTACGCCCTCCTTGTCGAGGAACTGGCTCAGCAATTCGGACTTCTCGATTGATACGGTGCCAACCAGAACGGGCTGGCCGATCTCGTTCTTCTCCTTGATCGCCANCGCAATCGCGGCGAATTTGTCCATCGTGTTCTTGTAGAACTCGTCTTCCTCATCAATGCGCGCGACGGGTAGGTTGGTCGGTATTTCGACCACGTTGACCTTGTAAATGTCCCAGAATTCCGCCGCTTCGGTCGCGGCCGTACCGGTCATGCCTGAAAGCTTGGGATACATGCGGAAATAGTTCTGGAATGTGATCGAGGCCATGGTCTGATTTTCAGGCTCGATCTTGACGCCTTCCTTGGCCTCAACCGCCTGATGCAGACCGTTTGACCAGCGGCGACCGTCCATCATACGCCCGGTGAACTCATCGATGATCACGATCTTGTCATCCTTGACGATATAGTGATCGTCACGGCGGAACATATGCACAGCGCGCAGCGCCTGATCCAGATGGTGTACAACCTGCGTGTTCTCGACATCGTAAAGGTTATCTGTCTCCAGCAGCCCCTTCTTGATGAGCAGTTGCTCGACCTCTTCGAGACCGTCTTCGGTCAGCTGGATGTTCTTGGTCTTCTCATCCTTCTCGTACCATTCTTCGGGGATCTCCTTCGCGACCTCGTCCAGCTTCAGATAGAGGTCGGATTTGTCTTCGGTCGGCCCAGAGATGATCAGCGGCGTACGCGCCTCATCGATCAGGATCGAATCAACCTCATCGACGATGGCAAAGTTGAACGGGCGCTGGGTCATCTGGGTGCGCTCATGCTTCATGTTGTCGCGCAGATAATCAAAGCCGAATTCGTTGTTCGTGCCATAGGTGATGTCGGAATTATACGCGTCGCGCTTTGAAAATTCGTCCTGATTGGGCAGGATCGTGCCGACGCTCAGACCCAGCCAATTGTACAGGCGGCCCATATCGGCAGCATCGCGCGCGGCCAGATAATCGTTGACGGTGACAACGTGGACACCCTTGCCTTCAATCGCGTTGAGATAGACTGCGAGCGTCGCCATCAACGTCTTACCCTCACCCGTGCGCATTTCGGCGATTTCGCCGCGATGCAGCACGATGCCTCCAATCAACTGCACATCGAAATGGCGCATTCCGAAAACGCGCGTCGACGCCTCTCGCACCGTAGCAAAGGCTTCGGGCAGAATGTCTTCGAGCGTGCTGCCATTATCGAGCAAGCCGCGAAACTTGTCTGTCTGCGCCTTGAGCTCGTTGTCGGTCAGCGACTGCATCTGAGGTTCCAGCGCATTCACTTCATCGACAAGCTTGCCGAGCTTTTTCACGTAACGATCATTCGAAGAGCCGAAGACCGATTTCATTACTGCATCAAACATGAGCGAGAGATATCCTGAATTTTGTAAGCAGCCGCCACGATTATGCGGGGCTAAATAATAGGTAAGAGAGGTTATGCCCGTGGTACGCGGCGCGGTGCGCTGGCGTTACCATCGGCCGAAAAGAGTGGGGGCGCTGCGCTACTCTAAAGCGCGCTCAACACCCATAAGAACCGGCAGCCGCAGCGTTTCAGGCACTGTGAAAGCACGCGGGGCCTTAAGCGCAGGGTTGCGGATAGACCGGCTTACCTTGCGCTCATTCCTGACCACTTCAGGAAGGCCACCTTGGTCCTGTGCGCTATCAAACGAAACGCCAATATCGCATGGCAGATTGTCGAGCACAGACGCAGCTGCAGGCGCTTGGAGCGCAGCAAGGCCCGACAACAGGGCCAGCAAAGCGAGAATTTGACGCGTCATCACCGACCCAAATAGGCAATTTGCGGCAATTCGTCTACCTTGCATCCGCGCTCGCGGTGACACTCTGGGATTCTGTAACCGCGTCTCAGTCGACGTCCGTCACTTCCGTGCCAAATTCCATTGTCACGCGCTTTGCAACCGGTACACCGTTTTCATCGCGATAGGGTGGACGCGGGCGGCTCGTGTAGCCAGGACACGGGTTCTTCTCAAAGCTCTTGCGCATCCTTTCGGAAGTTACACCGCTGAATTCCATGACTTTGCAGTCTTCGGTCAGGCCTTGCTCATTGAGAGTGAAACTAACTATTACCCTTGCGGTGCCGGGAAACTCGGGCTCGCGCTTGCGCCAGCTACACGCCATGTCGAAGACCGATGTCACCGGCTGTCCGTCACGGTCCATTGCCGGTTCAAAGACTGCACGCTCGGTCGATATCGAACAGCTGAGATCATCAAGGGTCTGGTGGCCCGAACTCTCGATGACTTCGCATCCGGTCACTTTCCCCTTGGTATCGACGGAGAGTTCGTATTCTGCGCTGCCTCCGTCGCCCACAGCCCATGATGCGGGGGGATAATCCGCAGCGGTAGGCCGGGCCTCGCGCCAATTGGTCAATCGCGGTCGCGGGAGGGTTTGTAATCAATCACCGCTTCGGATGCGCCACCGGCTGGAGGCCCGGGTGGCGGGATCTGGATTGGCGGCAGCGCTGGCCGCATTCTGCGGGGCGATGGCGCCGCGCTCAGCGCCTCTTCTTTCACCTGTTTGATCGTTTCAACAATGGCCTCAACCTCTGCCGGGGTATCGTCCTGAGGAAGGACGGACCACGGAAACGCAAGGGCTGCGAGGAGTGAAACTGGGCCAACTGCTTTCATACAAGAAGGTTTAACCAGTCTTCATGGCGAGTGGAACCAACTGCATAGGATTTGCCACCCGACGCGCTGGGTTCTACGGGAGCGCGCATGGATTTAGCACGCTCGCCGCTCGCCCTGCCCTTCCCCGATTTACCCCCTATCGAAGGAGTGACGCTGCGCGTGGCATGCGCGCGGTACAAGGAATGGGACCGCTGCGACCTGACTTTCATCGAGCTTGCTCGGGGTACGTCGGTTGCTGGTGTCTTTACACAAAGCGCCTGCGCATCAAGCGAGGTTGAAATGGGGCGCGAACAGATCAAATCGGGCGCCGCGCGCGCTTTGATCGTGAACGCGGGCAACTCGAACGCTTTCACCGGCCACCGCGGTCGCGAAGCTGTGGAGCAGATTATCGCGCAGGTCGCAGAAGCGCTCGAATGCGAGCCGGACGATGTGCTGGTCTCCTCCACAGGTGTGATTGGCGTCCCCCTCCCAAAGGACCGCGCACGCGCCGGAATTGAGACGGTGGTCGAGGCGAGCCCGTGCGGATGGGAGGACGCCGCCCAGGCGATCACCACCACGGACACCTTTCCCAAAGGCGCGCACACTTCGGCCATGATCGGGGGCGAGCGTGTTGAACTGGTCGGCATAATAAAAGGCTCCGGCATGATCGCGCCGGATATGGCGACTATGCTGGGCTATATCTTCACCGATGCAAACGTTGCGCCCGCCTTCCTTCAGGAATTGCTGAGCGCGGCCAATGCCGGTTCCTATAGTTGCATCACCGTCGACAGTGACACGTCCACCAGCGACACCGTTCTTGCCTTTGCAACCGGCAAATCGGGCGCGCCCCGTATTGAAGGGTGGGACAGTTCGGGCGCGGATGCTTTTGCCGCCGCCTTGTCGGATATGTGCCGCCAGCTCGCCCATCTCGTGGTGCGAGACGGCGAAGGCGCGACAAAATTCATCAGCGTGCGGGTATCAGGGGCCGCCAACGACGTGAGCGCGCGCCGCGTCGGGCTGGCCATTGCCAATTCGCCTCTCGTCAAAACAGCGATTGCGGGCGAAGATGCCAATTGGGGCCGCGTGGTGATGGCTGTCGGCAAAGCGGGCGAACCCGCCGACCGCGATAAGCTTTCCATCGCCTTTGGCGGGGTGTGGGCAGCGCGCAACGGCGTGCCGGTCGACGATTATGACGAAGCGCCCGTGGCACAGCATCTAAAGGGGCAGGAGATCGACCTTGCCGTCGATCTGGGCCTGGGTGACGGAAAAGCGACGGTGTGGACCTGCGATCTGACGCATGGCTATATCTCGATCAACGCTGATTATAGGAGCTGATATGAGCGACACTGGCCTTTCGGCTCTCGACGGCGAAATCCGCGATTTGATGCGCTTTGCGGCAGAGCGGTCGATGATGCCGCGCTTTCGCGCGCTGAGTGATGACCAGATCGAAATGAAGGGCGAGGATGATCCAGTCACCGTGGTGGACCGCGAGGTGGAGAGCTTCCTTACCGAAGCGCTCACCAAGCTGGCACCGGGCGTGGCCGTGGTGGGCGAAGAAGCCGTCCACGCTGACAAAGCCGTGCTGGATCATCTTTCAGAGCAATGCTGGATCATCGATCCGCTCGACGGGACGGCGAACTTCACCGAGGGCAAGGAACCGTTCGGGATCATCATCGCGCTGGCCGATGCCGGAGAGGCGGTTGCAGGCTGGATCTATGATCCACTCAAAGACCGCCTGTGCCATACAAAGCGGGGCGAAGGCGCTTTCATCGACGGTGAGCGGATCATGGCGAGGACTACGGGGCAAGAACCGCCGGTCGTGGCCGTCAGCCGTATGTTCCTGACGGACGAAGAGGCCGCGATGGTCGACGCCAAACTGGGCGGGCATTACGCCTATGCAGACATTCCGCGCTGTGCAGCGGAGCAATATCCGCGCCTCGCACTGGGCGACAACGACGTTTCGAGTTTCAAGCGCACTTTGCCTTGGGATCACGCGGCGGGCACGCTGTGGCTGAATGAGGCAGGAGGGAAATGCGCGCGGCTGGATGGTAGCGAATACCGCGTATCCGACCATGGCGCGCCCGGCCTTGTGGGCGCGTCCACCCCTGCGATCTGGGACGCATTTATTGAACGCGTGGTGAGCTAGGCGTCATCCCGGCCATACGCCGGGATGACGCAAATCCGATCAAAGCTCGCTTTCGATCCATTCTTTGAGCTGGCTCTTTGGCGCTGCGCCCAGCTTACGGGCAACCGGTTCGCCATTCTTGAACAACACCATCAACGGGATCGACTGAACACCCATTTCACCCGGTGTCACCGTGCTTTCCATGATGTCCATCTTGGCGATGGTGACCTGCTCACCCAGTTCCTCGCTGATTTCCTCAAGCGCAGGGGCGATCATCTTGCACGGGCCACACCAATCCGCCCAGAAATCGACCAGCACAGGCTTGTCGCTTTCCAATACGTCGGTTTTGAAGCTGTCATCGGTGACGTTGACGGTGGCCATGATTATATTCTCCTGAAGTTTGGTTTATCTCTATCTAGGCGTGTTCTCAACGCACTCAATACGCTTCGGGGTCCATCACCGCATAGCTTTCCTGCGTTTCGCCCAATCGTTGCTTGTGCGGCTCAAGCATGTCCGGCGGCAGCGAAATGAGCTGCGGCGTCTGAGTATACAGCACACCAGCGCGAACCGCACGGCCCGGATAGATGACTTCGAGCGCGGCGACATAGGCCGCCATCTGGCGCAGGACGCTGGAAGGCACGGTATCAAGGGTTAAAGGCGGGCGGCGGGTCGTCTTGAAGTCAACCACACTCACAGCTTTGGGCGTGACCAGCAAACGATCAGCCGTGCCCGAAACAACAACACCGTTCACCGTGGCGGACAAGGGCACCTCGGCCAGCGCATCAGGGCCGAAAATATCCGCAAAACCCGGTGTCTCAAGCACGCCGAGCGCCTGTTCCAGCATCTCGGATCGCATCGCATCCGGCCAGTCGGGCGCCTGACGCGAAAGCCATGCCTGCCCTGCATCGCGCCTCGCGGCGGATTGCAAGTCCGGCAACCGCTCAAGCAAACGGTGGATCAGCACGCCCCGCTGGCGCGCTGCCCTGACAATTTTAGTATCGCCGGCGGGCGCAAGCGGCGGATCGGTCCCCTCGTCCTCGCCCGCGTTGCTGGGCGCAAGCGGGCGCGGCGGTTTGGGTTCGGGGCCAATCGGCATTCTTGCCCAGTCGGGCAGCCGCGTCGTAGGCAACGCCTCTATTGCGCCGATATCCTCATCAACCAAAGGTTCGGCATAGCGGCCCCATTCGCGCCGCCCGCCCCAGAGCGGATCATTGATCCTATCGCCATGAGAGCCAGCTTTTTCAAAGATCGGCTCAAGCCGCGCATACCAGCTGTCTTCATGCGGACCGTTGTTCAGATCACGTGGACCCACGGAGCCACCGATGAACAGTGCCTCCTCCGCGCGGGTCATCGCGACATAGAGCAAGCGCCAATGCTCTGCCATGGCCTCTATACTTGCGGCTTCCTCAGCTGAGCGCAGGGGGCCGACCTTCTCATCCTTGGCCAGTGCGGGGATCGGTACTGTTATCGATGCACCGCCGCCCAGTGGCTCATCACTGATTTCCAGCGCCCCGCCCTCGCCCGGCCTTCCGGTCGCATCGGCGAGGATCACGATCGGTGCTTGCAACCCCTTTGAACCGTGCACTGTCATCACGCGCACCTGACCGCCCGCGCTATCAGGATCGCGCTTCAGCTCGGGCGATCCGGCGTCAAACCATTCGATAAAGCCAGCCAGACTCGGCGTATTCGCGGACTCGAAGGCGAAGGCTGCATTGATCAATTCATCCAGCGGATCATTGGCTTCGCGACCCAACCGCGCAATCAGCTTCGCGCGGCCCTCCCACGGCCCTGTCAGCAACCACGCGATCAGGGCTTGAGGGGTCTCGTAATCCGCAAGCCGCAACAATTCCTTCAGGGCTTCAGCAGTCTGCGCAACAAATCCCGGAGCGTCTTTGCGTCGCAAATGGTGCCACAGCGCCACGTCCTTTTCACGCGGAACATGCGCAAGCAGATCGTCCTGGCCCCACCCGATCAGCGGGCTGGCAAGCAGGTTAGCACATTCCAGATCGTCCAGCGGCTGCGCGGCGAAGCGCAACGCCGCCATCACATCTTTGACAGCCAGAGGCGCGCCAAGCCTCAACCGGTCGACACCCGCAACGGCAATGCGGCGCTCATGCAGTTTGGCCACAATCTGCGCCGCCACGTCGCCGCGCTTTCGCACAAGCACCATAATATCGCCCGGTTCGGCATAGCGGCGCTTGTCTTTCTCAAGCACAAACCGCTCAGGCCCGCGCACCCATTTCGCGATTTGCTGCGCAATCTTGTCTGCCAGCACCGCATCATGATGCGCCAGCCATTCGCGCTCGCCGGAATCTGTAGCGTCACCTTCTGTGTCGCCTTTATCCGCGCGCACCGAGTTCCACAGCGTCACAAGCCCCGCGCGGCCATCATCGCCGACATGATCACGCGGCGCATCTGGCAGGCCGAAAGCTTCATGCCCCAGCGTATCAATCGCGCGGTTAACGAACCTGAGCACCGGCATCGCCGTGCGGAATGATTGCTCCAGATCAAGGTCCTGCCAGTCAGGCACCCGCCGCCCATCCTGCAAGTCAAGCGCGTGTTTCTTGGCATTCAGCACACGCTGGCGGATTTTCACCTTAGCGCGCTCGTAGTTTTCGGGGCTTGTGCCCTGAAATCCGAAAATTGCCTGCTTGTAATCGCCTACGGTGAAAATGGTGCGCAGCTTGTCTCCGCTCGCCCCCTCGCCGGTGAAGAAGTCGTCGATCAGGGCCTCGATAATGTCCCATTGCGACTGGTTGGTGTCCTGCGCCTCATCAATGAGGATGTGATCAAAGCGCCGGTCCAGCTTGTACCTTATCCACTCCGCAGCATCGGCGTTGCCCAGCAGAGCAGCGGCGCGGCGGATCAAGTCATCGAAATCGAGCAGCCCCTCGCGCTTTTTCGCGTCCATCCACTCAAGCGAGAAGGCGCGACCCAGCTCAAATGCGGCGGTGAGCAATTCGGCAAGGCGCAGCAGGGCATGGCGCTCTTGCACCTGACCGATTGCATCAGCGATCAGGTCTTGCGCCTCGGAAAAGCCAGGCGTGTTTTCGCGCGGTTTCTTGAGGTTTAGGCTGGGCGTACCGTCCGCCTTGAGGAGGGTTTTCCTGAACCCGTCCATCGCGTCGACGCGGGCGGGCAAATTCAGGCCGAGCCAGTGATGGATAAAGGCAAGACATTTATCCGCTGTCTTTGTGCCCCATTCCTCCAGCGGCGCGATCATCATCCGCAATTCGCCATCGGGGAAGATATCAGGGTGCAGACCCTCGCTCACCCATGCCTCATCCGCGTTGGCGGGCATATCCAGTAGGCGGCGCACCCGCGCATAGACAGGTGATTGCCACGCGGTGTTGCCGATCCACAGCTCCTCATGCCCTGCGCACCGTATCAGCCAGCCATGCAGCGCGCCCGGATCCTTGCGCGTGACGAACAGCTCCACCGCATCGAGCAGGCGGATGTCATGGGTGGCCTCAGCCTTGCGCAGGACATCGGCCAGCACATCGCGCGCCAGCAATTCGCGCTGGCGATCATCCATCGGGCGCGATCCGGGCGCGAGGTCCGCCTCCTCAGGGAAATTGGCGAGCAGCCACTGGGAGAAAGCATGGATTGTATCGATCCGCAGGCCACCCCCCGGACAATCAAGCACGCTTGCAAACAGCGTGCGCGCGCGATCGCGGGCCTCGGGCGTGGGATCAGCACCCAGATGCTCGAGCTCCATATAGAGCTTCGTGTCCTCAAGCCGAACCCAGCGCGCAAGCACCGCATTGATGCGGTTTGCCATCTCTGCAGCGCCAGCTTTGGTAAAGGTCAGGCACAGGATCTGCCCCGGATCAACATCGGGACGCAGCAGCAGGCGCAGCACGCGAGCCGACAGAACCTGCGTCTTACCCGTACCCGCAGAGGCGGAAAGCCACACATTATCATTGGGCTCCACAGCATCGCGCTGCTCCCCTTTGAGAGGGAAGACTTTGGCGCTCATGATCCGTCCTCGCGTGATCGGTCAACCTGCAGTTCGTACTGCCACTCCTCCAAACGCATCAACTGATCGTAATCGGTGTAGCCAGGATAATCCGGGTTTTCCTTCGCCGTGAACGGTTCGCCGCCAAGAATGTACCGGGTGATCGCCTTTGTCAGCTTTGCCTCATGCAAGGGCAGGAATTCATCGGGTTCCAAGCCGCTTTCGCGCGGGCCCATTTTCATCGGCACACTAATTTCGCCAAACAGATCCTTCACCTTGCGCAGTGACCAATACTCGAATCGGCTCGTTTCGCCTGAAATCCGTCTGGGATCAGGTGCATCGCGGTCGCTTTTGAAGCTGCCGTGACGCGCGATCAGGCCCAGCACGCCCAGTTGCAACCGGTATCCAGCGGCAGTTTCACGCTTTGATGGCGCGCCGCCGGTCTTGTAATCAACCATCGCAAGCGTCCCGTCAGGCAGCCGATCAATGCGGTCAGCTTTGCCCAGCACGCGCACTCCCATATACTCCATCGAGCCCCAGCATTCGGTTAGCGCGACGGTGCGACCGTCCTCCCGCGCCAGATCAATCCACAACTCAAACCGCTCCAGCGCGGCCATGATACGCGGACGCCACAGACCCCACAGCAGCGGATGCGGATTGGTTTCCCTGAAAGCTTCCTGAGCGAACGGAACAATCGGCAGGTCCGGCTCAGCCTCGCGCGCCTTGTGCCACTGGTCGAGAATGTCGTGCACCAAAGTCCCGCGCAGCGCGACATCGCTAAATGGATCGGCAGCCAATGCATCCAGCCCGCGCAGCCCCAGGATTTTCTGCGCGTAGAATTGATACGGATCGCCCAGCAACCGATCGAGCGCGGTCGCGCTGATGGAGACCTTGCGCTGGTCGGCGTCGGGACTTGGCTTGGGCTGGGGATAGCTGGTCTTCGCAACCGGCGGTGCGCGATCAATCAGCGGAAGCATCGCTGGAATGCGGGTGTCGGTGTGATACTTCTTGAGCAAATCCTCACCCAGCAAGGCTTCGACCCGTAGCAAGAAGCGTGAAGGCCGCGTAGGCCCTTCTGCGTCGCGCTGCGCCCGGCTCAGCACCACTTCAGGTGCGCCTAACGCTCCGGCAAGATCGTGCGCAGCCAGACCAATGCGAAACTCGGCCCCGGGCACTCCCAAAGCGCGCAGGATATCAGGTGCGAGCAGAGCATCGGGCGACGGGCTTTGCGGCCAAGTCCCTTCGTTCAACCCGCCGCAAATGACCAGATCCGCTCTCGCCATGCGCGATTCCAGCAGGCCGTAAATCGCCACGCGCGGGTGCGAGCCATAGGGTGGACGAACGGCAATCTCGTCCATCACATCGCGCATTGCGCCCGCAATGTCCGCCGGATTGATCACCGTTGCGCATTCGCCTGCATGGAAGCGGATATCCTCCACCATGCGCGCCAGCGCGCTCCCATCCTCGCGGGCCCAGATACGGCGAGCGGCCAGCGCCTCTGCCGCGGCGATCAGCCGGTCCAGCGCATCGGCCAGAGCAACCTCTTCACCCACCCACATCAGCGGGGTCAGGATGGCTTCGACACGCTCCCACCACTGTGCGACGGCCTCGCTTCCGGTCTCGGTCACAGCCCTTCGCAAACCATCAAAGCCGGGCGCTGTCGCCGGGCCTCGCAATGCCTTCTCAAATTGCCGCAGATTGGCGAGCCATTCGCGCCGCTCGGCACTCTCCTCACTCGCTACCAGAGGATGCGCGAGCGCCGCAACCAGACTGACCGGCTCCGCACCCTCGCCCGCAATTCGTGCCAAAAGCGCGAATAAACGACCCGCAGGCGTCAGCGAAAGCGGCCTTCCCGCACTGTCATCCGCGGCGATGTTCCAGCGGCCCAGATGCTGTACCACGCGCCGTGCGAGCGAGCGATCTGCGCTGATAACAGCGACCCGCTTGCCCGGTTCTTCCAGAGCCTCACGCACCAGCAGAGCGATGGCCTGCGCTTCTTCCTCGCTCGTCGCGCTGGTCAGAGTGCGCACTCCGGGTAAGCGGCGCTTGTCCGGGTCCAGATCAATCCACGATTTACTCGCCTGAGGCGGCAGGAAAAGCGAACTGATCGCGGTGCTGCGCGCAGGTTTGGCAGCGCTCAACCCCTTGCGATGCCACGGGCGCACCTCTTCGCGGGCCACACCCATGCGTTCCAGCAACAATTTAAGGTGGTATTGCGGATGAGTGAGCGCATCATTGCCGCCAAACACCTCTCCGCCCGCCTCTGACGCTGCGCCCGCGCGGCCCAGTTCGGCCCACGCCGCTTCACTCATGGCGAGGTCAAGATCGGGCAGGATCACCGCACCATTCGGCAAATTAGCCACCACCCGCAACATTTTGGCGAGCGCAGGCGAAGCACTGGTCACGCCAGTGGCAACAATCGGCGTTTCAGGCGGCTGTTCGCGCCAGCGCCGACGCGCACGGTCAAACAGCATGTTGCGCCGCGTTGCCGCATCAACCTCTCCGCGTTCAGCAAGGCGCGCGACCCACCTGGCCTGGACCCGCGCGAACACACGAATCGAATCCTGCCAGTGGCCCGAAAGGTCTCCCAGACGATCCAGAACCGCATCGCTCAGCAAATCGTCAGGTGTCTTTTCCTCAACCAGCAGGCGATCCATCGCCCGCGCCAGATCGCGCGCCAATCTCAACCGCGCGGCTCCCGGCAGCGGCGCCTTGCCCTCAGCCGCCATTTCCTGCGCGACCAACTCCGCCAGTTCCAGCCAGCGTCGCGTCGGCTCCACCGCAGGAGGCAGATCGCTGGCGCCGAGCGGATCAAGCAAAGCGCCCAACGCCTCATCCAGATCGAGATCACCCACAGTGACCATGCGCGGCATCAACATGCCCGCCTGCCCTGCCTCTCCGGTATGGCGGATGAAAGCCTCGGAAATCGTGCGCGCGGCGCGCGTGCTCGGGACCAGCAGGGTGAGGCGTGCAAGGCCAAGATCAGCCTCGGCATAACGCGGCACGAGACCCGCCACCAGCGCATCGGCAAAGCCGCGATGCGCAGCAATAGAATAAATGGCTGGCTGTTTTTCAGCCACGCTGGAGCGCGTTTTCGGTCGGGCCGATGGCCTGCGGCGTGCCGACTTCGAACCATTGCCCGGTGAAGGAAACGCCATAGACGCGTCCCTCACCGATGGCGCGGTTCCAGAGGATGTTGGTCGAGAATTTCCCTTCGGGCGCGTCGCGCAGCAGACGGTGTGAGACAAGCTGAATGCCAGTGTAGATGAACGGCGCAATCCGGCCAGGTAATCGGCGCGAGAGTTTGCCAACCGGGTCCATGTAGAAATCACCCTGCCCCGCAAAATTCGCCGCGCGCGTATGCGGAACCACCAACAACAGGGCATCCATCGCGTCAGGATCCCACCGATTGGACAGGTCCAGAAACGCGTTCTGCGGGCCGTCCAGCCAGATATTGTCCGCGTTGAGGCAGAAAAACGGGTCTGGCAGATGGCCTTGCGCCTTGATCATGCCGCCGCCAGTTTCCAGCAATTGGGTGCGCTCGTCCGACACGATGACACGCGGCATATCCCGCTCTTTCACATGCGCTTCGAGCGCATCGGCGAGGTAGTGCACGTTCACGACCGCGCGCGAAACACCTGCTTCGCAAAGGCGATCCAACGCGTGATCGATCAGCGCCTTGCCTGCGACGCGCACCAGCGGCTTTGGCTGGGTCGCGGTGAGCGGGCGCATTCGTTTGCCCATCCCCGCAGCCATGATCATTGCGGTGTCGCTGGCCAGTTCGGCGCCCGCGCTCACTTTATTGATGCTCCACGCGAGTCCCGCAGATCGCGCGGTACATTCTGATCGAACCATTCTGCCACAGGTGCAAGCGCGGGATGCGCCAAATCACGCTCCATCGCCTCCCACACGCGCGGAATCATTGTGAGGTAACGTGGCTTTCCATCGCGCTGATCAAGGCGAGAAAATATGCCGACGATCTTCGCGTTGCGCTGCGCCCCCAGCAAGGCATAGTCCGCCTCAAAATCGCTGCCCGCCTTTGCGCCCGCGCGATACCGTTCCAGCATCGCGGCTTCGAGTTCGGGCGACACATCGCGGCGGGCATCCTGCAAAAGGGATACCACATCATAGGCAGCAAGGCCCACGAGAGCGTCCTGAAAGTCAATCAGCCCTTGCTCAGCTTTCGCCGCAGGATCGCCCAGCAACATGATGTTTTCCGCATGATAATCGCGCAGCACTGTGACGCGCGGTTTCGATGCGTCGAGAAGAGGCGCGAGAGCATCATCCCACGCCTTGGCATATCCAACGTCATCCACATTCAGACCTTGCGCCGGACAAAACCACTCGGTGAACAGCGCCACTTCGCGGGCGTAAGTCGGCATGTCGTAGGCAGGGAAAGGGCCTGCGGGCCGCTGATGCAATTCAACCAGAGCATCAATCGCGCGTTCATAAGCAGCTGTCTCACCCTCCGGATTGAGGTCGATCCAGTCGCGCATCCGGTCATCGCCGAAATCTTCGAGCAGCACCCACCCCTTAGCCGGATCGCTCGCGTAGATCTGAGGTGCGCGCATTCCCTGTCCGTGCAGCCAGTCGGCGACTTTCAGAAACGGTTCGGGGTCTTCATGCGGAGGCGGCGCATGCATCAGCATCGCTTGGCCTGGGCCATCCTTGCCCACGGGCGCTTTCAGCCGGAAATAGCGACGAAACGAAGCGTCACCCGGAATCACCTCAATTTCGGCATCGGCCCAGCCTGCTGTGTGCAGGAAATCGTGCAATCCTTCGGGAAGCGCTGTCATGGCATCCGCCCTAGCCAATCCGGACCCGCCCGGGCAATCGCAATCCGCCCCTCATCCGCAGTTTGCAGCTCAATCTCCAGGCACGCAGCCTCATGACCAAAGCCGCCGGCATGATCCGGCCATTCCGCAATCAGCGCCGCACCGGCGCGATATTCGTCCAGCCCGATCTCATTCAGCTCTTCAGGATTTTTCAACCGGTAGAAATCGGCGTGGACAACTGGCAGCCGCAAAGGAGGGGCATCGTAGGTTTCGATGATTGTGAAGGTGGGCGATGGCACTTCGCCGTCAAACCCCAGAGCCGCGATCATTGCGCGCGCCAGTGTCGTTTTTCCCGCGCCCAGCCCTCCGATCAAGGCGACCACGTCGCCTGCACGCAACTCACGCGCAATCCGTGCGCCATAGACCTCCATCGCGGCAAGATCGGGCAGAGTGATTGTGCTCTGGGCGATCACGGCAGCAAGATGATTGCGGTTGTCCCCGCGCCCTCTTCGCTGTCGAATTCAAGCGTGCCGCCATGCGCCTCGACCAATTGCCGGGCGAGCGGGATGCCAAGGCCGGAGCGCGTTTCGCGGGCGTTCTCTCCACCCCCGCCCCCCGCGCCAAGCGCGCTGGCGAGTTCCGCCGCGCTCATACCCTTGCCATTGTCTGAGATGACGATGGCCGCGCTCCATTCATCTTCCGGGCCCGGCTTGGGTATCTGGATCAGGATCTGACCGTCGGCGGGCGTTCCAGCGATCGCGTTGTCCAGCAGATTTCCGACCGCGCGCGCCAGCTGAGTTGGATCGGCCATCGCGATGCGGCCTTTCTTGCCCTTCAGATCAAGACCCAGACCGGCTGCGATGATTGCCTCTTCGCGTTCGCGCACGATTGTCGTCATGAACTTGAGAAGATCGATCTTTTCCTTCCTGATCGGCATCAGGCCCGCCTGGGTCTGTGACAGGTCAAGCACGTTTTCGACCTGCTCGGTCAGACGCTCAACCGACGTAAGAATCGCTGTGACATACTCATCAGCCTGCGCGTTCAAATCGCCCGCGGCACCACTCGCCAGCATTTCCGCATAACCGCCAATCGTGGTGAGCGGGGTGCGGAATTCATACGACATATTAGCCAAGAAATTCGCCTTCACCGCATCCGCCTCTTCCAGTGCGACGGCCCGCTCCCTCAAAGCCTTCTCTGCCATCTGCGAATCGGTAATATCCAGCACGGTCAGCAATCCGTTACCGTCGGGCAGTGGTACACCGGCAAAGCGCAGCGTGCGACCGTCCTTCAAATCAACCAGCCCGCCCTTATCACGCCGATCGAGCGTCGCCGCGCGCACGACCGCACCGATCTGCGCGGCATCCTTGCTATCGACAAGATTCTCGCCAATCGCTTCAAGCAGACCTTGAACGCCGGGATGGGTGTCAAGAAATTCGGGATTGATCCCCCATGTCGGCGCGAATGAGCGATTCCACAATTGTACCGATCCATCCGGTGCAAAAATGGCGAGGGCCTCGAACAGGCTGTCGAGCGTTGCGGTGCGGGTGCGCAGCAAAGTGTCTCGCGTTGCTGACAGGGCGAGGCTTTCGGTCCGGTCTTCGGCGATCATGACAAGTCCGCCATCCGGCATGGGCTGCGCCACAATTCGCAGATGTGTACCACCGGGCAACGGCCAGTTTTCTTCCTTCGTTCGGGATTGACCGAACCATTCGACATGATCGCGCCGCCACTCGGGAAAATCGCGCACTTCGGGCGTACGACCTCGCTCGCGTGCTTCGGCAAGGAAGCGCGCGAACGCCATCAGCCCGGCGTCGGTCCCATCGCCCACATCCTGACCCAGTTCGAACTGGCGTCGGAAGGGAGTGTTTGCATAGGTCAGCTGCTCATCCGCGTTGAACTGGGCGACCCCGATAGAAAGCTGATCCAGCATCGCGCGCTGCGCATCGCGATAGGCGCGGAATTCGCGCAGGACCTGCTGCTGCTCCTCGATGTCGATAGCGTATCCAGCCACTCCTTCCGACCCGAGCGGCAGATCGCTCACTCTCAGCGTGCGACGCTCACCATGGAGCGTCGCCGCAACGGTTCGTTCTGTTTTTGCCTGATCGGTCAGGCTGGCCTGCGCGATGTCGGCGGGAGATTGACCCTCGGTCGCTTCGAGCAATTCAATCTGGCCTTGCACCACCGCTTCGGCGCTGCCTGCGGCCACCGCCTCAACATAGGCCTGATTGACCAGCTGGATTTTCATATCTGACCCGCGAAACCACATCGGCATCGGCGCTGCTTCGATCAGGCCGATCAGTGCGGTAAAGTCCGCCCGCGCCCGCGCGGTGCTTTGGCGCAGACGGCTCAATTCATCTTCGCTTTCGGAAAAGTCGAATACCCAGACCAGCGCCGCGCCTCCTGGCGAAACCTGCGGATCAGCCAGCGCCCCGTACATTGCCAGACTGCGGCCACTTCCGGGCAACATCATCGACATCTGGAACGGAGCAGCGCTCTTCTGCGTGAGCCGGACTTTTTCGGAAAGCTCTTCGACCTGCGCCGCGTTCAGGCCGTCATCGCGCGACAATTCGCTCAAGTATTTCGGCATCTCGGGAAAGCCGAGCCACCGCGCCAACCGTTCCGGCGCTTCGATCCGGCCATCCACCCGCACCAGCATCGGGATCGCGGGCGCTGCGTCCAGCATGGTCTGCATCCGCCGCAGCGAGGTTTGCAAGGCCTGCGCCCGCTTCACCTTCGCGCTAGACCGCAGCACCAGCACAGCCGCCGCCGCCGTCCACGCGGCAAGCACAAGGCCGATAACAGCAATGGCGAGCGGAGTAATTTCCATCCCTCAGCAGCTATGCCGCGCCGCCGCATGTTGCAAGCAGGGGAAATGCGAAAGCCCCCGCATTGCTGCGAGGGCCCTCATTAAAGCGACAAATCAGTGTAGGAAACGCCGACTTCTCTAGTAGCGGTAATGGTCCGGCTTGAACGGCCCCGCTGTCGGCACACCTATATAGTCGGCCTGCTTCTGGCTCAGCGCGGTGAGCTGTACGCCCAGCTTTTCAAGGTGAAGCGCGGCGACCTTTTCATCGAGATGTTTGGGCAAGACGTAAACGTCGTTTTCGTATTCGTCCGACTTCGTGAACAGCTCGATCTGGGCGAGCGTCTGGTTGGTAAAGCTCGCGCTCATCACAAAGCTGGGGTGGCCGGTGGCGCAGCCCAGATTGACCAAACGACCCTTCGCCAGGATCAGCAGGCTGTTGCCCTCGGGGAAGGTAACCATATCGGTGCCTTCCTTGATTTCCTTCCACTCGTAATTGTCGAGCGCAGAAATCTGGATCTCACTGTCAAAGTGGCCGATATTGCAGACGATGGCCATGTTCTTCATCGCCTTCATGTGCTCGCCGGTGATGACGTCTTCGTTGCCGGTCGCCGTCACGAAGATGTCGGCGCGCTTCACCGCCTCATCCATTGAGACAACCTCGAACCCGTCCATCGCCGCCTGAAGCGCGCAGATCGGATCGATTTCAGTGACCATGACACGGGCACCGCCATCGCGCAGCGAAGCGGCTGAGCCCTTGCCCACATCGCCGTAACCCGCGACGCAGGCGACCTTACCAGCCAGCATCACGTCAGTTGCGCGGCGGATTGCGTCGACCAGCGATTCCTTGCAACCATAGAGGTTGTCGAACTTCGATTTGGTGACGCTGTCATTCACGTTGATCGCTGGGAAAGGCAGCTTGCCCTGCTTGGCGATCTGGTAAAGCCGCATAACGCCGGTGGTGGTCTCTTCAGACACACCCTTGATGTTCTTGACCGTCTTGGTCAGATAGCCGGGCTTTGCCGCGACATAGGCTTTCAATGCCTTCTGCATCTCGATCTCTTCGGCGTTGGTCGGCTCGGGCATTTCTTCGCCCGCTTCGATCCGTGCACCCCACAGGGCGAACATCGTCGCATCGCCGCCATCATCAAGGATGATGTTGGAAGTGAGATCGGGATCGTCCTTGGTCGACCAGTCAAAGATACGGCCAACGTAATTCCAGTAATCCGCCAGCGTCTCACCCTTAATCGCGAATACGGGGATGCCCTGCGCGGCAATGGCAGCGGCGGCGTGATCCTGTGTCGAGAAGATGTTGCAGGTCGCCCAGCGCACTTCCGCGCCCAACGCGGTCAGCGTCTCGATCAAAACAGCGGTCTGGATCGTCATGTGCAGCGAACCGGTAATGCGCGCACCTTTCAGCGGCTGCGCATCGCCATATTCCTCACGCAGCGCCATCAGGCCGGGCATTTCGGTTTCGGCGATAGCGATTTCGTCGCGTCCGTACTGGGCGAGTGCGATGTCTTTGATGATATATTCGTGGTCGAGAGCGGCGGTTGCCATAATCTATCTCCGTAATGTCTGCTGCGCGCCCTAGCGGCGCACCTCGTGAGAGGCAAATATAAACTTATCTTTATATCTGTAATTGTTGCTCACGACGCGCAGCTGACTATATCGTGCCCTCACGTTCCCCGCAGCATAAGGATATTACGCAATGACGATTTCAGTAGGCGACAAACTCCCCGACGTGGCTTTGGTCAAGGCAACCGCCGAAGGGCCCCAGCAGGTCCAGGCGTCCGAATATTTCGCCGGAAAGAAAGTCGCGCTGTTCTCCGTTCCCGGCGCATTTACTCCCACCTGCTCGGCCAAGCATTTGCCCGGCTATGTCGAAAAGGCCGCCGATCTGAAAGCCAAGGGCGTCGATGAGATCGTCGGCACCGCGGTGAACGATGCATTCGTGATGGGTGCCTGGAACGCTGCGGCAGGCTCTGATGAAATTACCATGCTGGCAGACGGCAATGCAGACTTTGTCGAAGCCGTGGGCCTGACCATGGACGGTTCAGGCTTTGGCATGGGCAAGCGCGGCCAGCGTTTCTCGATGGTCATCAATGACGGCGTAGTCGAGCAGCTGAATGTCGAGGCACCGGGCGATTTCAAGGTCTCCAGCGCAGAGCATATGCTGGGCCAGATGTCATAAACGGCGCCTCCCGCGTTACATTATTTCCTACTTTATTTGACACACGCGGAGCGCCGCAACGTAGGTTTTTCGCCCTAACATCCTGTAATACAGGTAGTTTGGGCCCTGTGTTGGAATTTGACACTTTTCCAACTCGCTGACGTTTCTGCATGGGTCGATCATCCATAAAAGCGCGCCTTGCCCTCCTATTTCGCAGAGGGGTTAGGCGCGCTATTCATGTCAGCTTTCGCGCGTGTAGGAAAATCGTCGCCTCAACTCAGCGGCGGCGCGCCATATGCGACCCATACGGCTGTGCCCGCGGCCAAACCGGCTGAGATCACAAAGCCCACCAGCGGCGTTTGGGTGTTGTCGTCCACTACCTCATCCACCGCCTTTGTCCCGGCCAGCATCGGGCCGACGAGATTGTCCTGCTTGATCACCGCATAATACGCGATTGCGGTCAGGTGCACCGCGACCATGCCCAGCACAACCCAGTAAAACCATTCATGCCACTGTGTCAGAGCGTCAGCAGTCGCAACACCGACCAGCGGATTGAGCGGTCCGGTCGCCCCGTCATAGGGATCACCAGAGAACAGCCCCGCCCCTACCTGTACCAGCATAACGCCCAGCAGCGCCAGAACACTGAGCGCGCCTAGCGGGTTATGGCCGATAGCATGATTATATTGCCCGCGCAGATAATCGATTACGCTGCCTGGCCCCTTCACAAAGGACGAGAACCGAGCGGTCTTCGTGCCCAGAAAACCCCACAATATGCGGAAGATCAGCAGGCCAAGCAGCGTCACGCCAAAGCCTTTGTGCAAGGCCCATTCGGAATTCTCCGCAGACCACCACATCGCCGGCACCAGAAACGCAAAGCTCCAGTGCGTCAGCCTCAGCGGCAGATCCCAAACCTTCGCCGTGGGGCCGATGGAGAACCGTGAAGGCTGATCAGTGATTGTATCAGTCGTCATCGACCCGGAAATTGTCGTGGCAGTTCTTGCACGATTTGCCCACGGCGCCGACTTGCGCGCCGACCGCTGCGGCATCGCCGCCTTGCGCAATCGTCACCATTTCGGCGCTCTCATCGACCAGCATCTGATGGGCTTTGGCGAATTCCTCGGGTTTTTCCCAGATCGTCGGGAGCGCCTCTGTATCATAGCCGTCTTCGACCGAAGTGCCTTCCGGGAAGTATCCCTCGATCTTGATCGCAGCGCCATTCAGATCAATCGCAGCGGTTTCAATAACGGCCATATCGGGCGCATCGCTTTCCAATTGCGTGCGGATCGCCTTGAACGACTTGCCGATGGCTTTGAAGTTTTTCTGACGCTCGCCGATGACGGCGGGCTCTTCTGTTGCCGCTGTTGCGATTTCGCCTTCTCCGGCGGAATCTGCTTCACCGCTGCATGCACAGAGCACAGCGCCCAATGCGCAGATTGTGGCCAATTTCAGTGTTTGGGATCGTTTCATCTGTCAGCCCCTCAATTGCTGTGGAATCAATGGCATTCGCACTTATAAACGCGTCAAAAACCGACGCGCCAGATTGAATAACACATAAGTGAATAGTGCCGCTACCGCCCACTATCCAAACGCGGTTTTATCAGACACGCAGCGTCCATCAATAGCCCATCAGGCTCATGACTTCCTGACGGCTGCGATGATCATCGAGGAAACAGCCCATCATGCGGCTTGTAACCATGCCGACACCATGCACCTTGACGCCGCGCCCCGTCATGCAGCCGTGCTCTGCCTCAATCACCACTGCGACGCCGCGCGGTTCAAGATTGTCCCAGATACATTCGGCCACTTCGGCGGTCAGACGTTCCTGAACCTGAAGGCGATTGGCAAAACCGTGCAGAACACGGGCAAGCTTCGATATGCCGACCACCTTCTTTTCCGGCAGATAGGCGATATGCGCTCTACCCGTGATCGGCGCCATGTGATGTTCGCAATGCGATTGAAACGGAATGTCTTTCAGCAGGACGATCTCTTCATAGCCGCCCACCTCTTCAAATATCCGTGAGAGGTGGATGGCCGGGTCTTCCTGATTGCCGCTGCAATATTCCAGCCATGCCCGGCCAACCCGTTTGGGCGTGTCGAGCAGACCTTCGCGCGTCGGATCATCCCCGACCCAGCGCAGCAGAGTGCGGATCGCGTCCTGCACGTCTTCCGGCACATCGGGCTTTCCCAAAGGATTGTCCGGGTCAAATTCATCGTGATCGTGAAGGTAGTTCATGGCGCCTTGGGTCTTTCTTCGCAGATCGGCGGACCTTTAGCGCGGCCCTCCTGAGTGTTTGACATGATCCCAATGGTAAAAATCTCTTAAGCTACATCGGGTTCCACGTATTGGCGGATTTATCCGAGGCTCTTAAAGATTACGGGATGGCCGTAAGCTATCGGTATGGCCCTGAAATGGCAGAACAGGGGCCCAAACCCAAGAACCCATCCGCATTTCCGGAATCGGTGTTTCATGGTGCACCCGGAAGGATTGGGCTGGCCTGCGGGCCATCCCCTCTCCGCTTCGTTCCGACTCTGAAGGTTGGAACGTGCTCTGAATGGAATCAAAAAAACCCACCCTCTTTCGAGGATGGGCTTTTTATGGCGCACCCGGAAGGATTCGAACCTCCGGCCCCCTGATTCGTAGTCAGGTACTCTATCCAGCTGAGCTACGGGTGCGCGTGAAGGGCGGCACATAAGGGGGGTGACGCAGCTTGGCAATCCCTGATTGCACTTGCGGCTGCAGTTTAATCATCGGTGCCGCTTTTCCTGTCCGCGCCCGCGTGGCTCCTCACCTCTATAGCCACCTCGGCGGCCATACGCGTACTCAAGAGAGGATCGTCCCCAAACAGGCGCTGCGCCAGCACTTGATCCAACGGCGGTTTGGACAGTTTCGTTACCGCCTGAGGGGTGAACCAGTCGACCGCACCGCCTTCCAGCGAGACAGGATCGCCGTTCCAACGCGCCACTTTGTAAAGAACGATTACAATCGATCGCTCACGGTCGGAATTGCTCTCCTGAGCAAAGGCAACGGGCGCGCAATCATTTTCACGCAATTCGATCCCAAGTTCCTCATGCAATTCTCTGCACAAGGTTTCACTAGGGATTTCAGAAGGTTCCACCTTACCCCCCGGAAACTCCCATAGGCCACCGTGGTGCTTTTCCAAAGGTCTTCGGTGCATCAACCACAGACCATCGGAACGCTGCAGTGCGCCGGCTGCCACCAGTTGCGAGCGGGGCGTCATGTCGGTATTTTTTCCATTCCAAGTCCCTCCTTCAACCTTTTCTTAAGATCATCGCGACATTTTGATGAGGTCAGCCACGTAGCAGACGGAGGGTTCCCAATGGGTTTGTTAAAATTTCTGAAGCACATTGGAAACGACAACCGGGGTGCCACCGCCGTTGAATACGGTCTGATAATCAGTTTGGTCGTCATCACCATGGTAGGAGCTTTGCAATCCGTAGCGGATGCAAACTCTTCAAAATGGGACGAAGTCCAGACGAAATCCGAGGAAGTCATGCAGAATAATTAAGGTTTTAGAAAGCCTGCCACTTAGGGTTTTCGCAAGAGCCACGCATTATAACCTCAAAACGTCGGCTCACTAACCAGAGCAGGCACGGGTACCGAAGACCAAAACCAGGAGACTACTAATGAACTTCATCAACAAACTGGCCCGCGACGAGCAGGGCGCCACCGCCATCGAATACGGCCTCATCGCTGCCCTGATCGCTGTTGCAGCAATCACCGCAATGCAGAGCCTTGGTAACTCGCTGAACACCACGTTCTCGACGGTTTCGACCACGATGGATGCACCGGGCGGCTAATGAGCTCGATCTGAGCTTACAAGCATTAAAAGAAAAGCGGCGGGGTTTCCCCGCCGCTTTTTTGTTTGTGCGTTTCAGATTGAAAGGTGGGAGCCAACGGCCCGATCAGCTCCCGCGCACCACCAATTTTACCTTTTGCCCTGCGCGCAGAATGTCGCGCGAGCCCAGTGCATTCAGCACACGAAAGCGTACTTCCTGATTATTATCGTAGGCCATGCGTCGCGACAGACTGCTGACCGTGTCGCCGCTGCGCACCGTGACGACATCAATTTTGCGCGGGATAATCGCGTTTGCTTCGGATTGGGAAATGCGGCGCATTGACTGGAACATCGGGTTGAACGTCGCGGCCTGCCCTGCAGGCGCGATGGCGGCAAAATGATATGCGCGATCACGGGCAAACTCATAGGCAAAGATCGTGATATCAACCTGACTGTTGCCGTTTCGCGCGCGCACCGTGCCATAGGCCGCGCTCAGTCCGTTGACGGTGGTCCGCTGAATTTGCGGGGCGGTAAAATTCGCATTTTCCCCCGCCAGCTCCCGAAATTGCTGAACCACATAGGAATTCAGATCCCCGGCGTAAGGGGCAAGGGTCAGTTGCGCCTGCCCGCTTTGCCCGTTGATCTTTACCGCCGAGGTGCTGTTGACCATGTAAAAGCCCTGGGGCGCGGTGAAAGACAGCCTCAGTTCGGGATGGGTGAAGCGGTTGCCTTCGACCAAGCCCTGTTGGGGATCGTCGCCGTATAGCAGGCCATCGATTCGCGACAGGAATGTGTCGCGATTGGTTACGCCAGTGCCGAGACCCTGCGCCTTGCCAAGCGCGGTCTGTACGCGGCTGGCGGGATCGGGGTGGGTTGAGGCCCATTCGGGCACGCTCGCATTGCGGCCCTGCACCCGTGCATCGAGAGAATTTTGCGCGGCGAGGCTGGCCAGAACCGTGCCCATCGCGCGTGGATCATAGCCTGCCCGTGTCAGATAGGTGATGCCCAGGGTATCCGCCTCAAGCTCCTGCTTGCGCGAAAACCGCAGCGTGAGCAGCTGAGACCCTTGGGAAAACAATCGCGATGCGGTGTTACCCAACGTACTGTCACCCAACAGGACGCTGGACAGGATCGCCCCGCCAATGCCCAACAACTGATTGTTTTGCGCTGTACGCTGACGGCGCTGCGAATGGCGTGCGGCGACATGGCCGACCTCGTGTCCCATTACCGCGGCAAGCTCAGCCTCATTGTTCATCAGAGTGACCAACTGGCGCGTGGTATAAACATAGCCTCCGGGAACCGCGAAGGCGTTGTGGACCGGCGAATTCAGTAGGCTGACCGTAAAGCTTTCACGCGCACCGCCCAGCCCCGAATGCACTGCGACATTCTTCGTGACCTGCTCGATATAGTCTGCCTGAGAGCCGCTCATCGCGCCGCCGAATTGCGAGAGCAGTTGCGGGTGATATTCCGCACCCTGCTTTGCCTCTGTCTGGGTGATCGGGGTTGAGGCGGACGGGATCGGCGCACCACCGCCAAGGCAGGCGGTCAACGCCATGGCACCGACCGAAACCATCCAGAACCGGCCAAATGCGCTCAGACTGCGCTTTTCTTGATTGAGCGCGGGGCTGGGAAATCGGCGTTTGCCGTGAACGGTCTGTGTCATATCGAGCCTCATCATACGTAGCAAAGTGTTACCTTGTGAATACGCGCGAGTTGCCGGAGTTCCAAAAAATAACGCCGCCAATCCTGCCGAAAATACGGCTATATGACGGTTATCCGCCCATTTGCAGAAAGCGTTCCTCGCGCATGCGGATCAGGTCTGCAGACGACAGATCGACCAGTGCATCCAGCTCTTCTGTCAGTGCGTTGCCCAACTTCTTGGCCGCTGCGACTGGATCGCGGTGCGCGCCGCCGACGGGTTCCTTTACGATCCGGTCGATCACTTTGAGGCGCTTCAGGTGCTGCGCGGTGACCTTCATCGCTTCGGCTGCGTCAGGCGCCTTTTCCGATGTACGCCACAGGATCGAGGCACAACCTTCAGGCGAGATCACTGAATATACGGCGTGTTCCAGCATCAACACACGCTCTGCACTGGCCAGCGCGACCGCGCCGCCTGATCCGCCCTCACCCACGATCACCGCGACCATCGGCACCGGCAATGCGAGGCAGGCTTCGGTGGAGCGGGCAATCGCTTCGGCCTGGCCGCGCTCTTCAGCTTCGATCCCCGGGAACGCGCCAGACGTATCAACCAGCGTCACAACCGGCAGCCCGAATCGTCCGGCCATCTCCATCAGGCGGATCGCCTTGCGATACCCTTCGGGTTTGCCCATGCCGAAATTGTGCTTGATCCGGCTTTGCGTATCATTGCCCTTTTCATGCCCGATCAGCATGACGCGGCGGCTCTGGTTTCCAGGGCCCTTCAGCCGGGCAAATCCGCCCATAATCGCCTCATCCTCGCCGAAACAGCGATCTCCGCCAAGAGGCATGAAATCCTCAAAGGCATGAGCGATATAGTCGCGGAAATGCGGGCGCTGGGGATGGCGCGCAACTTGCGTCTTTTGCCACGGAGTGAGCGAGGCATAGGTGCTGGCCAACAGCTCTGCACTCTTGCCTTCAAGTCGCGTAATCTCGGCCGCGACATCGACCTGATGATCGGCATCAACGCCGCGTAGTTCGGCAATGCGCTCGTCGAGATTGGCGACCGGCTTCTCGAATTCGAGATAGGAAATCATCCCAGTGCGCTAGTCCGATCAATCGCGCGCGGCAACCCGTTTCGAACCAAGCGGATGGCGGGTATTCACCAGTTCAACGAGCCGAGCGGCATCAACATGGGTGTAAATCTGCGTCGTGGCGATGTCGGCATGGCCCAGCAAAGTCTGCAACATGCGCAGGTCCGCCCCGCCCTCCAGCAGATGCGTTGCAAAGGCATGGCGCAGGACATGCGGGCTGATCCCTGCGGGGTCTAACCCTGCGCGCACGCTCAATTCCTTAAGCATCTGGAACAGACGCACGCGCGACAAGTGCTTGTTATTACGTGAGGGAAAGAGGAATGGAGAGGCAGGTTCAGGGGGCCGTATGGCCAGCCATTCGCTCAACGAATCGCGGGCGCGGTCGCTGATCGGAACCATGCGCGACACCCCCCCTTTGCCGGTAATCGTCATGACAGGGGCATCGCGCGGCAGGGCCACTAGCGGAAGCGAAACCAGCTCGCTGGCCCGCAAGCCCGACCCATAGAGCAGCTCAAGCAAGGCGAGCTGGCGCACACTTACGGGCTTTGCCGAAGACGCTTCGAGCTCAGCCCGCGCAAACAGGGTATCCACCGCGTCATGGCTTAAAACCTTGGGCAGGGGGCGGCGGGTTTGTGGATTGGGAAGCGCGCCGGACGGATCATCCTTGCGCCAGCCTTCATCCAGCGCGAACCCGAAAAACTGCCGTAATGCCGATGCCTTGCGCGCGACTGTTGAGGGGGCCAGGGAAGCCCAGGCGGAGGCAAGTTTTGCGACGTCCACGCGGGATGCGTGCGCCAGATCGCCGATCAGCTCCTCTGCCCCGTCAAGATCGCGTCTATAGGCTGAAAGGGTGTTCGCCGCCGCGCCGCGTTCGGCGCTCAGCATGTCCAGAAACGCGTCTGTGGCCGCTGACATCAGCTGCGCGACACAGCCTCTGCCGCGATCATCCGCGCCTCTGCGGAAAGGCCCACTTCCGACAGCGCCGCAACCACATGATAGAGATGCAGCGGCGTCATCTGCGACCAGTCATTGCCCTGCATTCCCAGCCCAGCCAACAGCGCCACCATCGCCGGATTGCGGACTTCTGCGGCACGTTCAATCATGCGCGTCCAGCGGGTCTCACGAGAGAGCTCGAGGCCCAGATCATCGTCGAATGCGTCAAGCGCACTGCCGCTCAACCGGCCAAGCCCTGCGAGCCCTGCGACCAGAAACTGCGAGCGGCGCTGCTGTGCAGCCACATCATCGCTGATAAAAGCTTCAATCGCCTCGGCAGACACTGCAAGCCCTTCAGGGTCAGCCAGCGCAATCAAAGCCCAGCCAAGGCTGCCATCCGCAACAACCGGCTTCCACGCCAGCGCATCGCGGTCCAGTCCGGCGGTCAGCATCGAAGCGATCAGATCCCCTGCTTTGTCAGACAGATCCGTTGAAGGGACAACGCGCGCCGCAGCATAGGATGTGAGAACCTGCGCCCAATGCAGATCGCCGTCCGATTTCGCCTCTGCACCCGCATTCCATAACGTTTCCATCGCCGCAATCCGGCCCTCCGGCTTGGGCGCAAGATAGGCCGATCTCAGCTCCCGCGCCTGTTCGCCCAACGACCCGCCGATGCTCTCATCGGCATAAATTGCGCTGTAGAGGTCCACCATCGCCTGAGCAGAGAAGATGCCCTCCCCGCCCGCGCGCGGCGCATACATGGCGCGCTGCGATAGTGGCAACATCGCCGCCGCCGCACCGGCGCGCGCATAGAACGGGTCGACATCATCCAGCAACGCATCCGGGATCGGCTCACCCACCGAATTGGCCATCGCAAAGCGCCAGGGATTGAGGGTTTCGACACCCTCCCATTCGATCGATACGGCCCGCTGACCGCGCCCCGCCGCCCCGGCAAAGCGCCGCGCGAGCAGAATATCGATTGCGGGCGCAATCTCTTCATCCAGCGCCGCATCCAATTTGGAGCCTGCCCGCGCGCTTTCACCCGCATAGGAATCGCAAACCGCCGCCATCATGATCCAGCGCGGATCGACCGTGTCGTCCCCATCCCCGGCCATACGATCTGTTCCTTGCAGCCGTACATAAGGGCACACGCCCAGCGGATCGGAGCCGGCGATAAACGCGCTTAGCGCTTCGTCAGCCAACTGCGCAGACCAGTTGCCTGCATCCACATCCTGCACCAGTGCGCGCGCGACGGTGTATTCGCCCATGCGATTGAGCACACCCGCCCGCAACGCAGCGAATTCAACCGGGTTCATGCCCTCGGGGGCGGCAAGTCGGCTCGCCAAGGCGCGGCGCATGAGGATATGTCCCCATCGCGAAACCAGCGGCGTATCCGTGCCTGCCAGTATGGCCCGCACAAGGGCTACAGGTTGCCGCGCAAGCGAGCCTGTCGGCAGGCCGCCCTCATCAGGGCTCAGCACACCCACCTGCGCCAGCGAACGGCGCGCGGCAGGCGGGGTGTCATATCGCGGCTTGAGGCCCAACAGATCGTCAAGCTGATCGGTGGAGAGATCTTCGAGTTCCTTGACAGTGGGAACGCCGAGCAGATCGGCATCGGAGATCTGCGGCACAGGCGGCAGCGGACCAGAGGGCGCGCCGGGCACAGTTCCTGGCGCATCAGGCGTAGCGGCGGGGGCAACCGGCGGGGCTGTCACAGGTGCTGCGGTGGGCAAAGGCGTGGGTGCAGGCGGCGGCGTGGGCGCAGGCGCAGGATCGTCAAAGCCCGGCGGCAACAACGATTCCGGCGCATCCTGCGCTATCGCCAATCCGCTTACAAACGCGCCGCCCAAAGCTCCGGCCACACCGATCGTCAACCAATTGCTGCGCTTCATGATGCATCTCCGGCAGCTGGAGCCGCCCCGGTGACTGAAACAGGCAATGGCACGCTTTGCGAAATCGGATGGATGGGTTCTTCGCCGCCATCAATCCACGCGATCACCAGAACCGCGATCACCGCAAAGCATGCGAACGCGCCCACGCGCCGCCACACTGACTTGCCCGAGCGAGGGCGCCCGGAAGACGCGATCTTGCCCAAAACCGATCTGGCGGAGATATGATGAGACCCGTGCTGCATATTGCGCGCGCCCTACCCCATCTATAGGCCGTTTCGCAATGACTGACGCGATCTCCAATTCTGATGTCCCTGCTGACAATGCGATGGCAGAACCAATGCAAGATGCCGATATTGATCGCATCACTGCACGTATCGACCGGCCCATCGTGCTGGTCGGACTGATGGGCGTGGGCAAATCGACCGTCGGGCGCAGGCTCGCTGCGATCACAGGCAGCAGCTTTATCGATGCCGATGATGCGATAGAGGACGCGGCGCAGCGCTCTATTCCAGAAATTTTCGAGGAGTTTGGCGAGGCCTATTTCCGCGATGGAGAGCGGCGCGTTATCGGGCGGCTGATGGAGGAACGAAGCGGTGTCATCGCAACGGGCGGCGGCGCGTTTGTGGATGAAGAGACCCGCGCGCTGATTCTGGAGAAAGGAATCGCGGTTTGGATTGATTGCGATCTGGACACTCTGGTGGAGCGCACATCGCGCCGCGACCATCGGCCCTTGCTGAAAACGGGCGATCCGCGCACCATCCTGTCTGGCCTGCTGGAGGCGCGCACGCCGTTCTATTCGCAGGCGCAGGTGCGCGTGAAAAGCGATGATGGCCCGCATGCGGAAACAGCCCGCGCAATTCTTGCAGGCATCGAGGAGTGGTTGGGATGAGCGGGCCTGAGATAAGCCTACGTGACACAATCCGCGTCGAACTGTCCGGCCGCAGCTATGATGTGGTAATCGAACCGGGATTGCTCGACACACTCGATGTGGCGGCAGCGCCCTGGCTTGCGAGCTACAAAGTGGGGCGCAAAGTGCCGTTTGTGGCCGATCGAAACACGCATGATTTGTATTCGGGCCAAGTCGCAATGGCTTTGGGCACGAACGGTTTGGAGGCCGACTGGTTCATCGTCGAACCGGGCGAAGGGGCGAAAAGCTGGGGCGTTCTGGAGAAGCTGACCGATTGGCTTTTGGCGCTGGGCGTTACGCGTTCAGACCACGTGTTTGCACTGGGCGGCGGCGTTGTCGGCGACCTCACCGGTTTTGCCTGCGCGGTCACAAAGCGCGGATGCGGATTTGTGCAGATCCCCACCACGCTCCTGTCGCAAGTGGACAGTTCGGTGGGCGGCAAGACCGCGATCAACACACGCGCGGGTAAAAACCTGATCGGAGCCTTTCATCAGCCGTCTGCCGTGCTGATTGACCCCCTCGTGCTGAACACGCTGCCCGATCGCCAGATGCGTGCGGGCTATGCCGAAGTTATCAAATACGGATTGCTGGGCGATGCCGCGTTCTTTGAATGGCTTGAGCAAAACGGACCCGCGGTGCTGGCCCGCGAACCCGCCGCATTGTCCAATGCCATCGCCACCAGCATTCGCGCCAAGGCCAGAATTGTCGCCGAGGACGAGCGCGAGACAACCGGCGTGCGCGCCTTGCTTAATCTCGGGCACACTTTCGGACACGCGCTGGAGGCGGAAACGGGCTTTTCAGATCGGCTGCTTCATGGAGAGGCTGTGGCGCTGGGCATGGTGCTGGCGGCGCGTTATTCCGCGCGGCGCGGCGAATTGAGCGAGGCGAATGCCGAGCGCGCGGCGGCGGCTATCGCAGCTAGCGGGCTGCCAGCGGAAATCACGTCGCTCAATCTACAATGTGACGGTGCATGGCTGGTCGATCACATGCGCCACGACAAGAAAATGGAGGGCAACACGCTCCCCTTCCTGCTGCTGCGCGGCATTGGCGACGCCTATCTGGCGCGCGATGTGGACCTCGGCGACATTGCAGCGTTTCTCGACGGGGAATTACGGGCAGAAGTCAGCGCATGAGCCGCTTTATCGACCTCTCGATCCCGATCACCAATGATGTGATTTCCGATCCGGAAGTGATGCGCCCGCAAATAACTTACATGACGCATGAGGATACGTGGCAGCAGATCGCGATGTTCTTTCCGGGGCTGGATAAAGACGACTTGCCCGATGGCGAAGGCTGGGCGGTAGAGACGCTGCAACTGTCTACGCATAACGGCACGCATATGGATGCGCCGTGGCATTATCATTCGACCACGCATGAAGGGGCATCGCCCGCTCCCAGCATTGACGAAGCTCCGCTCGACCGATTTTTTCGTCCCGGTGTAAAGCTCGATTTCTCGCATCTGCCCCACGGCCATGTCGTCAGCGCTGCCGAATTGGAAGAGGCTTTTGCCGCAATCAGTTACCCGCTTGAGCCACTTGATATCGTCCTGATCCAGTCCGGCGCGGTTTACGGCACCGATGACTTCATCGATCAGGGCGTCGGGTTGGGCGCAGAGGCGACCCTATGGCTGACGCAGGCTGGCGTCGAAGTGGTCGGCACCGATGCGTGGAGCTGGGATGCACCGTTCAGCCACACCGCAAAAAAATGGGCCGAGGCGCGCGATCCTGCAATCATCTGGGAGGGGCACAAGGCAGGCCGCATCCGGCCCTATTATCAGATTGAGAAACTGACCAATCTCGATGCGCTGCCCCCGCACGGATTTATGTTCAGCTGTTTTCCCGTAAAGATCGAACGGGCCAGCGCGGGCTGGATCAGGGCGGTCGCGATTGTTGACGGTTGATTGCACGGACCGGGTAGGCTGTCCTTGCGCACCAGCGCAAACGCCTGCTTATTTCTTCCCGAGATTGGGAAATGCAGACACCTTGGTGCCGATATTTGTTACAATGCCAGCTTCCGCATCCGCCATCATCGCGTCATGCTCTGCAAACAAAGCTTCAATCTGGTCGCGTCGTTCCAGCAGCATATGCGCGATTCCGGGTGCAAGGCTTTCACCGTCGCCAATCTGGCCGAGCAGCGCTGCAAGGTCACTCGCAGTCGCATCGCGCGGTGATTTGAAGAAGGTCCCTTTCCGGTCAAAATAACCGGTTCCACTTCTAGCCATGATCATAACCTCCCAATCGAATTGACCTGCGGACCGGAAGAGCGAATCGCCTCCTGCCCGCCATTCTAAGATCGGGGATTAACGGAGTTTTGACCATATGAATTGTGTATAAGCGTCTTGGTCAATTTGCTATTTCGAAACAAAAACACTGTATTCGTGAATCTTCATTTCACAATGGGACACAAGTGTTCGCAGGTGTGAACAAATCAGACCTACCGAGTCCCTTTGGCTGGTCACTCCAGCTCCAGAATGATCGCATCAACAGCCAGGCTCTCGCCCTCGTCCGCGTTGATCTTGGCGATCGTGCCTTCCTTCTCAGCGCGCAGGATATTCTCCATTTTCATCGCTTCGACTGTGGCGAGCGGTTGTCCGGCCTGCACCGTTTCGCCCTCGTCCACATGCAGCTTCACCAGCATTCCGGGCATCGGGCAGATGAGCATTTTCGAAAGATCGGGCGGCTCCTTCTCGATCATCAGGCTTTCATGATTGGCGAGCCGCAGCGGCAGGGCAATCGCCCGCGTCGCCGCGCCGCGCGTGGTAATTGTCCAGTGCGCACCGTCACGCTCAACAATAAGCCCGAATACCTCGCCATCGGCGTTGGTCGCGACAGCTTCGGTCATGCCCGGCATCCAGTCGCAATTGCCTTCGACCAGCACGCCATCAACCATGGCATGGCCATCGCCCAAAATAACCTCATGGCGTGAATCTCCGATCTTCACGATCCATTCGGAGGTGACGCGCTGCACGCCGGAGACCGGCTCTGATCCGTCTAGCTGGCCCGAAATCTGGCGCGCGCGGCTTTGCCAGGTAAACTCATTGCCAGCGCAGATCGCCGCGAGCATACGCTGCATGTCCTCGTTCACCGGAGCGCCGGTGAAGCCTTCAGGATATTCCTCGGCGATAAAGCCGGTGGTCAGTTCGCCTGAACGAAAGCGGTCATGCTGCATGATCGCGCTGAGGAAATCGACATTGTGGCCCAGCCCTTTGATCCGGAACGCGTCGAGCGCCTCGATCTGCAAATCTGCCGCTTCCTCGCGCGTGGGCGCCCATGTGATCAGCTTTGCGATCATCGGATCGTAATAGATCGACACCTCGCCGCCTTCGAACACACCATCATCGACGCGCACACTGCCCGCCCCATGCGCCACACCGCGCCGCGCCTTGCCTGCGACACTCTGATCCTCGGTCCAGCCGGAAATCGTCGGAGAATAGGCGACCAACCGCCCGGTCGAAGGCAGGAACCCGCGATAGGGATCTTCGGCGTAGACGCGGTTTTCGATCGACCAGCCGTCAATCCCGATATCGTCCTGCGTCATCGACAGCTCTTCGCCGGCGGCCACGCGGATCATCTGTTCGACCAGATCGACCCCGGTGATCGCCTCTGTCACGGGGTGCTCCACCTGAAGGCGGGTGTTCATTTCGAGGAAGTAGAAACTCTCGCCCGTCGGGTCCGCCCCGCTGACGATCAGTTCAACCGTTCCCGCTGAGTGATAATTCACCGCGCGTGACAGGGCGACGCATTGCTCGCCCATGGCCTTGCGCATTTTCTCGGTAACAAAGGGCGATGGCGCTTCCTCGACCACCTTTTGATGGCGGCGCTGGATCGAACATTCGCGCTCGTTCAGATAGAGGATATTGCCGTGCTTATCGCCCAATATCTGAATTTCGATATGGCGCGGATTCTCGATGAACTTCTCGATAAAAACACGGTCATCGCCAAACGAATTGAGCCCCTCGCGCTTGGTCGCCTCAAAGCCGTCCTTCACATCCTGATCGTTCCACGCAAGGCGCATACCCTTGCCGCCGCCGCCCGCGCTGGCCTTCATCATCACCGGATAGCCGATGTCGTTGGAAACACTCAGCGCGTCCTCGGTCGTGTCGATTGCATCCTCTGAGCCTGGCACGGTGTTGACGCCCGCAGCCTTCGCCAGTTTCTTCGATTCAATCTTGTCACCCATCGCCGCGATCGCATTGGCAGGCGGGCCGATAAAGGCGATGCCTTCGGCTTCCAGCGCTTCGACAAAGCTGGCGCGTTCAGACAGGAAACCATAGCCGGGATGGACCGCCTCGGCCCCCGTCTGCTTGCACGCGTCGATGATCTTTTCAGGGATCAGATAGCTTTCCGCCGCGGGCGCGGGGCCGATATGCACCGCCTCATCCGCCATTCGCACAAACGGTGCGCGCGCATCGGCATCGGAATAAACCGCGACAGTGGCAATGCCCATACGGCGGGCGGTCGTGATGACCCGGCAAGCGATCTCACCACGGTTGGCAATCAGAATTTTCGAAAACAAAGCCGTCTCTCCGGTCTCTCATAACCCTTTAGGCCATTGCCTATGGCGCGTTGCAGCCGCCGGGGCAACCTGGCGAACTTGGCTCTCATTCGGGGCTGTTTGCAAGGTCGGCCAATTCCTTTGTGCGCGCTTCGGTCAAACCTGCCTTACATGTCGCAACAAGCAGCGGCTCCAGCGATCCGCCGCGCGCGGTAAAGCCATCCACCCGGCAATGCGCATCGCGGTATTTCAGCCACGCTCGCTGGGCCTCCAGAAGGCTCTCGAAATAGCCGGGCCGCCCGTCACCTTCCGGGAGATAATCCTTCATGCTCGCATCGCGCGCCTTCATGGTCGCAGAGGTTTTGGCCCACTGATTATTCATTTCCTTATCCACTGCGGCATAGTCCTTCGCCGCACACCAGTTCATCTCCTGTTGCTGTTCTGGCTCGTCACAATTCCATTCGGGATTGGGCGGCGATTGACTGGCGGGGCTTAAAACCACCAGGGCGGGAGCAAGGATTTGGAACATCAGGCGGTCCTTCTCGATTGATAGGTTATCAGTGCATGAGCATAAGCAGCAGCGCCTCTGCGGTCACCCTCCCCATCAATCAGGGTTTGGGCCGCCTGCGCGAGAATGGTGATGTTTTCGGCGGTCAACGCACTGAGAGGCTCAACATAAACGCCGATGGTGAACAGGATTACGCCGGTTTGCGGCAGGCGGCGCAGGGTCTGGCGTTCTGATCGCACGAACAGCGTCTCACCCGCATTGTCTGGCGTGACATGGGCGAATTGCTCTGCGGCAGTCCGCGTCGCCAGCCAGCGGCGATTGTGCGTGGGAGCGATGAACCAATTGCAGCGGCCATAGATCATGCCGGGTCTCAGCGTTGCCATGAAACGGTCCACTCCGGTTGCGAGCTGCTTTTCATAACCCGCAATCGGCGCATGGAGCGCGCGCAGGGGCAGGCCCATCTTATCCTTGGGGTGCCAGTCGGTCGGCCAAGCAACGGCGGCCCCGATAAGCCGGTAGTGATCCTCTTCGGCAAAGCGCTGGAGCAAGCACATATCCTCATGCGCGCACGCCGCTGCTTCGGGCAGCCCGCCCTCCACGCCAAGCATCTCGGCCAGCTCTCGCCCCGGTTCTTGTGAATGACTGGTTAGCTGGATGCCTTCGGGGTAGGCAGCAAAACCATACGCCCGCGCGGCGAGGTCAGGATCTGGTTGCAGCCAATCGCTTTCGCACAATTTTGTAAGGCCCATGCGCAATTGCCCGCCCCCGCGCGCCTTGGGCAGCAAATCGTTGACGCCAAAGCCTAAGGGCAATGCATGTCACCTCACGCCAGAGCCGCAAAGCCCTGCGCCAGATCGGCTTTGATATCCTCGATATGCTCGATCCCGACCGAGATGCGCACCACGTCAGGCCCTGCGCCTGCGCCCAGCAATTCCTCTTCGGAAAGCTGGCTGTGCGTTGTCGATGCCGGGTGGATGATGAGCGAGCGAGTATCGCCGATATTGGCCAAGTGGCTGAACAGCTTCACACTTTCGACCAGCTTCACGCCCGCCTCGTATCCGCCCTTTAGACCAAACGTGAACACCGCCCCGCCCCTGCCACCGAGATACTTCTGAGCATGCGCATGATACGGATTTTCGGGCAATCCCGCATAGCTGACCCATGCAACCTGATCCTGCTGCGTCAGCCACTGCGCCAGTGCCATCGCGTTTTCGCAATGCCGCTCCATGCGCAGATGCAGCGTTTCCATGCCAGTCAGCGCCAGAAACGCATTCATCGGAGCCATCGCCGGACCAAGATCGCGAAGGCCAAGCACACGGCAGGCGATGATGAAAGCAACCGGTCCAACCGGCTCCAGCGCGTCGACCAGCACGACGCCGTGATACGAACCATTGGGCTGGGTGAGCGAGGGGAACTTGTCGCCCTGCGCCTTCCAGTCAAACGTTCCGCCATCAACCAGCACGCCGCCAATCGCATTGCCGTGGCCGTTAAGGAATTTGGTGGTGGAATGGACCACAATATCCGCGCCATGCTCAATCGGACGACACAGCGCCGGACTGGCCATCGTATTATCGACCATCAGCGGAACACCGCCTGCGTGGGCGACATCGGCAATCGCGCTGATGTCGCTGACCACGCCGCCGGGATTGGCGAGGCTTTCAATGAATACACAGCGCGTCTTGTCATCCATCGCCGCGCGCACGTTTTCGGGATCATCGGCATCGACAAAGCGGGTTTCCCACCCGAATTTCTTAAACGCCTCACCCAACTGGTTTAGCGATCCGCCATACAGTTTCTTCGCCGCCACGATATTGCAGCCCGGCTCCATCAGAGTGTGGAACGCCAGCAATTGCGCGGCATGGCCCGATGCCACACCCAGCGCGCCAACCCCGCCTTCAAGCGCGGTGATCTTCTTTTCCAGCGCATCATTGGTGGGGTTCATGATGCGGCTGTAAATGTTGCCAAACTCACTCAGCGAAAACAGATTGGCGGCGTGTTCCGGACTGTCAAACACATACGACGCCGTCTGATAGATCGGCGTGATGCGCGCGTTGGTGGTGGGGTCCGGCTGAGTGCCCGCATGGACACTGAGCGTTTCGGGACGGGTTTCAGGCGGTAGGTCGGTCATGCGGCAAGCCTCCGAGATGTAGATCGGTTGACGTTTCCCAGCCCTTCGGACGGCGCGCGGCCGGGTGCAAGCTGAAAAACGCGAATCAGCGTTCGCCCGATCCGCTTTGATCGCACCGCAAGACAAAACCGTATTCCTCCAGCCAATCAGCATCTGTCGGCAACAGATACTGCAACGCCTCGGGCAACAGACCGTGAAGCGCAGTGCTGTGTTTCAGATCAGCGCGCCGGTCAGAGAAGCACCATTTCTGCTCATGCGAAAGCGAAGCCGCGACGCGAAGCACCCCTTCCTTAGTCGCGCCGCCCTCATCGGCGAGCGAGAAATAGAGCGTTGGGCGTTTGCCCGGTGTCGCGGCAATCGCTTTGGAGAGCGACTGCCCATCCCATTGCAGGCTGGGCGAGATCGCGGCGTAACCGGTGAAGGCATTCGGGCGCTTGAGCCACGTTTCCAGTGCGAAATGTCCAGCCGCGCTTTCGCCCACAAGGAATGCCTCACCATTGGTGCGATAGCGCGCGTTGATCGCTGGCAGAATTGTGTCAATCAGCCACGCGCGAAACACCTCCCCTTCCCCCGCCGTGGGAAAGCGTTCTTGCTGCGCAGGCTCGCTAGTTGGTGGAAGCAATTCGCGCTGTCGATCCTTGGTTTCGATCCCGACAAGAATCGCGTCTTTGCTGCGTCCCCAGAGGCGGTTCCAGTTGCGAACGCCCACCCCCATCATCAGGTCCTGCGTCTGCCCGCCATCAATCTGAACGATGATCGGCCATGTCCGCTCGGCGTCCTTGGAGTAATCGGCTGGCAGAACCACGTTGATCTCGCGCTCGGCATCTAGGACAGTAACGCGCGCCGTGTCGCCAATGGTGAGCGGCGTGTATTCGGGTGCAGGATCGGGTGCCGTGTTGGCAAGGAGCACTGCCCCCACCAACAATGCCACCGCCATGCGCACGATCATTCGGCCGGCTCTGGAGTTTTCTGAGCGCGCGCGGGCTCTTCCTGCTGCAACGCGGTAAGTCCCAGTTTAGCAAACAGCGCACCATCGCTGTCGTCGCCCGCATTGGGCGCGGTGAGCAATTTATCGCCGGTAAAGATAGAGTTAGCGCCCGCAAGGAAGCATAGCGCCTGCGTCGCCTCGCTCATGCTTTCACGCCCGGCGGAGAGGCGCACCATGCTCATCGGCATAGTAATGCGCGCGACCGCAACCGTGCGGACGAACTCGATATCGTCAATCTTGGCGAGCGGCGTATCGGCCAGCATGTCGCCCAGAACCGTGCCTTTAACCGGGACCAGCGCGTTCACCGGAACGCTTTCGGGATGCGCTTCGAGCGTGGCGAGCGTGTGGATGAAGCCGACGCGATCCTCGCGCGTTTCGCCCATGCCCACGATCCCGCCGCTGCACACATTGATGCCCGATTTGCGCACGTGATCAAGCGTGTCGAGGCGGCACTGAAAATCGCGTGTAGAGATCACCCGTTCGTAATATTCGGGCGAGCTATCAATGTTGTGATTGTAATAATCGAGGCCTGCCTCGGCCAGCATATCGGCCTGATGCGGCTCCAACATGCCCAGCGTCATGCAGGTTTCGAGGCCCATATCGCTGACGCCTTTCACAATCTCGACAATAGCGGGCATGTCGCGGTCTTTGGGGTTGCGCCACGCGGCGCCCATGCAGAAACGCTGCGATCCGGCGTCTTTGGCTTGGGCGGCGCTTTGCAGCACGGCCTGCACGTCCATCAGCTTGGTCGCCTCAACGCCGCTATCGGCCTTCACCGACTGCGAGCAATAGCCGCAATCTTCAGGGCAGCCGCCGGTCTTGATGCTGAGCAGCGTGCACAGCTGGATCTGGTCAGGCGGATGGTTCTCGCGGTGAACACTCGCGGCGCGAAACAACAGCTCGGTAAAGGGGAGATCGAAGAGCTCCGCGATTTCCTCGCGGGTCCAGTCGGTTCGGATTTGGGTCAATGGAAGTTCTTTCGATTGCGAAAACAAGTCTTAAACCTCGAAAAGCATAAGACCAAAAGCAGGACGGGCAAAAGGTAGACGACGCTCAGCACGAGCTTGGTCCAAACCGAATAGGGCGTCAAAATCCAAAGCAGAATCATCGGAACGTCCAAGGCTATGAGAAGCAAGACTTTAAGTGCGTTGCACACTACTCCGCTGCCTCATCGATCACGCTGTCCAAAGGCGGCATATTATGCCCCAGCAATGTCAGGATATCCGCCGCGCATTCCACCACATTAGAGCCAGGACCGTAAATGCCCTGCACGCCAGCTTCGCGAAGGAAGTCATAGTCCTGCGGAGGGATCACGCCCCCTGCGGTGACCTTGATGTCGGGGCGACCCGCCTCTTTCAGCAGGCGGATGAGTTCGGGGATCAAAGTCTTGTGCCCGGCGGCAAGGCTCGATGCGCCGACCACGTCGACATCGTTTTCCAGCGCCATTGCGCAGGCCTCTTCGGGTGTCTGGAACAGCGGGCCTGAGACCACCTGAAAACCCATGTCGTTGAATGCGCTGGCGATCACATTGGCGCCGCGATCGTGGCCGTCCTGCCCCATCTTGGCGACCATGATGCGGGGTTTGCGCCCAAGCCGCCGTTCCACCGCGTCCACGCCATCGGTCACCTGCGCCCAGCGCCGATCAAATTCGTAAGCGCTGGCATAGACACCGCTGACCGGTTTGGGCGTGGCGTCGTGGCGACCAAACACCTCTTCCATCGCAGAGGAAATCTCTCCCAGCGTCGCGTCTTCGCGCGCGGCGTTGACCGCCAGTTCGAGGACGTTTCCACCACCCTTGCACCCATCGGTCAGCGCCGCCAGAGCAGCTCGGCAGGCGGTTTCGTCACGGCCCTTGCGCACCTTGGCAAGGCGGGCGATCTGCCCTTTGCGCACCGCGGCGTTGTCAATGTCGAGCGTGTCGATCTGCTGTTCTTCGGCCAAGCGATATTTGTTGACGCCGACGATCACCGTCTCGCCCTTGTCCACGCCGGTCTGCTTTTCCGCCGCCGCGCGTTCAATCGCGGCCTTGGGCGCGCCGGTATCGACATAGGCGGTCATCCCGCCCGCTTCATCCACCTGCGCCATCAGCTTTTCAGCTTCCTCGACCAGTGTCGCAGTCAGCGCCTCAATATAGTGTGAGCCACCCAGAGGATCGACGACATTGGTGATGCCGCTTTCCTCTTGCAGCACCAGCTGCGTGTTGCGCGCAATACGGGCGGAGAAATCGGTTGGCAGCGCGATGGCTTCGTCCAGCGCGTTGGTGTGGAGTGACTGGGTGCCCCCTAGAGTCGCGGCCAGCGCCTCCACCGTAGTGCGGATGACGTTGTTGTACGGGTCTTGCTCTTGCAACGACACACCCGAGGTTTGGCAGTGTGTGCGCAGCATTTTGGAGCGTTCGGATTTTGCGCCCAAATCGTCCATCACACGATACCACAGCGTGCGCGCGGCGCGCAGCTTGGCGATCTCCATGAAGAAGTTCATGCCGATGCCGAAAAAGAAGCTCAGCCGGCCCGCAAACGCATCGATATCCAGACCCGTCGCCATCGCGCGCTTGGCGTATTCCTTACCATCGGCGATGGTGAACGCGAGTTCCTGCACCGCCGTCGCGCCGGCCTCGTGCATGTGATAGCCGCTGATCGAAATGCTATTGAATTTCGGCATGTTGGCCGAGGTATATCCGATAATGTCGGAGATGATGCGCATGCTGGGTTCGGGCGGATAGATATAGGTGTTGCGCACCATGAATTCTTTGAGAATGTCATTCTGAATCGTGCCCGACAGCTTCTCCACCGGCACACCCTGACGCTCCCCTGCGACGATAAAGAACGCCATCACCGGGATCACCGCGCCGTTCATCGTCATGGAGACGGACATGGTATCCAGCGGGATCTGATCGAACAGAACTTCCATATCGGCGACCGTGTCAATCGCGACGCCCGCTTTGCCGACATCGCCGACCACGCGCGGATGGTCAGAATCGTATCCCCTGTGCGTGGCGAGATCGAAGGCAACCGACAGCCCCTTTTGCCCCGCAGCCAGATTGCGACGGTAAAAGGCGTTCGATTCCTCGGCGGTCGAGAACCCAGCATATTGCCGGATCGTCCACGGACGCCCTGCATACATGCTCGCCTTAACCCCGCGCGTGAATGGAGCGAATCCGGGTAGCCCCGGGTCCCAATCGGCGTGATCCTCCGCCGTATATAGCGGCTTGATCGGGAAGCCTTCGGGCGTATCCCAGATGAGGTCGCGGCCTTTGCTCTCCTTATCGGCGAGCGCTTTCCAATCGGCGGGGGTGGGTTTGTTAGTATTGGCCATCACATTTCCGTTCGCCCTGAGCTTGTCGAAGGGCCGTTCTTCTTTTCCGCCCGCTCGCTAGAAGAAAGTGCGGTGCTTCGACAAGCTCAGCACGAACGGTAATCTGATATTTATTCGCTAGACGCCCTTAAATTCGGCCTTGCGCTTTTGCAGGAAGGCCATGCCACCCTCTTTTGCATCATCGCTGCCACCGGCGATGCGTTGTGCTTCGGCTTCGGCCAGCACGACTTCCTGCACTGTCCCATCCAGTGCTTTGGAAAGATTGTGTTTGATATGTTTGTAGGCGATCGTGGGACCGTTCGCGAGTTTTTCGGCAAGCGCGCGCGCCTCGGTCATCAAATCGGCATCGGCCACAGCCGTGTAGATCAGGCCCCATTCCTCGGCCTGAGCCGCGCCGATCTTCTCACCCAGCATCATCATGCGAGCGGCACGTGCGCGGCCAATCGCGCGGGCGAGTAACCATGTCGAGCCGCCATCGGGCACAAGGCCGATATTGACGAAGGCTTGCAGGAAATACGCCTTTTCCTGACCTGCCAGCGTAAAGTCCGCCGCAAGCGCAAGGCTGCATCCGACGCCCGCCGCCGGGCCATTGACCGCGCAGATCACCGGCACATCAGCACGCATGATCTGATTGATCATAGGATTGTAATGCAGGGTCAGCGCTTCGTGACTGCCGCCCTTCGTGCCCATCGAACGAGCCGACAAATCCGCGCCCGAGCAAAAGCCCTTGCCCTCACCTGTGATCAGCACCGCGCGCGTCTCACCCAGATCGTAGAAGACCTGCCCGATCTCATCCGCCATCTGCGGCGGCATGGCGTTAAGCCGATCAGGCCGGTTCAATGTGATGGTGGTGAGTGGCCCGTCGGTTTCGACGCGGATGGTTTCGTAGGTCAATTCTCTCTCCTCTAACCGTCATCCCCGCGAATGCGGGGACCCAGAGCCCGGCCGGACAAGCTGAAATTGGGTTCCCGCGTTTGCGGGA
>JGI12210J13797_10456853_pt1 | contig 63718 bp, 57 predicted proteins | sample ElkSlonscriptome_3_FD_13797 | JGI IMG/M metagenome (IMG submission 13797) | reverse complement strand
CGACCATGCTCGACAATTTCCGCTGGGGAAAGGGTGCCGTCGGAATAGGTTGAGTGTAAATGAAGATCTATGCTCATGGGATATGCAGTTTAAGGTTCTGTGGCCTGCGGAGATGGGGGCAGACAGTTTCGTCAGCACATTCCTTCGGTTCCTGCCCGGCTCCCGGACTGTCCTTCAGCGGAGGTGTCAGAAGAAATAAAATCGCTTTTCAGCTATTATTTGTCGAATATCATCCGATATACTCATAACACATTTTTAATCAGGAGCATCCATGAAAATATTTGCAATCGTCGCAATCCCATTGCTGCTGCTCTCCTGCAGCCGCATACCCGAACCCATAGGATACCCGCACTCAACCCAGGAAAAAATGCAGGCGGCGCATCACTGGAACGTTCTCGCCCGGGATATGGCCAACAGCATCAACAACGAATTGATCCGCAGCGACTTTCTCGACACCGCCGTCTTCGTCAAAGAGACCTGCGGATCAGATGGGGAGCCCTGCCCGCAACAGGTTACCACGGTATTCGATGAGGGTTTCCGCGATCTACTCATCACCGAACTGGTGAATTTCGGAATACCTACCAGCGCTTCTACCAACAGCGAATCAATAACCATTAATTATAAGGTCCAGACGGTGCATCATCAATCGAGCCGCCTGCGTACCCTGCGTCCCGGCCTGATTACGGCGCTGACCACAGCCGTTACCGTCATTCGCAACGCCCCGGCTGAGCTCCTGGCAATATCGCTGGCAGCAGGAGCCGATTACGGTAATACCACCTACACCAGAACCTCGAATGTCGAGGTCATCATCACCGCCTCCATGGTCTTTAGGGACAAGTATCTTTTCCGCTCATCCAATATTTATTACATTAACGGTGGTGACTACCATCACTATCAGCAGGTTCGGCAAAAGGGGAAAGAAATTCAACTCACCGGTGCCAGGTCGCTTTCTGACACCATTTAACGGCAGGATACCCATCTTATTATGCATATCTTCCAATCATCTTTGAAAAACATCTTCGATCGCCGCCGGTTGTCGCTGCTGTTCTCTGCCGCCAGCCTTGGCTTTCTTCTCATTATCGTCAACGGTTGTTCCTCCTTTCAGCACTCTAAAATCTCTCAATTGTTTAATCCGCAGCATAATCTTATTGATGTCGCCTATGAGCTCGCCGAAGAGCTTGAACGACATGCCTACCCTCCACTTCTGCCGAGACATCCGCAACAGCCAATACTGACAACCACCTTTGTCAACAACGACAACCTCAACGAGACATCGCAATTCAGCAGAGTGATGCAGGAACACCTCACTTCACGTTTCGTCCAGATGGGCTACACCGTCAGGGAAATCAAACTGCGCCAGGAACTTGAGGTCGCTCCGCTGAGCGGAGAAAAGATTCTCTCGAGAAACATTGTTGATCTACAGCCGCAGCAGCTGGCTCAGGCCGTTGCCGTGGGAACATACTCCGTGGCCAACCAAACCATCTTTATTTCGGTGCGATTGATCGATCCGGTCAATGCCACCATTCTCTCCTCCGTCGACCACCAGATGACCATGGATGCGACACTGATGGCCATGTTCGGTCTTCGCCCCAACGAGAGTGAAAGCATGGACCTGATAGCTCAACCCAGGCACTCCTTCATGACCAGATTACTCTATAGATAACAAGGTTCGAGCTTACCCTGCTGTCATGGCTCTGGTAAATATCTCTGCGGTGTTGCGATTGACCATGCAGAAACTGCGCAAGACTGAAATATCCAGCGGCATAGGACTTTCCTCCTACAAACGAAATAGAAAAATTCTCATCTTCAAAAAATCCCAAAAGTGGTATATCCTCAAGGAACAAGGATACCGCAATGAAGAGAAGATCCTGGCGCTGGAGTCCTTGGAAAAAGCCCTTAGCGATGGTATCAAAAGAGAGTTCCCCCGCAGTAGAAAAATACGCATGTACACACTTACTGATTCTCTGGATCTGGGAAAGGCCTATAAGAAATTATAGCCGCCCGATGAATACGCACATTTTCCTGCCCCCTCTTAAGCGATGCTTGTTCTCAGATGCGCTGCCTGTCGCAGTAAATTATGGAAATATGACAAAGTAGGTCCCGGAGAGGTTCTACGCTGTCATAAAAAGAGAATAGACAGGGTCTACTCTCTTGAAGTCCGGGGCCAGAAAATTGTCTGCCGTTGCGGCAAAGAAATAGGAATCGACAAAGGCAGCTTCTACAAAATGATCGCCACGTCATTTACCTACAGCGGCACCAAACGGACCTGAGCAAAGCACTTCCGGTCTGAGCGGGAAGCCTCCCCTCTGTCAATAGCTCCAGAAAAGATGGCGGGGTGAGCTAGCCCGGAGTTACCGGAAGAGCAGGCCTTCCCTGTCCAGCAGCGTTATCCTGCGGCCGTTTACGGCAATAAGTCCCTCCTCGCTCATTTTGGCCAATATTCGCGAGAGTGTCTCGGGTATGGTTCCCAGCAAAGATGCCAGCTGGCCTTTGGAGATTTCCAGTTCTACGGTTTCTTTGCCGTTCTGCTCTTCCTGAAGGTAGAGAAGATATTCGGCCAGCCGGGCCGGCACCTCCTTGAGAGATAAATTTTCAATCTGCGTTGTAAACCTGCGAAGCCTCAGAGAAAGTACGGCCAGCATATTGAGGGCGATGGAAGGATTGCCATGGATCAGGCCGACGAAACTGTCGCGGGGAAAGAACAATGTTTCCGTCCTGCTCAGACACTCGGCCGAGGCCGGAAAAGGCTGGCCGTGGAAAACCGGTACTTCGCCGAAGGGTTCTACTGGCCCGAAAATGTGGAGAATGTGCTCCTTTCCGCCGGGTGACATTTTGTAGATTTTCACCTTTCCTGAAGCAACCAGATAGAAACCGTTGCCCTCATCGCCCTCAAAAAAGACAGCCTCTCCTCTGCCATAACTTTTCTGGAAACTTATCTGTGCAATATCATCAATTTGCTTCTCAGGGAGTTTGTTGAAAAGGGCACACTTTTTGAGTATTTCTCGTTTGTTCATGGTATACTTTCCCTGTCATTGGCGGACGGTGGCATTGACCAGCAACCTAATTTCTTCAGCATCCTCTTCCATCACGGCAAGAGCTGTGCTCTTTTTTCGGGGCCGTCGGCACTATTGCACCAGGCGGTATTACGCTACTACAGCATCCTCGGAGTGGCTTCAGCAATCGACAAACTGTATCCTGCAAAACTGACAAATGCAAATATCCATATTCCTTGCCATCATGCATATTCCATGAACGGAAAGAAAAAAATTATCCATATAGACATGGATGCTTTCTACGCTTCCGTGGAACAACTGGACAAACCGCACCTGCGCAACAGACCCGTCATCGTCGGCGGCAACCCGCAAAAACGCGGAGTGGTGGCCGCCTGCTCCTATGAAGCACGAGAATATGGCATTCACTCGGCGATGCCCTGCTCAACGGCTGCCAGACTCTGTCCCCGGGCGATATTCACAGCCCCTCGCATGCAGCGCTATAAGGATATTTCTGCCGAGGTGATGTCAATACTAGCAGAATTTACCGACCTCATCGAGCCGTTGTCTCTGGATGAAGCGTACCTCGATGTTACTCGTAACCGAGAAAATAATCCATCGGCCACCAGAATCGCCGAAAAAATCCGCTACCGCATCCATACAGCCACAGGCCTTACAGCTTCTGCCGGTGTTTCCTACAACAAATTCCTGGCAAAGATCGCCTCGGATCTCAACAAGCCGGATGGTATCAGTATCGTACCTCCGGATAAGGCCGTCTCTTTCCTCGATCTTCTTCCCATCGGCAAGTTTCATGGCATCGGCAAGGTAACGGAGAAGAAAATGGTGCGGCTGGGAATAACCCACGGTCGCGACCTTCGCCGGTTCAGCAAGGAAGACCTGCTGTTTCATTTCGGCCGGAGCGGAGCTTTTTTTTACGACATCGTCCGTGGAAAAGACGACAGACCGGTCCAATCAAGCCGTGAGAGAAAGTCCATCGGCAGTGAAACAACCCTGCAGCACGATACCTCTGATACCGGATTATTAAAAGACATTCTGAGCCATCTCGCCGCAAAGGTGGAAAAGGCCATGCAGGCACGGGAGTGTGGCGGCGCCTGTGTTACCTTGAAGGTAAGATATCATGACTTCAGGACCATCACCCGTTCGGTAACGCTGGCTGAGCCGCTTTTTACCAGTATGGAAATACTAAGACAGGTCGACAGACTGCAACGGGACACCGAAATCGGAAAGAGAAAAATCAGGCTGCTGGGCATAACCCTTTCGAAGCTCAGTAGCAAGAACGTGCAAAGACCCGTGCAGCTGATGCTGCCCTTTGACTGAGTCGACGGAGCAATTCCGCTTCCTCATCCCGTTATTCCCGCTGCTCCCGCTGTCATTTTCTCCATGACCGCTTCCCGCCATGGCTGCTGCGGTAATTTCGGCTTACTGAACGGATATCGACAGTCGTGCATCGGTGAAGAGCGTGAGGGGATGCAAAGAGCGAAAAAAATCAGTGACTATCCACTGGAGATCACCTCAGATCCAGGGAAACAGCGCACTTTCCCGGCAGGATAAGTATGGGGTTTACAACGTGTGTAGGGTAAGGTACCATCGCTCCAAATACACCTGACATTATTCCTCTTTCAACCGAGAACACTTCATGAAAGATCTTATCAAGTCGATTTTTACCATTCTTCAATACGCCGGTAAAACGATAACCGTTTTTCGCAACATAGTTTTCAACACTATATTCATCGGCGTTATCATCCTTTTCTTCCTGGTCTTTTTTACCGGAGAGAAAAACGAGGTTCCCCCGAACAGCGCTCTGCTGCTGAGCATTACAGGCGATATCGTCGAAGAAAAACAGATCATCGACCCCATAAGTGAGCTTTTTAATGAAACGTTAGGATTCTCCCGCTTGCCCGAGGAGACACTGCTGCAGGATATACTCGACGCCATTTACGCCGCAGCAGACGATGAGGCCATCAGCGCCATCGTCCTCGATTTGAGCAAGATGGGAACAGGGTCGCTCAACCAGATCCGCGACATAGGCTCTGCTCTTGAGTACTTCAAAATGAGTGGCAAACCTGTTGTTGCCGCGGAAGACTACTATACCCAGAACAAATATTTTCTCGCCTGCTACGCCGATAAAATTTTCCTCAACCCCATAGGAATTGTCGACCTGCATGGATTAGGAGCCTACCGCCTCTATTTTCATGACGCCCTGGAAAAACTCAAAGTCAACTACCATGTCTTTCGGGTAGGATCCTATAAATCTGCACTGGAGCCAATCACCCGCAACTCCATGTCCACGCAAGCCAAGGAGCAGAATGACAACCTTTTACAGGCACTCTGGCAGGAAGTGGAAAACGAGATAGTCACGAGGAGAAAAATATCTGGTGCGACTCTCGAAGAATATACCAACTCAGTCGCTTCGCTGCTCAAACAGTTCGACGGAGACACCGCTCAGCTGGCACTGCAGACAGGACTGGTCGACGACCTGAAAAGCAGAGAACAGCTTCGCGCCTTCCTGATCGGCATAAGTGGATATTCGACGGCCGGCGATTTCCGCCACGTTGGCTTCAAAAACTATTTAAAAACGGTTTCTCGGTCATACACCGATACATCACAGAATAATGTCATTGGCGTCATCGTCGCCCAGGGCAATATACTGACCGGCGTCCAGCCCCCGGGATCCATTGGCAGTGAAACCATGGTCAAACTGCTCCGGCAGGCCCGTAACGACAGCAGGGTGAAAGCCGTAGTCCTCAGACTCAACAGCGGCGGAGGCTCGGTTTTCGCATCTGAAATAATCCGCCAGGAGCTATTGGAGCTGAAGGCCAGCGGCAAGCCATATGTCGTTTCCATGGCGGCAGTAGCCGCCTCGGGAGGATACTGGATCTCGGCGGATGCCGATCAGATCTGGGCGCACCCCACCACCGTCACCGGTTCCATCGGCATATTCGGAGCAATCCCAACCTTTGAAAAATCTCTGGCCCATATGGGTATCTACAACGATGGTACGGCAACGGCCGAGCTCGCTTCCGGCCTTGATCTCACTCAGCCCCTTTCGCCGGAAATCAAACAATCGATTCAGATCGGCATAGAGCACGGATATGAAACGTTCCTCTCCATCGTCTCCTCCGGCCGCGGTCTTGACAGGATCGATGTTGAGAGGTTGGCCCAGGGTCGTGTTTTCGACGGCAGAACTGCCATGAAGCTCGGACTTATAGATAAGCTCGGCAATCTCGAAGATGCAATCAAGGCCAGTGCATCCCTGGCTGGACTGCAAACCTATACTGCCGAATATATACGCAGTTCGCTCTCTTTTCCTGAAAGACTGCTTGGCAGGTTTAAGCTGGAAGCGACCACCTTTTTGGGCCGGGGACAGCAGCGACACCCCCTGGCGGACAGAGCCGAATTTTTTACGGACTCTCTCGCCGGTCTCTTCCTTTTCAATGATCCGAAGGCTATGTATGCGCACTATATGATTCATTTTCGTTAAGGTATGGCCACTCTCAGATCTCCTCGTCGAGCAGACCATCTCAACTCATAAAATAGTCGGATCAGGACCGCAATGAAAGCCAAGCCTCTGTCAATCACTTTTGTACTGTTTCTCGGTCTTGCAGCCTCCATTGTATTCGCTACCGGTGTTGGTTATCTGCCAATTACCGCTGGCGAGGTCATCCAGATCATCTGGGGCCGTCTTTTCGCCGATACCTACCCGGCCGCTATCAATCAGGCATTTCCTTTCGTCGTCCTCGATGTACGCCTTCCCCGGATTTTGACCGCCGTTTTGGTGGGAGGCGGCCTTGCCGTGGCCGGCTGCGTATTCCAGGCGATACTGCTCAACCCGCTGGCCGACCCGTACACCCTTGGCATTTCCTCGGGAGCCGCTTTCGGTGCTTCACTGGCTCTGATTCTGGCTATTATCGGCATCACCCTGCCTTTTTGGTTCTCGGTACCACTCTTTGCTTTTTTAGGGGCGATAGCCACACTCTATGCGGTGTTTTACCTTGCCTCCGCTGATACAAGGTTGTCTTCAAATACCCTTATACTTTCCGGCGTCATACTCTCAGCCATACTCTCTGCCGGTATTGGTTTCATCAAGTATCTCGCCGACGAGGAAGTCAGCATCATTATTTTCTGGCTGATGGGCAGTCTGGTGGGAAAATCATGGACGGACGTAGTCCTGGTGGCCTTCCTCCTGGCCCCCTCCTTCCTGTTGATTCTCTATTTCGCCAGGGATCTCAACATCATGTCGCTAGGCTCTAAAACATCTGATACGCTTGGCATAGAAACTGCCAGGATACGCAAAATACTGCTTGTCAGTGCCTCACTTATCACCGCCGCCTGCGTCTCTGTCTCAGGTATTATCGGCTTCGTCGGCTTGATCATACCTCATATTTTGCGGCTTGCACTGGGCGCGGACAACAGAGTACTTCTCCCGGCATGTTTTTTCGCTGGAGCACTCCTGTTGCTTTTTGCCGATACCGTTACCAGAGCTTTTCTGCCTTCTGAACTGCCTATAGGGGTATTGACATCGCTGATCGGAGGCCCGTTTTTCTGCTATATCTTTCGTCAAAAACAACTCGGGTCTGTCAGCCAATGAGCCAGTCACCACTCTTTACCATGGACAGCGGCATTTTCAAGTATGGCAACACCGGCGTTTTCGACGATCTCAGCTTTTCTCTTCGAGCAGGTAGATTTTACGGTCTTATCGGCCCAAACGGCAGCGGCAAAAGCACTCTTATAGATTTGCTCATGGGCATCAAAGAACTGAGCGGGGGCCGCCTCACGTATAAGTGTCGCACTCTTAACAGCTACCGGAAAAAGGATTTGGCACGACATCTCGCCCTGGTGCCGCAGCAGATAACGGTGGGTTTCGACTATAGTGTCTACGATCTTGTTCTTATGGGACGTCACCCCTACATCCCTCGTTTTTCAGCACCTACCGCCGATGACGTGCAGCGCGTTGACGAAGCACTTGAGCTTATGGATATATTTCATCTGCGAAAAAGATCGGTAGGCACCCTCTCGGGAGGGGAAAAGCAACGGGTTATCGTCGCTAGAGCCCTGGCACAGGCAACAGAGACAATTATGCTCGATGAAGCCACCTCCAGCCTTGATATCAAACACACCATAGAAATTATGCGCGTTTTGCAGCGCAGAGTAAAGGAATCCGGAGTAACGGTGCTTGCCGCCATACATGATCTCAATCTTGCCGCAGCGTTTTGCGAGGAACTTCTCGTTTTGAAAGAGGGACGCCTCTATACCATGGGAAAAACCGATGAGATCCTCTCTTCGGCTCTGCTGTTAGAGGTTTTTTCCGTCCAGGGCGCCGTCCTCAAAGACAGGGCGTATCCACGTATAGAGTACCAGATGCATGAAGGGTGATGCGTTTCGCCCCAACAAAAATCTCCAGGTGAGGCCTCGTCTCCAGACAGATAAGATTTTCCGGGTCAGAGTGTGGGAGTTCAAGGTCGAACCATACACTCCTGTGGAAAAATGAGTGGTATTTTCCATGTCATGCTCACTGGAGTAACCGTCAATAACTCACAACCTTTACCATGATGGATTTTACCGGAAATCGGCGCCTAACATATAAATATGTCAGGAAAAATGCTATTTTTAGAATTTTTTTCTCACTCCAGTTCAATGTTATTGGTGACCACGCAACCATCTGCATTACAAGGGAAATCTCTCTATGCATAGGTAATATTACCTATGCCCCTTGCTGTATTCCTACCTATTTACAGGCGAATGAATCACTGCTAAGAAATGTGTGTATGATAGATACCACTCAGTGCAAAACCGCAAACCGTAGGATAAAATCATGGCAAAGGACAAAAAAACACCAGAAAACAGTACGCCGGCTTCGGTCGGTACTCGAAAGAATCATCAATTCAACGACGACATACGTTTTGTCGTACCGATGCCTGGAAGGTCCGCCTGGCACTCGCAGCACGATCAACCGACCTTCAAAAAGCTGCACACTTTCAGTAAACGGGCAGGAGACTGTGCCCTTGAAGATTACCAGGCTCAGTTCCTCATGCAAAGAGAGTACCTGATCGACTGATGACCGTCTGCACTCTCTGTCCTCGCTACAACTCTGTTCGAGGACGGAGAGCGTACTCGCCTCACTGACCGTCATAGCCATCTCCTTGCCCCGCTAACACTTGCCCCGCTAGCACCTGCCACCGCAACTCACCACAAACCCTATCATCCACCAGCGGGTGTGCACTCTTCACCGGGATTCTTCTCCATCCTTTCGATACATCATAAATATTCAGTCATCCAGGGCGAGAACCGCTCCGGTGGCTGCCGACGATGCCAGGCGGCTGTAGATTTTCAGGTATCCGGAGATCACCCGGGGAGCCGGCTTTTGCCACCTACCTCGTCTTTTAGCCAGGATAGCGTCGTCTACCCGGAGCGAAATCTCCTTGGCGCCTATATCGATGACTATTTCATCGCCATTCTCAACCAGTGCCAGAGGGCCACCCGCCATCGCCTCGGGCGAAATATGGCCGACAAAGCAACCGTTGTTGGTCCCAGAGAACCGCCCGTCGGTAACAAGGGCGACGGTCTTGCCCATGCCCAGTCCATGGAGGAGTTTCATGGCCTTGAACATCTCCGGCATTCCCGGTCCGCCCTTGGGACCTTCGTAGCGGATAACGACGACGTCACCAGCGCTTACCTGGCCCTGCATGATCGCTTCATTGGCTTCCTGCTCACTGTTGAAAACCCGGGCTGGACCACTGAATGTATGCATTTCCGGATCAATGGCCGCCGGTTTGGTAATGGCCGAATCCGGTGCCAGATTGCCACGGAGAACGGCCAGTCCTCCGAAGGCACTGAAAGGATTTTGTAACGTCTTGATGACCTCATTATCCGGAGAACGATACGGCGCCACGTTCTCTGCCAGGCTTGCACCAGTGACCGTTGGGACGTCACCGTTGAGCAGGGGCAGCAGTTCGGCCATGACGGCAGGGACTCCGCCGGATCTGTGAAAATCGATAACATTGGCCGATGCCGCCGGATTCATTTTGGCAACCAACGGTGTGGAACGACTTATCCGGTCAAATAGATCTATATCGAAGCCTATGTCCGCTTCATAGGCAATCGCCGGTATATGCAGCGCTGCATTGGTCGAGCCGCCAATGGCCGCCGTCAATCGAACCGCATTCTCCAGAGACTTCAAGGTAATAATTTGTCGAGCGGAGACCTCGTTTCGAATCAGTTCGACTATGGCTTCACCGCTGGCAAAGGCTACCTGCATCCTTCCGGCATGAGTTGCCGGTATCATGGCACTGCCTGTCAGCGACATACCAAGCGCCTCGGCAATGCAGCACATGGTATTGGCCGTACCCAAAAACGAGCATGATCCGCAGGTAGGCGCACAGGTATCTTCCATGGCAACCAGTTCATCCATGTCGATGGCTCCCCGGCGCAATCTGCCGACACCTTCGATGATGGAAGTGGAATCAGAGGTACGGCCGTCTATCTGAGGTCCACCGAGCATTGGTCCGCCGTTCACCAGAATAGCGGGCAGATCGAGCCTGGCTGCCGCCATGAGCATGCCCGGCACTATCTTGTCACAGGAACCAAGCAGAACAATGCCGTCAAAGCGGTGGGCCTGAACCATCAGCTCAATGCTGTGAGCAATGATATCCCTGGTCGGCAGTATGTAACGCATACCCTCATGGCCTTCAGCGATACCGTCGCAGGCACCGATGACGCCGAACTCAACAGGGGTCCCGCCATTGCTCCAGATACCGGCCTTAACCGACTCCGCTACCTGGCGCAGATTACTGTGACCGGGCACCACCGTACTCCAGGCGTTGGCCACTGCGATCATAGGTCTTTCAAGATTCCGATCACTGTACCCCATGGACTTGTAATAGGCGCGGTTAATACTCCACTCCGGCCTTTTGAGTATCTCCTGACTGCGCAGTTTCATCCTCGCCTCATTGTGGTAGATTTTTTGACAACATACACCGAACAGCCTGAAAATATGTTGTGCCCATGCCAGTTCTTGTCAGCAGGCGAGAGCCGCCGCCATTCTTATGGCCTCCACCATTGACTGCGGATTGGCACGTCCATCGCCAGCTTTGTCAAAGGCAGTGCCATGGTCCACCGATGTACGGACAATGGGCAGACCGATAGTGACATTTACTCCGGCCATCTGCCCCCAGGTATCAGTGGCATCGTCATAGACAAAGCCGGAAAGCTTTGCCGGAATATGCCCCTGATCGTGATACATGACCACCACTGCATCATACATCCCCCCCTTCATTTTGCTGAAAACGGTATCTGCGGGCAACGGCCCCTCCACCTCAATCATCAGAGCCCTGGCCGCCTCCACCGCCGGCAGTATTTCTTGTTCATCCTCAGTGCCGAAGAGGCCACCCTCGCCGCAATGCGGATTGAGACCGGCAACGGCTATGCGGGGAAGGGGTATCCCCAGCAGTTTGAGTGTTTCATTGGTGAGTTGGATCACTTTTTCTATCCGCTCCTTTTTCACCCGGTCACAGGCTTCCCGCAGCGAGACATGGGTTGACACATGGGTTATGCGAAAACCTTTGTCGGCGAGCATCATGGCAAAATCGGCGGTTCCCGTCTTCTCTCCGTAAATCTCGGTATGCCCGGCATAATGGTATCCGGCCATGTTTATAGCCGCTTTGTTGATCGGTCCCGTTACCGTGCCGTCAATATCACCGGCCATTGCCAGCGCTATGGCCCGGTCGACATATTCAAAAGAAGCCCGGCCCTGTGTTGCTGTCACGGTTTTATGCCGCAGTTCACCGATAGGGATGTTTTTGAGATCAAGAACATCCAGCGAGCCATGACGAAAGAGACCATCGTCTGGTTGTTCACAGCTGTTGATCTCCATCGACAGTTTCGAAAAGGCAACCGCGTTTGCCATAATGGTGGCATCGCCAATGATCAGTGGCCTGCACAAAGTGTAGATATCTTTCTCTGCCAGGGCCTTGGCGCATATTTCAGGGCCGATTCCTCCGGGGTCCCCCATGGTAATGCCAAGAAGCGGAAGTTTTTTCGGATGTGCCATTCGTTACCTCTACTTGAGTTGTTGGATAAGCTCCAGCAGTGCATCGTCGCTGCCAAAGGCGCCGGCCTTGGTTACCACCGGCAGTCCATTATAATCCCCGCCGACAACCATCCCCAGTACCAGACCGGGAAGTATTTCCTCCTGCAGACATATGCCGTCAGCGGCTATATCGCCCAGTACGGCCTCGGCGGTATCCCCTCCGGAGAGAAAAAGACCATCGAAAACATCATCTTGAAGAACCGATGCCGCGCACCTGGCTACAGCCGCTATCACCAGATTCGGCTCCACCTGCTGCGCCGCCTTCTCGGAAATAGGAGCCAGTGACATGACAATGCCGGAGGAGCTGCGGGCAAGATCGCTCCCCCCGCTGCTCGACGACTCCACAGGGGCTCCTTCTTCTGCGAGGAGCTCTTCGGGCTGCAGAAGAATATGTGTCATATCCGCCTGCACCGTCAATCGCTCAACCTGTCTTTTCATGACCTGTGAGGCAGAACCGCAGACAAGAAGCCATCGGCGCACAGAAGGACGTCGGAAACCTTCTCTTTCTTGCCTGTCAGCGGCTGTCACCTCCACAACCGCCGAGGCGAGTCCGGCAGAACCAGCCAGCAGAATACGAGCCTTGTTCAATTGTCGGCGGGCAAGAAGAGCGATTGTCTGCAAGTGCTCTGTGCTGAGCGCATCGAAAACAAAGTGTCTGCAGCCGCGGCGAGTAAGCTGCCAAAGCCTTTTTTCGAGTTCACCAAGGCCACTGTCAATCCAGTCGAGGCCAACATGTCCCACCTGAAAATCGCTCTGAGTGCCCAGCAGAACCGAGAGCCGCGACTCCTTTACCGGACAGAGCGGATCCCGGCCTATTTCCGTCTGGGCCACCGGCACCCCGGCAACCATATGTACATCGTCTCGCGTTGTTCTTCCCTGCACGGGAAGCGCCGGGGCGACAAAACTCATCTCCGCCCTGCTCTGCCGTAAAACTGCGTCTAGTTCCGCGCCGATATTACCCCGCAGGCAGGAATCTATCTTTTTATAGATCAGCGGAGGGAGATCACTGCCCACCCCGGCCAGGGCTGCAGTCACTCGCTCGGCGGCTTCCCCTGCCTCGACATGGCGCGAATTGGTAAAAATCGACAGCCCTCCGGCCATACCGTTCGCACAGGTGCGCGTTTCAGCAGCATAGTGTTTCAGAAACATCCTGCCGGCAATACGGCAAAACTGCACTCCGGTATCGGCACCGCCGGTGAGATCATCGGCGATAACAATGGCGTCGGGCATATTGGCCTTGGTCATCGCCGCATCTCTTCTGCCGGTAGCGGTAACATATCGGGCGCATGGGTGAGTACGGTTAACCTGGCATCTGCACCCTGCTGTTGAAAAGCTGAGTGTAGTGCTTCCTCGATGGTGTCGGCATGACTGAAACCCAGTAGCTCCTTGTCTTTTTGCGTTATGCCCGGTGAATACATAATCACGGAAGCCTTCTCCCTGACCATGGCCCAGGCGGCAGCAAGGGCGGCTGCCACACCGTTTTTGATACGGCCCTGGCGGTATCCTGACTGAATATCAGCAGAGGACCAGGCCGTATATTCGAGAAGATCGGTATGTACCGGACTGACGCCTTCCGGCGCCGGTGTACAGACAATGATGGTTCCCCCCGGCCGAATCATGCGCTGGGCGGGATAGAGTGACTTGTGCGACTGCCAGAAGTCGAGGTCGCAGGGAAAAGAGTTGGCCAGCACGATATCTGGGATTTCGTGGTAGACCACACCGTATATCTTCTTGGCAAGCTGCGTTCCTTTCTTGAAAGCCGCCCGTTTTTCACCGAAGAAGAGACCGACGACACCGCCGTGACTGTCCATTACCACGTTAAAAATTGTCTCCATGCCGACCATGTCAGCCATATCGTCCATATCGCGGCGCACCGGATTATCCTCGATGCCGAGAAAGGAATCTCCCCCGCCTTTACAGGAGAGCAGGTGCGTTTCCGCAGTTGTTTGGGCGCTGCAGACCCCGGGCTGGATTATCTTGGAGGATCCGGAGTATCCTGGAATATGATGTGGGACGATTGCGCCCAGGCCGATGACGACGTCGGCTTCGGCCACCAGTCTGTTGACTGCCAGCGGTGTTCCCTGGCGCGAGCGACCGAGATCGAGCAGATTGACCGGATCCCGCCATTGGTGATTGACGACGTCAATACGTCTGTAGACCTGAGCACCGACCTTGTCCCGCATCTCTTCCTCACGCATATACCGGTGAGTGCCGAGGGCCATAATGCAGCAGATGTTTTTATCGGGAACGCCGACGGCATTAAGACGGTCGAGCAGTGGCGGCAGAATTTTGTCGGCCGGGGTCATGCGAGTGTTGTCGTCGCTGACGATGACGACGGTATCCGTCGGTCTGACCCATTCTCGAATGAGCGGCTGGCCGATTGGATTGTCGAGGGCATCGGCGATATGTTTTTCGAGATCGGTGAGGGCCTCTGAAGGTTGAGGTGAGAGGATCTCCGCTAAATTATCATTGTCCACCGTAAAGTTCAGGTCGGCACCGCCGAAAGGTATGTGTACATCAGCCATGGGGTCAGTCTCCATAGAGGTCGGGAATGAACATCACAATTTCAGGAACATAGGTCATAAGCACGAGAACACCTATCATGACAAGTAAAAACGGCATGATATAGCGTATGATCTCCGAAAGCTGAATATTGGCAATGTTACATGAAATGAACAGACAGATTCCCAGGGGTGGTGTGAGCATGCCAATGGCCAGGGCGGTGACCATGACTACGCCGAAGTGAACGGGATCTATGCCAAACTGTACTATTACCGGTAGGAAAACAGGTGTCAGGATAATCAGGGAAGCAGAAGTCTCCATGAAGGTACCAACAGCCAGCAGGCAGATCAAAATCAGCGAATAGAGAATCAGCGGCGAAGAGGTAAGGCTCACCAGGTAGGCAGCAACGTTCTGCGGCACCCGCTCGGCGGTGAGAATCCAACCGAAGATATTTGCCGTTGCAATCAGCAGCATAACCGTTGAGGTGGAAATGGCCGCTTTGGCAAAAATCCGTGGCAGATCACGCAGTTTCAACTCCCGGTAAATGATAAAACCGACCAGGGCGCCATAGACGGCGGCCACCACAGCCGCCTCGGTAGGGGTGAATATACCGCCGAGAATACCGCCAAGGATTATAAGCGGCATCAGCAAGGCCCAGAAAGCGCCGACAAAGGTGGTAACAATTGCCTTGAAACCCTGAAAAGTATCGCGGGCGTAGCCGGCCCGTTTGGCCAGAAAATAACTGACGACTATGAGACTGCCACCGATGAGCGCCCCCGGTATGAAACCGCCGAGGAAGAGCTTGCCAATGGAAACGCCGCCAACCACGCCATAGATAATCATTGGTATGGAGGGGGGAATGATAACGCCGATGGATCCACCGGCAGCCTGAACGGCGGCGGCAAATCCTTTATCATAGCCCTTGCGTATCATCGCCGGTATGGATACGGCGCCGACGGCGGCAGTATCGGCTGCTGCCGCACCGGAAATACCGGCAAAAAACATAGCGGCGACAACGGCCACCATGGCCAGACCGCCGACGACGAAGCCGACAATGGCATGAGCGAAATCAAAGAGTCTGCGGGAAATGCCTCCGGCCTCCATGAGTTCTCCCGCCAGCATGAAAAAAGGGATGGCCATCAGAGGAAAAGAGTCGGTCCCGGTGAACAGTCTCTGGGCCGCCAGGGTCAGTGGCAGATTGGAGGCAAACTCCAGCGTGGCAACCGAGGCCACACCGATGGAAAAGGCAATGGGAATGCCAATGATAAAGCAGACAATCAGGGAAAGAAACAGAAAGGCGGTCATAATCGCACCTCCCTGTCAAGCGGCCGTCCCTGCATGGCGGAGATCATGACGCGGACAGAATTGATGAACATGAAGATCGACCCCACAGGAACCGCCATATAGGGATAGAGCATGGAGATGTGCATGGAGGCCGACTCCTGGAACCTGATTATACCCAGGATCTTGAAGCCCCAATAAATTATCATGAGGAGAAACACTTGTATGATCAGATTGGCGACAACCACGGTCCAGCGGTGCAGGGATGGCGGCAGCAGTTTTTCCATCAGGTCTATGCCCAGATGAACCTGATACCGGACGCCCGCTGCAGCGCCCATGAAGGAGATCCAGACGAAAAGATACCTGCCGGCCTCTTCGGACCAGGAAAGAGGATCGTTTAAAACAAAGCGGTACCATACCTGGGCTGTAATAACGACAACCATCCCGGCCATCAGCAGAGCCAGAAACCAGTTGATGCAGCGATCCATGATTTCGAAAAACGGTGTGAGAAACATCTGTCCTCCTGAAAACCTTCGAGAAAAGAGGGCAGTTCGACCCGACCGGGAAAAGCCGGCCGGGTCAGACCTGGGTCCAGCAGTACACAAGTCAACGCCTGGACCGGAGCATCAAAGAACGACAGGACTCTTACATCGCCGCGGCCTTAGCTGCATCGATAAGCCGTTGTCCTTCTTCCTGGTCGCCGCCGCCAATCGCTTTGATCACGGAATCATTGGTATAGACCGGCGCGACTGCCTTGACAAAAGGTTCTTTATCCGGGTGGGTAACGACCATGCCTTCCTTGGCCAACGCCTGCTCAAGTTCCTGGTCGGCTTTGAGGGAAAGCTCACGCTCATATGTTTTGGCCTTGGCTGCGGCATCGGCGACGATTTTCTGGTGCTCGGGACTGAGGGTCTGCCAGGTGATTTCGCTGATCAGCATTACTGCCGGCGAATAGAAATGTCCGGTCATGGCCAGATATTTCTGTACCTCAAAGAACCGCGAGGAATGGATGACCGCCAGGGGGTTTTCCTGGGCGTCGACTACTCCCTGTTCCAGAGCTGTGTAGAGTTCGCCGAAAGCCATCGGTGTGGGGCTGGCGCCCAGGGCTTTCATGGTCAGTATGAAAACATCGTCTTCCATTACCCTGATCTTCAGTCCGTCCATATCACTCGGGGCATTTATCGGACGCTTGGAATTGGTGATATTACGGAAACCGTTTTCATACCAGCCCAAAGAGCGGATACCGACTTTGACGAATTTGTCGGCGATCGATTGACCGATTTCGCCGTCGAGAACACGGTAGCATGATTCACGATCCTTGAACAGAAACGGCAGATTAAAGAGTTTGACCTGGGGAATGAAATTGCCCATCGGTCCAGTTGAAGTGAGGGTCATCTCCAGAGAGCCGAGCTGCAGACCTTCGACCATATCCCGCTCAGAACCAAGCTGGGCCGCCGGAAATACCTGGACTTCGATCTCACCGCCGCTTTCTTTGGCAACGATATCACCGAAGTACTCTGCGGCCTGATTATAGATATGACTCGGCTGTGTGGAAGTACCGAGTTTAATCACTGTCTTGGCATACCCTGTCGTCGAAACAGCAATAACTGCAAACAATGACGCTACTACAGTTGCCAACGCTTTCTTGCGCATAACTTCCTCCTTCATTTGATTAAGCTACCTACACTTTCGCCAAACCGTCCCCGACGCGTGCCAAACGATGTACATCGTTTATGGTTCGAGAATTGGGAAGGTATTGGCACCCTGTGGCATTACCGTCACTTTCGGCATGTTTTTCCCACACTTCTCATACGCCATCTCAAGGGCTTCCTCAATGGAGGTCACCCCCTGTATGCCCGCTTTTCGGGCAATGTCTACATTTTCCTCCTTGGTTACCATGATTATGGTGCCTTTGCTGCTGTATTCGATCTGTCGTACCGCTACCCACCCGGAAATAAGAAAATCGGCTCGTACCGCCTTTTCCATGGCCAGGGGATTGGGAAAGTCAAACCAGTCGAAAAATTCACGAGGCTCCTGAATATCTGGACATTCCGCCAAAAGAATAACAACCCCTCCGGGTTTCATCGCATAGACCGCATTGTCAATGGTCTTCTGCGACTGGTATAGATTGATATCCTTGGGATAGCCGCCGGTGGAGGCAATGACGATATCGGCCTGTTCCCTGATCGGTACCCCGAAAATGTCATCGACCATCTCCGTTGCTGCAAGCCAGGCGGAAACCCAGTTACCGGTAAAAATGCCGGTGATGTCGCCGTCCAGATTCGGCACGACGTTGACGATGAAGTCAGGTTGAATGAAAGCCGCCGCCTCCATCATATCTTCATGGGCGGGATTACCACTGGTTTTCATGTTTGCCGCCAGAGGGCTCGAGCCTTCGCCGACATTTTTCTGCATAGCCCACATGTGGCACTGCTGGATGGTCTTCAAAGAAGCAACGCCCGGCATGACGCTCTTGCGTCCGCCACCGTAACCCACCATGTAATGATAGATTACCCCGCCGGTGAGAATAACTCTGTCGGCTCCAGCGACGATTGCGTTAATCGATACTTCCGTACCGCGGCTGGTCTTGCCGTAGTACACCATATTGTCACTGTCCCAGGCATCGTGGTTGAGTACCCTGACGCGCCGACATATTTCTGTGGTGCATATTTCCTCAAGCTCAGCCTGGGTGTTCTGGCGATGGGCGCCAACGGCGATGAGTATGGTGATATCTTCCTCATTGATTCCCGCTGCCACCAGATAGTCGATCAACACAGGTAATGTCTGGTTGTTGCGCTGCCAGCCGCGGGTTATGTCGCTGACGGTGATGGCCACCTTCTCTCCGGCGTTTACTATTTCCTTGAGCGGAGGGCAGTCGATCGGATGATCAAGGGCATGCAGATAGGCCTTTTTCAGATCCTCGGGAGGCCTGCGGTTCCTGCCCTGCAAATGATACAGCACCTGCTCTTTGAGTAGAGAGAAGGTTACTGCTTCTTTACCGATGTTGAGAGTAAAATCAACGTTTTCCATTTCCTGCTCCCACCGACCGCAGATGGTCGATGCCTGTTAGAGTTTATTGGCCTCGCCGTCAATCATGCGATAGACATGTTCCTCACCGGGAAAAGCACCGGTTCGCACATCGTCTATATAGGCCTTGAAGATTTTGGAAAATTCCTCGGCCATGTTGCCGTAGCGTTTGACAAACTTAGGTGTAAAGGCCTGGAAGAGACCGAGAATGTCGGAGCAGATCATAACCTGTCCGTGACAGTCGCCGGCGCCTATGCCATATACCGGTATGGGAATTTCTCTGATGATAGCCTGGGTGACTTCCGGCGGGACTCCTTCGACCAGTACCGCAAAAGCCCCCGCTTCATACACCGCTCTGGCATCCTCAATAATGGCTCTGGCAGAATCAGCAGTCCGCCCCTGGGCACGGAATCCGCCCTGGGCAGAGGAGCTTTGCGGAGTGAGCCCGATATGGCCCATGACCAGCATACCGCCGTCGCTTATGGCCTTAATAAGCGGTGCCACTCGTGTGCCGCCTTCGAGTTTGATACAGTCGACGCTGGCCTCCTTGTAGAAACGAACGGCATTGCGGCAGGCATCTTCAATGCCGCTTTGATAGGCACCGAACGGCATATCCCCGATAATAAATGTATTTGCGGCACCGCGGCGTACCGCTTCGGTATGGTAAATACACTGATCCATGGTCACCGGCACCGTGCCGGCATACCCGTAGACAGCCATGCCAAGGCTGTCGCCAACCAGCAGCATATCCATTCCCGCTTCTTCGGCGAGTTGCGCCGTGGTGAAGTCATATGCAGTGAGCCATACCGCCTTCTCATCTTTGTCTCTCATTTCCTGGAGATCAAACCGCGTCAGTTTCTTTTTCAATTGAGCTTCTCCTCATATGTTGTGATACTATCGTCGCTGTTGTCATCGCTGCCATTTCTCCGACAGCACCGCAGCACAGCACCTTTCTTTTTAAGCGCCTGACGCATCGCAGAAGATGGCAGGCAATCTGAGATAATTTCGGCCCTCCTGTCGATCTCAAAAGCCTGAAAAAAGGCAACCTGACCGAATTTGCTGGAGTCCGCCAGAATCAGCACTTTCTTGGCGGCAGCTACCATATGCCGTTTGATGGAGGATATTTCAAGGGATGTGTCGTAGCAGGAGGTACCGTTGAGGGCATGTATACCCATGAGGGCGACATCAACTTTCAGATTCTGCAGGAAACCGGTTCCAGGTTCGCCGATGAGACTGTACGAGCCGGCACGAATGGTTCCACCGCAAACAATCAGACGTACGCTGGTGCAGGGTGCAAAAAGCTCGCTGATTCGGATATCGTTGGTAACGACGGTGAGACGAAGCTGTCGTTCTACTGCAAGCCGGGCCGCTTCAAAAACCGTCGTGCTTGAATCGAAAATTACACTCTGGTGGTCCTTGAGCTGGTCGACCGCTAATCTGGCGATTGCCGCCTTTTCTTCACGAGCCATGGTGGCAGTGACATGATGCTCAGGCTCATGCGTTGTTCCGCTGGATTCCTTGAAAGCGGCGCCGCCATGGCTGCGTTCGACTACGCCGGCTTTGGCAAGATGGTCGAGATCACGACGTATGGTGGGCTGGGAAACCTCAGTCGCCGAGGCCAGTTCACGCACAGACAACACCCCCTTGCTGCGGATGAGGTCAAGGATCAATTTGCGCCGTTGAACTGGTATGACGTCAGGCTTCAAATCATATATCCTTCGTTGAAGGGAAGTTTATTACTTCTTACTTCCTATCAAATTCAATCACAAAAAGTCAATATAAAAAAGAAACGATCAACAACCGTTCATTATCGCCACGATAAAACCCCTACCGAGGTGGCGGCAAACCGGTTTCTTGGTCTTTCGATTGTCAGGCACAAATAATTCCTCCTCCTCTGTTCACTCCCACGATCAGCCTCTCCACTGTCAAACATTCATGGGTTCGGGGCTACCTTCGGCACCACCCCCAGCCCCGATGTCAACAATACTGAATACATCGTCATGTCTGGAGCCAGCCGCAGCGAAGCCCTGGTGGCCCCCGGTTCCATCGACATGCTCACCGGAGAGGGCGGCACTGCCCTGCCCGACAAACCTTTCAGAGCTTGTCCGCAACGCCCTTCCTTCCCCCTTTAGCCCCAAGCCCCAGTATTGCACATGTCTATTGAGCTCATAGGCAAGGCGTCACGGATGCAGCTGTACTACTCCACCGCAAGCTCTCGATAACGACGAGAAGGGCTTCAGCAGCTAAAACTGTCGAACCTTATCCGGACAAGATACTTGCGATACGATGGGTTGAAAGAAAGTTGAGCATACAAGACGAGGGCCTACGGAATTACCATAGGCCCTCGATATATTTGGAGCCACTTAACGGAATCGAACCGTTGACCTACGCTTTACGAGAGCGCCGCTCTACCATCTGAGCTAAAGTGGCAGGAGTTTTTACAACGACAGAACTTTATAGCAGAAAATATATCAGAACACAATACCTATGCGCAAGCTTACGGAAATCTCTGCCCTGTCCCCGGCTGAGGTTTCAAGGATAGTGTTGCAGTCCGTTTTCAAAAAAGAGTTCAACTGTTTAGCCAGAGTATGGTATAGAAAGAGACGGAAAGAACCATACCGGCAAACCTCTTTACCTGAGACGACTCACCATGACGCCCGCTTTCGCTTCCCGCATCAGTCAGCAGATCATCGTGCCGCTGCTTCTGCTCGTTGCCGTCTCCTGTACCGCCGGAGCGACCTCAACCACATCGTCTGGACAGAAACCTCCGACCCAGAGACCCTACGTAATTAATAATATAAAGTATTATCCCGTCGCTTCATCCGCCGGCTATGTCGATACCGGCATAGCCTCCTGGTACGGAGATGCCTTTCACGGGCGCCTCACCTCCAATGGTGAGCGCTATGACATGTATGGTCCAACCGCCGCCCATAAGATTCTGCCGATGAACACCATGCTGCATGTACGCAATCTCGACAACGGCAGGGAAGTCGTCGTCCGCATAAACGACAGAGGACCATTCATCCGCGGCAGGATACTCGATGTCAGCTATGCTGGAGCTCAAAAACTGGGGATGCTCAGAAGGGGAACGGCCAGAGTCCAGGTAACCGCTCTGGCGCCCACAGCCAATGGCAAATATCTTCCTCATCCTAATTTCCAGGAAGGAGAGTTTTTTGTCCAAATCGGCTCATTCCGCAACAAAGACAATGCCCGGCGGCTACAGAAAAAGTTCGCCGATGCCGGCCATACAGCCATTATCCGCCGCGCTACCCTGAATGCAGAGACCTACTTCAGGGTGCAGGTCTACATCGGCACTCAGCTGAGGACGGCGAAAAGGGCGGAAAGGTCACTGCTGCAAAAGGGATACGACGGGGCTTTCATTATCGCCCGCTGACCGCACTCCGGCGGTCCCACTCGGCAACAGCGGTAACGAAGCGCTTGAGCAATTCATGGTCTTTTTTTCCTGGAGTTGTCTCAATTCCGGAGTTGACATCAACACCGTAGGGAGAAGCCACCTCCAGGGCGCTGGAGACATTTTCCGGGGTGAGCCCACCGGCAAGAAGGTAAGGTTTGCGTACATCCAGATCAGCGATCATTTGCCAGTCGAAGACCCGGCCGGTGCCGCCCTCTTCGTTCTCCACATAGGTATCGAGCAAAAAGCCATTGACCGCGTGCCGATAGGGAACAATATCGGCGGCCCTGCTCATGGAGCCTATGCGGAAGGCCTTCAAAATACGGCAGTGCGGCAGGGATGCGGCCAGTTCCCGGCACAGGGCCGGCTGCTCATTGCCATGAAGCTGAAGTGCAGTAAGTCCCAGACGACGGGCTTTGCCGACGATCGCCTCCAGTTCTTCATTGACGAAAACACCGACTCGATCGATGAATGGCGGCAGTGAATACATAATCGCTGCAGCATCCTCCTCGCTGACATAGCGTGGACTTTTGCGAACGAAAATAAACCCCAGAGCGTCGACTCCGGCCTCAACCGCAGCCATGGCATCGGTGCCGCTGGTGGTTCCGCACATCTTGACTCTCGTTCGCATTACCATCTCCCTATGCTATAGACCCTGCCGCAAAACTTCAAGGCCATTGCCGTCTGTGCCGGCGCGCATCAATGTTTCTCCAATCAGTGCCGCAGTTATGCCGTTTTCCGCCAGTTTTCTCATATCATCACCAGTTTTCAAGCCAGATTCGCTAACCACGGGAACGGATTCAGGTATGAGTTTCTTCAACCGAAAGGTGGTTTCGATGTCGACGGAAAAATCGTTGAGGTTGCGGTTATTGATGCCTATGAGATCACACTCCGATTCCATGGCCTTATCGACCTCTTCCTCGTTGTGCACCTCGACAAGAATGTCCATCTGCAGCTCTCTGGCACAGGCCAGATAGTCGCCTATCTGATATCTGTCAAGAATCGCGGCAATAAGCAGTATGGCATCGGCACCGTAACGCGCCGACTCTTCGATCTGGATAGCGTCTATGATGAAATCCTTGCGCAGCACCGGCAGAGAGATAGTCTCCCGGGCCATGAGAAGGTATTCGAGGCTGCCCTGGAAAAAATCGGTATCGGTCAGCACCGACACAGCCTGGGCGCCGTGGTTCTCATAATGCCGGACTATTTTGCAGACATCGAAATCGGCGGAAATGACTCCTTTGGAAGGAGATGCCTTCTTGGCCTCGGCGATAACCGCCACCCCCTTATGCTCCACCAGCGCCCGGCGAAAACCTCGGGGCGGATCGATGCTTGTATCAATATAGCCTCTGGGGAGATGGATACCCCGCTGTTTCAGCTCGGCAACTTCAGCTTCTTTTTTCTTTACTATGGTTTCGAGAATCATCGTCGATATCTTTGAAGTAGAGTCGTTTTTATGATCACCCCTCAAGCTCAGCGTATCGAGGTATTACAAGCAAGAGGTGATCTTTTGAAGGGTGTCTATGGACGGGAACGGGTTCATGGCGTCTCGTGAAAAGATCTATTCCGATCCGCTACTCGTTGAAATTACGTTGTGCACGAATACAAAACCTTAGGATCACTCAATCTCTTCGTTGTGTCAGGGAATTTTATCCTCGGAATATTACCTATATACCTCCGGCAAAAATTTCCTGCCACGCCTCGACCTTGAGCCAAAATCCCTATTATTCAAGGTACCCTTTAGAGAAGAGTTCCGTTTTTTTGAGCCAGTCGGCATGAGACCGCCACAAGGGCCTCCAGTTTCGCCTGGGCTTTGCCGCTGTCGATTATTTCGGCTGCCATCTGCACACCGTCTTTGAGAGTACCGCAGGACCCTGCGGCCATCAGAGCGGCGCTGGAGTTCAACAGCACCATATCCTTTCTCGGTCCCGCTTTTCCCGTCAAGACTTCTTTCAGCAATACCGCTGATTCCTCTGCAGTCTCACCGCCTTTGAGTTCATCGAGGCGTGCTGTGGCCAGCCCGACATCAGCCGGAGTAATGGTATAATTGGTGATCTCGCCGTCCTTCCACTCCGAAATCCGGGACATGCCGGTGACTGTAAGCTCATCGAGATTTCCTTCGCCATGTACGACAAGCGCCCTTCTGGTACCGAGCCTGCCAAGTACCTGGGCAAGCGGCTGGGTCAGCTCAGGGGCAAAAACACCAAGAACCTGGACGTTGGCGCCGGCCGGGTTGGTCAGCGGCCCGAGGATGTTGAAGATCGTACGGACGCCGATCTCTTTGCGAGGGCCGATGGCATGCCTCATGGCACCGTGCAGGGCCGGTGCGAACAAAAACCCTATGCCCGTCTCGCGTATGCAGGCGCCGATATCTTCAGGCGGCAGGTTGAGCACTACGCCTGCGGCTTCGAGAACGTCGGCGCTGCCGCATTTACTCGATATCGACCTGTTGCCGTGTTTGGCAACGGTAATGCCGGCACCGGCGACGACAAAGGCCGAGGCGGTGGAGACGTTGAAGGTCCCGGAGCTGTCGCCGCCTGTTCCGCAGGTATCGACCACCACCCCACCTTCTGCGGTATTGATACCGGTGTCAATTCGCGTCGCTTTCTCCCGCATGACCCTGACCGCTCCGGTGATCTCCTCGACCGTCTCTCCCTTCATGCGTAAAGCCGTGATGAAGGCACCGATCTGAGCCGGGGTTGCCTCACCACTCATTATCTCATCCATTACCGCCAGCATCTGCTCCTCGGTAAGGTTCGTGCCTGCTATTACCAGTCCAATGGCCTCTCGTATTTCCATGCTGTTCCTGGCCCTGCGCTTTCGGTTCAAAGTGACTGCAGTTCACCCTCGTGCTGGGCGTGTTCTAGTCTCTGCAGATAATGAGGCGAAGTAAAGTTTTCCAGTAAGCGGATACCCGCCCGGGTCATGATTGATTCCGGATGAAACTGCACCCCTTCCACCGGCAGTGTTTTGTGCCGGACCCCCATCAATTCTCCCTGTTCGGTTTTGGCGGTAATGCTTAAGCACTGAGGCACCGTGGCATTTTCTATAACCAGTGAGTGATAGCGCATACCTTCGAAAGGAGTATCGAGTCCTTCGAAAACCCCTCTGCCGTCGTGATGAATCTCACTGGTTTTGCCGTGCATGATACGCCCGGCCCTCACTGTTTTGCCGCCGAAGGCCTCGCCGATGGCCTGATGACCAAGGCATATGCCCAGCACCGGAATTCTGTCGCCAAAATAGCGAATCGCCTCGATGGATATGCCGGCATCTGCGGGAGTGCCGGGACCGGGAGAAATCAATAGCCTCTGTGGTTCGAGAGCGGCTATCTCCTCGACTGTCACCGTGTTGTTGCGAAAAACTCTGATATCGGCCGTCATGCCCGCTTTCTTGTAGCTGCCGGCTATGGTCTGCACAATATTGTAGGTAAAGGAATCGTAATTATCGATTATGGCAAGCATCTTTTAAAACCCCTTCTCCGCTAGCTCCACAGCTCTTCTCAGCCCCATGGATTTATTGACCGTCTCCTCAAACTCTTTTGCCGGATCGGAATCGGCGACGATACCCGCACCCGCCTGGATCCAGAGATTGCGTCCCTTCATGACGAAGGTGCGTATGGTTATGCAGAAATCCATATTGCCCGAAAAACCGAAATACCCGACAGACCCGGCATAGGGACCGCGTCGTTCAGGCTCGAGTTCGTCGATTATCTCCATGGCGCGGATCTTCGGTGCTCCGCTTACCGTACCGGCAGGAAAACAGGCGGCCATGACATCAAACTGATCTTTTCCCTCGGCTATGATACCGTGCACACCCGAGACTATATGCATGACATGTGAATATCTCTCGATTACCCCGAGATCGCGTACCTCGACGGTGCCTGCCGCCGCCACTCTGCCAACGTCGTTCCTGCCAAGATCGACCAGCATAAGATGTTCGGCCCGTTCCTTGGGATCTGCAAGCAAATCCTCCTCGAGTGCCTGATCTTCCTCGACGGTGCCCCCCCTCTTCCTCGTCCCCGCTATGGGGCGCAACTCAATCGAGACGCCCTCCTTTCGTACCAGAATTTCCGGTGATGAGCCAATCTGTACAAGGTCATCGATTTTAAGAAAAAAGAGATAAGGGCTGGGATTGATATGACGGAGCGCCCTATAGAGCTGCAAGGGGGTGATATCTGTAGTGGTATGAAATCGCTGGGAAAGTACTACCTGGAAAATATCACCGGCAAGTATATACTCTTTTGCCTCCTCTACCATTTTATGGAAGAGCTGCGGTTGCATGTTTGAAGTAAAGGTGTGCCTGATTCCTTCGGTTGCGGTGGCATCAACTCCATATCTTTCAGGCATCGCCCCCCGTACCCTGGCGACAACGCGCTCAATTTCACCTCGAGCGGCGTCATATTGCTTTTTGGGGGATTGGTCATCGTCGATCCGGTTCCAGCAGACAACCGTCAGGGTCTGCTGGAAACTGTCATGCACCAGGACGATGCGTGGAATGATAAATGCCGAATCAGGGATATCTATCGCCTCGTGTCTGTCCGGCAGATCCTCGATAAAGCGTACCATGTCGTAGCCGAGATATCCCACCGCCCCGCCGCAGAATCGCGGGAGCCCCTGAGGTTCACAGGCATCAAAAGAGTTTACCAGCCTACGTATATATTCCAGAGGATTAACGTTTTCGTACTCGATCGTTTCTCCGCTTTCGAGATACTCAAGTAAAACCCTGCTGCCGCTGGAGCTGAACTTCACTAAAGGATCGAAGCCTATAAAAGAATATCGTCCCCACTTTTCGCCGCCCTCCATACTCTCAAAGAGAAATATGTGGTCATGCGCTTCTGCTACTTTGGCAAAAAGCGTCAACGGCGTGTCGAGATCGGCAATGATCTTCCTATACACCGGCACGAGATCGGAGTCAGAAGCAAATCTTTCAAATTCCTGAAATGGAGGAGAATATGTTTCGTAGGGCATAATGGTCGTATGGTAATGATCTGTGGTGAACCGGCCATCACTCCAAAAAAACTGCGGCACACTCGATGAACCGGAATAATTCCACTCTTTATCTAAAAGCCCCAGCTGTTGCGCTCCGAAAAGCAAGGCTTCAGAGGTCTTTTCCACAAACTTCACAGAGAAGAGAATGGCCTCTGGCCGGTAGCCGGGAGAAGATAAACACGAGCCAACATACCATATATTATGGGAATTACCACCACCTTAAATAGAGTGGGTAACGAGAAGAGGATTGCAGGAGTTGCGATTGGAGAGGGTCTTGCCTGGATCGTGGCAGCGTACTGGCTGCAGTGGAGTCCTGAGGAGAACCCCATCTCAACTTTCCATGGTAGACGGCTGCAAGCTGCTGCGAGCGCATAACCGCTGGACAGCAGGTACGCACTGAAGGAATTGTGACGAAAAAAAATGGGGTTGAGAAAGCTCTGCCTCCCAACCCCATGCTGCAATCTTAGAAAATCCGAAATGCAAGACGATACAACTTCGAGGATATCGCTCGAATCAGGCGTTTGCCTCAATTTTGTTTACTCGCCTGGTAAGTCTGGAAATCTTACGGGAACTGTTGCGCTTATGTATGGTTCCCTTGGAGGCGGTTTTGGCAATGACGGGAATCGCATCGACCAGCGCGGCCTTGGCCTCTTCTGCAGAACCGGCCTCAACGGCTTCATTGACTTTCCGTATCGCATTCTTCATCTTGGTTTTGTTAATACGGTTTCGCATACGACGAACCTGAGCCTGGCGGTTTCTCTTCTCTGCAGATTTATGATTAGCCACGAAGTAATTCCTCCTCAAATTTTCTGTCAATATAGTCTATCCGGACATCTCCGGAAATCTCTCATACCTAAATTCACCAGGCGGTTCCACGGGCCTGGTGCTCATGGCAACGACAACTGCCAACGGTTAAGAATATAGTTTATACTTCAAACCATGGCTCAGGTCAATGTTTTTCCTGGCCTACAAGGTTTTTTCTCCTTTTCAGGGCTATTTGAAAGCGGTATCATATCTGCGATACTCTTATGATGCACAAACGTACAATTTATTTTATAGTGGAAATGCTGTAATTCAGCCGCAGAGGAGTGTGTTCAACACATCTCTCCTGCTCACTTGAAAAATCGCCGCCCACGGCCTACTCGCGCTGCACAATCAACCTCACTATGGGATTTCCTGAAGTCAAATTCAGAATCGTCGAAAACAGAAGATGTCCTCTCTATACCTATGGTGACACCTTTTGTCTCACGGGCATAGCCATCGCCATGAAAAGCAGCGATGATAATTCCTGCATAACCACCTCCGTAGTGCACACACCCTCGGAGAGAAAAAGCTGCAAGATTCTCAACGCCGATCTCACCCGCCTTATTATCCAGTACGAGCGTGGCGATAAAATCCCGGTGTGCATGATCAGCTGCAGCGGCTGCACCGGCTCCGTACGTCTCGAACATAACAAAGATGACATCCTCAGCCCCCAGGAAGGCGAGGCCATGCTCTCCGATGAACTGTCCTCGATGATGCACCTGCTCAGCGGCTTTGCTTTTTTCAAGTCCATCGATCAGAGCAATCTCGACAAGGTCATGCAGTTTTTTCGCATGAAGACATTTAACCCAGGCGACGTTATCATTCGCAAAGGCGAGGTCGGCGGCAACTTTTTCATAATTGCCTCGGGCTGTGTCAATGTCCTTAATGAGGGCGGCATTGCCATTTCAACCCTGAACAAAGGCGATGTCTTCGGCGAGATGAGTCTTATCTGCAACGAACGGGTCAGCGCTACCATCCAGGTGAAGGAGCAGGCGTCGATTCTCTACATAGACCGGGAAAACTTCTCTAAAATAATAGAACGTTATCCGACCGTTCAGCTCTATTTCTCAAGGATGATGGCCAATCGCCTGTCCAAATCGAACACGGTGCGCTCGGCAGATCTCTCCTCGGGGATGATCGGCAACCTCTCGGATATTCCGGCAGAGGCCCTTTTTCAGACGCTGAACATGAACACGAAGACCGGGATCCTGACAATCCAGGAACTGAGCCGCGGCACGGCCCGGTTTTCCTTTCGTCAGGGAGCATTGATCAAGGCCAAATACGACGAGATATCAGGAGAAGAGGCTTTCTATGAGGTTCTCAAGGAGCATAATGGCAGATTTCGCTTCACCCCCGGCATTCCGCCCGATCAGTTCGAAACTCCGGAAATAGGCTACTTCATGAAACTTTTGATGGAGGGAATGCGCAGACTCGACGAGGGCAGGTCAAGATCGGCCAACTAGCCTGCTGCACCACGAAGAAAACCTTATTGTAATTTTCCCATATAATTGAAGGTAGGCAATTTATACAGCTTACCGCCGGAAAGCCTCCGGGCCAGCTCCTCTATATTTTTCTGTCCCATGCGCATATATCTGGTATCGACCACGACAAAGTCAAAGCCCATTGCCGCCAACTCTTCAAGATAGGCAAGCAGTGAAAACGGTTTTTGCGGCACGGTGAGCACCAGCCCCTCTCTTTTAGCAATTGCGAACTTTTCTCCCTTCGGACTGACAAAAGTACGGTCGTACTGAAAATGTTTGCTGCCAAGGCGCGAGGTAAAAAGCGCTGGGGCACCATATACGGTCAGCCCTACTTTCATTTTCTGTTTTTTCCCCAAGGCAGCGGCGGCAGTGTATCCCTGGAGCATAGAGGCAAAAGCTTCACGGTCAAGTTCGACGGCGACCTGCGTTGCCCCAAGACCAAACGATTCGGCCGTCATCATCGCCCTGCTGTTGGCCAGATTGAGAGTGTAGTCGCCATACAGGCGCACTTTTTCTCCTGCAAACAGTTGTTTCTGCGAGATATGGCCCAGCTGGAAGTCTTTAAAGCCGCTGCGGATAAGCTGCCTGATACGCTTGCGATACCTGCCCAGATCCTTGTCGAAAAGGACGGACGGCAGAGCCCAGATGAGCTGCCTGCATCGTTTGCCAAGACTTTTCCTGATCAGGGTCGACTGGCTGAGCATCCGTTTATCGATATCGATAATGTACATTTCCGGCAGAAAGGGCAGCCGGGATGTCACCAGCTTGGCGGAATCGGTGCGCAGCCATAATTTCAGCGGCAAAGAGAACGAGGCCTTTTTCTTCCCGCGTTGCCGTGCTGCAGGAGCCGACTCGTCTTTGCCGCTGTCCACCGATTTAGGTACTGTCATGCTCTTCTTCAGATTCCGCAGGCCCGTGTTCTCTCTGGTGCGCAGATGATCAAGCTTTTTTTTCGCCCCAGCCAGCAACGCATCAAGATAACCCTTGTCGGCAAAGCCCGCTCCCTCATCGACTTTGTAAAGCTCGACCTGACCTTTTTGCAGCCCCTGCTGGTCTTTTGGCAGCCCCAGTCTGACAGCAGTCCCCGCCGCGGCTGATTCTACCGGCTCATTGCCGGTCCACAGCTTGTGCAGCGTGAACCCCTGGCGTTCGCCGGTTGATTCGACGTGAAGACGCAGTCTGTCGCCTCGGTTCAGCGGGTATTTAGGGACGATGGTCCCCTCAAGGCACTTGCCGGTTGATGCAATCTGGCTGAAGCTGCCCAGGTGCAGTCCCATATTGCCGGAATGATGAGCGGAAACGGCATCCTGGGGCTGTGGTGAAAAAAAGTAGCCGGTGGAGGTCCTGCGGCCCATGGCCTCCTCTGCCAGTACTACTGCCCTGGCAATGGCCTGCTGCTCTTCTTCCTCTGCAGCATCGAGCACCCCTCTGTAGGCCTCAACGATTTTGCCGATATAATTGGCCGAACGCAGCCTTCCCTCTATTTTTACAGAGGTCACACCGGCCCTCTTAAGCTGAGCCACAGCCTCGAAACCCTCAAGATCGTTCATGGAAAAAAGGTACTTGCCGCCCCCGGACGAGCTCGCCTTCCCCCCTTTTTGGCCGCCGCCCCTGCCGGCCCAGGAATACCCCCTTCTGCATGGTTGAACGCAGCGGCCGCGCAGCCCGCTTTTGCCGCCGAGAAAAGAGGAGAACAAACAGAGGCCGGAAGAGGAATAGCACATCGCTCCGTGGACGAAGACCTCCAGTTCAACGTTGACACGCGAGGCGAGAGCGGCAATCTCTTTCAGGGTAAGCTCCCTGGCCAGAACAACTCGGTCGCATCCCATTGCCGATAACGTGGCTGCACCATCGCTGCTGCTGCAGCCCATCAGAGTTGAGGCGTGAATGGAAAGCTGCGGAAAGTGGTTGCGGAGCAGATTCACCAGAGCAAGATCCTGAACGATAATCCCGTCCGGCTGAAAATCTTGCAGCAAGAAAAAGGTCTCGGCCAGCGACGGCAGATCTTTTTCCAATATGAGGCTGTTGGCGGCTAAATAGACTCTCTTTCCTAAACCGTGGGCGTATTCGATCATCGCCCCGATTTCGGCTAGAGTCAGATCCCGGGCGAGATTTCTGGCATTGAGGCCCGGCGCGCCGATATAGACCGCATCGGCGCCTGCGTGCAGGGCGGTGTGAAAAGTTTCGACGGTGCCGGCCGGGGCGAGCAGTTCCATATCAGCTCTCAATTACCACCTGGTCGATGTCGTCCCTCTCGCTCAGCTGCACCTGGATACGTTCGTTGGCACGAACGGTGGTGGCCATGCCGATATAGTCTGGCTGAATCGGCAGTTCCCTGCCGCCACGGTCCACCAGGGCAGCCAGTTGAATTGAGCGCGGGCGGCCATAGTCCATGATAGCATCAAGAGCGGCACGGATGGTTCGACCGGTGAAGACAACATCGTCAACCAGCACCAGATTCAAGCCCTCCACGGGAAAAACGATATTGGTCGTTTTGACCACGGGGCTCTGAGCAATGCTGCTCCAGTCATCACGGTAGAGGGTAATATCAAGACTCCCGGAATCGACTTCGATATCGCTGATGTCATAGATGCGCTCGACAATGCGTTCGGCGAGATAGACGCCGCAGGTGTGAATACCCACGACCGCCAACCGCTCCACCTTCTGGTTCCGCTCCAACACCTGCAAAACGATACGCTGCAGGGCCAGGGTTATGTCATCCGCAGTCATTATTATTCGCTTGTCCATACTCACCTCGCCAGGCGCTGCCAGAAAAAATCGATACCTTTGTCGTCGACCAGGTTAATGGCCTCAGGAAAGGCCAGGCACTCTGCCTCAAAGACCCTGGCGGCAATGTCGTCGACACTGTCATCATATGCCAGGGGAACGCATTTTTGCAGGATAATGGGCCCGGCATCATAAACCTCGTTGGCGAAATGGACGGTACAGCCGCTGATCATACAGCCCCGCTCCTTTACCGCACGATGAACAACGGAGCCGTAATAACCGTCTCCGCAGAACATGGGGATGAGAGAAGGATGGATATTGATCACGGCCTTCTCCAGTTCAGGGGGAGGTGTGTAGAGCTTGAGATAGCCGGCCAGACAGATGATGTCTATCTCGTAGCCCGCCAGAATAGTATTGGTCGCCTGGCTTCCACAGGCGTGGAAGGCCGGGTACCCGTAATTTCGGGCTTTCTCCAAGCCTAGAGCGTCTGCACTATTGGAGATGACCACTTCAACCTGCGCCGCCAGTGTTTTTTCTGCTATTCTCTGATGGAAATTGTCCAGCGTCCTGCCGCTGCCGGATAACAGCACCGCCATTTTCAGCATGGCTACTCTCCTTTGAAAAAGTCATTGGAATCGACATTGATCGCCTCGAGCCAATGGCTGATGGCGGTATCGTAGCGGGAGGTCAGGGCAAAAACCTTGGTAGCCAGGTAGAAACGGGTCTTTAATGTGGTCGTGCCGCTTTCCAGCATCTCCGCCAGAATCAGCTCATAATCGGAGGGATCGACAACCACCGTTACGTCCTGGAAATTTTTGGCTGCCGCCCTGAGCAGCGTCGGGCCGCCTATGTCGATGTTTTCGATGGCGTCGCCAAGGCTGCATCCGGGATCGGCCACCGCTTTTTCAAAGGCGTAGAGGTTGACCGCCACCAGATCGATGTCTGCGATTCCGTGCTGCCGGCACTGACGACGATGCCCCTCATTGTCGCGCTGGTTGAGAATACCGCCGTGGACCAGCGGATGCAGGGTTTTAACCCTGCCATCGAGCATTTCAGGAAAACCGGTAAAATCAGATACATCTTTAACTTCAACTCCGCCTTCGCGTAGTTTTTTGGCCGTACCGCCGGTGGAGAGTATTTCCACGCCCAGAGACTGCAGCCGGGTAGCGAATTCCTCGATACCCGATTTGTCCGTCAAACTGATCAACGCCCGCTCGATCTTTTTCATCTGCTCTCCTATTTTTTACGTATGAATTCTCGTATTTTCCTTCTGTCCCGTTTATCCGGCTTGCCTGCCGGGGCCGAGTGGCCGGCATGAAACATTTTGCGCATCTCACGGGCGTGATGGCGGCGTTGCTTGCTTTCCTCGCTCTCCTCATAGAGAAGTCTCGCCTCGGCAGCCGGTCTTCGCTGGGCGTTAAGGGCGAGCACGGCCACGTGCCATTCGAGTTCGCCCTTGGTGATCTGGACCACGTCGCCTACATGAACGGTTCGGGAAGATTTCACCCGCGCCTCGTTGATATGCACCCTGCCGCCATTTACCGCTTTCGAAGCCAGTGAACGCGTCTTGAAAAAACGTGCCGCCCACAGCCATTTATCTATGCGTATACCTTGGTCTTTACTGTCCATTTATCATCTTCCAATGGTGGTCCTTCCAGAAAAGAATGGAGAAAACAGACTACAATGAATCCAGCCGAAACGCCAAAAAAAAGAAAGTGTGAATAACCCGCAAAGAGATTATTATTGAATCATTGCCCAAAGCATATTACACACACGATGTGGTAAGTGCTGCTCGGCGGCGGTGATGAAGATATGCACATCGACAGGAAGGCGCGTGCTTATCCGGGTTCAACCGTAAATGTATCGCACCGATGTATCGCAGCGCTGTTTTACGCTGTAAACCAAGGTTTTTTTTCTTCGGCAAAGTCATCACATGCCGTGGATACATACTCCTCACTCTCTGTTTGGCTTTCCAAAAGGTGTTATGTCAGCTCATATTCAGGTCGTCGGCATTAAGGATATTCAGCTTCCCATCAAGGTCCGGGAGCGCAACGGCGGCCTGCAGAATACCGTAGCCACCATCACCTTGCGGGTGAACATGCCCGGCGGCCAGCGAAAAAGCTGCCTCAGTGTTTTCACCACCATCCTCAACGAGTACCTCGAAGACATTACCTATACCAACTTTTCCAAGATTCTCGAGGATGTCAAAAAGGCCTTGGATGCCAAAAGCGCCGAGTTGGAGATGAATTTTCCCTACTTCATCGAAAAAAAGGCGCCGGTCACCGAAACGAAAGGACTCATGGAATACAACTGTGCCTTCACCGGCACCTCGGGCGCCCAAAACGACTTCATCATTTCCGTCCGTGTTCCCGTTACCACCCTCTGTCCCTGTTCCAAGGAGATCAGCGAGGCAGGGGCCCATAACCAGCGGGCCGAGGTACATCTCAACGTCAAGTTCAAGAATTTCATCTGGGTCGAAGATCTCGTCGAAATGATCGAAAAGTCGGCTTCATGCGAACTCTATTCTCTGTTGAAAAGACCCGACGAAAAGTATGTAACCGAGCAGGCCTACAAGAACCCGATGTTCGTCGAGGACGTCGTTCGCAAGGTTGCCGTCTCTGCCTACGAACACCCCGATATCACCTGGTTCTCGGCAGGAGTGGAAAGCTTTGAGTCCATTCACAAGCATAGTGCCTACGCCTACGTCGACAGCAACGAAATGCGATGACGGCCCCTGTCTTTTTCCCGCCTATTTAGACTGTTTCAGGCAACAGGCATACTGGCATCGTTGGCGGGAATTCCCACCCGGGGTCCCACCCGATCCATAGGCAGAAAAGATCACCCTTTTTCGTTTCGTCTCTCCTGCATATCCATAGCCGCCCTGACCATGCGGTAGAGTTCTCGGAAATGCATCCTGTTGCGTGTACGCACATACTGATAGGCGCAGCGGCGCAGGTCGGCCTCGTCGAGTTCAGGCAGCTCCTGAAGAACTTCGCCGACCAGCTCGCCCGGGTAATCCGGTTCGAAGGGAATCTCCGCTCTACGGCATTCCTCCTGCAATTCCATGGCCTCGTTGATAAGGATATCCCGCATCCTCTCCGCCCGGTGCAGAATTCTATTATCCTTGAGCGACGAACCTTTTCTGGCGTCCATGTAGTTGTAGATCTCATCGAGTTCATACTGTCGCAGGACCTTGGCCAGATATTTGATCTGGCGCTTTTTGGCCCCGCCTTTGAGGCCACGACAGACGATGATCTCATCTCTGATGTCTTCCTGGTCCGGAAACGTCTTCAAATCGTTATCGCTCAACTCCGCCAGCTCAGCGGCAAGCTCTTCGACCTGCTTAAAGAGCCTTTTTCTCTCGGACTTGCTTATTTTCTCAATCATGGGCGTCAGACCTTGCGGATAAGCGATGGTTCATAATCACTGGGCGGGCCGTAACCCAAAAGGGTAATCAGGGTGGCGGCGACATTTGCCAGACCGGGAGCGTCAACGTCGGTTAGGGCGAACCGCTTGTCGCCGCCGTAATCGCAAACGACGAATGGCACCGGATTCTTGGTGTGGGCGACCATCGGTGATTTTTCATCATCTTTTTCCCTCCACATGCATTCGGCGTTACCGTGGTCGGCGGTCACCACGAGTATACCGCCCGCTTTCTTCACGGCTTTGACCAGCCTGGACAGACAAAGATCAACGGTCTCGACGGCTATCCGCACCGCAGCTTCAACACCGGTGTGGCCAACCATGTCCCCATTGGGAAAGTTGAGGCGGAGAAAACGGTAGTCGCCGCTTTCAAGCGCTTCAATGACGGTATCGGTGATTTCATCGGCCTTCATCCAGGGACGTTTGTCAAAATTGACAATGTCGGAGGGAATTTCAACAAACTTCTCGAGATTTTTATCGATATAGCCGGATTTGTTGCCATTCCAGAAATAGGTAACATGGCCGTACTTCTGCGTCTCCGAAACGGCATAGGAGGTAATGCCGGCGGCACAGAGATACTCGCTGATGGTTCTGCCGATGACGGGAGGTTCGATGAGGTAATTCGCGGGGATCTTGGCGTCACCATCATATTCCATCATGCCGGCATAAAAAACATCGGGAAAGCGCTGACGGTCGAACTTGGAAAAGTCTTCTTCCTCGAAGGCCCTGGAAAGCTCTATGGCTCTGTCGCCGCGAAAATTGAAGAAGACTACGGCATCACCGTCTTCAATCGTGCCGACCGGGCTGCCCTCTTCAGCGACAACGAAGCTGTCCATATACTGGTCAGTGGTATCGGGATTTTCTTCATAGTAGGTTGTAATGGCCTCAGTCGCCTTGGAAAACTGCCGCCCTTTGCCGAGTACATGGGCATCCCAGCCATTTTTCACTACACTCCAGTCGGCATTATACCTGTCCATGGTGGTAACCATCCTGCCGCCCCCTGAGGCAATACGATAGTCTTTCTCCGCCGAGGACAACGACTCCAGTTTCTTTTCCAGCGGTTTGAAATAGTCGAGAGCGCTTCGCTGGCCGACATCGCGGCCATCGAGCAGACCATGGACTCGAACCCTGGCGAAGCCTTCCTCGGCACAGCGCTCAAGCAAGGCGTAGAGGTGATCTATATGGCTATGCACCTTGCCGTCTGAAACCAGACCGATAAAATGAACCGTACCACCATCCTCGGCCCGTTCCTCCACCTTTTGCCAGGCGTCGCCTAAAAAAATATCGCCGCTGGCAATGGCTTCGTTGACCAGCTTGGCGCCCTGAAAGATGATTCGCCCGGCTCCGAGAGCATTATGACCGACTTCAGAGTTGCCCATGTCATCTTCGCTGGGGAGTCCCACCGCTGGGCCGTGTGCCTTGAGCCGCACCTGCAGCCGTTCCTTGAGCAGCCCATCCAGCACCGGGGTGTAGGAAACATGGACACCGTTGTTTGCACTTTCGGCACCAATGCCTATACCGTCCATGACCACCAACACCAGCGGCGAGGCTATTTCCGCACCGGGTAATGATTTCAACGTCAATTCTGTCATTTGCACTCCTTTGTGGTTATTCTCACACCGACAAATACTCCGGCTTAATAGTGTCAAATCAATTTTTTTTGCTATTTACAGGCGAATATCTTAGAATATGCATTGATAATTATCCAAAGAATATAAACTATTTCCGAAAGGTAGTATATGCAAGATTCAATGAACGTTTTCATGCGTTTTTTTTCACCGGCAGACAGCGCTGTGTCAGTGGATTATCACCGATGAATTGTGGAGACAACAATGCCGCAGACCGCTAGTCGACACACCGTCATGCTCACTGTTCTCCACGCAGAAATGAGTCGGCTCACCAGCCTTCTGCAGTCAGGAATCTGTTTGAAGAGCAGCATCGGTATGGCGGTGGGCCTTTTCCTTACCGATCTGCCAGGCTTTGATCAGAACTATCTGAATGAAAAGGTTCAGACCATATTCCTCGACGGCAGCGCAATCGACGACCTGCAGCGCCCTTTGTCCAGACCCCGTCACGTGCTGGCGCTTTCCGCCGCGATGCCCGGCCTGGCGGGCGCCATTTTCCGGAAAAACAGTCTCTGCGCCGCCCTGCGAACCCGCGCGCCCTCCTCAACCGTTGCGGACGAAGGCAGTGGAGATACCGTCGTACAACTCAAATTATTCAATACCATCGCCAGAGAAAAAGGCGAGGCCCTACTCAGAGGCGGTGGTGTCTTTACAGGAGCCGCTCTCCTGCGATTTTTTGGGGATCATTCCTCTGTACTGCAAAGAGCACTGGGCGCCAGATATGACGGCAGCGATTTCCAGCCGCTGCAGCTGCACACTTCAATCCGTGCCGACAGTGATTATTTTCTCACCATCACTACACCGGAAACGGAGAAATCGCCATGACGCCAGCACATTCGAAAGAAACCCGCGATATGCTCGGCCGCAAGGGCCTGATGGCCGTCGGCCAGGCCAGGGAGTTGCTCCTTGAACGTCTGCAGTACACAGTCGATTCGGAGACACTGCCGCTTGATGAGGCTTTGGGACGCATTACCGCTATCGATATTTGCGCCCCGGAAGATCTTCCGGCCCATCCCCGTTCGACCATGGATGGGTATGCAGTCATCGCCGCCGATACCTTCGGCGCCTCGGAATCTATGCCCTGCTATCTCGATGTCACCGGTGAAGTTGTCATGGGCGAAATACCCGACCAGACCGTTCATCGAGGTACCTGTCTGCGTATCGCCACCGGCGGTCTCTTGCCCGAAGGCGCTGACAGCGTCGTTATGTTCGAACACAGCGTACCCGTGGATGCCACGCTCGTCGAGATAGTCAAAGGCGTCGGTGCCGGCAGCAATGTCATCGGTAGAGGCGACGACATAGAAAGGGGCCAGGTCGCCGTGAGTGCCGGTCGGTCTCTCCGCCCCCAGGAGCTTGGTCTTTTGGCAGGCCTGGGTCTCAAGGAGATAGCCGTCCGCAGAAAGCCTCGATTCGGCATAGTCTCAACCGGTGATGAAATCGTTGCCTACGGCACGACGCCTCCCCCGGGAAAGATACGCAATATAAACACCATCACCCTGGCAAGCCAGGCCAGAAAGCTGGGGGCCGAGGTGCGCGACTACGGAATCGTCGCCGACACCGTCGAGAGCTTTTTTCCGGCACTCAAAAAGGCGGTGAGCGAAAATGATCTGGTGGTCTTCTCCGGCGGCAGTTCTGTGGGAGCCAGAGATCTCGGAGAGCAGGCCGTCGATACACTTGGCAGCCCCGGCATCCTCGTCCATGGTGTAGCCCTCAGGCCGGGAAAACCCATACTCATTGGGCTGCACGACAACACCCCTGTTTTCGGCCTGCCGGGACACCCGGTTTCGGCCATGGTCTGTTTCGATCTTTTCGTCGGCCCGGCCCTTGAAAAGATCGCCGGCATTCGAACAGAGGCATTGCCGCTTTCACCCTACATAGACGCCCTGCTGGCCCGCAATGTTCCCTCGGCAGCCGGCAGACAGGATATCATCCGCGTACGACTCGACCACAACAGCGCCGCCGGCCAGATCAGGGCATTTCCTGTTCTCGGTAAATCCGGCGCCATATCCACGCTTTCCAGAGCCCATGGCTATATTATAGTCGATGAGGACCTGCAGGGCGTAAGCGAAAATTCCCAGGTAAAGGTGTATCTGTATCAATGAGCGTAAAAAATATCTATGTCAGCAATACCCCGCTGCCCAAAGCCAAACAGTTATGGCATGCAGCACTGAAAGAGCACGGTTTCAGTCACGGTGCGCGTACCGAGACCATTAAGGTCGACGACAGTCTTGGCAGGCTGACGGCGATAGCGGTCATGGCCGGGAACTCGTCTCCTTCCTACAATGCCGCCGCCATGGACGGCATTGCCGTCCGTTTTCTTCAGCTCGCCTCCGCAAGTGAAGCACATCCGGTGGTACTGCAGAAAGAAGACTATGCAGCGGTAAACACAGGGAACGCCCTGCCGGCCGGCTTCGATGCCGTGGTCATGATTGAAGATGTACACATGCTGGACGGCGACAAAACGGAACTCACCGCTCCGGCGACACCCTGGCAGCATGTACGTACCATCGGCGAGGATATCGTTGCCACCGAGTTGATCCTTCCCGAAGGCCATCGCATCAGGCCGATCGACCAGGGTGCCATGCTCGCCGGCGGCGTCACCGAAGTCGAAGTCCGCTGTCCCCCACGGGCGATGGTTATCCCCACCGGCAGCGAACTCATCCAGCCAGGGGAAAGCGGGCGCCCCGGACAGATTATCGAATTCAACAGCCGCATCCTCCGAGGCTACCTGCAGAGCTGGGGTGCGCAGGCCAAAACCAGCCTGCCTGTAAAAGACGATCCCGAATCCCTTAAACAGGCGATCTCCACCGCTGTAGCCGATTATGACCTGGTCATTCTCAATGCCGGCGCCTCCGCCGGCACCAAGGACTTCACCTCCTCGGTACTGGCGGAACTCGGTGAGGTAGTAGTTCATGGGGTTGCCATAAAACCTGGTAAACCTGTCATTTTGGCTGTTGTCGACCATACACCTGTGATTGGCCTTCCCGGCTATCCTGTTTCCGCTGTGCTGACCATGCGCCTGTTCGTCGAGGAAATGATAGACGATTATCTGGGCATCGAGTCTCCCCCCCCCAGGATCATCGAGGCATTGATGTCGCGGCCGGTGTATTCTGCCATGGGCGTCGACCAGTTTGTCAGGGCCACCCTTGGTCGCGTCGGCGCCAATCTGATGTGTACTCCCTCAGGCAAAGGGGCTGGAGCCGTCATGTCGCTTGTCAGAGGCGACGGCATACTGACCATTCCGGCCGGCAGCGAAGGCGTCGGCGCCGGCGAGCGGGTGCAGGTGGAGCTGCTCCGGGACCCTTCGGAAATAGAGTCCACCCTGGTAGTGATCGGCAGCCACGACAATGTACTCGACCTCATTGCAAATCAGCTGCACAAGAATCGTCCCTCGGTACGCCTGTCCTCTGCTCATGTCGGTTCCATGGGCGGCATCATGGCTATCCGCAGGGGGGAAGCACATATCGCTGGCTGCCATCTGCTCGACGAACAGACAAAAGAGTATAATGTTTCCTTTATCCAGCGGCTGCTGGCTGGTAAAGCCTTGAAACTGGTTAATCTCTGCTACCGTGAGCAGGGTTTCATTGTCAAAAAAGCAAACCCGAAGAATATACATTCTTTCAGAGACATCGCCGACCATGGACTGACCTTCATCAACCGCCAGGGCGGCGCCGGCACCAGGCTGCTTACCGATAAGATTCTCAAGGAAGAAGGCGTGCAGCCTTCATCTCTTTACGGCTACGACCATGAGGAATATACCCATATGTCCGTAGCGGCGGCGGTGGCCTCAGGCAGCGTCGATGCCGGCATGGGCATCCGCGCCGCGGCCGTGGCTCTCGACCTCGACTTCGTCGCCGTTGCCGAGGAACGGTATGACCTCATCATCCCCACTGATTTTTACGGCGATGACAAAATAACCGCCCTGCTCAAACTTATTGGCGACGACAGTGATTTCCATAACCGAATTACCGCTCTTGGAGGCTACGACCTCCGGGACTGCGGCAGTATCGTCTATGAACAGTAACCATGTACTTTCAGGATGGTCTACCAAACGAAACTCAGAACCTACATGAGGAGAACAAAAAATGACTGACAAGATTTTTCGCATAAACATGACGGATTTGACCACAGCGATCGAAGACGTGCCCGAAGGCTGGGCTGCTCACGGCGGCCGGGGCTTAACCTCAACCGTCGTTGCCGCCGAGGTACCACCGCTTTGCCACCCGCTGGGACCGAACAATAAACTGGTTATCGCCCCCGGCCTGCTCTCCGGAACTGCAGCCGCCAACTCCGGACGTATCTCGATAGGCGCCAAAAGCCCGCTGACCGGTACCATCAAGGAATCCAATGCCGGTGGAACAGCGGCCCAACTGCTGGCGCGCTGCCACTGCAAGGCCATCATCATAGAGGGCCAGCCCCAGGCAGGAAAGTGGTACAACATATCCATCTCTCCGGGGGCGGTCTCCATCAACGAGGAAACCGAAACCATCGGTAAAGGCAATTTCGCCACGGCGGAAATACTCAAAAACCGATTCGAAGGCAAACCGGGCTTCATTGCCATCGGTCCAGCCGGCGAGATGAAAATGTCGGCTGCCAACATTTCCGTCAAAGACCCTGATTTTCGAATGCGCAGCGCCGGTCGCGGCGGCCTCGGTGCAGTCATGGGTTCCAAGGGCGTTAAATTCATCTCCATCGATCCTCAGGACGGCAAGGTTGAAATCGCCGAGCCCGAAGCCTTCAAAGAGGCTAATCGGGTTTTCGTCAAGGCCCTTGCCAATCATCCCATCAGCCAGGGTCTGGGCCAGTACGGCACCAACGTTTTGGTGAATATCATCAACGAATCCGGAGGTCTTCCCACCAAGAACTTCACCCTCGGCCAGTTCGAAGGCCATGAGAAGATATCGGGTGAGACAATGTATGAGAGAATCCAGGAACGCGGCGGCAAGCCCAAGCATGGTTGCCATCCGGGATGTGTCATCCAGTGTTCCCAGATCTACAACGACGCCAACAATCAATACAAGACTTCCGGCTTTGAATATGAATCTATCTGGGCCATGGGTGCCGACTGCTGCGTCGACGACCTCGATCAGATTGCCGAGGCCGACAGTATCATGGATGATCTGGGAATCGACTCCATTGAAACATCAGTTGCGATGGGTGTTGCCATGGAGGCCGGCGTACTTGAGTTCGGTGATGGTGAGGGCATATGCAGAATTCTGCGCGATGAAGTCGGTAAGGGTACCGGCATGGGACGCCTCATCGGCGGGGGTGCGGGCATGGTGGGCCAGATCTATGGCGTTGCCAGAGTGCCAGTTGTTAAAAACCAGGCGATCCCCGCCTACGATCCCCGGGCCATCAAGGGCATCGGCATCACCTACGCAACTTCAACCATGGGTGCCGACCACACCATGGGCTACTCCATCGCCACCAATATCCTCAACGTCGGTGGCTCGGTCGACCCTCTCTCCAAGGAAGGCCAGGTGGAACTTTCCAGAAACCTGCAGATCGCCACGGCTGCCATCGACTCCACCGGCATGTGCCTTTTTATCGCTTTCGCCGCCCTCGACGACGAAACCTGCCTGCCGGCCCTGATCGACCTGATCAACGCCAGGTTCGGCCTGAAGCTCACCGGCGACGACGTCGTCAACCTCGGAAAATACATTCTGAAGACCGAAAAGGCCTTCAATGAAGCCGCCGGTTTCAGCAAGCAAGACGACAGACTGCCTGAGTTTTTCTCCATTGAGAAACTCCCTCCGCACAATGTGGTCTGGGATTTCAGCGGTGAGGAGATCGACAGTTTCTGGAACTTCTAATGAATGTAGAGGTCAAACTTTTCGCCTATTTCCGGGACAACCGCTTCAAGGTAAAAAACTTTACTTTCGAAGAGGCTGTCCCGGTCAGCCATGTGCTCGACCACCTGGGCATCAACGCCGACGAAGTCGGCGTGACCATGGTCAATGGCCGTCACTGCCGGCTCGACACCCATCTGCAACCCGATGATTCACTGGGGATTTTTCCCATGATAGGCGGTGGTTAAGGGGACGTCATCGGATAGGAAAAGGCTGAAGACAAGGGTGAATCGGACCGGATCCAACCACTAATATTCGCTTGGCAGGAACTGCAACAGCTTCCTCTTTCTCCTTGAGGTGCTTGTGTTTCTACCTGTACATATCTGAGTCAGGAAAAATACATATATGGATTTCTTGCACAAGACCGTTCTCGACTGCCGTAGTCGCTCCACCAATGATGACGACCTCATAGAAAACCTGACGAAATACGCCCAACAGCACGGCCCGCCAATGTTCCAGGCGATTTTCCATATTTTTGCAAGCCTCGACTTGTCGCCGCAACTCGCGGAGGACTACTGGTATGATGTTCTTTTGCACCGGCAGTCTATGGTCAAAAAGCTCGGCCGGAAAATTGACTTCATTCCCTGTCTGTACGACTACCTTGCCGCCTCTCCCCATCCCTTGACAAACCCGCGACTGGTCGATGAAAAGGCCTACTCGCGGGTCATAATGGGAACCACTCACGACGGGCTGACCGCGATTTATAATCGCCACTATTTTGACGAAGCCCTGGAACAGGCGGTTTCCTCCGCCAAAAGGTATGGCAACGATGTCTCTCTGCTCTTTCTCGATATAGATGATTTTAAGGATATCAACGACACCTACGGCCACCGGTACGGAGATACCATACTCCAGCAGGTCGCCGGAATAATCGAGAGTGAAAAACGGGAAAGCGACATAGCCGCCCGCTATGGTGGTGAGGAGTTTGTTCTGCTGATGCCGCACACGGAAAGCATTCACGCCTTTATTCTTGCCGAACGCATCCGGGTCAGTATCGAAAAAAACGTTGTCGGCATCGAGGATAAGCCGGTGGAAGTGACCATAAGCGGAGGCCTCGCCGCTTTCCCGCAGAACAGCGACACGTCCTCGCAGCTTGTCCACCATGCCGACAGTGCTCTCTACCTTGCCAAAGGTGCAGGAAAGAATATCATATGTCTGTATAAAGAAGAGAAGAGACGGTATCTCCGTGTCAAATACAAGGAACCGGTGAAAATCAAGGAGCTCGGTTTCGAATCTTCGCCGACCTTTGCCGGGACGAGTAAAGATATCTGCATAGGCGGCATTCTCTTCGAGAACAACGTCCCCCTGCCCATCGGCTCGAGAATTCAGGTAAACCTGCCTATACAGAAGGGCAAACCGCTGCTTCTCATAGGAACCGTGATCCGTGTCGAGGCGTATGCGGACAATCTTTTCGATATAGGAATGTCCATCTCCTTTAAGGAAATGGAAAAAATTGCCAGCAGTGAAATTGCCAATTTTCTCCAGAATACACTCTCGTAGAAGTGTATCCGAGAAATGCATTTTTGTTAGAGTACGACGTTTGCAGAAAAGCTGGCACCACCATCAACGCAGGGCAGGGGGCGGTGCTTTTCTCAGTCCGCTGCCGATGTTATTGCTCGGGCGATCGCTATCAGCCCCTATCGACACCAACGAAGGAGAACACAATTATGTCGACAGTTCACGCCCGCATCGAAGGACGGGTACAGGGTGTATTTTTTCGCGACTCCACCCGGCGCCAGGCAGAAAAATTGAACCTTACCGGTTGGGTGCAGAATATGACCGACGGGAGTGTCGAAGCCGTCTTCCAGGGAAAAAGCGAGAATGTCGAGGCCATGAAAACCTGGCTTGGCGACGGTTCACCTCAAGCCGATGTTTCCCGGGTCGAGATACAGCAGCTGGACGGCGAACAGCAATTTAGCGAATTCCAAATCCGCTATTAAAGCCGAAAACATATGACCACTCTGCTGCAGATCGACAACCTCAATACCTGGTTCGAGCTCGACTCATCCTCTGAAGAATCCGCTTACGCGCACATCCTCAAAAACATACGCTTTTCCGTTGGCCTCGGTGAGACCGCCGCCCTCGTCGGAGAGTCGGGATCGGGAAAGACGGTGACGGCCCTGTCAATACTGCGTCTGCTCGAACAAATCAGTTCAGTCAGGCAGACAGGATCTATCGAGCTCGAGGGCAAAGACATTTTCGCCATGGACAGCGAACAGATACGATCGCTGCGAGGAAACACCGTGGCAATGATTTTCCAGGAACCGATGACCTCGCTCAACCCCGTCTATACCATCGGCAACCAACTGATCGAACCACTGATGCTGCACCGGAAAATGTCCAAAGCCGAAGCCCTGGAGGAAGCCACCGCCCTGCTGGAGCGTACCGGCATCCCGCGTCCCGATGAACGCCTCGGCACTTATCCTCATCAGCTTTCCGGCGGTCAGAGGCAGAGGGTGATGATTGCCATGGCCATAGCCTGTAGGCCGAAGCTGTTGCTTGCCGACGAACCGACCACGGCCCTCGACGTTACCGTCCAGGCGCAGATTCTTGAACTCCTCAAAGACCTGCAGCAGGAATACAACATGGCCATCCTTCTCATCACCCATAACCTGCCGATGGTCAAAAAGATAGCCGACAACGTCTATATCATGCGAAGCGGAGAGATCGTCGAACGCGGCACGGTTCAGCAGATATTCGCCTCTCCCGAACACCACTATACCCAAAAACTGCTCCATTCGATCCCCTCTGGCAGTCCACCTCCGAAAACAACCCGATCCCCGTTTGTCAGCACCTCCGGTCTTAAGTGTCACTTTACCCTCAAAGGTGGGCGCAAAAGCCTGTTTACCAGATCCATGAACACCATCAAGGCGGTGGATAACATCAGCCTCACCATCGCCGAGGGCTCCACCTGCGGCATAGTGGGAGAATCAGGCTCGGGTAAAACCACTCTCGGACTGGCCATTCTCCGACTCGTCCGCAGCACCGGCGCCATTGAGCTCAATGGCCACAGGCTCGACGGCCTCAAGAATCGAGAGCTCCGTCCCTTGCGCAGCCAGATGCAAGTTGTGTTTCAGGATCCATTCTCCTCCCTTTCGCCGCGACTGACAGTAGAAGATATCATCGCCGAAGGGCTGCTGGTGCATGCGCCACATATTGATAAAAGGCAAAGGCGCAAAGCGGTCATGGATATACTTCAAGAGGTGGGGCTCGATGCCGATACCGCCCTTCGCTATCCTCACGAATTTTCCGGCGGACAACGACAGCGGATCGCCATCGCCAGAGCGGTTATTCTACATCCACGCTTCCTTGTCCTCGATGAACCGACATCCGCCCTGGACATGACCATCCAGGCACAGATAATCGCTCTGCTTTCCGATCTTCAGAAAAAGTACAACATGACCTACCTCTTTATTTCCCACGATCTGCTTGTGGTGAGGGCAATGGCCGATCAGATAGTCGTCATGCGGGATGGGGTTATTGTCGAGGAAGGGCCGGCGGAAAAGGTTTTCACTGCACCGCAGCATGAATATACCCAGAGTCTTTTCCGGGCTACTCTCGGCTGAACTTTCACCGCCACGAGTGATGTGTCTATCGGCAGACTACCGATAGACGAGAGTCGGGCAAAAGGTGTTCGACCTCTTTCTGTCAGTCGCGCTGCAGAGTGGACTTCATCCAGCTGAGTACGGCGGTGAGGTAACTTCCCTTCCTTGAATCCTGCTCCGTTGAAAACAAGCCCAGTTCAGTGAACAGGGAAAGGTTCCAGAGAGAGCCTCCGAGTCCTTCGTGCAGAAGAATCAGTTCTGCGTGCTGCAAAGCGAGGATGGTATCCTTCTGGCTGTCGCGGGAGAAAAAGGTGACATTGCCGTCCTGGGAAACAGCAATGGCAATGGAACCTGGCTGGTCATAGGCAAACTGGGCTGCCGACTGGTGTCTGGTCCCGCTGAGGTCGGAGAACTGACCGCTGCTTTCTCCGCTGCCGGTAAAGGGGTTTACCAGGCGCAGTTGCGCCAGTGTTCCCTTGATATTCACCGGTACTATTTTGGCGCCAAAACAATAGACAAATCTATCATAGGTCATAACCAGCGCCCCATCGACCGCCGTCAATCTGGCAATTCTGTTGCACTGCTGCTGCACCTGCCCCCATGACTTCATCAAGTCCTTCTGCTGCGGCAAACTCAGCTCATTTACAATGTTGTCAATATTTTCGGCACCGGAACCGGCAGCCGTCGATGCTCTGGAAGACAGGGCATCGGCGTCAAGAAAATTCGCCCCTCCGGTATATTTGATCGGCGCCTCGATGGACGACATCCAGTTTTTGTTCTCCGCGGCGACCAGCACCGTGCCGCCCCTGCCATGAACCCGCATCTGTTGGGCTATTTTTAACAAAGCATTATAGCGCAGCAGATTGAAAAGCCGGGTTTCACCCGATTGTGCCTGCCCGGCTATTTTCGGGATGAGGCTGCACATTGCCTTGCTCTGATCGAGGAATTCGGCGCGGTTGCCGGTCACGGCGGCAATACTGCGGCCGCCGTAAAGAATAATAATGCGACCGGGACCAAGAATCTGTACCCAGAAATCGGGCCTGATCAGCTCCGGCGGCGGCGAAGTAAAACCCCATATCCGCAGGTGGCCGGCATCATCGGACCAGATACCTATATCACTTTTGGGGTTTTCCAAAGCTGGTCCGAGTTTGACCAGGGTTGCCGCAGAAAAATGAAGCGGGGCGTCAAAAGGAAAACTGTCCGTGGAATGTTCTACCTCCCTGAAGAGGAGCGACGCGGTCACCGGTTTACCCTCCTCAGTGGCAAAACTCGTCCAGTAGGCAACGTCGACAATCAGGGACATCTGCGGCCGGCTCGGTATATTGCCGCTGCGAAAAATGTCATGAAAGGGCGTCGCCTCATCAGGAGACTCTTTATAGCCGACAATCTTCTGCCAGAGATCATCTATGAAAACCTGGCTCAACTGGAATGCGGACATGGCGTATCTCCTGGTTGGTAGAACACATCGTCTCGGTACCGGCCTGCCGATTCTCCATCATGCCCTGAATGCAGAAGAGAATCAATATGTAAAAGAAAATGCCGGCGGAGGCTGCCCGTATCATTTTCTTCACCCGTGACTGGGCCGGCGACCGACGATGTTGTCATCACTGCCACCAATGACTACAGTATGACAGAAATCATCAAAACTCTAGATATTTATCCCAATATATTCAATGTTTTCCAGTGACCTTATTGATTCGGTGGCCCATGCACCGGGGGTGTACCTGATGCTCGACGCCAGATCGGCGGTGCTCTATGTGGGCAAGGCCAAAGATCTGTGTAAACGGCTCTCCTCCTATGGCCGCCACAGCGGCGGCAGCCACAGCAAGACAGCTGTCATGCTGGAGCAGGTCAACAAGGTCGACACCATTATTACCCGAACCGAGAAGGAGGCTCTGATCCTTGAAGCCTCACTTATAAAAAAGCACAACCCTAAATATAACATTATCCTCAGGGATGATAAAAACTATCCGCTTATCAAGGTCACCGTTCAGGAGCAATGGCCACGGGTGATGATGGCCCGCAGAAGAAGCAAGGACGGGGCCCGCTATTTCGGCCCATACTCCTCTTCCTCGGCCATGTGGGCGACGCTCAGACTCATATCCCGGCTCTTTCCTCTACGTCGCTGCAAGGGATCACAGCTTAAGAAACGCCGACGCCCCTGTCTCAACTATCAGATGGGTCAGTGCCTGGCCCCCTGCTCAGGCCTGGCCGACCATACGGCCTATATGGATAATGTCGCAGGGGTCATCATGGTTCTCGAAGGCCGTAACAGAGATCTCATAGCCACGCTGACACACCAGATGGATGCTTTTGCCTCCGGCCTCGATTTTGAACAGGCAGCAAAAAAGCGCGACCAGATCGCAGCCCTCACCACCACCCTGGAAAAGCAGGTGGTAGCATCCTCCCATATCCGTGACCAGGATATTTTCGGTTTTATACGAAAGGATGCGGCGGTGGCCATTGCCGTTCTCATCATCAGGAGCGGACTGATCAGCGGCAGCCGCAACTATTTTCTCGCCGATCCCTTTGGCGATGACCAGGCCATCCTCTCCCAGGTTCTCAACCAGTTTTATTTCCATGGAGACAATATTCCCAGGGAGATCATACTGCCCTTCGCCCCGCACGATATCGACCTTTTCCGGGAGCGTTTCGACGAGGTCCGACAGGCCAAAGTCGATATCCTCATCCCCCAGAGAGGCGACCGATCTCACCTGCTGCGAATGGCCGATGCCAACGCCACCCAGATATTTGAAGAAAAAGAAAAAAAAGATCAGTCCTGGTCCAGCCTCAGCCGGTCGCTGGTGCAGAAGCTCAAACTTTCAGCCGACCCCGTCGTCATCGAATGCCTCGATATTTCCAATCTTGGCGGGAAACAGGCTGTCGGCTCACTGGTCTGCTTTACACGGGGCGAACCAGCCAAAGACAGGTATCGTCATTACACCATAAAAACTGTAGAAGGACCCGACGACTACGCCATGATGGCCGAAGTCCTCGAGAGACGATTTGTCAAGGCGATCGAAGAAGATGCCTTTCCCGACCTTTTCATGGTCGACGGCGGCAAGGGGCAACTGGGCATTGCTCTGCGCATAGCCTCGGAACTCGGGGTCGAGGAGCGCCTGGAATTTCTGGGCATTGCCAAGGAAAAAGAAAGTGAAGGTGAGAAACTCTACAAACCACGGAGAAAGAATCCTATCGTACTGGCACCCCATGATCCAGTGCTGCTTTATCTGATGCGCATCCGCGACGAATCGCATCGGTTCGGGATCACCTTTCATCGTAAAAAACGTCGCCAATCAACCCTGGCCTCGCAACTCGACTCCATCGACGGCGTCGGCCCCGCACGCAAACAACAGCTTCTCAAATCCATGGGAAGTCTCAAGAAAATAAAAGAAGCGTCGGTGAAGGAGCTTCAGGAGGTTCCAGGAATTGGCGAAGAACTGGCCTGTGAGATATTCTCCCATTTCAACCCTGAGTAAATGGGATTCTGAATATTTCATAACCTGAGTACCTTTATATCTCAGCCTCTCCAGTTTCCCCTTACTTTCTTGCCAAACTTCAGGGGGCTCAGATTCCATAAAAATGGATGAGGTAGCATTGTTATGGAATCGCCAGGTTAACTTTCCATAAAAGGATAGGGGAAGTCTATGGCAGCAACGAAGGTTTCCTTTACCGTCCGTTGTGTAGTCCATCGGGTGAGGTTTGTCGGCGAGCCGGCCTTGTCGTTGGTCCCCGAGGCTCTGCCGCCGCCGAAAGGCTGTTGACCGACGACGGATCCCGTCGGTTTATCGTTGATATAAAAATTTCCGGCGGCATGCTCAAGCTTCTCAAGGGCCAAACTGACCGCCGCCCTCTCTGCGGCGAAAACTGCGCCGGTAAGGGCATACTGCGAAGACTCATCACAGAGCTTCAAGGTCTGTTCATATTCCTCATCCTCATAGACATATATGCTCAGTACCGGTCCGAAGATTTCTTCTACCATCGTTTTAAAGCGCGGATCAGAAACGACAATGACGGTCGGCTCGATGTAATAGCCGACGCTGTCATCACAGCCGCCGCCGATAATAATCTCGGCGTCATCGTTTTCTCTGGCATAGTCTATATACTCTTTGATCGATGCATAGGCATTGCGGTCGATCACGGCGCCCATGTAGTTAGCCAGGTCGGTGGGCGGCCCCATTGTGATTCTGCTGCACTGGCTTTCCAACGTTTCCCGTATCTGCGGCCACAGGCTTCTGGGAATATAGGCCCGGCTGGCCGCAGAGCATTTCTGTCCCTGATACTCAAAGGAGCCTCTGACAAGAGCGGTTGCCACCTGTCTGACATTGGCGCTGGCGTGCACAACCACAAAATCCTTGCCGCCGGTTTCACCGACAATGCGGGGATAGCACCTATATCGTTCAATATTTTCACCGACCGTTTTCCACATCTTCTGGAAAACCCTGGTTGAACCAGTGAAATGAATACCGGCGAGATTGGCATCGCCGAGGCAGATATCACCTACATCGCTGCCGGATCCGGGCACAAAGTTAATGACGCCATCGGGCAGGCCGGCTTCCTTTAATATTTTCATGATAAGATAGGGCGTATAGACACAGGATGAGCCCGGTTTCCAGACCACCGTGTTGCCCATGATGGCCGGTGCGGTCGGCAGATTGCCGGCTATGGCCGTGAAGTTGAAAGGCGTTACGGCAAAGACGAACCCCTCAAGCGGCCTGTGCTGGACATAATTCCATATCCCCGGCGACGACTTCGGTTGCTGCGAATATATCGTATGGGCATAATAGACATTGAAGCGCAGGAAATCTATCAGTTCGCAAGCCGCATCAATTTCCGCCTGGTGGACAGTCTTGGAAGTGGAAAGCATGGAACCTGCGTTGATAATATATCTGTATTTCTGTGAGAGCAGCTCCGCGGCCTTGAGAAAAATGGCGGCTCTCTCCTCCCATCGCAGTCTCTGCCACAAGTGCTGTGCGGCCAATGCTGCATCTATGGCCGCCTGAACCTCTTTTCCTCCCGCCTGGTGATATCTGGCGAGTACATGCTTGTGGTCATGGGGCATGACAACCTCGGCGGTATTCCCTGTTGTGACTTCCTCCCCGCCGATTATGAGCGGAATTTCGATTGTGCTCGCCGCCGTCGCAGCCAGCGCCTCTTCAATAAGGCTGCGCTCGCGGCTGCCTGGAGCATAATCGTATACAGGTTCGTTTGAAGGTTCGGGGGGAACGATAACTGCGTTATTCATGGTATTCATAGCCTGTCCTTTCATTTGAGCATATGAGATTTTTCTGTCATCACTATTTGCTGCTGGGCTCATCCTGGGGAAACAGGGAGCGATCATCCATTCTCCCGAAGGGTGAAAGTGGATATATCCATCCCCTTTTTGCTTTTCTGTACAGTCTGCTCTATGCATACGAAGCTCAACCTGAAAGCAGATGTGTCATCCATTTTACATCAACCATTCAACCTTTCTCGTTGATCTTAGGCGATTACAGCCAGGTCCGGTTCCATTTTTCCGGAAATAGTCGCACCAGCACCATTACGGCTCTCTAAAATAACGGTAATACTCCCTGTCCGTTTCTCAATAACTGTCACAGATTTTCACGATGCGCGGCGGCAGAGGTAAAACGACCGCTGTTATGCAGGAAGGAATTGGCAGGAGCAAAAAAAAGGGGAAAGCGAGGTGGAGATCCGGGTAGCGGCGACGATAGCCGCCGCTGCCCGTAACGACCTGTTCATCCACCGGAGAGGGCGGGAAAAACTTCTATCACATCATCAGGTTCTACAGTCTTATCGGAGGTTACAACCTCTCCATTGCGGATGGCGATATAGCCCCCGAGTTCAACCTTCGCCTGCGCCGCTGCCCGAGGCAGAACCTTCTCCAGGCTGGTCGGCATCTCGAGTTCGAGTCGGACGGGTTCTGCCTCGCTGAGCCTAAAGCGAATGATTACCATTGCCTCGCCTCGGCGGTCTCCTCATCGGTGATATCTATTTTCTCGCCGGTTTCAGGCTGAGCCTCCTCGTAGAAGGTCTCGGCAAACCTGTGTGCCTGGGGAGGTATGCCGGCATCGCTGTTGAATTGATGCTCCAGCCGGAGTGTCTCCTTGACAATATCATCAAATTCCTTTGCGCCGATTGACACGCCATAACGGGCCTGAATGAGATCAAGTAGCGGCCCCATATCGTTGCGCACCGAATACCTGACGAAATTACACATACCCATGGCATCCATACGGGAACCGATTACCTGAAATTTTTTCGACAAGGCCACCTTGCCTTCCTTGCTGGTAGGTACGTCTTCGTCGCGGAGAGTGAAGCCGAAAGTGTGGTCCGCCCCCATTGGCGAGGAAAGATAGGTCATGGCCATCCCCTTTGTGCCTCGCGGTTCGTAGGCAGGTACGGCCTGGCCGAGAACATGCGGTGCATGGCGGACTCCCAGCACCTGCGCGGCGATCTTGCATCCTGAGGCAAGAATGCGGCCCAGAGGAGTCAGGTTTCGGATTTCCTCCATCAACCTTATTGCCGCTTCGTTATCGCCGAACTCGGCGAGCCCCGCTTCCATGGCAACACCGATGGCGGCACCGCAGTCAAGGGTATCGACACCGACATCGTTTGCTATACGGTTCATGGTAGCGATGGTATCGAGATTCTTGAGACAGAGATTGGAACCCATCAAGGCCATGGTCTCGTACTCCACGGGCGAACAGAGCAGCTTGCCGTCTTTGTCGGGGTAGACGTTGGAACACTGGATGGCACAGGGATGCATGCAGGCATGTTGCGTCAGCCCGTCGCCACCCCGTTCTTTGATGGTATCGTACATGGTTTGGGCATTGATTTTCTCCGCCCCCTCCATGACGCCGTGGGTAAAATTCCTGGTTGGCAGAACCTTAAGCGCCTGGCAGATGTCGACCATTGCCGCGGTTCCGTATTTGGTGAATTTGGAAGATACCGGGTTTTCTCGCAACAGCCTGACGATTTTCTTTGATCCGTCTTTAAACTGCTCGGTGTCGGTAAATTCCGGTTTTACTTCACCATCATTTTTGATAACGACAGCAATGATTTTTTTCGAGGCCATGACAGCCCCGAGACCACCCCTTCCGGCATAGCGCGAACAGACACCGTGCGGGTCGGAACAGGCTATGCCTGAAGTATAGAGAAGCTTTTCCGCGGCCGGTCCGATGGTAATGCAGCCGGCTTTGGTGCTGAACTGGGCGCTGAGCAATTCCGATTTTTCGTAGACGCCTTTACCGGCCAGAAAATCACCATCAGTGAACTCAACGCCATCTTTGCCGATGACGATGATCTGCCAGGAGCTGTTTGCCGGGGGAGCGTCCTCGAGAGCGATGCAGCGCAAGCCCTGCTGAGACATTCTGGTACCGACAACTCCGCCGGCATTGCTCTCTTTGATGCCACCGGTGAGGGGACTCTTGCCGCCTATGCTAACCCGGTCCGATGAAGAAACCGACGTCCCGGCCAGCGCACCGTTGCAGAAGAAAAGTGCATTCTTTTTGCCCAGCGGTTCGCAGTCGGCTGGAACCTCCCTGCTGACCATACGGGAAGAAAGCGTTCTGCCCCCCAGGAGAAATTCCGTTGCCGAGTATTCTTCTTTTCTGGTTTCTCGTGTAGCCGTATTTATACGTAATATGGAAAACATCCGTTTCCTCCTTTTCAACAACCACTAGACGCCGCCAGATGCTGATACGCGCGCGCTGTGGGGCCTTTTTTTAAGCACTCCGGGCAGCTGCCCTCGGAGTCGTCTTCATCATATATTCAACGAACCCTGTTTTTCCAGAATTATCCCCACGCAATTCTGCGGTAATAGAGGTTTATCCTTTATAGAAAATGGCCTTGATGATAACACTGGCCATTTGCGGATTTTCTTTCAGTCTTCTGGTGGAATAGCCGAACCACTGTTTGCCGAAGGGTACATAAACGCGCATCGTATGTCCACGATCAATGATTGACTGACGAAGGGCCGGAGTCACACCGAAAAGCATCTGGAATTCATACCTGTCCTTAGGTACCGAATATTTTTCAATAAGCTTGTAGGCACCTTCGATCACCGGCTTGTCGTGAGTTGCTATAGCCGGATACATTTTTTCTTTGAACATCAGCTCGATGTCCTTGAGAAAATGTGTATTGACCTCTTCATATTTTTTATAGGCAATGGATGCCGGCTCAACGTATATTCCCTTGCACAGTCTGAAATTCAGCGGATTTTCCTCGGTGTTGACATCACGCAGATCGAGGATGTCCTGGTGTGTGCGCTTGAGATAGGATTGAAAGACCAGACCAACGTTGGCGGGGAATTCCTCTTTTATTTTGCGAAACAACTCGATTTCCAGATCGGTGCAGGGAGAATCCTCCATATCGATGCGGACAAAATTCTTGTAGGAAGCGGCCTTGACGACTATTTCGCGAATATGACGATATGCCACTTCCTTGTCTATCAGCAGTCCGAAAAATGTTGGTTTGAGGCTGTAGTTGCCGTCGACGCCAGCCTTTTCCGCAGCTTCTATGACTTCGAGGTATTCATTCTTGTTTTCCTCGGCCTCATCGAGATTGGTTATAAACTCTCCCAACACATCGATGGTGGTCAATATTCCTTCTTCATTTAGTTTTTTTGCCGCGGCGATGGCCTCTTCTATTGTTTCTCCGGCTATATACTGTTTGGAAAACTGCCAGACCAATTTCTTGGGCACATACGGAAGAATATTTGATATAAGTTTATTAAACATGGCGTTCGCTTCCCTTCTTAATATTCGTTGTGTGGTGGTGCGCCTCAGCGGTCACCCTTCCTCCAGGCTGTCTTGCGACCGCTTGGCACATCCCGGTTCCAATGCTTCATCACGTCTCCGGCATCTTCGGAATGATTCCTCGGCCGCAATACGGTACAAAACGGCTGTCATCATCGATAATTCCTTCCGAACTCCTGCCACTCTTCCAGGCGAACACGCTCACCTCTTCCGGGCATCAGCACAGCAGATACGCTGTCAGAACTGCTGGAGAGAAGCATCGCCGATTGCTTTTCCTGCCTTCTCTGCTGTTTTCATTTGACACCAGCGCTCTTTGCATATTATTATTGTATACAATAGGTGGATACACAATATATTTCTACGTCATCGTGGCGCTGCTGTCAAGTCTATTTATATGTTTTCGATGCGGGAGCGCCATAACCATTCGCCATCGCGGAGAGCCTGCATCGAAATAACCCAAATCATCTGTCATATATTCTAAACTGGACAGATATGTGAGCGTAGTATACTATTCTTGCGTAATTGAAAAAAGCAATAAGACTCATCACTGCTCTAAATCCTAGTATCTATAAAATTATTATCCAAGGGACACGACCGATATGCGCCCCCATCGGCGCTCGGTATTTGCTCCTATCACGACGAGCCAGACAACCTGAAGAAAAACATGGAACACGTTAGAGGAAATTCTGAGGATGCGGTCTATCAGAAAATAAAAAACGCCATTCGCAAACGCTATATCAGACAGGGGAGCCAGCTTGTCGAAGGAAGCCTCGCCCATAAACTCGGTGTGAGCAGAACACCTGTACGAAGTGCTATAAAGCGACTTGAAGCCGAGGGGCTGGTCAATTCCATACCAAACCGGGGCGCCTTTGTCATCACCCCCACCCTTCAGGAGATAGAGGAGACCTTTTTCGTTCGAGGCCACCTTGAACAGATGGCGGCTAGGTTGTCAGCTACCATTATCACCCCCGGCCAGATAACCACCCTCGAAGAACTGATTAAGCTGGAGCATGAGGTTTTCAATGAGCACGATTTCGACGAGTATTACATTGTCAACGATACCTTCCATCACAAGATCGCTGAATTTTCAGGTAATGGTGTACTGACCTCCTATGTCGGTGAGCTTCTCGATAGAACGCGTATCTTCCTGATCCTCTTTGATCCCTTCAGCAAGCTCTCCATCAGCCCATCTCTGGAGGACCACAAGGCCATAATCGCCGCTCTTGCCGAACACAATCCCGAAAAGGCCGCCGAAGCAATAGCCACACACATACGTAGCTCTGTCAATGACCTTGAAACGGTGGATTTGATGCCAGATGATTATCTGAGCATATAAGATCTTGAGCCTACTGACGAATAATGTTGTCAACCTTGAACTGCCTTCGTGAACCCGGCCACTGAAAACAACGATTCGCTCCGTGCTCAGACTACCACCGGAATCATTCTGGCGGTGGCCTCCGCCATTCTGATGGGTACCATCGGTGTCTTTTCCAAACTCTCAGGGCTTGGTGCCGAAGCAATCACCTTTTTCAGACTTTTCTTCGGCGCCCTTTTTATGCTGGTCTTTCTCATCGGCAAAGGTCGTCTGCATCTGATTATCTCTCGCCCCTCATCGGCCGTCATCATCAATGGCTTCTTTCTCGCGGGTTTTATCATTTTCTATGTGCAGGCCATGAATTATACGACCATGGCCAATGCCATAATGATCATCTACTTCGCTCCGCTGACCGCCGCCATTTACGCCCATTTCTTCATGGGAGAGAGGCTCAATCTTTCTTCTCTCGTACTGATACTGCTTGCTCTTTTCGGGTTTGCCATGATGCTGGAATTCAGACTTGATCTGCAAGGTGACCGTCTGCGGGCTCTCGGCCTGGGCCTGGCCGGAATCGGCATGCTCTGCTACTGCGCCTTCATTCTGATAAACAGGAAAATTTCAGACCACGTTTTTTCCAGCACCTTCTATCAATTACTGGTAGGCAGCCTGGTAATGGCGCCGCTGTTTTTCCATACCGTCGGCCCCATTACCAAGCAGCAGTGGCTGCTGCTTGTGGGAGCCGGAATGTTTCCAGGATTTCTTGCCATTCTTTTTGCCGTTATCGCACTGCGGCAGCTGCAAGCCGCTGCCTTCGGTACTCTCGCCTATTTTGAACCCCTGGCCGTAGTTTTCTTTGGCTGGTCCATTTTCGGAGAGTCCCTCACCCCGCTGCAACTGGCAGGATGCGGAATCATTCTTGTCTGCGGTATCCTGAAGTCTCTGAACAATTGAGCAAAAGAACCGACAAGCTTTCCCTTTTGATTCACGCCCATCACCCTTCTTTTCAGATTGCCTCTCTCACTCAGAGGAACCGTTTTCGAAAATATCAGGTGCTCGTTTATAGTTGTCTGCAGAAAAAAAAAGCCGGCCGCCTTTCATCCGTGAAGTTTCCTGCTGGTTTCCCTGGAGTGCTGCTGCGACAGCCATACCCCTGTCATGACAACCGCAGCAGCGGCAATCTGCATGACAGTAAGCCTCTCATCCAGTACCAGCCACCCGAGGCCGACGCTTATTACCGGAATCAGATTGACATAGACGGCGGACTGGCTGGCAGAGATGTATTTGAGGGCATAGTTGTAAGAACCATAGGCGCCGAGGGTAATGACGGCTCCGAGATAGATAATGGCAAAACCCGAGGGAAAATCGAAATGAGTGGGCAATGCCACCTGCGGCAGAAAAAGTATGGGAAAATAAAAGATGCAGCCGACAAATGCCTGGACTGCGGTGAGAAAGAACGGAGAATAACGCACGGTCAGATGGCGCATGATGACCATGTACCCCGCTGCACAGATCATGGCCAGAAACTCGAGAATATTGCCGAGAACAGGATTGGGGGCGTTTTCCGCAGGCGCGCTCTCCAGGGTGAGCCATATCACGCCCACTAACGCCGTTATTGCACCGCCCCACCCCTTTGCGCCGGTCCGCTCACCTAACAACACGGAGGCGCCAAGCATTACCATGACAGGAAGTATCGCCGTGATCATGCCTGCCTGAGAGGCCGTGGTGTACACCAGTGCCTGGGCTTCGAAAAGAAAATAGAGACAGGGTTCACAGAAGGCCATAAACAAAATGATGTAAATATCGCCCTTCCTGTAGGTAATACTCCAACGAAAGCGAAAGCCGACAACCAGCAGACAGAGACTGGCAACGAACATCCTGCCAAAGATAACCACCATGGGATCATACACCCTGAAAGCGATTTTCAGCGCGACGAAGGAACTCGCCCAGAGAACCATGGCTGTGAGTAAGGCCGCCCGCGGCAGAAAGAGCTTGAGATGTGATGTGTCCTTCATTGGGTGATCTTCTCTCTAGACGGTTCAGCCAGCACCGGTAAACATGTTTTCCTCAGGCCCTGCACCCCAAGACTCACAGATTCTCATGCAAACGTTCCACCTCGGCCATCAACCGCCCATGGATATTGATCACAGCGGTATCCACTTTCATTATTCTCGGCCCAAGTGAAAAACCATGCAGACCGTGTTCTTCAAATTTTTGTATTTCATAATCCACCCACCCCCCTTCCGGACCGACAGCGGCAAGAACCCGACCGCCTTCGGCAGCGGTAAAAAAGGTCCCCAGACCCCTGGAGCTCCGGGGATGGGCAAAGAGGCGATAGCGATACCCGGAAATGATGCAGGGAAGAAAATCCTCGATAAAGACCTTGAATCGCCGGTGTAAAACAATTTCCGGCACCACCGTATCCTGCGCCTGCTCCAGCCCCTGGAGCAGGTGTTCCCGAAAAAGGCCTTCTTCAATGATAGAGGATTCCCAGAAGCTTTTCTCGACCCTGTTGGCATTGACAATATGCAGGGTCCCAACTCCCAGCGAGGCCGCCTGGCTGAGAATACGGCGCAGCATTATCGGCCTGGGCAGCGCCAGTACAAAATCAATGGGATTCTTGGCCGGTGGCGAGGTATCGAAATGGGTATTTACAACCACCTGGAAAGGGTATTTGCGACGAACATCGATAATTTCCGCCATCCCCATCCTGCCATTGATAATACCTGCTCTGATCCAATCTCCTTTTTCACACTTGAGTATTTTGACAATATGTTCGGCCCGGCGTCCAATCAGCACCACCGGATCTTCCTGACATTCAACGGCCTCCAGTAAAATGATATTCATAATCACCTATGGTCCACTCCCGCCTAGCAATTACCGGTATCCGCAAAAGTATGTTCTGCAGTATCTTTCTTTTCCATCTCAATCTTCCCCGACGGCCTACTCTATGGTATCATGGCATGCTACAAAGGAGCTCAAAATGCTGATACTCTATAATATATTGCACCTGATCGGTGTGCTTCTGCTCTTCCCCCTGCTCTGCATTTATTGTGCAGCGAAGGCAAAGTACCGGCGCCATCTGCCCAAACGGCTGGGCCTGGGTTTGAATGTTCCCCCTTCCTGGACCGGGCATGCAAAAAAGACCCTCTGGATTCATGCCCTGTCCGTAGGCGAAGTTACCTCCGCCCTCCCGCTTTTGATCGGGCTGCGCCAGCGATTGGGTGATGTCTCCATCGTCTTCTCAGCATCGACGAGTACGGGCGTAAGGCTCGCCCAAAAGCTCGCTTCCCCTCATTGTGATCGGGTAGTAGCCTTCCCAGTGGACCTTCTGCCCGTATGCAGCTACTTCCTGCGCCGCATTCGGCCTGATCTCTTCATACTCGTCGAAACAGATTTCTGGCCGAACTTTCTCGAGCAGCTCCACAGAAGAAACATTCCAGCGGTTCTTGTCAATGGAAGAATATCCCAGTCCTCACAGAACCTCTATAGACGATACTCATTCTTTTTTAAGCCGATGTTTTCTACCTTTGCCCTCGTCTGTGCCCAATCAGAGGCGGATCGTGGTAAATTTCTCGATCTGGGTGTCGAGCGCGGCAGAATCTTCACTCTCGGCAATCTCAAATATGAAGCCGTAACGTCGTCTGCACACGATACGGCCAAAAGACTGACCGGTGCGACATCCGGCTTTGTCTTTATTGCAGGATCGACCCATGCGGATGAGGAACTGTTGCTGTTCAGGGTCTTCACGCAGCTGAAAAAGCGCTACGCCATACGAATGGTTATAGCTCCCCGCGATATTTCTCGCTGCCGCCAGTTACAGGATCTGGCTCAGTCACGGGGATTGACGGTGCAATTGCGCTCCGCCGACCGGCCTTTTTCAGAAGATATCTACCTTGTCGACAGCCTTGGGGAACTCGCCGCCTTCTACGCCTGCGGCGATATCTGTTTTGTCGGCGGCAGCTTGGTTGCTTGCGGCGGTCATAATCCGCTTGAACCCGCCAGTTTGAACAAGCCGGTTCTTTTTGGTCCAGATATGAGCGATTTCGAGGAGATAAGTGCTGCACTGCTCGCCTGTCAGGGCGCCTATCAGGTATCCACAGTTGACGATTTCATATCCGTTGCCGACGAACTGATCAGCAATCCTCACCTGCGAAATCGCTGCGGTGAAGCGGCTGGCAACTGCGTAAGGCTGCACCAGGGTATAGTGGACAAACATATCGACCTCATCGAGGATCTTATTTGAGATTTCTGACACTGCTCGAAACCTATACTCTTCTCGCTTCCACCTGCTTCTACATTATTGGCATCGCTCTGTCTTTGCTCATCGGCGAAACCACAATCCTTCTGCTGCTCCTTGCCACTACCTTTCTGCTGCTCCTGTGGTCTCTTCGCCATCGTCAAAAGATATCCTTGCTGCTGCTGTTGGTGTTCTTTCTCCTGACAGGCCTGTACAACGGCCACCAGTCGCTCATTTCTCCAGCCTCCGCTGATCATGTCTCCACCCTTGCCGGCGGACAACGGACGGAACGGGTTGTCCTCGGCACTGTCCAACGCATTTTTAGTTATAACGGCGAATCGGTTCGCTTCGATGTCGACGCGCTCTCCCAGAGAAGTCAGCATGGCCGGTTTCAAGGAGCTCGGGGCGTCATCCGCTACACGCTCAAAGACACATTCCCCAATGACATAGAGCCTGGCACTGTTGTGCTTGTGCGGGGCACACTGAAACACCCTCACAGATTCGCCACTCCCGGCAGCTTTGATTATCCCGGGTATTTAGCCGCCAAAGGAATCTATATTACCGGCTACATAGATTCGAGCCTCTACATTGCAGCCGTCGCCTCGACTCCTTCGCTCCTGCACAAACTTCGCCATCTCCCAGAGCTCACCCGCTACAGGATCGCCCGCTTTGTGGAGACACGTCTTGAGCCTCGCCAGGCTGCAATCTACCAGGCCCTGCTCACGGGTGACAAGTCGGCTGTACCCCCAGATATCATGGAAGACTTTAAGAACGCCGGCCTCCTTCATATTCTTGCAATTTCCGGTATGCACATGTCGCTGCTGGGCGTATTCCTGTTTGCCATCATCTTCTGGCTTCTGCGCCGCTCGGAATATCTCATACTCAGAATAAACACCAAAAAATGTGCTGCCATTCTCTGTATATTGCCATTATTGTTTTATGCGCTTATCGCCGGAGCGCAAACTCCCGTATTGCGATCATTTATCATGAGTCTCATCGTTATACTGGCTCTGTGCGGCGGCATGCGCCACAATTTCCCCACTCTGCTTGCCGGCACCGCCCTTCTTATTCTGACACTTTCGCCCCAACAGTTGTTCACCCCCTCATTTCAACTCTCCTTCATCGCCATTATTGCCATAACGGCCGCGCTGCCGCTTCTGCGAAGGTTGACAGAGCTGGTGGATGGGTATATCCCATTGAAAGCCGCGGCCACAACAAGCACCTGGATAGCAACCGGGATGCTCGTCTCCCTGGCTGCGACATTGGGTACCGCACCGCTGCTTATCCATCATTTCAACAGAATTTCTCTTGTCGGCGTAGCGGCCAATCTCATCGTCGAACCACTTATCTGCCTATGGACGCTAAGTCTGGGCTTTATCGCCGTCCCCTTAATGGCTCTTATTCCGCCTGTGGCTGAACTGCTGCTTCATATTGGCGGCATTGGCATCTCTCTGGCCTTGACAGTAACCGCTTTCTTTGCCTCGCTCCCCAAGGCCTCCCTTCACCTCCCCACTGCATCTCTCTTCCTTGTATCCATCTATTATATCGGATTTTGTTCTTTATTCTGGTGGAAGAAGATGACGGTCCGCCATCGGTTTCTTGCGGTGGTCATATCTCTGACTGCACTTTTCTTCATGATCCTCCCACCGGCCGAGTTGACCAAAAGGTTCCGGCTCGAATCGGAAATATCATACCTCGACGTCGGACACGGCAGCTGCTGTCTCATACAGATGCCCGGTGGCCGGAGGGCTCTGATTGACGGAGGGGCACTCTCCTCTCCAGGATTCGACATGGGAGAGCGAATCATAGCACCTTTTCTCTATGCCAAGGGAATCAGCAGAATAGACGATATCATCATAACCCATCCTGACAGCGACCATTACAATGGCATAGCCACCATTCTCCAACGCTTCAACGTCAAAACATTGTGGCTGTCGCTGGAGGTGCATGAAGTGAATAACTGGTACGAGCTTATCGAAACGGCACGTAGAAACGGTGTCGAAATAAAGATACCGGCAACTTCAGCCGTCGTCTTTGATCACGGTCGTGGATCTCTAGAGATCATCGCCAACACGGCGCTTTTTGAGAGCGGCTCAAGCAATGATAAAAGTCTGGTGGTGCGCTACAGCCATAGACAGACCAGAACACTGTTTGCCGGCGACATCTCCGCCGATGTTGAGCGGAAACTTGTGGCAGCCAATCTTGATCTGCGGGCGAACATACTCTTAGCTGTGCACCACGGTTCCGCAACCTCCAATTCCGAAAAGCTGCTGGCAGGCGTCCAGCCGGAGGTTATGGTGGTCTCCTCCGGATCGAGCACGCTTTTTTCCTTTCCTTCTCGCGAAGTCCTGACCAGGTGCAAAGAATTCGGCATCAAGGTATTGCCGATTGCGCGCACCGGCACAGTCACCGTTACCATCGATGAAAAAGACTATCGCCTCGATACATTCCTTTGACCAAATACCTTGCAGGACGGATAGGAGAAATACACGCAATGGCCGGGGATATCACACCATGGATGACTGAAATCTTTGAGAAAAGATACTCGAGGAGCTTTGATGTCAAAAGCATTTCAGACTGTTACTACGCAGAGATGAGCGATGAGCGTACGCAGTGAAATTCCGAGAAAGTGCTTTCTCCGCCAGACTCC
>JGI12210J13797_10132375_pt1 | contig 63922 bp, 66 predicted proteins | sample ElkSlonscriptome_3_FD_13797 | JGI IMG/M metagenome (IMG submission 13797) | reverse complement strand
CTGATATGCTTTTATCAAACTTTTCCCCAAGGTGAAAACGGTGCTCCTCCATCAGAAATTCATCGACGTAGCGAAAGAACAGGGTGAGAAAATTGCCATCAATGATTTCGCCACTCACAAAAAAGTATCATACGACCGAGCGCTGCTGGCCAGCATCCTACTGGCCAAATATTTCAAAAAGTTGGAAAAAGGCTTTGTCGGCGTCATGGTTCCCACATCCGCCGGCTGCATGCTGGCCAAACTCGGCGTCCTTATGAGCGGCAGAATCCCGGTGATGATCAACTACTCCACCGGGGCCGAACAGAATGCCACCTACGCTCAGCAAAAGTGCGACTTCAAGACCATCATCACCTCCAGGGCTCTGCTGGAGAAAATCGAGTGTCCGCATGTAGATGGCATGATTTATCTCGAAGACATCATGGCAAGCCTCTCCGGCCTGCAGAAACTGCGGGCCGCCATCATCTCCAGGCTGCCGGCTTCCACCATCAGGATGCTGGTCCATGGTGGAAAGCCCGAGGATACGGCGGTGATTCTTTTTACCAGCGGCAGCGAAAAGGACCCCAAGGCAGTCCAGCTCACCCACAGGAATATCAGTTCCAACATCATTTCCTGCTCCGAGCGCTTCAACTTCACCAGTGATGATATTTTTCTCGCCTCGCTGCCACTTTTTCACGTTTTCGGCCTCACCACCAATATGTGGATACCGATATATCACGGCATGACCATGCTGGCCTATGCCAATCCACTCGATTTCAAAACAATTTGCGAAATTGTCAGGGAGGAAAAACCCACCTTCCTGGTCGGCACGCCCAGTTTCTTCTGGGGATACCTGCGCAAATCAGAACCCGGCGACTTCGACAGCCTGCGCATCATGCTCTGTGGTGCCGACAAATGCCCTGAAACACTCCGCGAAGGCTTCAAAGAAAAGCATGACATTATTCTCTACGAAGGATATGGCGCCACTGAATGCTCACCGGTGATTTCGGCAAACTGTCCCGAAGCCAACCGGCCAGGCAGCGTTGGCAAGCCCATCTCCAATGTCCAGGTGCGGATCGAGAACTATGAAACCGGAGAAGAGTGCGGGCTCGGCGAAGACGGCAGGATTCTCGTCAAGGGCGACAATGTCATGAGAGGATACTTCAACGACTTCGAGCAGACCTCCATGCATATCCGGCGTGGATGGTACGACACCGGCGATATGGGCAACCTGGATGAAGACGGTTATCTCTGGCATGTCGGCAGGCTCAAGCGATTCGTTAAAATTGGCGGTGAAATGGTCTCTCTGGTCAAAATCGAATCCGTGCTCGACCGCCTCATTCCCGAAGACGTGCTCTGCTGCGTTGTCGAAGTCCCCGACTCCATCAAAGGAGCCAAAATTGTTGCCGTGGTGACCACCAAAGTAGACGAAAAAACCATCCAGAAAAAGATGGCTGAGCAACTGCCGAAAATTGCCATCCCCAAAGTTTTCCTGGTAATGGAAGAGTTGCCGAAGATGGGGTCGGGAAAGATCGATTTTCGCATCATCACAGAAATGACCAGAGCCCAGCTGGCCGGAGAAACCTCTTAGAGTGTGTAAGAGGGGTATCACCATCTTGCCGCGAAAACCTGCCCTGCGCCCCGGAGATACCACGTCCACACCCCGGCCAACTGTCCAATGTCATCGGCCTCCATCTGAGGAGACCGACTGTCAGGACCGAAGTGTACGCTATTGTCCCGGCAGCGCTCAGCCCAATTATTTCGTGTGAAATAAACGACACATCAACGATGACGATTACTCTCTACAAATCAAGATCGTCTTTTTGAAGAACATGCAGGAGACAGTTTGGACAATGACCGGGAAATGACAGGTATGTCCATCCATTTTCACCCGTTGGGCGAATCGATATGCCTGCTCTACTTGGTCGCTTCTGAGATCGGCATACTTGAGTATTGCCACTCCAAGGCCTGCTCGTCGAGCAGACTTTCTCAACTGGTGAAATATCCGGGTTACGTGCTGAGACATCCGGGGCTTGGTATTCTCACGGCCCGAAACACCGATTAGAATTATTCTTCACCGCTTCTTTATTTTTTCCGGCATGTGATTACGTTACAATAACATTTAGTTGTTATTCCAATCACATCACCGAATAGCCAGAGAGTGGATCAACACATGACCACGAAGCAAACGCAGTTATCACAGGCAGTCTCCCGACCGGTGGCCATAAAACCCTCCGTCCTGCCCGATATCGGCCAGTTTGTTGTACTCATGGCAGTGCTCGGCTACCTGTTCTACCATAGCGCAACAGACCTCGGCTATAACTGGCAGTGGTATCAGGTGGGAAAATACCTCTACTCATTTAATGAAGAGGGATTTCAGGCCGGTCCCCTGCTCGATGGTCTGCGGATCACCCTGTGGATATCCGGGATCAGCATGTTTTTCGCCCTTGTCATCGGTATGCTCACTGCCTTTATGAGGCTGTCGAAGGCCCCGGTGGCACGGCTTTTTGCCAGACTTTATCTGGAGGCGACCCGCAACACGCCTCTGCTTATCCAGATATTTTTTATCTATTTCGTTCTTGGCCCGGTTCTGGGACTCGACCGTTTTCCTTCAGCCATACTGGCCCTGAGTCTGTTTGAAGGGGCCTACGTCTCGGAGATAATCCGCTCGGGAATCCTCTCGGTCAGCTCCGGCCAGCGGGAAGCCGGCTTCAGTCTGGGGCTTGGAACTCCTCTCACCTACCGCCTGATAATTCTGCCACAGGCCATTCGCAATACTCTGCCACCCCTGACAAATCAGGCCATATCCTTGATCAAGGACTCGGCCCTGGTGAGCACCATCGCCATCTTCGATCTTACCATGCAGGCCCAGAGAATTATTGCCGAAACCTTTCTCACCTTTGAGATCTGGTTTACCATAGCCCTGATGTATCTGCTGATCAACATTTCCCTTTCCTTCGCCGTCTATTACATGGAGCGGCGGCAGCAGTCCTTCGGCCGCTACTGAAAGGGGATCAACCCACATTCCACCTGGAGGAATATATGAAAAAGACACCGCATATCATTAAGATACTGACCCTTCTGGTCCTGGTCTTCTGCCTGTCCGGACCCGGTTACGGAAAAACCATCCAACAACAGCTGGCCCAGGAAAGCACCCTCGAGGACATTGTCAAACGCGGCGTTTTGAAGGTGGGAATGGATACCTTTCTGCCGTGGGCCATGAAGGACAAGAACGGGGAATATATCGGTTTCGAAATTGATGTAGCCACCAGGCTGGCCAAGGACATGGGCGTTGAAGTGGAGTTCGTTCCCACCAAATGGGCCGGCATCATTCCATCGCTGTTGACCTCCAAGTTCGACGTTATCATTGGTGGTATGGGCATCACTCCACAGCGGGCCCTCAAGGTCAACTTTACCATCCCCTACGATTATTCGGGCATGTCCATCGTTGCCCATAAGGAAAAAGCGGCCGGCTTCACTACGCTTGCCGACTTCAACAAGGAAGAGGTTGAGATCGCCAGCAAACTCGGAACCACCGCCGCCGCGGCTGCTAAAAAATTCCTCCCCAAAGCCACCATCCGTCTCTATGACGACGAGGCCCAGACCTACCAGGAACTCCGCAACGGCAAGGTCCACGCCGTCGTCGCTTCGGCCCCGCGGCCGGCCTTTGAAGCCATCAAGTACAGCGACAGCCTGTTCTTGCCGGTTTCCGGAACATTCACCAAGGAACCCATCGGTTTTGCCATCCGCAAGGGCGACCCCGACATGCTCGCCTTTTTTAACAGCTGGATACTCAACGTCAACCTCGAAGGCTGGCTCCAGGAACGCCACCAATACTGGTTTGAGACCCGCGACTGGGCAGATATGATCGAATAGGCCGGAAGGTCGCGGAGCATTCCACCAATATCACTGCACTCAAGCGGCAAACAGGGAAACCTCTTTGCCGCTTGAGCGTTACCAGCATTCCCCACCCCGCAAGCATTGAAGAGACAATTCACCCTCATCGACGGCCTTATCACCTTCGCCGTACTGTCGCTCATCGGCTATATCGCCTATCGCCTGAGTTTCAGTCTTAATTACAAATGGAACTGGGCCGTCATCCCCGACTACCTTCTCTACTACAACGAACAGAGGCAGTCTTGGCAGAGCGGTGTCCTGCTGCAGGGATTTTTCACCACGGTGAAGCTCAGTATCTGGGGTACGCTTTTGGCCTCCCTTCTCGGGTTTGCCAGCGGGCTGATATCTATTTCGCGGCGTCTGTTCCTCAGGCTCACGGCCAAGACGTATGTCGAGCTTATACGCAATATTCCCGCTCTCGTCATTGTTTTCATTTTCTATTTCTTCGTCAGCGACCAGATATTGCCGCACCTGCACATCTCCTCTTTCACCAGGTCGCTGAGTCCCGAAGCGAACACAATTTTTGCCTTTTTCTTCGCCGACCCCGCCATGATCACCCAGTTCATTTCCGGAGTCATCACCCTTGGCCTCTTTCAGGGAGCCTATATCTCCGAAATTGTCCGCGGCGGCATCCAGTCCATCGACAAGGGCCAGTGGGAGGCCTCCTCTGCCATCGGCCTGAGCCGGTGGCGGCAGATGCGGCTGGTGATTCTCCCCCAGGCCATCCGCAACATGCTGCCGCCGCTGGCAAACGAGTTCATCAATACCATCAAGTATTCGTCCATCGTTTCAGTGATTTCCATCCAGGAACTGACCTTTCAGGGAATGCAGGTAATGGCCTCCACCCAGGTGACCATCGAGGTATGGCTGACGATTACTCTAATGTACCTCGTTCTCTGCCTCTGTCTTTCCGTGATGGTGGAACGGCTGGAATTCAAGCTGTCACAAAGCGGCTATTAGCCTGCCGCCCTCACAGGAGCGGATATGAAACGACACTCTCCCTTCGCCATTGCCAATATCCGCTATTTCATCGGTTTTCGGGTATTGTTCAACTGCAGGTTTTATTATCCGGTTTTCACCATCCTTTTCCTCGACTACGGTCTCTCCATCGAACAATTCGCTCTGCTCAACTCGGTATGGGCCGCCTCCATCTTTCTGGCCGAAGTGCCTTCCGGGGCGCTGGCCGACCTTATCGGCAGAAAACGCCTGCTGATAATCACTTCGGTGTTGATGATTCTGGAAATGGCCCTGCTCAGCTTCGTTCCCCTGGGTAACATGAACCTGGTCTTCTGGGCGTTTCTGCTCAACAGAATCTTCAGCGGGCTGGCGGAAGCAATGGCGTCGGGCGCCGATGAGGCTCTGGCCTACGATTCTCTTCAGGAGGAGGGCATCGAGGATCACTGGCCGCATGTCCTCAGTGTTATGATGCGTATCCAGGCAGCAGGCACGGTCATTACCATGAGCCTCGGCGCCCTGCTTTACGACCCCGCCACGGTCAACGCCTTTTTTGACTTTCTCGGCCAGCCGTTGAGATTCGACCAGCAGGTCACCATGCGGTTTCCCCTTTATCTCACACTTGTTCTCGCCTCTCTCTCCTGCGTCACCGTCCTGATGATGAAGGAAACCGGGGCCACAAATGCAACCTCATCTTCGGAAAGCTATCTGCGTGAAGCGGTCAGGGCTTTTCGTCTGACTATCGAGGCCGGAGGCTGGATATTGAAGACTCCCTTCGCCCTGACCGTCATTCTCTTTGCCATGGGCTACGATCATATCCTGCGGATGATAATCACCATGAACAGCAAATATTTCCGCATAATCGAGCTGCCAGAGGCAAGTTTCGGCTTTATCGGTTCCGCCATGGCCCTTATGGGGCTGTTCATCCCCAAAGTCGCCGAAGCCATGGTCAAGCGCTACACCCCGGTTGAGAATATGCTGTGGCTTTCTGCACTCACCCTGACAGCGCTCTGCGGCCTGGCGGCGGCCATACCCTACTGGGGCCTTCTCCCCATGGCACTGGTGCCTGCCGGACTGCAGCTGACCTCGTTTTTTACCAGTCATTATCTTAACAGGATCACCGACTCGAGTCGACGCGCCACGGTTTTGAGCTTCAAGGGAATGGCCTTCAACCTGGCCTACGGCTTTATCGGCCTGGCCTTCGCCGTGCTCATGAACCAGCTGCGTCAGAGCACCTCCGTCACCAACCCGCAGATGGGTCAAGCTCTCATCGAAGATACCGCTTTTACCACAGCCCTGGTCTGGTTCATCCCCTATACCTGTCTGCTGCTCATCGTCGCCGTTCCAGTGGCCAGACACCTGTTGCGCCACCGGCGAATGCACCGTCAAAAAGGCTAAAAGCCCTTATCTTCTGCTACCAGCGGTTTCGATGAACCGCCGCCGCCCTGTAGCGGTCCTTGGCGCTGAATTCACCGTCCGGCCAGCCGATCGGCACGACGGCAAAAGGATACACCATTTCGGGAATACCAAAAAGCTCACGCATTTTTGCAACCCTGTCTTCGAGGGGATAGATGCCAGTCCAGACGCTTCCCAGGCCAAGGCCGCGGGCAGCCAGCAGCATATTCTGGACCGCAGCACTGCAGTCCTGAACCCAGAAATCGGGCCATTTTGTACCCTCTGGTGCACCGCAGACGACGATGGCCACCTGTGCCTCACGCAGCATCGCGGCATAGGGTTGAAATTCCGGGATGGCATCGAGCTTCTGTCGATCAGTGACGACGACAAAGTGCCAGGGCTGCTGGTTGCCGGCGGAAGGAGCAAGCATGGCCGCCTCCAGGATCAACTGTATCATTTCCTGCGGTACCGCCTCGCTTGTGAATTTTCGTATACTCCGCCGCGTTCTGATCGCTTCTTTCAGCTCCATGGATTCTCCTCAGTGTATACTGTTGCCGATGTTATCTCCGCCTTCTTGCCTGCGATCATATTACTGCGCTGAGCATCTTTTACAATAGTCCCGGAAACCTGCTTTAGGGTTTTCCCCTGAAACGAAGGCCAACCGAGGCCGAAGGGATATTTCGCTTCAGATGCTCCTGCTCATCTGGTATAGTAGGCGCATTCGCCACCGTCATGACAGCTCGTTCGTCCTCTGCTCAAGGTCCCTGATGATCTCCGCATCCCCACCATTCAATATTGCCCACCGTGGTGCTCGCAGCCTGGCCCCTGAAAACACCATGACCGCCTTTCGAAAAGCGTTGGAAGTCGGAGCCCACGGCATCGAATCAGATGTACGGATCAGTGCCGACGGCCGGCTGATCCTGCATCACGATTTCACCTTCGAGCGCACCACGGATATCGCCCGAGTGTTTCCCAAACGGAAGTCGCAGCCCGTACACACCTTCGACTGGCGGGAAATCTCCCGGCTCAATGCCGGCTCCTGGTTTGCGGAGAGCGACCCTTTTGCCACCATCGCCACCGGCGAGGTCAGCCCGTCCGAAGTCGCCGCCTTTTACGGATCCGCAATTCCCCTGTTCGAAGAGGTGCTGGTTTTTGTCCGAGAACACCATCTCTTTTTCAATATCGAAATAAAGCCCCAGCCGGCAGTCGGTGCTGCCTTCGATTTGGCTGCACACGTTATCAAACAGGTGGAAAGAGCCCGCCTCGACAATGATTCGTTCTCCATTTCTTCATTTGACCATCAATATCTGCGCCGGGTGAAGGAACTGCGTGCCGACATCGAGGTCAATGCGCTCATCGGTGAAAATCTCGCCAGACCTCAGGACTGGGGCGACTACGAATTCGCCGTTTATAACGCCAATGTCGATCTCATCGATATGCTTCAGCTGCAAAAAGCCTGGCGCCACGGCTGCCGGGTCAATCTCTACACCGTCAACCAGCTCGCCCAGATGCAACACTATCTCGAGATCGGTGTCGGAAAAGTCATCACCGACTACCCCCAACTCCTCAGCGGCCAGACCACCTCTGCTGCTGAGGACTTCCCCCTCCAGTCTCGCCGTTTTCAACCCTTCGCCGACAGGCTGAGCAGAGATATCCGCAATGACCTGGCAAAGGCCTTCGCTGTCTCATTGGCGAAAAACTCTCAGACCCCCTTCCGCAAGGTCGCCATGGAATATCGTGCCAGCGCCCCCGACTCCTGCTACCGCGACTATATAGACAACCGCCTTAAACGTTACAGCCGAGTCTTTAACCATATGCAGACCCTTCAGGCAGACACCCTCCGCCTGGCTCTCATGTTGTGGGATGAAAAGCTCTTTTTTGAGGTCCACGAAATACTCGAACCTGTCTGGCTGCAGGCCGAAGGGAATACCAGGCTTTTCCTGCAGGCCATGATACGGGCTGCGGGCTGTTACATAAAGCGTGAGGCCGGCTACCCGGAGCCGGCAGCACGTATGGCCGCCAAGGCACTACCGGTGCTGGAAGCCAACAGAGATCTACTTGATGGCCATACCGACACCGACAGGCTCATCAAGGCCCTGACTCCGCCCCTGTCCCCCCCGCCGCTGCTTCTCACCGGCATATCGCATCCCCGACAGGGGAATTTACCGTAAAAGGCAGCCCCGCCTTCGCGGATCGTGGGTGTCAGCGACAAATTTCCGTCCCCCCTTGACTCAACCGCCATTGATGGACTATGTAATTGAATAGAGGCCACCTTGAAAAATGGCCTTTTCCTGGCAGCACAGGCTAGAGCTGAAAAGGGTTGATTGCGTGAAAATCGTCCGAGCGCCCCCCCTGTATACCGGAGGAAACCGTGGAAGACATTGAGATCGTCGACAAAGACATAACCACACTTGCAATCGATGCCATCGTCAATGCCGCCAACAACTCCCTACTGGGTGGCGGAGGTGTCGATGGCGCCATCCATGCCGCCGCCGGCCCAGAACTACTGGTCGAATGCCGTAAAATTGGAGGCTGCCCTACGGGTGAAGCCAGACTGACTGGCGGACACCGGCTGCCCGCCAAATGGATTATTCACACCGTCGGCCCCATCTGGCAGGGCGGCAATGCCAACGAGCCGCAACTTTTGGCCTCCTGCTACCACAACTCGCTGGCCATCGCCAAGAATGAAAATCTTCGGCAAATCGCCTTTCCCGCCATCAGTTGCGGAGCCTACGGTTTCCCCATAGACCGGGCCTGCGCTATCGCCATCGCCGAAGTACATGCATTTCTGGCCAAGCATGAGTATCCGGTTAAAGTCATCTTCACCAGTTTCAACGATGAGGTCGGCGCTGCTCTGAGAGCGGCTCTTTCCAGACTGCAATGAAAGAGCGTCGGCAGCTGCAGGAGTTCATTGACGATGCCAAGGCCATAACCGGCTTCACAGGCGCCGGAGTAAGTACGGAGTCTGGCATTGCCGACTACCGCAGCCAGGGCGGCATCTGGCAAAAATTCACCCCCGTGACCCTCGACGAATTCACAAGCGATCCCGGCAAGCGCAAACTCTACTGGCAGCGTAAACTGCAGATGTGGCCGTCGTTTCGTGATGCCCAACCGGGTCCTGCCCATATCTTCTTCACCGCCCTTGACAACTCCGGCAAGCTCCGGGGAATGATCACCCAGAACATAGACGGCCTTCACGAAAAAAGCGGCCTGCCCGGCGACAAGATTGTCAACCTTCATGGTAGCAGCCTGGAAATACGCTGCCTTGACTGCGGCGATAGTTTTGCAGCCCACGGCTTCATGGATACCCTCGACCTCGACGAAACGCTACCAGTATGCAGCAGATGCGAAGGGCTACTCAAACCCGATACCATCTCCTTCGGCCAGAATCTGCGCCATGACGACCTGCTCCGAGCCCGGCACCTTGCCACCGATTGCGATTTGCTCATCGCCGCCGGCTCGACACTGGTTGTTCATCCGGCGGCTTCCTTTCCGCTGCTCGCCAAACAGCACGGCGCCAGGCTGGTGATCATTACCCTGTCGACAACACCACTGGACGCATTTGCGGATCTGGTTATACACCGCCCCCTGGGCACCTTGCTTTCAGAGATCACCCTCTGAGCGTCCCCGCTTTCCAGCCTTGACGCTTTCAAGAAAGCATATTACTTTAATATTAAATTTTTCAACATTAAACCATATGATTTATCATATACAAGATGAGATATGAATCAATGGATGAATCATTGCCGCTTACGACTTTTGCCGCTTTCCAGCATACCGCCGACACCATCGCAGGCCAGGTTTATGCCGCTCTGGGTGAATACCGCCTTACCGTCAGCCAATTCGCGGTCCTCGAAGCGCTTTATCGCTTCGGTCCCCTGTGTCAGAAAGAGCTCGCCGGAAAAATTCTCAAAACCAGCGGTAACCTGACCATGGTCACCGATAACCTCGAAAAGCGGGCGCTGGTGGTGCGGAGAAGAAGAGAAAGTGACAGACGTTACCTGGAAATCGCCCTCTCCACCACCGGGAAAACCCTTATCGGCACGATCATCCCCGCTCACGCTGCCAGAGTAAGAGCAGTAATGGCACTCCTCAGTCCGACCGAGCAGGAACAGCTGGCCGCGCTTTGCGGTAAATTCAAGCAGATTCCCGTTCCCAGCCATGAAGAAGCTAAGAGGCCACCCTTCTATGCAGTCACCAGACCGATAAAGATTTATGATGATTGATCTGCCGAAGAAAAGAAGAGTACTCCTTCTCGTGATTGGCTAGACTGCGTTTCTGGGGTAACCAGTGTCTTTTTTTTGCGAGCCTGTGGACATCCACCCCACAATTCGGTATCATCATACGGTTTCGCCGATTGGAAAAAACCACCTGCCGTGATCCCTGGCCGCAAAGCACTCGATGCCATAGAAATATCCGCGCAATGAATTTTTCTAGTACGGCGCCGGGCCTCAGACGCTCACCGGCGGCTACGTGTATATGGTTATCGATGCACACACGCTGCTCCTATTACCATCATCTTTCCAGGAAAAATAATGCTGAAAAAAAACACAGGCCCAATTCTTCTCATTATCATCGGTGTCTTGCTGTTGCTTTCCAATCTTAATATTCTGCCATTAGGTGAACTCAGGACCTTGCTAAAACAATGGTGGCCACTGCTGCTGATCATCATCGGCATTATTCAGCTTCGTGGCCGCTGAGCTGCATGTCGGCACCGGTGATCGCTGGACAAAGCACAAAAAGCACTTAAGATAATCTACTCTTTTCATGAACCACCACTATCAGCCCACCGATCATTTCAGCAAGAAGCTGCATCACTTGAAAAAAGCCGATCCGTCCGGCTATAGACGAGTACGCAAAATGATCGGCCGGCTGCTCGCCCAACCGGACGACGCCGATGGCAGGATGGTAGGTATCTACCACGGTAAACTGAAAAAGTATGTCGGTCGGCGCGACTACCGCATCATCTATTACTGGTGCGCCCTGTGCCACAAGGAAAACCGCAGACAGCACTGCCATGTTATTCCCGACAACAGTGTGATCTTTTTCGATTTGTATCACAAAAAAGACAAAAAAAAGCTCAAACGACAATCACAACATTACTAAAAGGAAACCATGCGCACATTCAAAACGAATTGCCTGCCGCTTCTCATCGGCAGCCTCCCCATCGACAGCCACGCCAAAGCCATGGAGTTGATACTGCAACACACCCCGGAAATTCCTCTATGGCCCCAACTGCCAGCCTTTAAGGAGGAAGGCATGATCCCTCAGTTCATCCCTGGTCTACCGGGTCTCGATGAATGCGACTCCACCCTTTTCGTCAACACCCAAAGCGAGGTATTCGATACCGATTTTCTCGCCTTCTACGAAGAATATCTGACGATCACCGAAGGCGGCGGCGACCTCGACGGCAGCCGTTTCGTCCTTACCAGCGAAACGGCCAAGGGTTTTTTCGACTTTCTCCAGCAAGCCCGGGAAGCTCGTGACGGACTCGTCGCCCTCAAGGCCCAGACCACGGGACCGTTTACCTTCGCCACCGGCGTCGTCGACCAAAACAACAAGGCCATTTTCTACAACGACCAGTTGAGAGATGCGGCAATCAAACTGCTGGCGCTCAAAGCCAAATGGCAGATCCGCAAGATGAACGAAATCTGCCCGAAGACCATCATGATCTTCGATGAGCCGGCCATGGCCGGATTCGGCTCTTCAGCCTATATCACCATCTCCGCAGAGGACATAAAATCGTGCTTCGCCGAGGTGTTCGAAGCCGTCCAGAGTGAAGGCGCCGTCGCCGGCGTTCATGTCTGTGCCAATACCGAATGGTCGATTCTCTTTGAGGCCGGAGCCGACCTGGTGAGTTTCGACGCCTATTCCTATTTCGATAAGTTCATTCTCTATCCCGAGCAGCTGAAAAAGTTTTTCAGCGAGGGCGGTATTCTGGCCTGCGGCATCATTCCCACCACCCCTGAGTTTATCGACCGGGAGGACGCCTCCTCGCTTACCGCAAAATGGCTTGGCCAGCTGGAACAGCTGGAAAGTTTGGGCATCTCCCGGGAACAGGTGCTGTCACAGACGCTGATTACCCCAAGCTGCGGTACCGGCTCCATTTCCATGGAATATGCCGATCGGGTGATGACGCTTACCAGTGAGGTGTCTGCCAATATCCGCAGGCAGTTCTCCCTTGGCTGAGTTGAGCGATAACCACCAGCAGCTTGGGAATGATAAAGCTGCGGTACTGCGCATCGACAACTATAGCGGCGACGATCTCCTCATAGAAAACTTTACCATCGGCAAAAGCGAAGCCTGGTGCCTCTATGGCGACAACGATTCCGGTCTCAGCTCCCTGGTAGAGCTCTTAGCCGATGAGACGGCTCTGGCCGGAGAAATAGCCATCACCGGGCGCCCCGCGGTCATCTCCTTTGCCGGGCAACAGGAACTGTTCGAAGAAGAAATCCGCAAGGATGAAAGCGACTACCTCGACCGCGTCGACCCCGGAACGCCGGCCAGAAGCTTCATTGGCGACGTCGAGGCGCATGGTCGCCTCATCGACGCCTTCGCTTTCCGCCACTGCCTGGAAAAAGGCTATCGCCAGCTCTCCTCCGGTGAGAGCAGAAAACTTCTGATCATCGCCAGCCTCTCGCACCAGACCGATCTGCTTATCATTGAAAATCCCTACGACGGGCTCGATGAGGCAAGCTGCCGCGAACTCGACCGCATCCTCAAGACCCTTCCTGCACAGGGATATGCGGTGCTCGTCACCGTCAATAATCCCGGTGATATCCCCAGCTGGTGTAATCATCTCGGTGTAATGCACCTGGGAAAAATGGTCCATCAGGGGCAGCGCAGCGAAGTTCTACCAAGGATCGGCAAGGACGGTCCCACCAGAACGGCAGCCTTCAAGGCAGATACCCTCCACGCTGTTCGGGAACCGGACGACGCTGAACTGGTCCATCTGCGAGACGGCTTTGCCCGCTATGGGGACACCCTCATTTTTTCCGACCTCCATCTGAGGATGGCGGAAGGCCAGCACACCTTGATAACCGGCCCCAACGGCTGCGGCAAATCGACACTGCTGCAGATTATCACCGGCGACAATCAGAATTGTTATGCCAACAGCCTCGATATCTTTGGCAGAAAGCGCGGCAGCGGTGAATCCATCTGGGAGCTGAAAAAGCAGATGGGCATCGTCAGCCCGGATCTCCACCGCAACTACTATATTCCCGGCAGCGCCCTGCAGGTGGTGCTTTCCGGATATTTCGACTCCATAGGGATTTACACCCACTTCAGCAGCAAGCAGAAAGACGAGGCCCTTCGCTGGCTGGCGATGATCGGCATGAGCGACAGGGCTCAACGGTCCTTTCGCTCGCTCTCCTTTGCCCACCAGCGGCTCTGCCTTATCGCCAGGGCACTTATCAAAATGCCGCGACTGCTGGTTCTCGATGAACCCACCCAGGGTCTCGATCACCACAACCGTACAGCCCTGCTCGACTTTCTCGAAACTGTCTGCGAAAACAGGATCAGTACTCTCATCTATGCCAGCCACCGCCGCGATGAATTCCGCTCTTTTTTTCGTCAACATATCGATTTCAGCAAACGCTGATTACCTTCTCAACCAGCACTCTTGCTGCCAGCCACCGATTATGCATCGTCTGTTTCCCTTCTGTGAAAATATCGCTGCTGAACGTAATCCCCTTGTCATGGCCCTGAGGAATTACTACCATTTATCAATAGGGTTCCTCGGAACCAAAAGAGACACATGCCTGTACGCACCTTTATCACAAGGAGGATAACGCCATGTCTGACCCTGAAAGAAGCGGAGGCTACGAATCGATGGTATGGATTCGCGACAAGGACGGTAAGGAATATGCCTGCTACGCCAAGGATCTGAAAGGAAATATCAAAACCAAAGACGAGCTGAGCGAAGAAGAAAGAGCCAAATGCATGGATGTCAGCCAGCTGATTGGCACTGAACGGTGGTAGAGGCTCAGCCGTTATCGTCCACCACGCTTTTGACGCTCTCAGGCTGAAACTGCAAAGCTGATCGTCGACTGCAGATCGCCGTATTTGCAGAGCACCTACTTAGAGAACCAAGGTGCTCTGCTGACTGGTATAAAATCCCCTTCCCCTGAGAGGCGCTTGCCGCCGCAACGAGCCTATGACTACCCTCGAAATCTTTTCCGATTATATCTGACCCTGGTGCTATTTCATTACCGGGAGTATTGAAAAATTGCAGCAGGAACATGAGCTGGAGATCCACTGGCGTGCCTTTCCCCTTCACCCGGAAACACCTGCAGAGGGAAAGAGCCTTGCCGAGCTTTTTGCCGACACCACCGTGGATGTCACCCAAATGCTCAGCCATCTTCATCAGGTGGCCGAATCTCTCGGTCTGCCCTTCGGCAATAGAACCATGACCTACAACAGCAGGCTGGCCCAGGAACTTGGACTGTGGGCCGAAACTCAGGGCAGCGGCCCAACCTTCCATATGGCGGCCTTCCATGCCTATTTCGCCGAAGGCAAGAATCTGGCCCAACGTGATGTACTTCTCGATCTTGCCGAAAGGGCAGGACTCGACCCCGCCAAGGCTGCAGGAATTCTCGACACACGTGCCTATCGCCATGCCGTCGATGCCGATTGGCGGCTCTCCAGAGAAAAAGGTGTGACAGCCGTTCCCACCTTTATCGTCAATGGCAGATCACTCACCGGTGCCAGGCCGTACTCCGACCTTGAAGCCTTTGTCCGCAACGCCCCCAAACCGACTATTTCCTGACATGTAGAGTTTTTCCTCAACATGAGCCGTCTTTGCAAAACAGCCGCGGAGCTCCCGGAATCATCTCCGGTATTTTCATAACAATCCACTCTGTAGCTCTATGTTATAGTAGCATGGTATCTCCACACGTAACCGAAGAAGCAATTCTGTGTGCTCTATTCCACCTTATCGCCCTTTTGCAATATTTTCCTTGCACCGCCAAGCCGGCGCAGTATATTCACCGGACTGTTTCCGGGCCGTAGTGTACAGGGACCGAAATGAGAATTCATCAAAGGCCGCGGACGGCCAGACCACTCGGTCACTCTCACCTTCTTCTATGAAAAATGCTGGCGTTCTTGACGGCGTTTTTCATGTGCCATGCAGACGAGGACGTCGATGACCAGAATTCAGGCAAATCTGCTGCTTCTTCTCACCGCCATGCTCTGGGGGTCCACCTTTGTCGTCCAGCAGGTCGCCACCGGCGGCTTAGGGGCAATCATGTACACCTCCTGCCGCTTTTTCATGGGTGGACTGGTGGTCCTGCCCATTGCCTATATCCAGTTCAAACGGAAACAGAAATCTCCTTACAGGGTTACCGGCAAAGACTGGCTGGGTATGGCCGCCACCGGCCTGGCGCTGTGTACCGCAGCCATTCTCCAGCAGGTGGGCATTTTCCATACCACTGTCTCCAACGCCGGTTTTCTTACCGCCCTCTACGTTCCCCTGGTGCCGTTGATTGCCTTTGTTCTTCTCAAAACTTCGGTCCACTGGTCGGTATGGCCCTCGTCCATTGGCTGTCTTATCGGCACCTATATCATGACCGGCGCCCAGTCCGTCAATCTCAGCCCAGGCGATCTCTGGGTTATCTCCAGCGCCCTTTTCTGGGCCATTCACGTACTGCTGGTGGGTGCCATGGCCACGAGGACACAGGCGCCGCTGGTGGTGGCCGCCGTGCAATTTTTTGTCTGCGCTGCGGCAGGCCTGATAGCAGCCATTGTCATCGAACGACCTTCCCTGGCCAACTTCGAAGGCGCCTATTTCGGCATTTTCTACGGTGGCATTCTCTCGGTGGGGACGGCCTTTACCCTCCAGGTCGTCGCCCAACGCTACAGCACGGCACCGGACGCGGCTATTCTGCTCAGTTCGGAGACGGTTTTCGCCGCCCTGGCCGGCTATATCTTCCTCGGTGAACGACTCAGTTCCCTCCAGGTCTTCGGCGCAGGCCTTATTTTCTCAGGTATAATCGCTGTGCAGCTCCTGCCCCTGTACAGACCTCGACAGCACGGGCGGAGCTGATCCCACTCCTCCACTATTTTTGAGCGCGGGCCATCATCCCTCTCTTCCTGATGTTGCCCTACTGATGCCCGCCCTTTTTTTCAACAATCAATTCAGTATGTTCTAACTGCCACATTCGTAAGATTGTGTATTTGTGTGCCGCTTAATTTCAACGGGCAGCGGTTCGGAATAGATCTTTTCGCGGGACGCCATGAACCCATCCCTGTCTCAGACCGAGTTGCTGAAAATAAGGGGTAATCAAAAAAATTGAAGCCAGAGGCACTATAGAAGGAATACCCGGCAATCTTTGGCACTCATACCAGCAGAGAGATTTTGCCGGCATTTCTCGGAATGCTCATCAAGGCAGCGCTGGAGGCTCCCCCTCCGTCACCACTGCAGCCGACAAGAGGAACCATTGTTTTACAATCTCCGCCAGGAGTAATGCATGGAACACTTACCTGAGAATCTTCACCGCCCCATCTCCATCGTCTGTCGACTGGTTTTTTCGGCAATACTTGCTCTTATGCTGTTGGCTGCCCGGGCCGGTGCCGACCCGTCCCTTGCTGCCATCGAGGCCGGTGCGGTCGACTGGGGCAGGGATTTCGATTCGGCCCTGGAGGAGTGCAAGGCAACGGGCAGACCGCTGCTGGTGTTGTTCCAGGAGATCCCCGGTTGTATCGGCTGCAAAACCTTCGGCGCGGAAGTCCTCAGCCAGCCGCTGATGGTGGAGGCCATTGAATCCGCATTTATCCCCGTACTGGTCTACAACAACAGACCGGGAACTACCGACGAACAGCTCCTCAGACGCTATGACGAACCTGCCTGGAACTATCAGGTCATTCGTTTTCTCAATGCCGAAGGCGACGATATTATCCCTCGCAGGGACAAAATCTGGACAGTTTCGGCGGTGGCAAAACGGATGATCGAAGCCCTGGAAGCAGCAGACCGCAGAGTCCCGCAATTTCTTCGCATGCTCATGCTGGAACATGACCGCGACAACCAGGCCATCGCCGCCTTTGCCATGGCCTGTTACTGGACCGGCGAACACAAACTCGGCGGTATCGAAGGCGTGATTACCACCGAAGCGGGTTGGTACGACAATCGCGAGGTGACACTGGTAACCTATCATACCGGGGTTCTGCCCCTACAGCGTCTGATTGAGCGGGCTGCCGAGGAAAGATGCGCGCAGCGCGTCTATCTGCCTGAAAATCTCTCTGCCGATACCACCAGATTTACCGTCAAGCCGCTGCGGCTTGAAAAATACCAAAAAGCATCATCAGGCGACCAGAAGAAACACCTGCAGAACCGGCCTGCCATCGGCTCGCTTAAAACCCTGACGCCGATGCAGGCCACCAAGATAAACAGCCTCTCCCCCCAGGACGGCGAAGGCATCAGCCGCTGGCTGAGCCCCAGGCAACTGGCGACACTGTCCCGGCAGTAATTCCGGAGTTCATTTCCCCTGGAACCCAGCGTATCAAGGTAGGAAACGACATGTGTGCCACAGGAGGTTTCACGGTGAAGGTTGACGATAGTCATCCTGGGACAACTCGGTTGCCAGCGCTTCAATGAGCTCAGCTCCCTCGACATCCCCCTCGAGGACGGCAATGTGGAACATGGCGTCGCCGCGATAGACCAGCGGCAGTTCGAGCCGGCCGAGAACGACGCCTGAGAGAGGCGCCCGCACTTCCTCCTCCACCTCGCCATAGGGATCTGATACCATACAGAGCAAATCTCCCTTACCGACCACCGCTCCGGTCCTCACCCTGCTGCCGACAATACCGCTGATGGGTGCACGCACCCACTTGGAAGTTGGGGAATAAAAGACCGAGGATCCGCCTTTCCTTTCTTTCTGGGGCAACATGCCAATAGTCCGCATTACCGCCAGAATACCACGCATCCCCGTACGGATGGACAATTCATCGAAACGCAGCGCTTCCCCGGCTTCATAAAGCAATACAGGGATGCCGCGTTCAGACACCGCCTCCCTGAGAGAGCCGTCCAGTATTTTGGCATTGACGACCACCGGTGCCCCGAAGGCACTGGCCAGTCTCCGGGTCTGCTCATCGTCGATGGCGGCACGAATATGGGGCATATTGGAGCGGTGATTCGAGCCGCTGTGCAAATCGATGCCATGGGTGCAGCGTGCAGCGATTTCCTCCATGAACAGATGGGCCAGCCGGGCCGCCAACGAGCCATTGCTCGAGCCCGGGAATACCCGGTTGAGGTCCCTGCGGTCAGGCAGATACCTGGACTGGTGGATAAAACCAAGGCTGTTCACCACCGGGATGGCCACCAGGGTTCCTTTGAGCGAGGCAAGGACCTTGCGCTTGAGCAGGCGGCGGACAATCTCGACACCGTTGATTTCATCGCCATGCAGGGCTGCCGAGACAAAAAGACGCGGCCCTGGTCTGCGACCGTGGATGACATGGGCGGTAAGGTTCATGCCGGTGTGGATATAGAGGTCGGCTGCCGGCAGATCGACGGTAACTCGCGACCCGGCAGCAACCTCGACATCGCCGATGATGAACGGTTCCTGCTTCATCCTTTGCCTCTGGTTGCCGTCTTTCCCGGTTTGGCCTTTTTCTCGATGAAGGAAACAACGGCGGCGGCCACATCCTTGCCCGTCGACTTTTCCACTGCTTCCAGGCCCGGTGAGGAATTGACCTCCATAACAACCGGACCATGATTCGAGCGGAGGATATCGACGCCGGCGACGTTAAGCCCCATTATCTTTGCCGAACGTACCGCCGTCGATCGCTCCTCGGGAGTCAGGCGAGCGGCACTTGCCTTGCCGCCTCTGTGAATGTTCGAGCGAAATTCCCCCTCTCCGCCCTGGCGCTGCATCGAGGCCACAACCTTATCGCCGATCACCAGACAGCGGATATCGGCGCCGCCGGCCTCCTTGATGAACTCCTGCACCAGTATCTGGGCCTTGAGACCGCGAAAAGCCTCTATGATCGATTCCGCCGCCTTCTGAGTATCGGCCAGAACCACACCGATGCCCTGGGTGCCCTCGAGAAGCTTGACCACCAGCGGCGCACCGCCCGCCTGATTGATCAAGTCCTTGGTATACTGCGTCGAGTGGGCAAAACCCGTCACCGGCAGGCCAATGCCGCGCCTGGCGAGGAGCTGCAAGCTTCGAAGCTTGTCGCGTGAGCGGCTGATGGCCACCGATTCGTTGAGACAGTAGACGTTCATCATCTCGAACTGGCGCACCACAGCCGTGCCGAAAAAGGTAATGGAGGCGCCGATTCGTGGGATAACCGCGTCAATCCCGGTAATTTTTTCGCCCTTATAGTGAATGGTCGGTCGCTGTGAGGCAATGGTCATATAGCAGCGCAGCGTATCGATGACCCGGACTTCGTGTCCTCGCTGCTGACATGCTTCCACCAGTCGCCGCGTTGAATAGAGTTCACGGTTTCTCGAAAGAATGGCAATGTTCATAGAGATCCTTAAGTGTAGATGTTCTTGTCTTTACGACCGCTGAGAAACGAAGCACCGGGATTGATTTTGAACCTGCCGGCCAATGCCGTCCGGCCAAGAAGCATCCTGAACTTCATATTCTCACGGTTGGTAAGGGTGATTTCGACAGGCCAGAGGATGCCCAGACAGAGCGCCTGGGTGGCAATCACCAGCCTCAATTCCCGGTGCCCTCCGGAATCGGTAACCATGCGCTCATCAATGACCTCCGCCTCGCAGATGCGTTCAACGAAAGTATCATTCTGCAGGGGATGAATGCCAAAACGCACCATGCGTATCGAATCGATGGCAAAAGGTTCGATAAAAAAGGTGTGCAGCGCCGAGGTCCTGGCACCGGTATCAACTTTTGCCTTGATTGCCGGGATGCCGAGGCCTGGCAATTCCAGCCATTCCCGCCATCCGAGTGTCGGCAGTATCTTTTCCATTTGTCTCCAGAATATGTAACTGCGTGCTTGACTGCTCTGCGAGCCGCTACAGATGAGTATACCTGCTGTCGTCCGTTATGCAACAGCAGATGATGCGAAAAAAAAGCTGATTACCAATGAAATTCAGCTACGCGTCTGGGGGATTGGATTGCAAGAGGCAGGGCATGAGTTTCATGCGTAATCAGTAAAAAAATGCCGTGGATGCTGTGCTTACGGCTGCTCCTGTTTCGGCCAGCGTCGGGAACGGTAGGCGGTATCGTCTCTGCCGATTATAAGACAGGCGGTATCTTCGATAGTGTCGATATAGTCCGTTCCCGCCCGAGGTCCCTGAACGAAGACGGCGGTGGAGAGTGCATCGGCGGCCATGACCGTCGGCGCCAGGGTGGTGACGCTTTTCGTCAACTGCGGTGAATGGCCGGTGTGGGGATCGACGATATGATGGAAAAGTTTGGCCTCGTCGTAGAAGATCTCATAGTTTCCGGATGTAGCCACGGCACCGTCAGCCAGCCTGATAAGCTCGGGATACCGACGCTCCTTGGCCGGGTCCTGAACGGCGATGGTCCAGGGCCTGCCCCTGGCAGCGCTGCCTCTGGTGCGTATGTCACCACCGGCATTGATGAGATAATTTTCCATGCCCTGGTCATCGAGGAGTGTTGCCGCCCGGTCAACGATATACCCCTTGGCAATGCCGTCGGTGGTTATCCCCATGCCGGCTCTGGCAAAGCGAATAGTAGTGCCGTCAAGGCTCACGTGCTGCGAGCCCACCAAGGGCAACCTTTCGCCTATCTCGGTTTCGCCTGGAGTCTGCCCGGCGGCAAATCGCTGGCGGTAGAGCTCGAGCAGGGGCAAAACGGTAATGTCAAAGGCGCCGCCGCTGTCGGTATGATAAAAAAGAGAGTTTCGAACGACCTCGACGAGCTCGTCCGGGGCATCGCCAATGCTGCCCCGGGCATTGAGCAGGCTCAACGGAGTGGAATCGTTATGGCGGGAGAGGATGGCGTTGAGCCGGTCGATTTCGGCAAACCCCAGGGCAATGGCCTCACGCGCCTTATCCTCGGAGCGATGAAATGTGGTGATGGACACATAGGTGCCCATCACCAGTCTGGTCTCGGTTGTTTTCAGTTCCCGGCGGCGCCCGAAAAGAAAGGCCTCAGCCTCGACCGCAGGAATCAGCGCCTGGGCTGCTCCCGCCACTCCCAACAGAGCCGAAGAGCGAAGAAAACTCCTCCTGTCAATACCCACACAACCATCCGGGAAGCAGAAAGATCATAGTATTCACGCCTGTACTGTCAGCCGGCCATCTTCAATCCGGCGGCGCTGTCGCGACTGATGGTCTCTCTGCCCTGGTAGTGTCTGAATATATCCCGAGGACATTTTGTCACACAGACCTCCTCGCAGCTCGGACCGTAGGCGATGCAGGCCTTGTGATCAATTATGACATTGTTGTCTTCATAGGTGACGGCATCGGCAGGGCAGGCCTTGACGCACATTTTGCAGCCGATACAGCCAACCTTGCACACCGCCTTGACATCCTTACCCATATCCTTGGTGGAACAGGGGACGTAAACCCTGGCCCGCAGAGTCTGGAGCTCGATGATATCCTTGGGACAGGTTTTCACGCAGATGCCGCAGCTGACACATTTGTCAGGGTTGACCATCGGGAAATTCTCCACCATGTCGATGGCGTCGAAGGGGCAGGCTTCGGCGCATTCGCCCAGGCCAATGCAGGCATACTGGCAGGCGGACGGTCCGCCGAAGCTGAGATTGGCCGCCGTGCAGGATGGGAAACCAAAATATTCATGCTTATGGCTTACCCTGCCCTCCTCGCGCGAACAACGCACCAGGGCTATCTGGTCCTCAACGGCGGCCATCTTCTTCCCGGTCAGGTCGGCAACGGTGGTGGCTACCTTCTCCTTGCCCGGAAAACAGAGGTTGGGGGGAACCTCGGGGTCGTTGACGACTGCTATGGCATAGCCCTCGCAGCCGGGATAGCCGCAGCCGCCGCATTGGGCCAGGGGCAGCGATTCGAGCACTTCCTCTATAAGGGGATTGCTTTCCACATGAAATTTATGGGCGGCGATGGCCAGCCCGATTCCGAAAAACAGACCGATACAGCCGAGAAGGGCGATGCCGCCCAGGGCCAATTTAATGAGTTCAAAATCCATTGTCTACTCTCACTTAAAACTGATAATTATTTCTACCTTCCGGCACAGTATAACGCAGCTTCATCTTTTACAAAAGAGTTTGCTGAGGGAAAATGGAGCGCGCATTTTTGAACACCCCTAGAACAGCTTCAGGCCGGAAAAGCCGAGAAAGGCCATGGCAAACTGCCCGGCGACAATAAAAGCAATAGGCAGTCCCTTGAAAGACGGCGGTATGCGCGCCAGACTCATCCGTTCACTCACCGAGCTCATCAAGTAGAGGGCAAGGAGAAAACCGCCCCCGGCACCCAGCGAGAGCATGAAGGTTTCGGAAAAGTTGTATTCGTTGCTGGCCATGATCAGCGGTACGGCGATGACCACGCAGTTGGCTATTACCAGCACGAGGAAAACCCCGAAAGAGTTGAAAAGCACGGGGTTTACTTTGCGCAATACGGTGTCCACGGCCTGGACGGTAAGCGATGTCAAACCGATGAAGACCACAATCTGGAGAAAAGTGAGGTGATAGGGCTTGAGAATGAACTGGTAGAAAAACCAGCTCATCAGGCCGCTGGTCACCATGACCAGGGTGAAGACCACGCCCATGCCCTTGGCCGTGGTTTTGCGCTTCGAGGTGCCGAAGAAAACGCAGAGACCGAGGTACTTGGTGAAGACGAAATTCTTGATCAGCAGGGCGCCGATGAGCACCGAGAACAGATAGCCCAGATAGGACTGGGCCACGGCAAATGTTTCCTCTGCCCGGCCGCTGATTCCCTCGGCGGTGACGATATGGGTCTGGGTGGTGTTGAGGGCGTCGGCAAATACCAGGGTGGCGCTGAGCCGGTCATCGGCGACGATGACCTCATCGAGTTGCAGGCGGATATCCGGGTCATCCTTTTCGTAGACGGTATAGTTGTCGGTATTCCCCACGGTCGCCGGATCCATGGGGGCGGCAAAGTCGATGACAATCTCATTGGCCTCGCCGAAGCTTTTGTCGGTGATCACTTCGGCCGCCGCTCCGGCAGCCGGCAGGAAAAAACAGACAAGAGCGGCAAGCAACACGGTATAGAGTGCTTTTACATTCATTATTTTTGCCCCTTCGATCGTTTATATCGGTCTTCTATGTAATTGAAAAAGGCCATCATCAGGCCGACCACGAAAAATCCGGCGCTGGGCAGGATGAAGAACAGCAGCGGCTTGAAGCCGAGGACGTCGTAACCGAGGATGGCCCCGGAACCGAGCAGTTCGCGGACAAAGCCGATAACGACCATGCCGACGAGAAAACCAAGGCCCATGCCCAACCCGTCCCAGAAGGACGAACTCACCTTCTCCTTGCAGGCGAACATTTCCAGACGCATGGTGATAATGGCAAAGGCGACGATGATCTTGACGAAAATGCCCATTTTGGCATAGGCCTCGGGCAAAGCCGCCGCCAGGCTCAAATCGATGACCGTCACCCAGGTGGCAATGGTCAGGGTATAGGTAGGGATTCTGATCCGCGGATGAATGTAATCCTTAAACACCGAAATAGTCACGCTGGAGAAGACCTGGACGAAGAGTACCGCCACTCCCAGCATGAAGCCGTTCATGACCGTGGTGGAAATGCCGACGGCCGGACACATTGACAGGGCCAGTTTGAATATGGGATTTTCAGCGAGTATGCCGTTGGCGACCAGCTGAAAATTGTTTTTATCGTTTGCCACGATTACATCCTCTCTTTGCGCTTAAATTGATACGGATATATTCTGATCTTTAATGACGGAATCGAGAATACTGACCCGGTAGGCAAATTTCTTCACCATCGACTTGATACCGTCTGTGACCGCCACCGTCGAAATGGTCGCTCCGGTAAGAGCGTAGATATCGTTGCCCCGGTATTTTTCCATGACCTTTTCCAGCTCCTCGGGGGGGAGCTCCACCTGCAGGGCCTCCATATACTCATCGGGGATGGGCGCCTTGACCACGTCGAGATCCTTGAGAACCTCGAAGGGTTTGCCGGCAAACTGGTTCTTGAAGAACTCCTGTTCGATTTCGGCGCCGAGGCCCGGGTCTTCCTCGTGCTCGAGCACTTCGAAACCGATGATGGAAAAATCGGTCTCCATGGCCAGCATCACGGCGATATGGGTCTTGAATCCGGGAAATTTACCGGCAATAAGGTAGGCGGTGCGCTCACCGCCGTCGGTTATGAACTGGTACTTTTCGGCATAGCGAAGGGATTTTCCCGGGCCGATGGCGGCAACAATGGCGGCGGTCTGCTCCGCCGGATCTGCTGCTATTTCTGGTGCTATATCGACTGGATACTGTGCTTCGAGATTGCCGTCTAGATCTATTTGCAGAAAAACGAACTCCGAACCGGCATCTTCGCCCGCGGGGAGAAAATAGCCTATGAACTGCTCACCTGCCTGAGAGAGCACGTAACGGTGCACGGAGTTGATTTTCACCGATTCCGGAGCCTCGCCCTCAAAACCGAGCAGGGAATAGGCGACCCGCTCTTCCTTGACATGCTCGTTATGTTTCTTGGCCTTGTTGGTCAAGACGAAGGTCGTACCCATGACGGTGCCGGCCAGGATACAGGACAGGGTCAGACGGAAAACTATGGTGAGTATATCTTTCATTTCTCACCTCCCTGCGCCGCAGCAAAGCGCCGTTGTTTGAACCAGCTGTCGAAAACCGGCGACAGCGGATTCATCAAGAGAATAGCGTAACAGATGCCCTCGGGATAGCCTCCCTTGAGGCGGATAAGCACGGTCAGTGCGCCGATGCCGATGCCGTAGGCAATCTGTGAGGTTTTATTGGTCGGACTGGTAACATAGTCGGTGGCCATGTAGATCGCCCCCAGAAGCGCACCGCCGGTGAGAATCGCCAGCAGCGGATCACCCTGAAAATAGCTATCGCCGCCAAAGATCCAGGTGAGAGCGGCAATGGTGCCAAGCACCGACACCGGTATATGCCAGGTGATGTAGCCTTTATAGAGCAGATAGAGACCGCCCAGCAGAATGAGGAAACCGGAGGTTTCGCCGATACAGCCGGGGCGCCATCCCAGAAAGAAGCTGGTATAGAGACTGGCGCCATCACCGAATCTCTCGGTAAAAACCGCCATGCCCTGCTCCTTCATGACCGCCAGCGGAGTCGCCGTTGAAACGGCATCGATGGAGGTACCGAGATAGGCGAAAATCGCCGCCGAGTCCAGAGGCGGCAGCCAGGCGGAGGTCATGGCCACGGGAAAGGACGCCAGCAGAAAGGCGCGCCCCAGCAGGGCGGGATTGAAAAAATTATAGCCGATGCCGCCCAGGACGTGCTTACCGATATAGATGGCAAAGACCGCCGCCAGAACCGGCAGCAGCGGAGAGACGCCGGGAGGAATGACAAAGGCCAGCAGCATGCCGGTAAGGGCGGCACTCCCGTCTTTTACGGTCACCCGCCGCCCCAGGGCCTTTTGGCTGGCGGCCTCCACGGCCATGCAGCTGGCCACCGAGACCGCCGTTATCAACAGTACCTGAATGCCGAAAACGAATACCGACAGAATCAGCGGCGGCACCAGACAGGCCACCACCGTCCACATGATTTTCTCAACCGACTCGCCGCTCTTGATGTGAGGGGATACGGATACCTTCCATAACCCCTGCTGCGCCGGAGGCAGGTTGTCTTGCGCTTGCTGTTCGATCACGATTGTCCTCAATACTTATGTTATCGTTGACGACTTCCCCTATACGGATACGAAGCCGGCTGTTTCTATTGGGGGCGCTTGGCCTTCATTTTCGCCAGGCGGACAAACTGCACCAGTGGCCGCTTGGCCGGGCAGACATAGGCGCATGAGCCGCACTCGAAACACTCGAAGATACCGAACTGTTCGGTGTCCTCGCCGCGGTTGGCCTCTACATAGATCCCCACCTCCTTGGGCTCAAGCCCCATGGGACAGGCATCCAGACACCAGCCGCAGCGTATGCACTGGGAGTGGGGAGTGGTGTCGATTTCGTCTTCGGTGAGAAAAAGTACGGAGGAGGTGGTCTTGGTGATTGGGATATCAAGGCTCGATACGGCAAAGCCCATCATCGGTCCGCCGAGAACGACCTTCTGCAGTTCCGGCGTGGTGCCGCCGAGGAAATCGACGATATCTGCAAGCCTGGTACCGACCTTGACCAGCAGATTGGCCGGACGGGCAATACCCTTGCCGGAAACCGTTATCACCTTTTCATAGAGCGGCTTGTCCAGGGTAACACCATCATAGATAGTCTTGGCGGTGGAAACATTCTGGACGACGACGCCGACGGCTGAAGGCAGGGCATAGCCCGGCACCTTACGCCCCGTGAGCGAATGAATGAGTTGCTTTTCCGAGCCCTGGGGATACTTTACCTCAAGAGCCCGCACCTCGATGGTATACTCCGGTTCCGCCGCTTTCTCGGCCGCTTTGCTAAGGGCGGCGATGGCATCAGGCTTGTTGTTTTCCACGCCAATGAGGCAATTATTAATGCCGAGGATGCGCAGAATGATTTTGCTGCCTTCGATGATTTCGTCGGCATGTTCCACCATCTGCCGATGGTCGGCGGTGATATAGGGCTCGCATTCGGCGCCGTTGAGCACCAGGGTGTCGATCGGCGCGGTGGAGGGTGGCGAGAGCTTGACGTGAGTGGGAAAACCGGCACCGCCGATGCCGATAATACCGGCGTTCTTGACTTTTTCCAGCAGCGCCTTGGCATCCTCGTTTTTCCACTCGTTTCTGTCGTAGACGACGGGCTGCGCTTCGGCATCGACGGCGATGGTAATCGACGGAGCCTTCACCTGCAGAGGATGCGCAGAAGAGGAAACCGCCTTGATCTTCCCCGCCGCCGGTGCATGCACCGGTACGCCCAGCCCCTTGAGCACTTCGCCGATCATCTGCCCTTCGCCCACTTCCGTCTTCCTGGCTACGGTTGGCGTACAGGGAGCGCCGATATGCTGTCCAAGGATAATCTCCAGTTCGGAAGGCGTCGGCAATACCTCTATTTTTTTGTCCGCTGTCAGTTTCTTCGATTCCGGCGGATGAACACCGCCTTTGGGAAAAGTAAATAGTGTTGTCATAATACGAACATCGCTCAGTAAAGTATCAGTATACCCAGCCTGCGGATATACCCAATGCAGCGGTTTTACCACCGCTGCCCGTTCTATTCGATTCCTGCAAAATACTTCATGTACTGAACCCGCTGCAGGGCGGCCGGCTCCTCGCCATCCCGATAACCCAGCTTACCGCGGAAATCATCGATGGAGGCAAATGACTTGCTCTCCATCCACTGCTCCAGTCCGCTCAAAAGCTCACCGATATAAGGAGCACCGTTTTTGTACAGAGAGGAAACCACCTGTACGGCAGCAGCCCCGGCCAGCAGCTGCTTGATGAGAGCCTGGCTGTCATGAACACCGGTGGAGGCGGCGAAATCCTGGTCGAAACGTCCGGCGAGAAGGGCTATCCAGCGGAGCGGTGTAGCCAATTCCTCTGGCGTCGAAAACACCGGAGCGGAGTGCACCTTCAAGGTATCGATATCAAAATCGGGTCGATAGTACCTGTTGAACAGGACGAACCCTGCCACCTTGCCGGTCCAGCCAAGCCGAGCGACCAGGTTGGCCAGCGCCGAGGAATATCTGCTCATTTTCAAGGAAATGGGTATGGAAACCAGCTCACCCAGTTTTTCCAGGACATCAAAGTAGACCTGCTCGTAGTCAGCGCATCTTTTGTGCTGCTCCGTGGGCAGCAGGGAAATATTGATTTCCAGGGCATCGGCCCCATGGCTCTCCACGGATTGGGCAAAGGAGACCCACTCGCTGCTGGAAACGCAGTTGATCGAAGCAATTATTGGAATATCCGTTCTTTTCTTGGCCTCCTGCAGGACCTGGAGATAATCGGATACCACATTTTCCCGAGTATATTCACGAACGTAGTCAAAAGCTCCGGGATACCCGGTGTTATAGCTTTCAATGTTTTGATCCAACTCGGCTAGAATCTGCTCTTCAAAGAGTGATTTCATGACCACGGCGCCGGCATTGTTGTCTTCAAATTCGACAATCTTGTCGACGCTGTTGGTCAGTCCGCAACTGCCCACGATCAGGGGATTCTTCAGCTGCAACCCGAGATACTTCGTTGAGAGATCTTTCATATTTTCGTTTCTGGTTTGAGGAGTAATCAGCTGGACGTCTATCCTCGCACACCAGCTGTCAAAACTTTGTGCCAGTTATGCAAGAACACACACCACAATGACGATAATACAATATTGTAAGCGGCAATGTTTACCAAAATTCACTTCCCAGAACAAGGTTTTTCTTACTCGACCTCACACCTTTTATTCCACCCCCATTGGCGGTGGTGGTCTTAAGACGCCGCACACCTCTGATATCTGCATCAGTATCATGTACCGGGCATCACCGTCGCCATGGCCTACAAGGGTTGCCATGTTTGCACAAAACCGCATGATTGCTGCCATCATTTGTCATCATCGTTTTGTTGTGCCGCTTTGAAACGCACCCAGGAAAGTTAACCGACCTCCGCGGAAGGCGCCGCAGTCGATCTTTACCACAGACTCATCTGCGGTGAGGAAAACGATGCTGATTTTGCTTTTCTTTTTGTTTTCGCCTGCGTATTCTGCAAGACGTTCTTCCGTAATCCGCGGATGAATGCCGTGGTGCGTTCTCCGCCGTCACCCCGGAGGTAAAGCGCCTGCCCGAAAAAACAGGCCGTAATCTATCGATACTGATCCGCTGATTAGCAGAAAGAGCAATACACAGGTTATCTGTGATACTGCCCGCACAGGCTGTGCGGTGAGGCTCCTATGAACATTCCGTCATTTTTTAAAAATCCGCATATACTCCTGACACTGGGTGCCGTAGCCATCAGCTTCTCGGGTGTCTGGGTCGAAATAGCGGATGTTCCAGCCGATTCCTCCGCCTTCTACAGAGTCTTTTTCGGTTTTCTCTTTCTTCTGGTCATTTCCCTGCACTTCCGGACAAAGATTATCCCACGCAGAGAGCACCTCCTGCTCGGCATTCTCTGCGGTGTGCTCTTCGCCCTCGATCTCTTCTGCTGGCACCGTTCCATTCTCCTCATCGGCCCGGGTCTGGCCACCATACTTGGCAACTTCCAGGTCTTCATCCTCGCCGGCATAGGCGTTTTCCTTCTGCAGGAGAAATACAGCGGGTTCCTGCTCCTGGCCATCCCGCTGGCGGTGGCCGGTTTATTTCTTATCATCGGCTTCGATGAGCGGCAGATACAGGAAAACTATGTCCTTGGTATTTACTATGGTCTGGCAACCGCCGTGCTGTATGCATCCTACATCCTCTCACTGAAACAGCTCTCCTCCAGGTGCAGTGAAACATACCAACCGATGCTGCTCGCCTCCTTTTTTACCGCGGTGGTACTCGGTCTGGCCGTTTTTTTCACCGACACCAGCTTCGTCATTCCCACTGTCACCTCGTTTTTCAGCCTCCTCAGTCTCGGCTTTTTCAGCCAGTGTCTTGGGTGGCTGCTTATCGCCTCATCTCTTCCGAAAACCGATACCTCCAAAGCAGGCCTTATTCTTCTGCTGCAGCCGGCGCTGTCCTTTGTCTGGGATGTCATCTTTTTCCAGCGGCCCACGGGTCTTGTCAACTGGGTCGGGGTCGTCGTTACCCTCACAGCGATCTACATCGGGCTGCGTTCGAAAAGGCAGTCATTCACCGCCAATCGGTAGCCGCTTCTCCGTTGTGCTTCGGCGGGTATTTTCCGGCTGGCTGAAACGACAAGGATTGATTAGAATAGAGGGATTCACCAGTAACCCGGGATCGGGGTCACAACGGACCCGGATCGGTCAAACTCAAGAGGTATGCATATGAAAGTCGCACATTACCGGGATATTCCGGCACAATCGTTCAACGGCGAAACCGTAAAAAACGTTACCGGCCGTGTGGCCATTGGCAAGGAGGACGGCGCCCCAAATTTCTGCATGCGGGTGTTCACCATCGGTGCCGACGGACATACCCCCAGACACGCCCATGAATGGGAGCATGAAATCTTCGTTCATGCGGGTAAGGGGCAGGTATTTCAGGCAGGGGAATGGAGAGACATCGAGGCCGGAAGCACGGTCTTCATTCCAGGCAACGAAGAGCACCAGATACGCAACCACGGCAAAGAGGACTTCACCTTCGTCTGCCTCATCCCCAAAGGGGTTGCCGAACTTTAAGAGGAGCCCAAGGCATGCTGAAACGCTTTTCCATTTCCCTGGAAGATAATCTGCTGCGCAGTTTCGACAAGTATATCAAGGCCCAGAGCTACAACAACCGCTCGGAGGCCATTCGCGATCTCATTCGCAGGGCTCTGGTCAGGGAGCAGTGGCAGGGCGACAGCAATGTCATGGGGGTCATCAACCTGGTCTACGACCATCACCAGCACCAGCTCCAGGAAAAGGTCACCGAGGTCCAGCACGACTACCATCACCACATCGTTTCCACGACCCATGTGCATATGGACCATCACAACTGCCTCGAGGTTATCATCGTTCGCGGCAAAGCCAAGGAGGTCGAGGAACTGGCGGACAGGCTGATCGCCCTGAGAGGGGTAAGAGACGGTAACCTGGCGATGAGCAGCACCGGCAAAGATCTGTCCTGAGCCTATCTGCGGGAGGCAAAGAGGCGCTCAACCATTTCCAGCAGAGTGTCGACGATGATGGCAAAAAGAGCTGCAATGATTGAACCCTGCAGAATATAGGCGGTATTATCCGAGGCCAGGCCGGTGACAATGGGCGCCCCAAGTCCGCCGGCACCGATGGTGGCACCGATGGTGGCCGTGCCGATATTGATGATGACCGAGGTTTTCACCCCGGCCATGATCACCGGAAACGACAGCGGCATTTCCACCCGCCACAGGGTCTGCATCTCGCTCATGCCCATGCCGGTAGCCGCTTCGCGAACCTCCGGCCCCACCGACTCCAGGCCGCCTATAGTGTTGCGGACAATGGGCAGCAGCCCATAGAGAAACAGGGCGGCAATGGTCGGACCTGCCCCGAACCCCAAAACCGGTACGGCCAGTGCCAGTACCGCCACCGGTGGAAATGTCTGGCCGATGGACACCAGCCCGTTCAACGCCGGCAAAAAGTCACGGCCGAACCCTCTGGTTGCCAGCATACCCAGCCCTACTCCGACGAGTACCGAAAGCGTGCTCGAGATGAAAACCATGACCACATGCTGCCAGATCAGTTGCCAGAGCCCGAAACGGGGATAGATATACTGCTGCAGATCCGGCAGCACCGGCGACAGCAGCAGCTCCCAGATCTCCCCCCATGATGCCAGAAGGATGAACACCGGTGCGGTCACGGCCAAAAGAACGATCTGAGTGGAGAGATTTCGCATCAATTGCACCAGTCCCTCTTTCACGATTGCAGAACATCGGCCAGGCGAATCTCGCCGCACAGCGCCCGCTGGTCGTCGACCACCGGCAAACAGACCACGCCCTGCTGCACAAACATCGACAGCGCATGCTTGAGGCTGTAGTTTTCCTTCACCGTCATCTCCGCCGGATCGACCTCCACCAGCCCTTCTTTGAGGGTCACGCCGCTGCCGCCATCGGTGGCATCTATCCAGCCCAGCAGACGCCGATTTTCATCAATCACCCACAGGTAGCGGGCACACTGGCTCTCTTCCAGAAGCCGGAATTGCCGGCGAAGCTCTTCGGGTGAGATGGAAAGGGTGACGGCGGCAGCCGGCCTGAGAAAGTCCTGGGTTGACAGCCTTGACAGCCTCTTTAAGGCCCGATCGAGACCGACGAACTTTTTTACAAAGTTGTCTGCAGGAGACGACAGCAGCTGTTCCGGCGTGGTATACTGAACGAGCTGCCCCTGTCTCAGCAGGGCCACCTTCGATCCAAGCCTTACCGCCTCGTCGATATCGTGGGTGACGAAAACGATGGTCTTCCGCAGTTCCCGCTGGATGGCCATAAACTGGTTCTGCAGATGTTCACGGTTGATAGGATCGAGGGCACCGAATGGTTCGTCCATCAACAGAATTTTTGGATCGGCAGCCAGAGCCCGAGCCACCCCCACCCGCTGCGCCTGTCCTCCAGAGAGTTCACCGGGATATTTCCCACCAAACTGCGCCGGCGACAGTTCGAAAAGATCGAGAAGCTCCGCTGCCCGGGCTGCTGCTTTACCATCTTCCCAGTTCAACAGCCGTGGAACCACCAGAATATTATCCCTCACCGTCATGTGGGGAAAAAGGCCGATGCTCTGAATAACATAGCCGATTCCGCGCCGAAGCTGCTCCGGCACCATTTCCCGTACATTCCTGCCGCCTATGGTAATGACACCACTGGTTGGCTCCACCATCCTGTTGATCATTTTCAAGGCGGTGCTTTTCCCACAGCCCGATGGGCCGATGAGGCAGCATAACTCCCCTTCGTCGACGGTGAGGTCGAGGTTTGTGACGGCCTGGTGAGTGCCGTAGGATTTGCTTACCGCCTGCAGCCGGATCATGAGAATCCCCGTGGTGTGGTCATGGTAATCACAGCCTGGAAGAGAAAATCGACGACCACCGCCAGCATGATGGTGGGCACAGCACCCAGCAGCACAAGATCGATAGCCGACTGCCCCAGGCCCTGGAAGATAAAGACACCGAAACCTCCGGCGCCGATAAGGGCGGCCACCGCCGTATTGCCGACGTTCTGTACGCAGGCGATGCGCAGACCGTTGAGGATAATCGGCGCAGCCACCGGCAGCTCCACCCGCAGGAACATCTGTATTTTGTCCATTCCCATGCCGCGACCGGCCTCGAGCACACTCTCGTCGATGGCGGCAAAACCGGCATAGGTGTTGCGGACGATGGGCAGAAGGGCATAGAGGGTCAAGGCTATTACCGCAGGTGCCCAGCCTATGCCGCGGACTCCCATGTCTCTGAGCAGGGCCACCTCACCCGACAGCCAGGCCAGCGGTGCGATCAGCAGGCCGAAAAGGGCGAGGCTGGGAATGGTCTGGATGATATTGAGAACAGAAAACACCGAAGCTCTGGCCCGTGCATATTTGAAAGTCGCTACGCCGACCGGCAGCCCCAAAGTTGCTGAACACCCCACCGACAGTCCGGTGATGAAGAGGTGATCAACACTTTCTGCCGCGAACCTGTCACTGCGGCTGGCAAACTCCAGCATCAGAGAGAGGTTGTCCAGCAGGCCGGTGGCGATAATTGCAGCAAGCCCCGCGAGAAACGAAACCAGAAGTGCTGCCCGCGCCACCGGCTCCGGCGAACTCCGCCGGAACATGTCGGTAAAAACAACGAAAAGCCCGAGCATGGCAAGCCACAGGCTGGAGCCCACCGAAACTCTGGTGAATCTTTCTCCAGCAAGAGTAAGTTCCCTGGCGGCAGCGCCCTGACACCAGAGCAGCAGGAGAAATATAAGGGGCACCGCCAGCGTTGCCAGAAAAACGCTGCGCCGCGAAGGTCTCCACGACCAATATAGCAAGAGAAGAGGGCCAAGGAGACAGACAGACCACTGCCACACCGAAAGGGCTGCAAACAGGCTCAGCGGCTCTCCCGGCGCCAGCCGGTTAGGCCTTACTATGACAAAATCGCCAAGCAACAGTGATGCCGCGGCGAAGACGCCGCCGGCCAGGCCCACCTTTGAGACGCTGCTGTGCATGCTTTGCCATTACCCTCTAGTAGAAGCCCTTCTCCTCAAGGAAGTCTGCCGCCACCGCCCTGACATTTTCTCCACCGATGGCAACCCGGGCATTGAGATCCTGCAGTGTCTTCTGATTCAAGGTGGCGAAGACGGGGGCAAGAATGCTTTCCAATTCCAAATATTCAGCGAAAACCTCCTTGCGGACAACAGCCGTCGGCGCATAGACCGGCTGCACATTCTTGGTATCTTCCAGCACTACCAGCCCCAGGGCGGCGAGCGATCCGTCGGTACCGAAGGCCATGGCGGTATTGACACCGCTGGTCCCTTGCGCCGCGGCCTTTTCGGTCTGCGCCGTGTTGCATCCTGAAAAAACGATCATCTGTTCGTCCTGCAGGTCGAAACCGTAGGCCTTTTCAAAGGAGGGCAGGGCATCGCCGCGGCTGACGAATTCCTCGCAGGCAGCAAGCTTGACCTCTCCACCGCCGTTCACATATCTGGCGAAATCCTCAAGCGTGCGCAGATTTTTCCCCCTGGCAAGCTCACCACGAACGGCCAGCGCCCAGGTATTGTTGGCCGGTGCCGGCGTCAGCCAGATGAGATTGTTTTCTTGGAAGTCAAGCTTTTTGACCCGCTCATAGGCCCTGGCCCGGTCTCTCCAGAGAGAACTGTCCTGGGTATTGAAATAGAAGGCTCCGTTGCCGGTATAATCAGGGTAAATATCTATTTCCCCCGAGGTGATGGCCTTACGGACTATGGGCGTCGGTCCGAATTCGGTCTTATCCTCGACTGCATAGCCGTTCTTTTCGAGCATGAGAATAATCATCTGGCCCAGCAGAGCCCCTTCCGTATCTATTTTCGATCCCACCGTCAGCGGTCCTTTCTGCGCTGCCAGTGACAGAGAAGCCACCAACAGTACTGCAGCAACCGAGAGTATCCGAATAATAATCCGTGTCTGCATGTCCCCCTCCTTTACGTGATGGAAATAGGCATGGCTCCGCAGGGCCACGGAGCTTTCGAAGCCGCTCAATTTCAGCGTATCGACGATCTTGCCGGCTGCCAGGCCTTGCCGGCGAACCCTTCTTTACATCCTGCATCGTCCTCCCGCCTGACAACAACCGCTGGCACGCCTGCCTTTTTCTCCCATCGGCCGCGGTTTGTCATCAGATGTTCCAGGCAAACCCAGCCGGCCGACCCATCGCCGCGCCAACGGGAAGCACAGTGAGAACTCTACGATTGCAGAACGTTTATATCCATTCTATCAACGATTTCTGAAATGACAATTTTCCAGAGGTTTTATGAGGGCCTTTTTGCACCAAAGAGTCTCGAACAATGCGGTGTTGGTAATTTTGGAGGAGAATGGGGAAAGCTATTGAGGACAGGCGGCACTGATATGTCGCCGGATGGCCGAAACAGCAAAAACATGATCCGACAACCTGATCACCCCTGAAGCGCAGCCTAACCGATTATGGGCGACAGGGATGCTCTTTGCACGGGTGTCTGCAGCCTGGACGGCTGCAGTCGAGCCCCAGGGATTATCAGGTTCATGGCGTACCGGGAAAAGAGTGTCCCTGTCTCAGACCGAGTTGCGGAGAATGAGGGGTAATCAGGTCTGACAATACTCTTTTCAGCCAGGCAATGGGTCCGAAACTCGTTTTAGCGTCAGGCAGTAAGCTTCTCTCCTATCTCCCTGCCATAAGCCTGGGCTGCCTTCAAGCCGCCTTCCACCGACACGGTTTTGAGCATGAGCGGCGAGCCGACCATATTCATCCCATAGATGTTTTTCATGGTATCGAATATTCTCGTTGCCGCCTCCCCGCTCCATCCGTAGGAGCCGAAAGCACCACCTGCCCTGCCCTTCAGTTCGACCTGTTCCGCCAGAAAGAGAAATGTCTTCATGGCGCTCATCATTTCTCCGTGGTAGGTTGAGGATCCGAAGACATAGGCATCATATCCGTCAATATCTTCAGCGCTTTTGATCTTTTTGACATCGCAAACGGTTACCTCCGCCAGTGATAAACGAATGCCCTCGGCTATGATATCGGCAATTTTTTCGGTTTCGCCCTTGCGTGTCGCAAAAACAATCAGTGCTTTCGGCATATCAGGTCTCCTTTCTGAAACCAGCTGAGAGAGTTGTGCAGAAGACCGTCCACGCCATGCCTGGAGAAAAATGACGGCTTGGCGCCAGGGAACGGTTTCTTGCTGCGGGTAGAGATCAGTCTAAACCCATTGTGTGTTTATTACCAGACGTTTAAACAGCAGCACCCTCAGCCCCATCACCATGGTTTTGCCCTGGCACCAATGCCCTCGCACTCCTCAGCGCTTCAACAGCGCCCGTTTCAGATCTTCGCCGACAGGCTCTTCACCCAGCCAGATGGCGAGCAGGGCATCGTTAAAATTCTTGCCGTCGATCATTCCCTTGACCTCACCTTTGATCGATACCGTGGTTCCTTGTCCAGGAAAATAATCAAAGATTATGATATCACCTTCTTTCATATCTTCGGTGAACATGGCGTTGAATTTTTCAATCCGCTGCTCCAGCCCCTGACGGGAGACTTCTTTGGTATTGGCCGTAAACCCTTCCTGCCAGGCCTCGACGATCTGGTCTCTGCCAACCTCGTCATAGAGAAAATGCATGACAATACGTTTGGCACCATTGTCGGCGATAACTTGCGCTGCCTTTTTCTGCGGATTTTCCATATAGAGTTCGGTGATGTAGATCTTGAAGAAAAACTTGGTTCGTATACCGGCGCCATTGAGCAGTAAAGCAGTGCCGGCATCGTTGACCACCTTTTCCTCGACATCCACTCCGGCAATCTCCACGGCCCACGCCGGGGCGGCATACAGGACTACGGCTAAAATCAAAGACAGTACACGCATCACTTTACCTCCAGAAGTTTTTATGGTAACCAGCACAATTACCCTATCGTCGCCTGCGACGATTTGAGCACCGCTACAGCAACTATTACCTTAACGTAAAGAGAAACACAAAACCACCTTTTTCAGAGGGTAGCCCCACGACCATGACAGACAGACTTGACCGAATCATAGCCGAAGCGGGCACCATCTTCGCAGTCGCCTGCGACACAACCGAACTGGTCGGCGAAGCACGCAGACGCCACGACCTGGGCCCCACGGCCGCGGCCGCCCTCGGCCGGGCGATAACCGCCAACATTCTTCTGGCCGGCCTGCTCAAGGACGACCAGAATATCCAACTCACCTTCGAAGGAAACGGTCCGCTGGGCAAGGTGGTTACCCAGGCCGGGGCCTCCGGCTGGTGCAGGGGCTATGTGCATTCCCCCCACGCCGATGTACCCCTCAAAAACGGCTTGATCGACGTCGCCGGCGGTATCGGTCGGGCTGGTTTTTTGCGGGTCGTAAAAGATATCGGCCTCAAGGAAAAGTATACCGGTCTTACCCGGCTCTACACCAGTGAAATAGGAGAAGATATCGCCTACTACCTGACCGAGTCGGAACAGACGCCCTCCACTATCCACGTCGGCATCCACCTCCAGGCCGACGGCGTGGTCACAGCCGCCGGCGGCTACCTGGTGCAGACATTGCCCCCCTCCGACGAGGGGATTCTGCGCACCCTGGAAAACAACAGCAGAGAACACCAATCCATCAGCCGGCTGCTGGCAGATGGCGCCACACCGTTGGACCTTCTCAAAATGGTTTTCAAGGACATCCCCCACAAGTTTACCGGCAGTACCAACATCTTTTTCCGCTGCAGCTGCTCCAGAGAAAAAATGGAAGGGGTGCTGGAAACCCTGGGCAGAGAAGATATCGACTATCTGCTCGAACAGGACGACGGCGTCGCCGTGACCTGCGACTACTGTAGCGAAAACTACCTCTTCACCAGAGAGTTCCTGCTCTCGCTGGCTGCTCGGAAAAATCTTCACTGAGTTTTGGCCGGCTGCAGATATTTTCCTCACACTTCTTATACGGCTCTTCCGAACAAGAGACGGGCTGAAGCCTTACTCCGTGCCGGCGGCAGAACACCAGGAAGAGAATAACCTCATTCGGCCTGGAACTCGAACAGGCTCAGAGGCAGAGGCACTCAGCAAAAAAAAAGAGCATGGAGCTATATTTTTTCAGGGGGTAGTCACTCTGTGATACCCCGGCACGGCTATACTTCCGGAAAAGGCTAAAAGGAGGTACGCCATGATGAAACTTGGAGAGAAACACGTACTGTGGAGCTGGGGGCTTTTCGAAAAGACCAACTGCAGAAGGGTGAAGAACTTCAGACAGAGGCAGAAAAAGCTGCTCAAACACTCTTTGCGCCTGCTGTCAAACGCCACCGCCACTATCCTCACCGGTTCACTCTTTGTCGGTGGTTCCTATCTCTTTTTCGTCAAACTCGCAGAATATGGCTGGTAGGTGGACGGCGACCGTTTTTTCTACCGGTCGCCGACCTGCGCGTCCCCGCTCAACTCTGCTGTTTTTCCTTCCAGTCGGGACGAAGGTAAAGCTCCGTCAGCTGCTTGCGCGATACCGGCGCCGGTGCGTCGGTGAGTGGGCAGGTCGCCTTCTGGGTCTTGGGAAAGGCGATGACATTACGGATGGAGGAGCTGCCGGTGATTATCATCAGTAATCTGTCAAGTCCGAAGGCAATGCCCCCATGAGGAGGGGCGCCAAGATCCAGGGACTTGAGGAGAAAACCGAATTTTTCGTCGGCCTCCTGCTCTGAGATCCCCAAAGCCCCCAGCACCCGGGACTGCACGTCCTTGCGGTGAATACGAATGGAGCCGCCACCGATCTCGGTGCCGTTGAGTACCAGATCGTAGGCCCGGCTGTATACCGCCGCCGGATCGGTTTCCAGCAGATCCAGCTGATCCTCGCGCGGAGCGGTGAAAGGATGATGCAGCGCCTGGAAACGCTTTTCCTTGTCGTCATATTCCACCAGGGGAAAATCGGTAACCCAGACAAAGTTGTAAACCCCGTTCTTGAACAGATCGAGCCTTCGCGCCAGCTCAACGCGCAGCTCTCCCAGAGACTGAAATACCACCGCCGGCGTGTCGGCACCAAAGAAGAGCAGATCGCCCTCTTCCGCCCCCAGGACGGAGTTAATGCGCTCCCTTTCCTCATCGGTGAAGAATTTGCCAATGGGCGACTGCCACTCTCCTCCGGCCTTCATCTTCACCCAGGCCAGGCCTTTGGCACCGAACTGGAGAACATGGTCGGTAAGATTGTCGAGGTCCTTGCGGGAGAAACCGGCACAGCCCTTGGCGTTGATAGCCCGAACGGTCCCGCCGCCGTCGGCGACGCCGCGAAAAACCTTGAAACTGCAGCCGGCGGCTACTTCCGTGAGATCTATCAGCTCCAGGCCAAATCGCATATCCGGTCGATCGGTGCCGAAGCGCGCCATGGCTTCATCGTAGGTGATCCTGGCAAAGGGCGGCTGCACGTCAATGTCCAGAGTAGCCGCAAACAGCGCCTTGATCATGCCTTCGGTAATCTCGATAACCTGGGCTTCGTCGACAAAAGACATCTCCATATCGATCTGGGTAAACTCAGGCTGTCTGTCGGCACGCAGGTCCTCGTCCCGGAAGCACTTGACGATCTGGTAATATCTGTCCATTCCGGCCATCATCAGCAGCTGCTTGAACAATTGCGGCGACTGCGGCAGAGCATAGAACCTGCCGGCATTAACCCGGCTCGGCACCAGGTAGTCCCTGGCGCCCTCCGGGGTCGAGCGGGTCAGCATCGGTGTTTCTATATCAAGAAAATCATGCCCGTTGAGATAGGCCCGCACCGCCTGTACCGCCCTGTGGCGCATGACCAGGTTGGCGGCCATTTCCGGACGCCGCAAATCAAGATAGCGGTACTGCAGACGAATGGTGTCGGAGACTTCGCTCTCTTCGTCCAGGGGAAAAGGAGGGGTTTCGCTGCGGTTGAGGATGCGGAGTTCGTCGACCAGCACCTCGATTTCGCCGGTGGCAAGCTTGAGATTGGCCATATCACCCGGCCGCGCCTCGACCCGACCGCGAACGGCCAACACCCATTCGCTGCGCAGCTGGTGCGCCTTGGCATGCACCTCGGGATTGACCTCGGGATTGAAAACCACCTGGGTAAGACCGCGTCTGTCGCGAAGATCGATGAATATGACACCGCCGTGATCCCGTCGGCGCAGCACCCAGCCCATGAGCACCACTTCTTCGCCTATATTTTCCCTGCCGAGCGCATCGCAATAATGTGTACGACGAAAATTACCTAATGATTCCATAATATTCCAGTTCTTGAGTTATCCTGATTATTGTGGGAAAGAGAGGGGGCGGTTTCAGCCCGACTCCGTATGAGCGGGCAAAAGACTTGAGACAACCGCCTCGATTTCCTCGTCCTGCAGCTCAACGCTCAACTGTTCCTGGCTCGCCATATTGCGGAGCAGGCCGGCATTGTTTTTCAATTCATCGTCGCCTATGATCAGCACGAAGGAGGCACTCGCTTTGTCCGCCTGCTTCATCTGGCTCTTAAGGCTGCGCCCCTCATGGTCCATGGCCACCCGCATGCCACGCCGGCGCAGCTGGTTGACAAGCGCATAGGCGCGGTCCGTCGCCCGCTCGCCAAGACCGGCGACAAACAGGTCCAGCGCCGTTGCCTCAAGCGTACCGCTGTTTTGCAGCAAGAGCAGCACAAGCCGTTCCAGCCCCATGGCAAATCCGATCCCCGGTACTTTCGGTCCGCCCAGCTGCTCGACCAGGCCGTCATACCTGCCGCCGGCGCATACCGCCGCCTGGGCGCCAAGGTCTGCCGTCAGGAATTCGAAAGTAGTGCGGCAGTAATAGTCGAGCCCCCGAACCATGAATTTGTTGAGCCGATAGGTGATCCCCAGCGCTGTCAGGAATTTCTGCACACCTGCAAAATGATCGTCGCAACCGCTGCAGAGATGCTCCTGTATGGAGGGGGCATCGATCACCTGCTGCCGGCAGCCCTGTTGTTTGCAATCGAGAACGCGCAACGGGTTGGTTCCTATCCTCCTTCTGCAGTCCTCGCAGAGCAGTTCTTTTTTGGCCTCGAGAAAATCCAGAAGCCGTCGGCGAAAATCCGGTCTGCATTCAGGACAGCCCAGGGTGTTCAACTCCAGGCTGACGCTGACCCCTATTTCATCAAAAAACTGCGACGCCAGAGCCATCAACTCGGCATCGATACGACCATTTTCTGAGCCGAGAACTTCGACGCTTAGCTGGTGAAACTGGCGCAATCGTCCCTTCTGAGGACGTTCGTGGCGGAACATCGGTCCAATGGTGAAAAGACGCTGCACCGGTTTTTTGACATAGAGGCCGTGTTGAATATAGGCGCGCACCATCGAGGCGGTGGCCTCGGGACGCATGGTTATCTGCTTTTCCGGAAAGGTATACATCTCCTTTTCGACAATGTCCGTGGCCTCGCCGATGGAACGGGCGAAAAGCTCGGTCTTTTCCAGTATGGGCAGGCGGATCTCGTCAAAATCGAAACGCTGCAGCAGGGAGCGGGCCGTCTTCTCGACCCTGTTCCACAGAACGACTTCTTCAGGAAGAATATCCTTGAAACCGTTGAGGGCCTTAATTTTCACAACACACCTCCACCTCGTAATCACATATACAGTAAACAGTAATGAAAAGAGATAGAATAAAAAGCAAAAAGGTCGAAAAGTCAAGGACTCACCACCCAACACCGACAAAAATAGAATTTTCTTATATTTTTCAAGACATTACTCAAGGCCCCGCCGCCGGATCGCCATACTTCCCTACCGGGGAGAGTCTACAATAAGGGCGCAAGGGAGCTTGAGCGCCAATGGCCGGATGGACAAAACCCTGCAATCCCAACCATCTGCGCCTTCCTGCCTGGTTGCCGAAGCAGCCATTGCCCCTCGGCTTACCCGGAGAAAATGATTATCATAGGAATATGAGTTAGCTTGACAAATTTTTAGAAGACGGGCAATATCGTAGGTTGTTAATAAAAGTGATCCCAGAGGAGTATCATACCTACATGAAGCTACCATCACTGAATATCGCCGGTCTAAAGGCGCCCATTCCCCTCATCCAGGGCGGCATGTCCATACGCGTCTCAACTTCGGCACTGGCTGCACCTGTTGCCAATGCCGGTGGAATTGGAGTAATCGGAGGCTCGGGGCTCCCCGAGGAGGAACTCCAAGAAGATATACGCAAGGCCAAATCACTGACCAGCGGCATTGTCGGCGTCAATATAATGTATGCCATGAAGAATTTTTACAATCTGGTCATTGCATCCATCGACGCCGGAGTGGACATGGTCGTCACCGGGGCCGGTTTTTCCCGCGATATTTTCAAAATCGGCAAGGAGAAAAACATCCCCATCGTCATGATCGTCTCCTCGGCCAAACTGGCAGGGCTGGCCGAACGCCTCGGCGCTGCCGCGGTAATTGCCGAAGCCAAGGAGGCCGGCGGACACCTTGGGACCGATTTGGCCCTGCGTGAGATTTTCCCGCCTATCCGCGATGCGGTCAAAAATATTCCGCTAATTGCTGCCGGCGGCATCACCAACGGCTATGAAATGGCTGAGATGATGGAAAAATACGGCGCCGACGGCGTCCAGATTGCCTCCCGTTTCGTTCTCAGCAAGGAGTGCGACGTCTCGGACAGTTTCAAACAGGCCTACCTCAATGCGGCAAAAGACGACATCGTCCTCACCACCTCGCCTGTGGGGCTACCCGGTCGGGCCATCAATACGCCCTTTGTCGAAGCGCTGGCCAAAGGGGCAGACCTCAAGGCAAAGCGCTGCGATTTCGTCTGTCTGAAGAAATGCGACCATCACTACTGCATAAACGAGCGGCTCAATATGTCCAAAGACGGCAATATTGACGAAGGACTGGTTTTCTCCGGCGAGAACACCTACAAGATGAAATCGATCCTCAGTGTCGCCGAAATATTCGAAAAGTTCACCACCGAGGCAGAGTCCGTCTACAGAGAAGGCAAAGGATTCGCTCCGCCCGCCGAGTGATTTCAACTCTGCCATCAAATCGGGATCGAACCAGCACCATGATCGGCACATCATCCGAACACTCCGAGCTGCAACCATTTATCGTCGACAAGGTCAATCACCCCATCCGGGCCGATCTCATAGACGCCGACGCCGTCTATGTCATGCGCAAGCTCAACAGCGCCGGATTCGCCGGCTACCTCGTCGGCGGAGGAGTGCGCGATCTCTATCTCCATAAGCAGCCTAAGGATTACGACATAAGTACCGACGCCCGACCCGGCCAGATTCGCAAGCTCTTCCCCCACAGCGCGACCATCGGTCGGCGGTTTCGCCTGGTGCAGGTTTTTTTCCGCGCCGGCAAGGTCGTCGAAGTTTCGACACTGCGGTCATTGAGCGAACATGACCTTGACGGCCCCGAGGCCGTCCTTGCCCCCAACAACACCTACGGCAATCTTCCCGAAGATGCCCAGCGTCGAGATCTCTCTATTAATTCACTTTTTTACGAACTGGAAAACAACACAATCATCGACTATGTCGGCGGCGTCGCCGATCTCGATAACTCCATTATCCGCATGGTCGGTGATCCGGACAAGCGCATCACCCGCGATCCGGTACGAATGCTGCGGGCCATCCGCCACAGCGCCCGCACCGGCTTCACCATCGAAGAACAGACCTTGCGGGCCATCTGCCGCAACAGCGAGACGATACTTCTGTGTCCGCCCTCGAGGATCCGTGACGAGTTGTTCAAGGACCTTCAGGGCGGCTCTGCGGCGCGCTGGTTCGAACTAAGCGTCGATTCCGGTCTTTTTCTCGCCCTCTTCCCCTTCTACCGGGATGTACTCTTCACCGCTCCACCATCTCAGCCTTCCTGCAGAGAGCAGCTCCACGCACTGATGGCCGAACTCGATTCCTTCGACCTCGAAAAGCGGCAAAAACTGCCCAAATATCTCCTCATGGCCCTGCTCATGCTGCCGTGGGCCGAGAGCACCTACGGCCTTTCTGCCCTCAAGCTCAAAGGGCCTGGCTTCTTCCAGCTCTCAAAAAACCTGCGCAATGACATCGACATCCTGCTTGGCCAGCAGTTCAATCTGCGTCGCTCTCTCCGTCAGGAGATGGTAACCCTTCTCTCCAACCTGCCGCAATTTGTGCACTTTGTGCAAACTAACAAACAGCCCAAGTGGTTGAAAAAGAAAAGTTATTACCAGAAGTGCCTCCTCTTCTGTTATTTACGACAAAAGGCCGTGCAGCCGGAAGACACCAGCCGCCAGCTGTCAAAACTGGCTGAAGCTGTATCCCCCATGGAACCTCAGCCCCCCGCAGATCGTGAGAATTTCAGAAAAAAAAGCCGCCCCGCCTTCTCGCCAAAGAAAAAGGGTGGCGTTTTCGGCTTCCGCAAATGACATTACTCCCTTCCGCCTCAGCGCACCTGGTGATCGCCCCGCCTCAGGTGCCAAAACCCTGACAAGCTGCACAACCAGGCACAACACCCCGACATTGTGGCACATAAAACTTTGTTCAATTTTACTTATGTGTTTGTTCATCATTATTTATACACGCTTCAGCCCTTTTCGTTTGACTTTTTCCGCCTTTTACATCAAAAAACTACACTAGTATCAGTATATTCAGAACAGCATTATCGATCGCATAACTTGCACAGGGAGAGACCAGGTTAGCTGATACAGGATCGATGATGGTTTTCTGTTTTGTTTCAACTCAATCGACATCATGTCGATGCAATCGCGCATTGCGCAAAATTGTTGTTACAGCAATAGGAGGTTGATATGGCAGATACGGTAAACAAAACTCTGGATCCGCAACTGAACAGACGCGGTTTCCTGAAGGGGTGTACAATGGCCGCGGCGGCGCTGGGACTTTCGGAAACAATGGTCCCCAAGCTCGTCGAAGCAGCAAGCTCGGCCCAACGCCCCCCAGTGGTCTGGCTCCACTTTCAGGAATGTACCGGCTGCACCGAGACGCTTCTCCGTGCATCCAATCCAGATCTTGCTAACCTGCTCCTGGACATCATTTCTTTGGATTATCACGAAACGGTAATGGCCGCCGCCGGACACCAGGCGGAGCAGTTACTGCACGACACCATCCAGAAATACGAAGGCAAATTCCTGCTGGTGGTCGAAGGTGGCATCCCGCTCGCCGACGACGGCATTTACTGTAAAATTGCCGGCAAAACCGCAAAGGATATCCTCGCCGAGGTCGCTCCGAAATCAGCAGCTGTCATCGCCATCGGTGCCTGCGCTGCCTTCGGCGGCATTCAGGCAGCAGCACCGAACCCAACCGGTGCCGTCGGCGTGCGCGACCTGGTGAGCGACAAACCGGTAATCAACATACCCGGCTGTCCTTTCAATCCGGTGGCCCTGCTCGGTACCGTACTCCACTACCTGACCTTCAACCGCCTGCCGGCACTCGACAGCCTCGGCCGTCCTCTTTTCGCCTATGGCAGAAGAATTCACGACCACTGTGAAAGAAGGCCGCATTTCGATGAAGGCCGCTTCGTCGAGCAGTTCGGCGACGAATACCACAAGCAGGGATACTGTCTCTACAAGGTCGGCTGCAAAGGCCCAGAGACATTCAACAACTGCCCCGCAGCCCGTTTCAACGACGTCGGCGTCTGGCCGGTCAGCGTTGGTCACGGTTGTGTAGGCTGCAGTGAGCCTAACTTCTGGGATACGATGACTCCGTTTTATGACAGACTCCCCAACGTTAAAATACCCGGTACCGGAATCGTTGAAGATGCCGACAGCGTCGGCCGCAAGATTCTCGGCGTCACCGCTGCAGCAGTCGGTATCCATGCCGCGGTCGGTGTTGGTAAACGTTTGGTCAAAGGCAAAAGCGGACATGAGGAATAAGCCCCTCTGTTTCCAGATGGTGTAAAGAGAAGCAATTCTATTACCGGAAGGCATGAATACGCTGAATCTGGCAAAAGGCTTTCGGTACTATCTTTTTTTAGGAGGTTCGACACATGGCTCAACGAATCACCATTGATCCCTTAACCAGGATCGAGGGGCACTTGAGAGTAGACGTGGAAGTTGACGGCGGTGAAGTTACCAAGGCATGGTCATCCGGCCAGATGTTCCGCGGTCTCGAAAATATACTTAAAGGGCGCGACCCCAGAGATGCCTGGCTTTTCGTCCAGCGGATCTGTGGTGTCTGTACCACGGTGCACGCTCTGGCATCCGTCCGCTCGGTTGAAGACGCCCTCAAACTCGAAATACCCAAAAACGCACAATATATCCGCAACCTGGTGCAGTCCATCCACGCGCTGCACGATCATATAGTTCATTTCTACGCCCTGTCGGCCCTGGATTGGGTAGATGTCGTCTCCGCCCTTGATGCCGATCCGGTGGCGACTTCGAAACTGGCCGAAACCCTCTCGGATTGGCCGGGCAACAGTTCCAAACGCTTCCAGGCGGTCAAGGACAAGCTCAAAGGCCTGGTGGCCAGCGGCCAGCTCGGACCGTTTGCCAACGCCTACTGGGGACATCCGGCAATGAAGCTTCCACCGGAAGCCAACCTCATGGCAGTCTCCCATTACCTCGAAGCCCTCGATTATCAGAGAAAGGCCACCCAGGCCTATGCCGTCATCTCCGGCAAGAACCCGCATGTGCAGAATCTCTCCGTCGGCGGTGTAACCGCAGCCATAAATCCCGACAGCGATTCGACGCTCAATGTGGAGAGGCTCTACATGGTCAAGCAGCTGGTTGAAGAAGTCAGGGGCTTTATCAACAACGTCTATCTCACCGATGTCGTTGCCGTCGGCGCTCTGTACAAAGAGTGGCTGCCCTATGGCGCCGGCGTCACCAACTACCTGGCTGCACCCGACATGCCCACCGATGGGGCCGCCACCCAGTTCGATCTGCCCGGCGGTACCGTCATGAACGGCGATATAGGCTCGGTTAAGCCCATCTCCAATCTCAGCGACGACTACTTCAAATCCAACGTCGAAGAGTCCATCGCCAGAGCCTGGTATGACGGCGACTGGTCCAAGCATCCCTGGGAGGAAAGCACCGACGCCAAGTACACTGACTTCGAGCCGGAGGGCAAGTACACCTGGCTCAAGGCTCCCCGGTTCGAAGGCAAGCCGATGCAGGTTGGACCGCTGGCCCAGATGGTGGTTGGCTACGCCCAGGGTCATGAAATGACCGTCAGGAACGTCGATGCCGCCCTGTCCAAAATCAGCGCCGTTGCCGGTGTCAATGTCGGCCCTGAGATCCTTCACTCCACCATCGGCCGTCACGCCGCCCGTGCGGTACGCGCCTCAATGATGGCGGAGCTGGCTCTCAAGCACTGGGATCTGTTGATCAACAACATCGAAACCGGCGACCTGGAGATCTTCAATCCTCCGACCTTCCCCAAGGGCGAGCAGAGAGGCGTCGGCGTCCACGAGGCACCTCGCGGACTTCTTTCCCACTGGTGTGTTATTCAGGACGGCAAGATCAAGAACTACCAGTGCGTCGTCCCTTCAACCTGGAACGGCGGTCCCCGCGACGCCGAAGGGCAGCCCGGTCCCTATGAAGCCTCTCTTTTGGGCAACCCCATTGCCGATGCAGAGAAGCCTCTCGAGGTCTTGAGAACCATCCATTCTTTCGACCCGTGCATCGCCTGCGCCGTTCATATGCTCGATCCCGAGGGCAAAGAGGTTGTGAAAGTCAAAGCCCTGTAACAGGAGCTTCAACCTTTTACCCGGGATCAAACCGCAAGGAGGGAAATATGACGTACGAAAAACATAAATGCTGGAGCATCCTGCTCCGGCTCTACCACTGGGCATTTGCTCTCTCGATCATCTTCCTCGTGGTAACAGGGTTTTATATCAATAATCCCTGGACGAATACTCTGCAGGAATACAGCATGTCCTGGCCAATGGCCTGGATGCGCTATATTCACTTCGTGGCCGCTTATGTCTTCACCGGAGCGGTGCTGGCCAGGATTTTTCTCTATATCTTCGGCAATGCCCAGGAGAGGATTACCGACGCCCTGCCGATTACCGGCAGAAATCTGAAAAATCTCTGGAGAACTCTGCTGAACTACAGCTATATCAGTGATGATCATTATCCGCGACTGGGCCACAATGTACTTGCCGGTCTTACCTACCTCATCACCATTATCGCTGCTCTTTTTCAACTGGTGAGCGGTTTCTACCTGCTGTTCCCGGAAGTAGCCGCATGGGAATCCTGGGGTGTCACCATCTTCGCCAGCCAGCAGAACGCCAGATTCATCCACCATCTCCTCATGTGGTGGTTCATGATCTTTGCCTTGATTCATGTCTATCTGGTAATCTGGAACGATGTAATGGAGCCTGAAGGGCTGGTCTCTTCAATTTTTACAGGTGACAAATTCAAACCAAAAGCGTGAACGTAAGGGGCTCGAACTCCGCATACTCGGAACAGTTCAGGGTGTCGGTTTTCGGCCCTTTGTTTACAACCTGGCAGTACAGCTAGGAATCTCCGGCACTGTGAGCAATACCAGTGCCGGAGTTTTCGTTCGTGCAGCAGCAGATGCCGATCCCCTCGCCCGTTTTGCCACCCTGCTCAAAGAAGAAGCTCCGCCGCTGGCTCACATCACCTCCATCGATACTCACCCCCTTGATGCCTCCGAGATTGATCACCTCGATTTTCGCATTCTCGCCAGTGATTCCGCCAGTTCAGCAACAACAGCCATACCTCCGGACATAGCCCTTTGCGACGACTGCCTGCAGGAACTGCTCGACCCTGCCGACAGGCGATACCGCTATCCCTTTATCAACTGCACCAACTGCGGCCCCCGGTTCACCATCGTTGATACCATTCCTTATGACCGGCCGAAGACCTCGATGAAGGTTTTCCCGATGTGCAACGACTGCCAGGAGGAATATGACAATCCGGCAAACCGCAGGTTTCATGCCCAACCAAACGCCTGCCCGCACTGCGGGCCGCATATCAGCTGGCACGGGGCGGACGGTTCGCCCATTGCCGGCGACGATCCTCTTGCCCTTGCCGTGGCCGCCCTTGGCGATGACAAGATTCTGGCCATTCGCAGCCTCGGCGGCTTTCACCTCACCGCCAACGCCTGCAGCGAGGAGGCCGTTGGCCGTCTGCGCCAGCGCAAAAACAGGCCGAGCAAGCCGCTGGCGATCATGGTGCCGGATTTGGAAACGGCCCGCCGCTATTGCCATCTCTGCGACGACGAAGCCTCAATGCTTACCAGCCCCCAGCATCCCATCGTTCTCCTGCGCCGGCGCACCAGGAACGAACTCGCCGAAACCCTCTGTCCCGGTGTCGACGATATCGGCATCATGCTTCCCTATACGCCGCTGCACCACCTGCTCTTTCAACACCGGAACTGTCCGCAGGCCCTGGTTATGACCAGCGGCAACATCAGCGGTCATCCCATCTGCACATCCAATGAGGCCGCTCTGGCACAGCTTGCCGCCATCGCCGACAATTTCCTCTTGCACAATCGCGATATTCTTACCCGGGTGGACGATTCTGTAGGCAAAAGGATTGCCGGTGAATTTCGACTTTTTCGCCGGGCGCGGGGATACACCCCCTCTCCCCTGCAGCTGCCCGTACCCCTGCCGCCGGTTCTCGGCTGCGGTGGCGGGCTGAAGTCGACCTTCTGCCTCGGCAGAGACCACACCGCCGTACTCAGTCAGCACATAGGCGATTTGTTCAACCTCCAATCCTACGATTTTTATACCGAATCCATTGCCCATCTGCAGCAGGTATTCCAAATAGAACCGGAGCTTGTCGTTCGCGATCTCCATCCTGAGTATATGAGCTCCCGCTTTGCCGAAGAACTTGGACTTCCAGTCTATACCGTCCAGCATCACCATGCCCATGCCGTGGCAGTGATGGCCGAGCATAAACTGCTCGATCCCGTGCTCGCCGTGGTACTTGACGGTACCGGTTATGCCGCCGACGGCACCATCTGGGGCGGCGAAATCCTGCTCAGCGGCCTCGATCACTTCAGACGCCTTGGCCATCTCAGCCATCTCCTGCTTCCCGGCGGCGACAAAGCCTCGGCTGAGCCCTGGCGCATGGGACTGTCGGCTCTCTACCAGATCAAGGGCCGAGACTGCCTGCGGTCAAAATATTTGCCGGACCTGCTCAACTCCGTCAACAGCTCCCAGCGAGAGATAGTAGTGGAGATGATGGAAAACCGCTTCAACACTCTACCTACTTCAAGCTGCGGCAGACTCTTCGACGCCGTAGCCTCACTGCTTGATCTGCGACTGCGCAGTGATTTTGAAGGTCACGCAGCAATGGAACTCGAAGCCCTGGCCAGCCGGGAACTTTCCCCCGACTGGCTCAACCGGCTCGACCTATCGATGGAAAGAAACCTCCCCTCATCATTTTTCACCGAGAATCACGGTAAATGGGAGATTAATTCTTCTGAATTTGTTAAGATGGTGACCGATAGATACGCAAGCGGTTGCAGTGCATCACGGGTCGCAGGTGATTTTCATATCGAGTTGATATGCGCCATAACAACGCTCGTCAAAAAGTTTTCCACAGAGCTTACCATTGACAAAGTCGTCCTCTCCGGCGGCTGCATGCAGAACAGGCTGCTGATGGAGGGACTGTTTCATACTCTGAAAAAAGTAGGGCTGCAGGTCTATTCCGGTGCAAAGGTGCCGGTCAATGACGGCGGCGTTTCCTTTGGTCAGATACTTATTGGAGGTTTTCAACATGTGTCTCGCAATTCCCATGAGAGTAACGCAGGTAGCCGGTGATCCTGATGATTTCACCACAAGCCAGGTAGCCACCGTCGACGCCGACGGCATCAGCCAGGAGATCCGGCTCGACGTCGTCGACAGATGGCCTGAAATTGGCGATTACCTTATTATCCACGCCGGTTTCGCTATCCATACCCTCGATGAAGAAGAAGCAAAGACCAACATCGAACTAATCAGGAAAATGGCAGAGTCGATGCCCGAAGAACTCTTACGCTGAACAAGGGGGGCATCCCATGAAATACGTAGATGAATTTCGCGACTCCGCTCTTGCCAAGCCACTGCTGGCCGAGCTGGAAAAATCATGCACCCGGCCTTTACGGGTCATGGAGGTGTGCGGTTCCCATACCATGGCCATCTTTCGCAACGGCATCCGTTCCATTCTGCCCGACGGCTTCGAGCTTATATCCGGTCCCGGCTGTCCTGTCTGCGTCACCTCCGCCTCCCACATGGACGCCTTCATAGCCATGGCCGACCAGCCTGGTGTCCGGGTTGCTATTTTCGGCGATCTCTTCCGGGTGCCCGGCAGCACTGGCTCGCTGGCCAATGCCAGCAGCAGGGGAGCCAAGGTGGATATCGTCTACTCCCCCATGGACGCCCTCGATCTTGCCGCTGCCAATCCCCGCGACCTTGTTGTCTTCCTAGGCGTCGGTTTCGAAACCACTACTCCAGGGATCGCTGCCACCATCAAGGCCGCCAAGTTGCGAAAGATCAACAACTTCACGGTATTCTCAACCCACAAGGTGATGCCGCCGCCGCTGACCGCCCTGCTCGATGATCCTGAACTCCAGATAGACGGCCTGCTCTGTCCCGGCCATGTTTCAAGCATTATCGGCGCCGGGGCGTACCAGGTGCTGGTGGATAAATACCGCCTGGCCTGCGTGGTTGCTGGCTTTGAGACCGTCGATCTGCTCAACGGCCTCATCCTTCTCGCCCGCCAGGTGGCCAATGGCACGCCGGCAGTGGAAAACACCTATCCACGGGCGGTGAGCTGGGAAGGCAATCCCAGAGCCCTGAAGATGGTAGCGGAGATATTCGAGCCGGTGGATATGGAGTGGCGGGGCCTGGGAGTGATCCCTGAAAGCGGTCTGCGTATTCGCCCCGACTACAGCGAGTTCGATGCCGAAAAACGGCTCGACGTCGTGCTGCCGGAAGCAGAGGAGGCCAAAGGCTGTCGCTGCGGCGAGATCCTCAAGGGCAAGAGCAGTCCGCCCGAATGTCCGCTGTTTAACACCAGGTGCACTCCCGCAAACCCCATCGGCCCGTGCATGGTCTCCAGCGAAGGAACCTGCGCCGCCTACCAGAAATACGGCGGAGCCTGATTTTCCCCCGGTGTGCGCTCCTGAGCGCCTACCGGTATCCCTCAACCAGCAACGAGACCTTTTCCCAGCAAATATGTCAGAAAAAACAATACTCCTAGACCACGGAAGCGGTGGCACGGCAAGCCAGGATCTTATCGGCAACCTTTTCCTCAAGTATCTCGACAACGCCATACTGCACGGACTCGAAGACAGCGCCGTTCTCGAAAACCAGCCGGGCAAACTTGCTTTTTCAACGGACAGCTATGTGGTCGATCCCATTTTCTTTCCCGGTGGCGATATAGGCAAACTGGCTGTGCATGGCACTATTAACGATCTGGCCATGCGGGGTGCCAGACCTCTATGCCTGAGCCTCGGCCTCATCCTCGAAGAAGGATTCGCGCTTGCCGATCTCGAAAAAATCATCGCTTCCATCGCCGAAGCTTCCAAATCCAGTGGTGTTCCCATCGTCACCGGCGATACCAAGGTTGTCCCCAAAGGCAAGGGTGACAAGATCTTCATCAATACATCAGGCATCGGTATCGTCGATGAGAATCTCGACATATCCTCAACTCGCGGACGACCAGGCGATAATGTCATCCTTTCTGGCACCATGGGCGATCATGGCATCACCATCATGACCAGACGGGCCGGCATATCCCTGCAGGGCAGGCTGGAGAGCGACACCATGGCCCTGCACACCATGGTGGCCACGCTTCTCGCCGAAGTCGGCGACGGCGTCCATACCATGCGTGATCCCACCCGCGGCGGGGTCGCCACCTCACTCAATGAAATTGCCGCCAGTTGCAAGCTCAGCATCGAACTGAAGGAAGAGGATCTGCCCGTCACCCCCGAGGTGCGGACGGCCTGCGAAATTCTGGGACTCGAGCCACTCTACCTGGCCAACGAGGGCAAATGCCTGGTGATCGTCAGCGCAGAGCAGACCCAACAGGCGCTGGCCGTCATGCGTGGCTGCCGGGAAGGCTCCCAGGCCAGGGTTATCGGCAGGCTTATCGAAGGCCCCCCCGGCAGGGTGGTCATCAACACCCCCATCGGCGGCTCCCGGGTAGTCACGCCGCTGCACGGCGAACCTTTACCGCGAATATGTTAACAGAGGAAAGAAATCAGCACATGAACTCCGAAAAGAAAATTGGTATCGTCGGCATCGGCAATCTGATCTGCGGCGACGAAGGCTTTGGTGTCCACACCGTCCGCTATCTCGAAGAAAATTATATTTTCCCTGACAATGTCATCATCCAGGACGCCGGCACCGCGGGAATATACCTCTCCCCCCTGCTGGAGGAATGCGATCCGGTCTTCGTCATCGATGTGGTCGACATCGATGCGGAGCCGGGATCCATGCATTATTACAGTACCGAGGATGTCAAGCTCGGCAATATCCAGACGAAGATGTCGCCGCACCAACTCGGCATGCTCGAAATCCTGGAAATATGCAAACTGCGCGATGCCGCCCCGGAAACCGTGGAATTCTACTGCGTTGTTCCCCAGGATCTCGATACCTCACTGGAGCTCTCCAACACCGTCGCTCCCCGGGTCGCCGAAATTGCCGACAAGGTGCTCGCCCGGCTTGAGGAAATCGGTATCAAACCGGAAAAACGTCAACCTGTCAGCTGAGCCATGCATGAGATTTCCCTCGTCCAGGGCCTCTTAAGCCAACTCCAGGAACTGGCCCGGCAAAACAATATGAACAGGGTCGTCTCCATTACCATGGACATCGGTCCCCTCTCAGGCGTCGTTGCCGACTCCTTCCGGTTCGGCTTCGAGATTCTTGCCCAGGAAGACGACCTTGTCCGCGACGCCACCCTCGTCATCAACACCACAACGGTGACCTACAGATGCACCGGCTGCGACGCCACGCAACAGACACGGGGTGACAAGCCCGACAACTGCCCTGCCTGCGGCGAGCTTTTTCTCCTGGCCGAAGGCGGCGACGAACTCATACTCAACAGGGTGGAGATGGAATAAGACCACCCAGACACTAACTACGAGGATTAAATTATGTGTGATGCATGCGGATGTCCAAGCCCATCGGACCATGCTCATGGCCCGTCAACCCATACCCATTCACATACCAAAACGGTCGATGTGCATGAAAGCCTTTTTGCGGCCAACGAGGCCATTGCCACAAGCAACAGGGAGCATTTTGAGGAGATGGGGGCCGTGGCCATCAACCTTATCAGCAGCCCGGGCTCGGGAAAGACCACGCTTCTCGAACATACCATAGAAGCCCTCAAAGAGGAGTTCAACATCGGTGTCATAGAAGGAGACATCGAAACCGAACGCGACGCCGACCGTATTCGGGCCAAGGGAGTGCCGGTGGTGCAACTCACCACCGGCGGCGCCTGCCATCTCGACGCTTCCATGACCCATCGCGGTTTTCATCAGCTGCAGAAGGAGCCTGGCGGTGACACGCTCGATATCCTCTTCATCGAAAACGTCGGCAATCTTGTTTGTCCCACCAGCTTCGACCTGGGCGAGCATCACCGCATCGTCCTGGTGAGCGTACCCGAAGGCCCCGACAAGCCGTCCAAATATCCCAAGGCCTTTACCAGCTCGCATACTTTCCTGATTACCAAAACGGATCTGCTGCCCTATTTCGACTTCAAGGTCGAAGACGCACGCGATGATGCCTTGAAACTCAACCCCACGCTCCGCGTCCTGGATTTTTCGGCGACCAGCGGCGAGAATTTCGATCAGTGGCTCTCCCTGCTGCGTGAGCTGGTTGCAGCCGCCAAAAAGAAAAACAGCCTTCAGGCCTAACCGCGCTCTTCCCACCACCTGCCCGCATTTTTTTTAAAGCGAATGCGGCGCAGGGGAGGAGGCGAGCACACGCCAGGCCCTTGAAATCACAAGACTGCTGAGCCCCGCACACACTCACCCATGAAACAGGAACCATCGCTTCGCGATCTTCTCTTTTTCAGCGAAGTCCCCACCCGACTGGATGCGGCGTACCGGCTCCATCGTCGGCTTGAACCCCTACTGATGCGGGATTTTTACTTTTTGCAATTACAGGAAAATCTCCAGAACTTGCGTAGCGTACTTGCTGCACAGATGGCGCAAATGAAGCTTGGCGCCCTCTGCAGCCACTGCGCCTCCACGGCCGGTGGCGGCTGCTGCAGCAGCGAAATGGCCGGGGAGACCGACACCATCCAGATCCTCATTAATCTACTCGCAGGAATCGAGGTCCGCATTCTGCAGAGCGACGGTAGTGCATGTTGCTTTCTCGGGGCAGAGGGCTGTATCTTCGCCTTCAAGCCGATGTTCTGCCTTAACTACAACTGTTCGCACATCCATCGCCGCAATACGAGAGAACAGATGACAGAGCTCGAAGGAGCAACAGGCAGACTGCTATCCGCACACTATCATCTGGAAAGCTACCTTCTCGAGGTGATCACCAGGAAGGGATAACCGTTGTTGAGGTGATGACTGTGTCGCCGGCAAGCATCAGACTGCTGCCCGGTCGGTGCGGCACACTCATGATTCGTCCTGCTGTCTGCGTATCTTCGCCAACAGTTCCCGGCCGCCGTTGTCAAGAATATACTGGCCGGCCTGCTCACCGATTTCATTGGCAGTGTGGCGCGGTCCAACCAGCGTATGCTTGAGAACCGTGGCACCGTCGAGACTGACCAGGCCGCCGTTGAAAATAAGCTCGTCGCCTTCAAGCGTCGCCAGGCCGAACACCGGTATGGAGCAGCCCCCTTCGAGCCTGCGCAGAAAGGCGCGCTCGGCCAGAAGACAGGTCTCGCTTTCGGCATCGTTGACCGCCAGCCTCAGCTGCTGTCGCTTGTCCTTAGGCAGCGCTGCTGCCGCTTCAACGGCTATGCAGCCCTGGCCCACGGGAGGGATAAAGGTGGTCTCGTCAAAGGTATGGGCGATCATATCGCCATAACCCATGCGCCAGACTCCTGCGTAGGCCAGCATCAGGGCATCGCAGTCGCCGGCCCGCATCTTGGCGATGCGCGTCTGCAGATTACCTCGCATGTCAACGGTCTCCAGGTGCGGGTAAAAATGTTTGAGCAGGGCCACCCGACGGACGGAAGAGGTGCCTATTTTCAAAGGTCGCCGGCTGTCGGCAAGATCGAGATCAACATTATCGCTGACCAGCACGTCGTTCACCTTTTCCCGCAGGCCGAAGGCTATGAGTTCGAATCCCGGGGGCAGGTGAGACTGCATATCCTTGGCGCTGTGTACGGCTATATCGGTGAGGCCGGCTGCAAGCTGCTCTTCAAGCTCCTCAGTGAAGACGCCTTTGCTGCCGATTTTAGCGATCGTTTTTTCCAGGATTTTATCACCCTTGGTGTCCATACTGCGGATTTCCGTAGCGATTCCTCTTTTTTCCAGGGCATCGGCAACGCTCTGCGTCTGCCACATCGCCAGTCTGCTTTTTCGTGTGCCTATTCTTATTACGGTCATAAATTGAACCCAGTTAAAAAATGAATATAGTATCTATTACGTTTTTGGAATCTATAGTGTACTTTGAAAGTTTGGTCAAATTCTGTTTTACTGTTGAGCGCAGCACCGTTTGCGGCCGTTTCGAAGGTTGTGTACCTGCAGGTGCTTAATGTGCAAAGCGTTTACCTTACTCAACATCTCCCAGTCATATCATAACATGCGTTTTCTTGTTTACAATATCCGTTATGCCACCGGTCACAACAACGGCTACCATCTGCCCTTACCCTACTCCGGTTTTTTTCGATCAACCCACAGAAATCTTAAGGATATTATCGATTTTATCCACTCTTCCTCTCCCGATGTCATTGGTCTTGTCGAGGTCGACTCCGGATCCTATCGCAGTGGTAGAAGCTGCCAGGCGCAGATGATTTCCCACGCACTTGGCTACTCCCATGTCGTCGAGACAAAGTACGGCAACAGGCTGTTCACCAGCCATGTCCCTGTTCTTAATAAACAGTGCAACGCTCTGCTCACCCGCAAAGGGGTCAACAGGCATCGCTTCCATTATTTCAGCGAGGGCATAAAACGGTTGATCATCGAAGCAGAAATCGACTCCATCGCCTTCTTTATCGTCCATCTGTCACTGAAGTACCGTCATCGCCAGTACCAGCTCCAGCGTCTCCATCAGCTTGTCAAGGAAACGGAACAACCGGTAATGATCGGCGGCGATTTCAACACCTTCTGGGGCAGCAACGAACTCGAGCTCTTTCTCGCCGCAAGCGGTCTGCAAACCGCCAACCTCGACAATATTCCCTCACACCCCAGCCATGCGCCGCAGAGGCAACTCGATTTTATCCTGCACAGCAAGGAAATCGAAATCGACGATTTCTGGGTGCCGGACATCCAGCTCTCCGATCACTCCCCGCTACTCTGCGATTTCAGCCTCAGAACATCGGTCTGCCCCTCCGCCTGAACCAGCGGCAGCCATACCTCAAAAACCGACCCTTCTCCCAGCTCACTGGTAACCGAAATACGTCCGCCATGGGCTTCAATTACCGCCCGGGCATAGTTCAGGCCGAGCCCAAGCCCCTGTTCGCTTCGACTCCTGTCGCCGCGAAACAGCCTCTCCCATATCCGCTCGATTTCGCCTGCGGAGATACCCATGCCATTGTCGGCAACACTGACGACTGTATACTGCTGCTCACCTCGGGAACGAATGCGTATCCACCCTCCCTCTTTGCCGTATTTAATGGCATTGTCGATGAGATTGGCCCAGACCTGGCGAATGCGGGTATGATCGGCGCTGACGTACAGGTGTTCGTCGATCTCCATATCAATGGTGATTTTTTTATCCTCGGCCACGTACTCATAGAGACCGCCGACATCGGCTATACTTTCGTGGAGGTTGACAGGCGCGATATCGAGCCGCATGGCACCAGACTCGGCTTCGACGACACTCATCATTATAGTAAGCATCGACAACAGCCGCTGGGATTCTTCAAGACAATCGGAGAGGGCTTCGGCCTTCTTTTCGTTGCTTTCATGGCGCAGACCGTATTCGGCAACCGAGCGCAGCCTGGTCAGCGGCGTGCGCAGGTCGTGGGCTACATTATCAAGGTTCTCCTGCATTTCTTTGACCAGTTGCCTGTTGTGGCTTCTCAAGCTGGCAAAAAGGGCTAAAATACGGTCAAGTTCGGGATTGCGGGCTTCGGGCACCGCCGTCTCGTGCTCATCGAGACCCTGCTTGAGGAGTTTTTCGGCCTGACGCAGCACCCGGGTGCTGCGTCGACGGCAGAATAGCGTTGCCGCAGCGGCAACGACAACACCTGCCAGAGCCATGGCCATGATAGCCTCCCTGATTCTACGATAAAGCGTGCCCAGGTAGTCATGTTCTTTGCCCGCCTGCACCCAGAGGTCATCACCAATTTTTCTTGCATAGACCGTCCAGTAGCCTTCAGCATCTGAGGGTGTCGCAAGTGAAACCCATACCGCAGATAACTGCGGGTCGAGATTGACCAGTCCCCTGAAATCCACGGCAACCGCCGTACTGTCGGTATAGAAATGCTGCTCGTTTTCGGCGGTCAATCTGACAAAATGGAGACCGTAGAGGCCGCTTTCACCCGCACCCGCCATGGCCACGGCCAGCGATCTGTTCTGCAGGTAGCTCTCGAGACTGGCCCGCACATCGCTGAGGCAGTGCTGCTGCAATTCCTGACGGACGATGAACAATGCCACCGCCAGGAACAACAGAAGAACCGCCAGGAGCAGGAGAAACAGCCCGCCATAGGCCGGCAGTAAAAATCCCGCCCGGCCCCTAGTCCGAGCGAAGGACATATCCCATGCCTCTGACGGTATGTATCATCTTGGTGTCGAAATCCCTGTCGATCGTATTGCGCAGCCGGCAGACGAGTACGTCTACGACGTTGGTCTGGGGATCAAAGGCATAATCGTAGACTTTCTCGAGAATAGAGGTTTTCGAAAGAACGACGCCAGGATTTCTCATCATATACTCAAGAAGAGCGTATTCCTTGGCAGGCAGTTCGATTTTTCTGCTCTCCCGGCGAACCTCATGCCGCAGCAGATCCATCTCCAGCGGTCCGACCTGCAGTTTCGTCGAGTTGACATTGGTTCTATCCCGTCTGATCAATGCCTGGATCCTGGCCAACAGCTCACTGAAGGAAAAGGGCTTGACCATATAGTCGTCGCCACCCTTCTGCAGACCACGCACCCTGTCGTCGACGGACTGTTTGGCGCTGAGAATCAATACGGGGGTCTCCACTCCCTGCCGGCGCATACTTTCGATCACGCTGAGTCCGTCACGACCCGGCAGCATGATATCGATCACGGCGGCGTCGTAGATGCTGTTAAGAGCCATTTCCTCCCCTTCAACACCGTTGTAGACAGCATCCACGGCGAATCCGGCCTCTTTCAGACCTCCCTGAAGAAAGGCGGCAATCTTGAGGTCATCCTCGATCAACAACACTCTCATGAGGTATCAGTCTCCTGCAACCATGGCTATTATTGTCGCATTCCTGCCGGTAATCCCCTGGTGAAGCCGACAGGCCCGACGATAGGAAAAATAATCCACCGAACAGGAGGTGCAGATGCCGGCAGTAGAAACAGCATTTTCAGGCACCCCCGCCTGCAGCAGCTGTTGCAGGGTGATTTTCCAGAAATCGAAATGGTTGTCTCTGACCAGATACTTCCAGAACCAGCGAGGCAACTCCTCGCGGTAATTGACGAACTCACTGCAACATGGGCCCAAAGAAGGACCGACACCGACTTCGAGATCGGTTGGATTTGAACCGTACTCCCTCTCCATGGCCGCCACCGTCCTGCCGAGGATGTTGGCGGCACTGCCGCGCCAGCCACTGTGTACGGCGCCGATCACCTCTTTCTGCCGGTCGTAAATCACCGCGGCCTGACAGTCGGCATGGCCAATCATCAAACCGACTCCAGCGAGATCGGTGGTAAGCGCGTCGCAGCAGTTGATAACGCAGTCGCCGGCAACGGGGGTTCTCAGGTGATATATATCGTCGCCATGCACCTGTTTCGCCGAAACAAGCACATCAAGGCAGGCATGCGCCTTGATCTTTTTTCTGTTGAGCAGAACCCTGTCGGTATCGTCGCCTATGTCAAAGCCTATATTGTTGCTGGCAAAGCTGTTTCTGCTGACTCCACCATGTCTGGAGAAAGTGCCTTCCACAAGATTGACGAAAGGGATGCGCAGAAGAGGCAGTATATGCTGGTCAAAACTGTTCATGTCCACAGACCGCTGTACTCCGGTTTTAACATTGCCACGGCGCTACCATGCCGCCTCAATCCCCTCTCAACATACTATTGGAGATCGCGGAGTGCGGCAATCACTTTATTGAGAGCTCAGCAGGAAACTATCACCGTTGCAAAACTGGGGTTTGGAATTTGCACAAAAACAATTTCTTGCAAGCGAAGGCCATCGTTGAAATATTTGAGTTGAAATTCAGGCGTGTGTCTATATTTTCGAGGGTGCTACGCGTAAATCTGTAACCCTATCTGGGAGCTGTATCTTTCGTGTTTGAGTATGATAAGGTGGATTATCACTTCAAGGTATCGTTTCTTTTTCGCCTTTTGTACCTTGTAAAGTGATTCCGGTTAATTATGTTTTAGTTATTGCTTCTGTTGTGCAAATATTGAAAAACTTACCACATTCGAGTCATTGGGAGAAGGTATGAAAAGATCTATTGTTTCCACGCTGGTAGCGTTTTTGAGCTTGCTCTATTCTTCAGCCACTGTAGCAGATGAAGGCAAACCAGTTATTGTTGCCTCGACAACGCAGATTGCTGATTTTGCCCGACAGGTTGCAGGTGACCGCATGATAGTGAAAAGCATACTTGCCGCCGGGGCAGATCCCCATACCTACCAACCGACTCCCGATGACGTGCAGATGGTAATTAGTGCCGATTTATGTTTGGAAAACGGGCTGCACCTCGAAGGGAAAAATTGGATGGCCACTCTTGCCAAAGATGCAGGTAAGCCAATAATTACAACGACCAATGGCATACAGCCTCTTTCTATCTCCAGTGGGGAGGAAAAAGTCGCTGATCCACATGCCTGGTTCTCGCCTAAAAATGTGGCTGTGTACGTCAACAACATAGTCAAAGGTTTCATCCAGCTCGACCCTGACGGCAAAGAGGAGTATGAGGCGCGTGCCACGTTGTTTCTGCAACAACTACGGGTCCTGGACTCGTGGATACGACAGCAGATCAACCAAATCCCTACGCAGCGTCGTATTCTCGTAACTACCCATGATGCCTTTAACTATTTTTGTACTGAATTTAAGTTGAATGCAAACAACAATTTTCTCTCTATCGCCCCCGTTGGCTGGTCTACCGGAGCGGAGGTCGGCGGTGGTATGACCCCTGAACGCAGGAGCAAAGTTGTCCAATCCATTAAAGAATCAGGCGCGCCAGCTCTGTTTGTTGAAACCACTATCAATCCAAAGCAAATACGAGAGATCGCCAAGGAAACAGGGGTGAAAATTGGCGGAGAACTCTATTCCGATTCAATGGGGCCAGAGGGTTCTGCTGGTGAGACATATATCGGCATGATGAGAGAGAATGTCATATTGATAGTTAAAGCGCTAAAATAGGTGAATCATGAGGTTTTTTCTAGTAGTCGCTATCTGGGTTGTTATTGTTGGAGGGCTCTGGAAATATATTTCCCACAGAGATGCACAACGTGAGCTGATCGTTGCGACAACACCAATAGACCTCACCGTCGAAGGCCGGTTTGCACTCGAAATCACCCCCACATTTTCGACGGAAGATGACCCTTTTGCCTTAACAACTTCTGAAAACAATGCTTCCCCGTTTGAAGTAAAGCTCAATGGTGACGTGGTAGATATGCGTGCATTGGAGTTTCAACGCGGAGAGACAATTCGAAAAGAAAAAATTGCTGGAGTGCTCACTGGACACAATGAGATATATGTTAATGCCAGCCCGCCTCTATCTGAAAACACCCTGGAACATGGTATTCGGGTAAAAATCTACCAGGACGATACCCTTATTGTAGATAAAACCGTCTGGGCTGATCAGGGAGCATTGGTCTCAGGAACAATTAGTTTCAACCACTCCCAAACCGAAGAGGCAAGTCATGACCACTGAACGGCGGATCGTAATCGATGTAAAACATCTGACCGTGAGTTATCAGGCAAAACCCGCCCTGCTTGATGTAAGTGTGCAGATTGAAAGTGATCAACTCGTGGGAGTGATCGGTCCCAATGGTGCCGGAAAATCGACCTTTATAAAAGCCGTACTAGGTTTTGTCAAACCTGATCTCGGCACCGTGCAGATCAATGGCAAGAGTGCCCAGAAAGCAAAAGGAGAGGTTGCCTATGTACCACAGCGGGGAGCTGTAGATTGGGATTTCCCGATAACCGTCAAAGAAGTTGCACTTATGGGTCGTTACCAGCAAATTCCCTGGTACACCACCCCCGGATCCAACGATTATGATGCTGCCTTTAGTGCACTTGAAATGGTGCGAATGCAGGATTTTGCTGAAAGGCAGATCGGCGAGTTATCCGGAGGACAGCAGCAGCGAGTATTCCTTGCCCGGGCTCTCGCTCAGGGAAGTGACATCCTCCTGCTTGACGAGCCTTTCGCAGGTGTCGATGCAGCGACAGAAAGAGCTATTCTTGACGTACTGGAACGTGCCAAACAAAATGGTAAAACCCTGGTTGTCGTTCATCATGACCTTTCAACTGCTGCTGAATATTTTGACAAACTCATTCTTATAAAGCAGAGAATGTATGCTTTCGGCATTCCACAGATGGTCTTGAATGAAGAGCTGTTAAGCAATGTATATGAAGGACGGTTACGCATCTTTAGTGATATTATAAAGAAGGGAGATACCTGATGTACGAATTGTTCATTGCTCCTCTCACAGAAACATATTTTCAAAAGGCCCTCATCGGCGGTGCGATCGTGGCCATTGTTGCAGGTGTGGTCGGATGCCTTGTTGTTTTAAAGCGCATGGCCTTTCTCGGTGACGCATTGTCACATGCCATGATTGCCGGTGTCGCAGGTGGTTACCTGGTGATGAAACTCCTGTTTGGAGCAGAAGCACATGCTCCTGGCATGCTTCTTGGTTCACTCATTGCCGCTATCGCAACGGTAGCCCTTATCAGTTTTGTTTCCAGAATATCAAGGGTTAAAGAGGATACAGCCATTGGTATAATGTATACTGGAATTTTTGCCCTCGGGGTTGTGGTGGTCTCTATTTTCCGTCACTACATCCATATCGATCTAATGCATTTCATTATGGGTGATGTTCTGGGTGTTGCCGACAGCGATCTCTGGGTGAGCGCCTTCGTCGCTGCAATAGTTCTTTCGATATTGATAATATTCTTCAGGCACTTCCAACTGGCTACCTTTGACCCGGTTATGGCCGCATCCATCGGTTTGCCTGTATTGCTCATCGACTATGTATTGACGACCTGTGTATCTTTGGTCGTGGTTAGTGCAGTGAGTATGGTGGGCGTTATTCTGGTTGTAGGTTTACTGATCACTCCTGCTGCAACAGCTTACCTCTTAAGCGACCGCCTTGATCGTATGATGTGGCTTGCTGCACTTTTCGGCGTCACCAGTGTGGTCGGAGGCCTCTACCTGTGTGTTTGGCTCGATTCAGCAGGTGGTGGTGCAATCATGTTGTTTTGCACCCTTCAATTTCTTGTGGTTCTGGCTGTCGCCCCTAAATATGGGCTATTTGCCCGTTGGATGAGATTGCGAAACCTTGTCCCCCAACAGGTTATAGAAGACATTCTTACCACCATTTTACGCTATAAAAAGACAACCCCCCTTGAAATAGTGCAGCAATACGTGCATAGCGGCAAAGAAATTACCAGAGCATTGCAACGGATGACCCAGGATGGATTAATAACTGGCAGTGACAAGGGATACACCCTGACGGAAAATGGAGAAAAGGAAGCCAACAAAGTACTGCGGGCGCATCGTTTATGGGAAGCCTATTTAGAAAAGATAGGCACTCCTGAAGAACAACTTCATCCTACGGCCCATAAGCTGGAGCATATAAGTGATGAGAAAACTGTCGACTATCTCGATGAAAAACTGGGCACCCGTGGGCGTGACCCCCATGGTCAAACAATTCCATGACCATCTAGAACGTA
>JGI12210J13797_11107360_pt1 | contig 65180 bp, 51 predicted proteins | sample ElkSlonscriptome_3_FD_13797 | JGI IMG/M metagenome (IMG submission 13797) | reverse complement strand
CTATTGGATCAGGAGCGTGAGACCGCAGCGAGCCAGCGGGTTTTATTGGCGCAACGCGAACAGCGCCTAGAGGATCTCCAAGTCCAGCTCGCAGCCGCCGGCGAGACAATGGCTCAGCTGGAACAGCGCACAGAGGTTCTCGGCAAAGCCGTCCAAGAGGCGGAGATCGCCACACTCCGCACCAATCTAGCCCGCGACGAGCTAGCCCGTGCACTACAATCAGCATACTTTACATAATATACATTATGCGCAATAAGCAGAATTCCGGCACTGGCGGATTTTCCTATGCAAGTCGTGGTGACCTGCGCGGCTGCTTCTGCTAAGTTTAAACACTGCGTACTGCCTGAGAATCGAAAGTGGAAAGATTTCATAGTCAATTGGATCAGCGCGAGTTCATTTATCGCATTGATGCTGAAGGACGAATTTGTTTCGTTAATGCCGCATGGCAGGCATTTGCCGCGGAGAACGGCTGGCAGGTCGGCGCAGCGCAGGTGCTTGGCTCCGACTTGATGGCATCCATCACAGATGAGCGAACGCGGCATCTCTATGGTCTGCTGATAGAACGCGTCCGCGAACCCGGACGCCTGGCGCGTTTCGGTTACCGCTGCGATGCACCGGACACCCGTCGTCTAATGGAGATGCAGATGCGCTACGATGAGTCGAGAAAACAGGTCGAGTTTCGCAGCCGTGTTGCGCTCATCGAAAAGCGCGACCCGGTGGCCCTGTTTGAGGCACCCCAAACGAATCGCACAGAGGAGCTGCTCTCGGTTTGTAGCTGGTGTAAGGCGGTGCTTGCGGATCAGGCTTGGGTTGAGGTCGAGGAAGCTGTGGTGCGCCTCGATCTCTTCTCGGCTGATGCCTTGCCTCGGATCAGCCATGGCATCTGCCCAGAATGCAGCGAGCGCATCTCTCAGACGGCAAACTGCGCATGAGAATCCTCATTGTTGATGACAACAGACTCCTCGCGACGATTCTGGCAGATCACTTGGTGGCCCGCGGCCACACTGTCGTACCAGCTTACGACGGCAAAATGGCTGAGGTGTTTTGTGGGCGTGATCGGTTCGATTTGCTCGTGATTGATATGGTGCTGCCGCAGCTAGACGGCATTGACTTACTGGAACGGCTGCGCGCAAAGCAGAGCCCCGCCCGTGTTATTGTCATTACAGGATTTCCTGAGCTTGCACAGGAGGAGAAGGGACGTTTAGCGGCACTCGACGTCGCCGCCGTGCTGCATAAACCCTTCTCCTTCTCCGATGTAGACGATGTGATGCAAGGCCTCGACCAATAGCGACCAATAGAGGGAGGACAGTCCGCCGCCCTCCCCGCCCCAGCTACACCAAAGGTCCATTGTTTCAGCTCGATCAAGTCACTAAGCATTACGGGGCGACGACCGCGTTGGACGCGGTGTCGTTGGCTATTCAGCCGGGCAGCACAACGGCGCTGATTGGCCCCTCCGGCTGCGGCAAGTCGACGCTGCTACGGATGCTCATCGGCCTTATCGAACCGGATACGGGAAGCCTGCTGTTCGATGGACAATCGCTGACTCCGGCCAGCATCCGCGCTCAACGCCGGCGCATGGGCTACGTGATCCAGCAAGGCGGCCTGTTTCCGCACATGACTGCCCAGGAGAACGTCACCTTGATGGCGTCTCAGGTCGGCTGGAGCCCCGAACGGATCAATCCCAGGTTGGCGGAGCTTGCGGAGCTGACGCATTTTCCGCTAGACGGCCTCAAGCGCTATCCACTGGAGCTTTCCGGTGGCCAAAACCAGCGCGTAAGCCTGATGCGTGCCCTGATGCTCGACCCAGAGGTGCTGCTGCTTGATGAACCCCTGGGCGCGCTGGACCCAATGATTCGCTTCGAGTTGCAGGAAGACCTGAAACAGGTCTTTGCGGCGCTGGGCAAGACCGTGATCATCGTGACTCATGACCTAGCCGAGGCCGGGTTCCTGGCACAGTGCATCCTGTTGATGCGCGCCGGGCGCCTGGTGCAGGTGGGCAGCCTGCAAGACATGGTATCGGCACCGGCGGAGCCCTTCGTCAAACAGTTCGTGCGCGCGCAGCGCAGTCATCTGGACAGCCTGGGCGACTCGCCATCATTGGGAGCCTTCCATGAAGTCTAATTCTATTTGGTTATTGGCGCTGATTGCGAGTCTCTTGCTGGTTCTGCATGCTGGCTGCACGCGCGACCATGGCGAGGTCGCGATCGGCAGCAAGAAGTTCACCGAGGGTATCCTGCTCGGCGAGGTATTGACCGGGTTGGTGGCGGATGCGGGGATACCCGTGCAACATCGGCGCGCCCTGGGCGGAACTCGGCTCCTCTACAACGCCTTGGTCAGCGGCGAGATCGACGCCTATGTCGAGTATTCCGGCACCCTACTCCACGAGGTCCTTGCCGACGCCGATCTGGACGTCGGATTTGAGTCAGGAACTGGGTCTGGGACTGGCTCTGGCCCTGGCCCTGGCCCCGGATTTGAACCTCGATCTGAACCCGGGTCTGGGTTGTCCCCAAGGCGACAAACCGCGACGACGCGCGAGCGGCTTGCCGCCCGCCTTGCCGAAGACGGCATCCGCCTCGGCGGCGCTATTGGGTTTGACAACAATTATGCCCTCGGCATGCCCAAGCCACGCGCGAACCAACTGGGGTTGACGCGCATTTCGGACCTGCTCGCTCATCCCGGCCTGAGGCTGCGCTTCGGCAACGAGTTCATGGATCGCGCCGACGGCTGGCCCGGCCTGCGGGATTTCTATGGCTTACCCCAACGCGACGTGCGCGGCGTCGAGCACGAGTTGGCCTATCGCGCGCTCGCATCAAACGGCGCCGACCTCACCGAGCTCTATACAACCGATCCAGAGATTGCTTACTACGACCTGCGCACGCTGGACGACGACCGCGGCTTTTTTCGTCGCTATGAGGCTCTGTTGCTGTATCGGGCGGACCTGGAGCAGCGTCTGCCTGCGACCGTCACGGCGCTGAAGCAGAGCATCGACTTGATCGACGCGCCGCGGATGATAGCGATGAACGCGGCCGTGCAGATCGACGGGCGTTCGGAGGCGGACGTGGCCGCCGAGCTGTTGCGCACCGAACTCGGCATCGACCGCGTCGTGAAAAGTGATGGACTCTTGGTGCGCCTGCTGCGCTACACCTGGGAACACGCCGTGCTGGTTGGCATTTCGCTGACGGCGGCGGTCCTGGTGGCCGTGCCCCTGGGCATTGTCGCCGCGCACCGGCGCGGGCTCGGACAGGTCGTGCTTGGCGCCGTCGGTGTCGCCCAGACCATCCCGGCGCTAGCGCTGCTGGTGTTCATGATCCCGTTTTTTGGCATCGGCGCGGGCCCGGCGCTGGCGGCGCTGTTTTTATATAGCCTGCTGCCCATCGTACGCAATACTCATGCGGGCATCACGGGTATCTCGGCTACGCTGCGAGAATCCGCCGAGGCACTGGGTCTGCCGCCCGGTGCCCGCTTGCGCCGCATCGAGCTGCCGCTGGCCATGCCCATGGTGCTGGCCGGGATCAAGACCGCGGCAGTGATCAATGTCGGCGCGGCAACCCTCGGAGCCTTGATCGGTGCCGGTGGTTATGGCCAGCCGATACTGGCAGGGATTCGCCTCGACGACACCGCGCTGATCCTAGAAGGTGCCGTACCCGCGGCCTTGTTCGCGCTCGCCGCAAGCTGGCTGTTCGAGCGCGCCGAGCGCGCGGTGGTGCCGCGTGGTATCCGACCTAGCGTCTAGAACTCCTGCTGATGCGTTAGGGGTTCAATTTGCCATCGCCAAGCTCCTCGGCAATGTAGCGTTGCAGATAGCGCTGCCCCTTGATCAGCGCATTGCCGGCAACCACCAGCAGCAGCAGGGCCAGAGATAAGGTGATCGGCGCCAGCGTCGGCACCAGTACTAGCAGAAATAGCGCCGAAACCACCACAATAGCGCCGAATCTGAGCACATTGCGCCGCGTGCTGACAAGTAAGTGCCGGACATCCTCAGCGCTATCGATGCCGGCAGCCAGGAGCTTGTGTCGCATGCTGTCGTAACCGGCCGCGTCACGCCGTTGCAGACGCCCAAAAGGATCGTTTAGGTTCATTCGGCAGGCCTGCCCAGCTGCCTATTGCGCCCGCACCGCGGCCAAGGCGGTCAGATTCAGCAGACCACGCACGGTCGCACTAGGCGTGAGGATGTGCGCTGACTTAGCCGCGCCGAGCAGCAAAGGACCGATGGCGGAACCACCGCCAAGCACCTTAAGCAGGTTGAAGGCGATGTTCGCGGCGTCCTGGCTGGGCATGATCAGTAAGTTGGCGTTGCCGTCGAGCAAAGAATCCGGGAAGCGATCGGCGCGGATCTGCTCGGACGCGGCCAGGTCGGCCCGCATCTCCCCCTCGACCTCCAACTCGGGCTCGGCTAGCCGAATCAGGCGCACTGCGTCGTGCATCTTGACCGCGCTCGCGTCATCATGTGAACCGAAGTTGGAATGCGACAACAGGGCCACCTTTGGTTCGATGCCGAAGCGACGGACCTCTGCCGCGCACAGCTGTGTGAGTTCGGCGAGGTCTTCCGCGGTCGGGTCCTCTTGAACCTCTGTATCGGCGATAAAAAGTGTTCCCTGGTGCAGTACCAAGGCATTCATCGCCGCAAGCCGGCCGATGCCCTTGGCCGGCCCGATAATCGCCTCGACTTGGTTGAGATGATCCTGGTAGCGGCCAAACGCGCCGCAGATCAAGGCGTCTGCCTCACCGGTACGCAAGAGCACGGCACCCAAGGCTGTGGTGTTGCCGCGCAAATGGTCACGCGCGGCCGCCGGGGAATAGCCGCGGCGCTTGGCGCGCTGGTAGAAGGCCGCGACATGCACCTCATAGCCGGGATTATTATTCGGGTCCAGTATAGTGAGCTCGTTGCCGGAGATGATCTTGAGGCTGAGTTCGCGCATCCTGGCCTCTATGACGGCACGTCGACCAATCAGGATCGGCTTGGCGATGCCCTCCTCCACCGCCTGCTGTGCGGCCTGCAGCACGCGGTCGTCTTCGCCCTCGGCAAAGACCACCCGCTGCACATTGGCACGTGCCTGGTCGAACACCGGCTTCATCGTCATGCCGGTACGGAACACGCGATGATGCAGAGCCTGGCGGTAGACGTCCATATCGGCAATCGGCCGCGTCGCAACACCGGAATCCATCGCCGCTTGCGCTACCGCTGGCGCCAAGTGCTCCATCAGACGCCGATCGAACGGCTTGGGGATCAGATAGTCCGGCCCGAAGCGCAAGTCGAGCCCACCATAGGCTCGACGGACGATGTCGGATGGCTGTGCACGCGCGAGGTTGGCGATAGCCTTCACGCAGGCCTCTTTCATGACCTCGTTGATCTCGGTGGCGCCGCAGTCGAGGGCCCCGCGAAACAGAAAAGGGAAGCACAGGACGTTATTGACCTGATTGGGATAATCGGTTCTGCCGGTGGCTAGGATGGCGTCGGGCCTGACCGCCTTTGCCGCATCCGGCAGGATCTCGGGATGCGGGTTGGCTAGCGCTAAGATCAATGGGCGCTCGGCCATCTGAGGCAACCAATCGGCATTGAGCACGCCGCCAGCGGACAGGCCGAGAAAAACGTCGGCTCCGTCAAGGGCCTGTTGCAGCGTGCGGTGCGACGTATCCACCGCGTAACGCGCTTTATAGGGGTCCATCTCCTCGGTGCGGCCGGCGTAGACCACGCCGGCGATGTCGGTGACGATGATGTGCTCGCGCCGCAGCCCCAAGCGCACCAGCAGGTCCAGGCAGGCCAGTGCCGCCGCGCCGGCGCCGGCGGTGACCAGCTTGACCTCACCGATGTCTTTGCCGACCACGCGCAGACCGTTATACACGGCGGCACTGACGACGATCGCGGTTCCGTGCTGGTCGTCGTGGAACACTGGGATGGACATGCGTTCCTTCAGCGCCGCCTCGACGATGAAGCATTCCGGCGCCTTGATGTCCTCGAGATTGATGCCGCCGAAGCTGGGTTCCAGGCGCGCGATGGTCTCGATCAGCTGTTGCGGATCGCGTTCGTCGATTTCGATGTCAAAGACATCGATATCGGCGAACTCCTTAAACAACACCGCCTTGCCTTCCATGACCGGTTTTGACGCCAGCCCGCCGATGGAACCCAGTCCCAACACCGCGGTGCCATTGCTGATCACCGCGACCAGATTACCGCGCGCGGTGTAGTGCGCGGCGGTCAGTGGATCGGCGACGATCTCCTCGCAGGCCGCTGCAACGCCAGGCGAATAGGCCAAGGCCAGATCGCGCTGGTTCGCCAGCGGCTTAGTCGCCTTGATCTGAAGCTTGCCCGGTTTTGGGAAGCGATGGTACTCAAGGGCGCTCTTTTTGAGTTCTTCCGACATGCTGTACTTATGACTGACCTGCATTTTCTGAGGGCTCGATATGCTTCCAAAGGCGCCCCCTGTCTCTTGGCAAATCTAGCTGAGGGCCCAGGGCCCAGGGCCGAGGGGCCTTGATCATTGTTTCGGCCAACTCGGGCGACCGACTCTGTAGTCAGATCATACTGGCCTGTTGATGCCAGGGCTGGAAGCCCTGGCTACGCCATGTTCGATCTATCCATGGGGTCGATCTATTCATGGCAATTCGGTACCACAAACACCGGCACTCGGCTGGTCTGTACCACACGCGCGGCGGTTGAGCCGAGCAGCCCGCGGCCGAGCAGCCCGTGGGAGCAGGTGCCCAAGACGATGAGGTCCGCCTCTTTGTCTTGGGCCTGGCGCGGGATCTCGTCGCCGGCCCGCCCAACATGCACAACCACATCCGACACCATTGGCGAGTCTTCCGGGCTGTCTCCCAGTTCCTCAAGGCAGAATTGATCCAGGCGCGCGCGCATTGTGTCTAGGATCTTCTTCATGCCGTCTTGCTGCATCTGCTCGCGCTTTTTCGCCGATAGGTAGAGATCAAGAACCGCTAGGCCGGTACCGGATAGCGGCTCTATCACATGCAGCATGATGATCCGGCCCTTGTGGAGTTTGGCCAGTTGCAGGGCATGCCAAAACACCGGGCGCATGTGATCGCCCAGGTCGGTGGCGTACAGGATGGTCCTAATCTTAGGTTGTTTAACCATGTCAGTTGTAGCCCTGGAGCTTGTCGAGGTATTCCGGCAGGAACAGCGAGATCTGCGGAATGTAGGTAATCAGCATCAGGAAGCCCAACAACAGCAGCATCCAGGGTAGCACGGCCTTGATGACCCAGCCCATGGACTCGCCGGTGATTCCCGAAGTGACGAACAGGTTCAGACCGACCGGCGGTGTCAACATGCCGATCTCCATATTCACGACCATGATGATACCGAGATGGATCGGATCGATGCCAAGCTGTGTCGCGATCGGGAACAGGATCGGTGCCATGATGAGCAGGATGGCCGAAGGTTCCATGAAGTTGCCCGCGGCCAGTAGCAACAGGTTGACCACGACCAGGAACATCCAAGGCTCAAGGCCGAAGGCGACGATGGTCTCGGCGATCTGGTGAGGGATGCGCTCGGTGGTAAGCACATGCGCGAACAGCATCGCGTTGGCGATGATGAACAGCAGCATGATGCTGATCTTGGCGCCGTCGAGCACGGTCTTGCGGACCTCGGCATGACCAAAGCTCTGCAGCACGGCTAGCGGTACCTGCCAGCTATTGCGCAGCAGCATCGAGGCCGCGCCCTCCCCGTCTTGATGCCAGGGCGTTGTCCGTAACGGCCCCATGTCACGATAGCCAACCACCGAGACCAGGAAGGCATAGATTGCCGAGACCGCCGCGGCCTCGGTAGGGCTGGCGACGCCACCGTAGATAGAGCCCAACACGAGGACGATCAGCAGGATGCCACCGGAAGCGCTAAAACCCGCCGAGGCCACCTCGCGGAAACCCGGCCAGGGTTGCGCCGGCAGCCTTTTGATGCGTGCCACAATATAAATGGCCAGCATCAACAGCCCGCCCATCATGATGCCAGGGACAAAACCCGCCATGAACATGCGCGCGGCCGAGACCTCGGTGGCCGCGGAATAGACCAACATGACGATGGACGGCGGGATTAAGATGCCCAGCGTGCCGGCATTGGTGATCACACCAGCGGCGAAGGACTTGGGATAGCCAGACGCGACCATACCGGTGATTACGATGGTGCCGATGGCTGCCACCGTCGCTGGCGACGAGCCGGACACCGCCGCAAACAGCATGCAGGCGAGCACCGAGGCCATTGCCAACCCGCCCTTGATATGTCCGACCACACCGACCGCGAAGCGGATCAGCCGCTTGGCCACGCCCCCCGTGGACAGGAACTGCGAGGATAGAATAAAGAACGGGATGGCCAGCAGCGTGTAGTGCGCCGACAGCGCCTCGAACAGTTTTAGCGCGATGGACGCGAGCGAATCATTGGAGAAAAGCAGGATAGTGGCGATGCTGGAGAAGCCGAGCGCGATCGCAATCGGCATGCCCAGTAGCATGCAGCCGAATAGCAAGATGAAAAGGGTTGCCGTGGTCATGACTTGGCTGCTCCGGCGGCTTCGGCATTGGCGGCGGTTTCTTCACGCAGCTTCTGCGCCAGATGCAAGCTTTCTTCGGCCTCGTTCACCTTTTGGAATCCGGTGGCAGAGCCCCGGATAACGCCCCACAGTAGTTCAAGCAGCCGAATGCTCAGAAAAGTAAACCCGATCAGCAAGATGCTGTGAGCCACCCAGGTCTGTACCTCAATATCCTCCAACTCGATAGCGATCATGTGCATCTTTTCCAAATAGACCCAGGAGCCGTAGAGGAACAGACCGCAATAGACCAGCGACAGGATCACGGCGATACCGGTCAGCACGCGCCGCCCGAAGGATGAGAACAACCGAACAAAGGCGTCGACGCCAATGTGGGCGCCCACCTTAAGCCCATAGGATGCGCCGAACAGCACGAACCAGGCGGACAGGTGCAGCGTCGCCTCCTGCCCCCAGCTCACGCCAGTCCCGAAACCGAAGCGCAGGATCACCTCCCAGAATACCAGCAGCGTCATCGCTACCAGCAGTAGCGAGATGATCGTCTCCTCAAGTTGGTTGATAATTCGAAAAAACATCAGCTCCTCCTCGCATTGTTATTAGGCCGGCATGGGGTTCACCGGCATCGGCTAAGCGGCTGTCGAGCCGGTCTCCGGTTCTCAGGCGCTCCGCGTCGCCGGTTGATCGTGGAACCTAGAAACGGTCGTGGTCAACTGCCGCTTCTAGGTTAAAGCCTTCCAGGCCGAAGACTTGAGTTGAAGGCATCGCTGCAACTGAAGCTGCCGCCGGTCAAGCCGAGGGTGCGCTGCGGGGTGCGCGAAGCTCCGCGCAGCGATGCCAATACTGAGACGGCGGTTATTACTCTGAGGTGGTTGTCTCTGAGGTGGTTGTCTCGGGAGCCGTCTCGTTGGACGCGTAAGCGGCCTCAATGAGTTCAGGGCCGATCTCCTCCTCGAACTGCTCCCAGACCGGCTGCATCACCGCGACCCACTGTGCGCGCTCATCGTCAGACAACTCGATGATCTCGGTGCGACCGGATTCGGCGATCAACTGCTTGTCCTCAACCGCCTTGTCGCGGGCAACCTGGTTGCCGAAGGCCAGCGCCTCGTCCAGCGCCTCTTTGACCTGCGCGCGCTGCTCGTCGGAGAGTTCCATCCAGAACTCCTTGGAGGTCACGACCATATAGTCGAGCAACCCATGGTTGGACTCGGTAATGTAGGGCTGTACCTCAAAGAACTTCTTCGAGTAGATATTGGACCAGGTGTTTTCCTGCCCGTCGATGGCGCGCGTCTGCAGCAGGGTGAAGACCTCGGAAAACGGCTTCTTCAACGGCGCGGCGTCGACCGCCTCAAACTGCGCCTCCAGCACCTCCGAGGACATGATGCGGAACTTCATTCCGGCGGCGTCCTCGGGCACGCGTATCGGCTGACTGGAGGAAAGCTGCTTCATGCCGTTATGCAGATAGCCCAGACCAATCAGGCCCCGCTTCTGCAATGCGTTGAGCATGCCTTGCCCGTCTTCGCTTTGCTGGAAGCGGTCGACCGCGTCTAGGTCTCTGAAAAGAAACGGCAGGTCATACAGGGCCAGGGTATCGGTATAGCGGCTGAACTTGGACAGGGCCGGCGCTGCCATCTGTACATCGCCAAGCAACATGGCTTCCAGCACCTTGTCGTCGCCGAACAGTTGCGAGTTGGGGTAGACCTCGACGAGCACGCTGCCGCCGGTCTTGTCGGCAACTAGGTCCTTGAACTTGTTGGCCATCTGGCCCTTGGGTGTATTCTCCGCAACGACGTGGGAGAACTTGAGCACGACCGGGTCATCGGCCGTCGCGATCGTCGCAGAAACAGTGGCGGTGAGGCCAAACAGGACCGCGGACAGAGATTTGAGCATAATGCCTCCACAAGGTGGTTTTGATGATTGTCTATCACCCGATCTTACGCCGGGCGTGCTCCAGCATACTGCAACCGGGCGGTCAAAGTGGAGCCGAATCTGTCGATAAGGCGACTGGTCCGGCCGCAGCGGTGTACGCGAGGGTTGTCAAAGAACGTACAGCCGATCAATTTTCGCCACGGCAAGCCGGTTCATGTGGGCCCGTGGCGGGATTGTTACAATAATGGGATATCCGATCATCACGAGAGACCATCACCGGACACCCAACCGGATGTTGCCGCATCCCGATTGATCGACCGGCATGTCCGCTGCATCAACCGCCAATCGACTTCGCGGGCTAAGGCCAATGAGATCACCAGAGGCGCCCGCGCCAAGCCGCGGGAAGCCAGCGAGGAGGCTTTAGAGGAGGCTTTAGATGATTGAACTCATCGTCAACGGCAACAACCACCGGCTCGATCTGGAGCCCGAGATGCCGCTGCTTTGGGCGTTGCGTGACGAACTCGGCCTGACTGGCACCAAGTTCGGCTGCGGCATCGGCCAGTGCGGGGCCTGCACCGTCGCTATCGACGGCGAGCCAGTGCGCAGTTGCTTGCTGCCCTTGAGTGGCGTGCGCGGCTCGGTGACAACGATTGAGGGTCTCGGCAACCCAGACCGACCACACCCGGTGCAGCAGGCATGGATCACTGCGCAAGCGGCCCAGTGCGGCTACTGCCAGCCGGGACAAATCCTGGCCGCCACCTGCTTGTTGGCCCGCAATCCCGACCCGAGCGATACCGACATCGACGCGGCCATGTCCAACCTCTGTCGTTGTGGCACCTACCCACGCATTCGAGACGCGGTTCGGCGGGCCGCGGCGGCCGCGGGCAGTACAGCAGCCGGGGACGACACAGCATGAGCAGCTTGACACGGCGCGCCTTCCTGATCGGCTCGGCGGCCGTTGCCGGCGGCGTGGCATTCGGCGTTTACCAGCTGCGGCGACCAGTGCCGAACCCGCTGGAGGAAGCGGACCTGGCCCAAGGTCCAGCAGCAGTTACACTGAACCCTTACCTCGTCATCGACGCCGAGGGCGTTGCCATCGTCACGCCTCGCGCGGAGATGGGACAGGGCGTACATACCACCCTCGCCGCCCTGGTTGCCGAGGAACTCGACCTCCCCTGGCAGCACATACGCACCCTGCACGGCCCGACCGCCAACGCCTATTTCAACACGGCCATTTTGGAGGCGGCGGTGCCCTACCCAACCTGGGATCGGGGCTGGCTGGCCGAGGCCATGCGCGACGCCACCGGCGTTGCCGGAAAGCTACTCGGTCTGCAGCTCACCGGCGGTTCCACCAGTACCGCCGACGCCTATGTGAAGATGCGCAAGGCCGGGGCCGCGGCCCGCGGCGTATTGGTGCAGGCGGCAGCCGAGCGTTGGGATCGAGATGCAGCAGGGCTCGACACCCAGGCGGGGGCGGTGGTGAATCCCGACACCGGTCAGCGCTTAACCTATTCGGCGCTTGCACAGGACGCCGCCCGCATCCCGCCGGCGGTTGACCCGGCTCTGAAGCCGAGGGAACAGTGGCGACTCCTCGGTCGCGCACTACCGCGGGTGGATATGGTCGCCAAGTGCACGGGCACCGCCGGCTTCGCGATCGATGTGCGGCTACCGGGGATGCGCTATGCCACTATCGTTGCCAACCCTTACCTGCGCGGCACGCGTGGCGGTTTCGACGCGAGTCGGGCCCAGGCCATGCGGGGCGTCGAGCGGGTGATCGATCTAGGGCCAGGGCAGGACAATGCCATTGCCGTGGTGGCGGACAATACCTGGCGCGCCTTTCAGGCAGCCGCGGCGCTAGAAATTGATTGGCAGCCAGCGGCCGATGTCGTCGGTGAATCAGCAGCCATGCTGGATGCAATAGCGACGAGCATCGACCAGCTCGAACCCGACTCGGTGCCGCGCGACGATGGCGATGCGCAGCGGACGCTGCGCGTCGCGCGCGCCGAGGCGCAGCCCGTTGTCGCGGCCGAGTACCGCGCGCCCTTTTTGGCCCACACCACCTTGGAACCACCCAGCGCCGTAGCCCTGCGCGAGGCGCGGCGGCTGACGCTCTGGATCGGTCACCAGGCCCCGACCCTGTTGCGTGACCTAGCCGCAAAACAGGCTGGACTAGCGCCCGACCAGGTCGAGGTGCGCGTGGAATTGCTCGGCGGCGGCTTCGGCCGACGTGCGGAGGTGGACTTTGGCCTGCAGGCGGCGGCCATCGCCGAGGCCATGCCCGAAACGCCGGTCAAGCTGACCTGGACCCGCGAGGCGGACGTGCAGCAGGACCTCTATCGCCCGGCCGCGGTGGCGCGCTGCGAGGGCCTGGTGGGCGTGGACGGCATACCACAGGTGATGAACATGGAGATCGCTTCGCCGTCGGTGATGCGCTCCTTTGGTGCGCGGGTTGGTCTGCCGGCAATGGGGCCGGACAAGCTGATCACCGAAGGCGCCGCGCGGCAGCCCTACGCCATTGCACATTACCGTGTTGCCGGGTATCGACCGGAATCTCCAGTTCCGCTCGGCAACTGGCGCTCGGTGGGTGCGTCCTTTAACGGTTTCTTCCATGAGTGTTTCCTCGATGAATTGGCGCTGGCTGGTGGCCTTGATCCGCTGGCGATGCGTTTGCGGCTGACCCGCGACTACCCCTTTGCGCGGGCGGTGCTGGAGGCGGTTGGGGAGCTGAGCGGCTGGGGAACGCCGCTGCCGGCGGACGATGGCCGCCGCCGCGGTCGCGGCCTGGCCATGACCCATTCCTACGGCAGCACCGTAGCCCAGGTGGTCGAGGTCAGCGCCAGCGGCGATGCGGATGCCGAACCGGTCCGTATCGAGCGCGTACATTGCGTCGCGGACGTCGGCTTGGCGCTGGACCCCGGCATCGTCGAGGCACAGATGCAGTCCGGTATCCTCTATGGCCTGTCCGCAGCGGTGATGGGCGAGATCAGCTTTCGCAACGGCCGCGTCGAGCAGTCCAACTTCCATGACTATGGCGCGCTAAAGCTCGCGCAGAGCCCCGAGATTCGAGTCCGCATTCTAGAGGGCGGCGACGCACCGACCGGCGTCGGCGAGCCGGGAACTCCGCCGTCGAAACCGGCCTTGGCGAATGCCATCTATGCGGCGACGGGCAGACGCCTGCGCGCGTACCCGTTCAATAGGCACATCCGCTTCGCTTGAGCCTATGCCCGCCGCGGAGAGTGATTAAGAGTCTTGGAAAGCCTTCCCACCCTAAGGCCCGGCCAGTGAGTGCCCCGGCCATTCTTGGGAGTTTGATCTCGCAAATCCATGAAATTCAGATGGTTAGAGACTACGCAACCCGTTGTTTCAAAGAACAAAAAAAAGATAGTTTCAAGGCTACCACTCAGTTAGGATTACGCTTAAAATCCTAGGTATTAACCAGCACGAAGACTGCGGCATATCGTCGTTGATCAGCAAGGTCGGAGGTGGGCCGATGCTGCCGCACCTGTGATAGCCGGCATCGTCCGCCGCACTATGCCAAAGCGAACTCGGAGAAAACCGGATGAAACATTGCAAACTCTGCAACTTGAGCCGCGTCTGCAACGACCTACCCGGTATCTGCATCCTGCTTCCCTATCTGACCGTCGCAGTGGTCGTGGTGTCGCTGGGCTACTTGTTCGTGACTCAAGAGGTGCTGGCCTGAGTTCAAGGGCCCCAGTTCAAGGGCCTCAGTTCAAGGCCTGCCGCAGGATCGACTTGTGACAGGTGGGGTGGAACAGGCGCAGCGGGTCCGCTGCTTCAGCGGTTCACCCTCTTCCAGAAACCGCCCCATTCACCATGCTTGAAGCGCTCCTCCTGGTCCGCCTGACGTCGATGGTTTGCCTCAAGGTAACGCCTAGCCATGACCGACGCCAACAGCAACTCAGATGGCGACGGCAGCCAATCCGGCGGTGGTCAGTTCACCAAGATCCGCGCCGGCAGCCGGGTCCATCTGCATCTCTCCATTCACCTCGACGACGGCACCGAGGCGCTGACCAGTTTTGACGCCGAACCCTTGGTCTTTCGCCTCGGCGACGGTACCCTAGCACCCGGCCTGGAGTCTCTGCTGATCGACCTCCCCGTTGGCAGTGATACCCAGACCCTGGTGCAGGGAGCCGATGTTTTCGGCAAGCCGGACCCTGGGCTGATTCAAACCCTGGAACCAAGAGACCTTCCGGCGGACTTTTTGCCGGAAGCGGGTCAGGTGCTGTCGTTCACGACGCCCGGCGGCCAGGAGACGGCAGGTACCCTGCTTGGCAGCGACGCTGATGGTGTGCGCGTCGACTTCAACCATCCGCTGTCGCGGCGCAGCCTGCGGGTGCGGGTTCAGGTGCTCAGCGTCGATTAAACGGCCATCTCTATTCCGACGGAATCGGAATTGTTGTCGTTGTCGTTGTCGTTGTCGTGCGGATACTCGACAACGACAACGACAACGAGAATTCCGTGACGGTTTGTTCAAGACTTGCTGGGGAGGGGACTAGAGATTGACCAGGGAGCAGCGATTGCTGGCCAACCAAGGCAGGCGCAGTTTGTCGACTAGCGCAAAAAATCATTTTCGCCGACGCCGCGCCTGGGTTAACTTGGACTAAGGCGCTCAAGCTTTCGGCGCGGCACTGTGCCATGCACCCGAGCTTGAGCCGTTTCTGATTCATCCCGACGCCACAGCATCCCGACGCCACAGTAAGCCCAGCCATGCAGGACTACAGCCCCCGCCCCGACCTCCTCACCGATCGCATCATCCTCGTCACCGGCGCCGCGGAAGGCGTCGGTCAGGCCGTCGCCCGCGCCTGCGCACAATATGGCGCAACCGTGGTCCTAAGCGGCGCGGAGGAAGCTAGGCTCGAGACCCTCTACGACGAGATTGAGGTCGCGGGCTTCCCGCAGCCGGCGAGTCTGCCGCTGGACCCAGAGCAGGCCGATGAACAACTCTATCTGGGCGTAGTCAGCACCCTTGGCGACGAATTCGGCCGCCTGGACGGTCTGGTCCACTGCGCCACCTACGCACCCTTCCTGAGCCGGGTCGACGACTATGACGCCAAACAATGGGAACGCGTGTTGCGCATCAACCTCACCGCGCCATTCTTACTGACACAGGCCTGTATGCCATTGCTGCGTGCGGCCGATGATGCATCGGTGGTGTTCACGTCCGACCGCGTCGGTCGCCGCGGGCTTGCCTACTGGGGCGCCTTCGCGGCGGCCAAGTTCGGTATCGAAGGCTTGATGCAAACCCTGGCGGAAGAGACGCGAGACAGCAGCAACATCCGCGTCAACAGCGTTGACCCCGGTGCTGTACGCTCGGCCCAGCGCCGTCAGCTCTACCCCGGAGAGAACCCCAATCACCTGCCGACGCCTGAGCGCGTCACGCCAACTTACCTCTGGCTGCTCGGCGCGGATGCCAAGGGAAAGACGGGACAGGCGCTGAGCGCGCAGCCGGAGGTCTTGGTCTAGCCATCCTGGCCAGCAGCGTGCTGAGGTTCTGGTTCAGATGCCTCATCTGGCGCGATTCCAGCGGCGGTTCTTGCTAAACTCCCGGCCCGGGCATTGGCCGCAACCTTCTCGGTGGCCTGATCGCTTCCATCATTGAAGCGGGCCGCGCCATCATCGTTAGAACCGCCGGCCGCCTTGGATCAGTGCGGAACCTCGCCGGCATCAGAACCCGACCGAAGCAACCTCCTTTTCACGACGACGGAGTCCCCAGGCTTGATGGCGCTACTGGCATATTCCCTGCCGTTGGTTATGTTGCTTTCGGCGCTGGCCGTTCGCGTCAACTCGCGCCGGCTCGGCGAGGGTGTCGCGCGCATTAGCGTTATCGCCAGCACGCTGGCGTTGGCGCTGGCCCTGGCGCTATTCCTGAACCAACTCTGGGCCGAACAAGGGCGGTTGTTCGACATCGGGCTGACCGTCTTCAGTCTCTATGTTGACCCACTGAGCACGCTGATGGCGTTGCTGGTCAGCGCCATCGGTCTGGTGGTAAATGTCTTCTCAGTGCGCTACATGCAGGATGATCCGGCCTACACGCGCTTCTTCATGCTGCTCGACAGCATCATCGCCGTTATCCTGCTGATGGTTTTGGCTGGCGATCTGCTGACACTGCTGCTTGCCTGGCACCTGCTCGGGGTTTGCCTGTACTTTCTGCTCGGCCATGAGACCCGGCGCCGGTCCGCGACACGCTACGCCTTCTGGACGCTGTTCACGCACCGCGTCGGCGATCTGCCGCTGCTGGCGGCCACGGCCCTGGCCTACCACAGCTATGGTACGCTGAGCCTGCCGCTGTTGTTTGAACGCATCGCGGCCTCGCCGGACGCGACCAGGGTCCTGGGGCTTCCCTTTGCCGAGTCCATGGGTCTGCTCATCCTACTTGCGGCCTTTGCGAAGTCGGCGCAGTTTCCCTTTCATACCTGGCTGCCCTACAGCATGGACGGCCCGACGCCGGTATCGGCGCTGATGCATGCGGGCATCGTCAACGCCGGCGGCTTTTTGATCAATCGCTTCGCGCCCGTGTTCGTGCACACCGAGCAGGTGCTGCTGCTGGCCTTCGCTATTGGGCTGATCACCACCGTCATGGGCTCGCTGATGATGTTGATGCAGAGTGACATCAAGAAGGCCCTGGGCTATTCGACCATGGGCCAAATGGGCTATATGGTCATGGAATGCGGCCTCGGCGCCTTCTCGCTGGCCATCTATCACCTGATCGCCCACGGCGTCTTTAAGGCGACCATGTTCTTGGGCTCAGGCGCCATCATCGGCAATGCGCGCAAGGACCCGAACATCCCGGAGGGCGAGATCTACAAGTTCATGGTCGAGCGCAAGGTGCCGCATCCACCCTTATCCTGGGTCGTGTTTGCCGGTATCACCATCACCGTGCCCCTGATCATCGTCTTTGGCGCCCACCAGATGATCGACGAGGGCTTCCTGCATCATCAAGGAGCGATGATCCTGCTGCTGTTCGGCTGGATCACCGGCGCCCAGACGCTGTTCTTCGTCTACAAGATCGGTGGCGAACGGCCGTTCCGCGTGCTTTTATACGTCATCCTGTCCTTTGGGCTGGTGATACTCAGCTACGTGCTGGTCGGACATGCTTTCGACGCCCTACTCTACCCGGACCCAGCATTCCGCGCCGCGCTGTATTTGGCCGCGTCGGTCAATTTCACCTGGTTCGCGGCGGTATTGTTGCTGTTGGTCGTGCTGATTTCGGCCGGCTGGCTGCTGGTGTTCCGGTCCGAGGCGGCGCAGGAACCCTTAACGCGGCGCTTTCGCACGCTGTATCTGAGCCTGTATGCACTGCTGTCACGAGAGTTCTACATCGCCGATCTTTACAGCCGCGCTGGCGAACAGATGCTGAGCTTATCGCGTCGGCTCAATGCGCTGCTGCGTTGGGTATGACGGCTTGGGTCGTGGGCCGCGGCACAGCGCGATGATCCAGACTTGGCGCATCTGCGACCTGGCGCATCGACGAAGGTGACCCGCGTTCAAGCAAAGGAGTCAATATTTGCATGACGACATTCCTGCTGTTTTTGCTCGCCGGCCTGTTCCTGCCGCTCTACCCCCTCAGCATCGGCGCCAATCTGCTGTTGAAGCGCCAAGTCGGGGTCGATGGCGCGGACCCGTTGTCGCGCCCGTCGGTCAAGGCCGCGGCGATCATCCTGATGCCATTGATTGGGGTCGGCCTAATGCAGTTAGGGTTGGCCCTGGCGGCAGACGAACCTCGACACCTGACTAACCTATTCGCCGTCTGGGGTGGCCTGACCTCGCTGCTGTACGCCTTCCGCCTGCTGTCGGTGCATGACGGCAAGATCTGGATTGCGCAGCTCTATGCCTCCGCACTTGCGCTGATTTGGCTCGGTCTCGCACGCCAGGTGCCGCCGCTGCTGCCGGCGCTGGGGCTGGCACTGTCGCTACTGCCGTTGTCGTTTCTGCTGGCGCGGTTGAACCGGCACTTCGGCATCGCCCGGGTCGGGCTTTATCCTGGGCTCGGCCTGCGCATGCCGGTGTTCTCATCATTGTTCGTGCCGGCGGTGCTGATGGCGGTTGCGGTGCCCTTCTCGCCGGCCTTTTTCGCCATTATTGATCTTGCCTATGGCGGCCTCGGCGCCAGCGAGCTCATCACACTGGCGCCGCTTGGCATCTCCTGGCTGCTCTGGACCTGGGCCGGCGTCAACCTGCTCACCGGCATCGTCTTTGGCACGCCACGGGAGGACCTCAGCTACATCGACATCGGTTCTCCGAACGCGATGCGCTACGGGGTCGGCCTCTTGGCGCTGTCGCTATTTGGCATCGTTCTTGTGGAGGGGACTCTATGAGCACAACGGCATCGGGCCGGCCGGACGGCCCCGCATCATACCAGGGCTCAGACAGCGCCTTTACCGGCGCCAAGGCGTCGGCTCGAAGCGCGCCGACAACCGGTCCGAGCCAGGACCTGAACCAGGGTCTGGGCCAAGGCTCGAGCCAAGGCCCAAGCCTCGGCAGGCGGCTCAGGATTCGCTCCATGGTCAACATGGCCGGTGAGGTGCTGCCCTTCTTTTGGCCGATGCGCAACTTCATCCACCACAACCCGCTGCACGGGCTAGAACACTTACCCTTTGAGCAGGCGGTGGCCGAGGCAAGCCATCTGTTTCACGCGCGCGGCTATCTCAGACGCGTCGAATATCAGCAACTGATGCAATGCGGCAGCATCGAACCCGAGGTCATTGATGAATTGGTCGCGGAGTTCGTCAACCGTTGGCTCGCCGAGCACGACGGCGGCGCCGCGCCCGAACTGGCAGACCTGCTGCACCGCTGCCTGCTGGCGATGGTCAGGGGTATGAACCAGCCCGCGCCCGGGGATGATGTGCCTTGCGCGGAAGAAGTTCTGGCTGGCATGAGGCGCCGCGGATGAAGCCCTTCGCGCAACGACTCGCCACCGAATTGACCCTTTACGACGCCGTTGATCAATTGTTCGGCACCCGCATCGGCGAGACGCTAAACGAGCTCTTGACCAAAGGCTTGATGGACTTCTTCGACGAGGGTCAATCGATCTGGCGCATGCCTGGACGCCGCCAGGGTCTGTACCGCGGCTGGAGCCGCATCGCCCGCCGCAACAGGCGCCTGCGCCTGCGTGGTCTGGATGTTGGCGCACTGCTGGCCGAGGCGGATGAGCCGGAGGCGATGATCGATTATGTCATGACCCGCCTGGGCGTCCCGGAAGCGCTGTGGATGCACTATTTCACGCTGGAACTCGCCCAATTGCACGGCTGGGCCGGCTTTGTGCGCTGGCGCTCCCAGGCCCGGCACTATTATTGGCAGCAGCGCAATCCGGCGGACCTGATCGATTTTCTCGCCATCCGGCTCGTGCTTGGCCTGGCCCTGCTGGAAGATGCGGCACGGCGTCTAAAGCGCGACTTCAGCTATCCGTCGCTCAATGACTACGCCGAGCAACACCCGCGTGAATGCGTCCTGCGTCGACAGCTGAATGCCGGCACCGTGTTGCCCGATTATGCCCATCGCATTGATGTCACGCTTGACCGCGGCGACCCGGCGCGCATCGATGCGCTGCATCGCGACTATGCGCGCGAGAAGATCACCCGCGAGGCCGATACCCGCGCCCGACGATTGCTTGAGGTCGGCGAACGGGCCGGCATCCCGCGCGAAGAACTGCTCAAGCACCCAGATGACACCCTGATTCGGTTCATCGACGCCGTCTACGCATTCAAGGCGCAGGAGGAATTCACCTGGACCCAGGCCCTGGAGCGAACCTACAGCCGCCGGCTACTGGCGCAGATCGAAGCCGCCGCGGCGGCGCAACCGGCCCCCACTTCAGCCAACACGAGCACCGAGGCCGCACCGAGCAGCAGCGTGCAGGCGCTGTTCTGCATCGACGTGCGCTCCGAACGGCTGCGTCGGCACCTGGAAACGGTCGGCGACTACGAGACCTTCGGCATCGCCGGCTTCTTCGGCATCCCGGTCAGCTTTATCGAATTTGGCAAGGGCCACGAGACGGCACTCTGCCCGGCGATCATCACGCCGAAGAACGTCGCCGTGGAGATGCCGCACAAGCATGAGACGCACCGGCACACGCCGTTCGATCTGGCCCACGAGGTGGTGCACGATCTCAAGAACACCGTGCTCGCACCCTATGTCACGGTGGAGGCGGTCGGCCTGCTGTTCGGCTTCGATATGGTCGGCAAGACCTTTGCGCCGCGCGCCTACAACACCTGGCGCCAGCGCCTGGAGGCGCGCAAGCCTCCAGCGCGGCTGTTGATCGACAAGATCACCCGTGACGAGGCCGAGGAGCTGGTCGCCAACCTGCAAGACGAAATGGTGATCCGCGCCATTGAGCGTCATTTCGGCGTTCAACGCGAGTCAGTGACCAGCCCCATGATCCGCGAATTGCGCGAGATCGCCCTCGGCAACCGTGGCGGACCGAGCGCATTTGGGCGCCGATTCGAGGTGGACGTTGCCGCCGAGACGGTGTTTATCCGTTCGCTACAGGCCGAGTACGGCGTCACCCCTGATCAGGCCACGATCCAGCTCGAACATCTGGCCAAGGTCGGCTTCCGCCACAAGCGCCAGGCGCAGATGATTGGCGCGGCACTGCGCGCCATCGGCTTGACCCAGCACTTCGCCCGCACCGTGCTGGTGGTGGGCCATGGCAGCACGTCCGAGAACAACCCTTACGAATCGGCGCTGGACTGCGGCGCTTGTGGCGGCGATCAGGGCTTGGTCAATGCCCGCATCTTCGCCGCCATGGCCAACCGTCGCGAAGTGCGCGAACTGCTCGCCGAACAGGGCCTAGTGATCCCGGCGGAGACCTGGTTCATCCCGGCCCTGCACGACACCGCCACCGATGAGATCCAGCTCTTCGACCTCGACCAACTCCCCCCCGGCGCATTGACCCGGGTCACCCGCATCCAAGAAGACCTGACCGCCGCCGGTCGCCTGTGTGCGCTGGAACGCTGCGCCGCGCTGGGAGAGCGCGGCGTCGACACGCCGGAGGCCGCCGCTCGCCGTGTCAAGCGCCACGCGCTGGATTGGACCCAGGTGCGCCCGGAATGGGGCCTATCGAAGAACGCGTCTTTTATCATCGCGCGGCGCACACTGACGCGCGACCTAGACCTGGAGGGCCGCGCCTTCCTGCATTCCTACGACCACCGCATTGACCCCGAAGGTCGACTCTTGGAAGGTATCCTCGCCGGGCCGCTGGTGGTGGCGCAATGGATCAACATGGAGCACTATTTCTCGGTGGTCGACAACGAGGCCTTCGGCAGCGGCAGCAAGGTCTATCACAACATCACCGGGCGCTTCGGCGTTATCAGCGGCAACGTCAGCGACCTGCGCACCGGGCTGCCCGCGCAGACCATGCTCAAGGGCGGCGAGCCCTACCACGAGCCTCTGCGCCTGCTCACCGTCATTGAGGCACCGCTGACACTGGTGCAAGACCTGCTCGCGCGCCTGTACAAACCCCGCGAGTTGACGCACAACGGCTGGGTGTTGCTGCTGGTGCTGGACCCTAAGACTAGCACCGCCAACCTCTTTCGCGACGGCGCCTGGCAAACGCGACCAATTCGGCTGCCGGCTTAGCAGGCCAAGCGAGGGCGGTGAAACGCTCCGCTATGCCCAGCAAAACCGGCACCAATGAAGGGACAAAATCAAGCAATCGAGCCGAACGAGACAACTCACCAACGCGGGGCAAACAGATGCAAGAACTCAAGCACAGCGAGATGAAAAAGCTGGAGATCATCGTCCAGGGCGAGTATCGAGACTTCGTCATCGAGCTACTCGATCGTGCCGCCGTCAGCGGCTACACCCTGATACACAACCTCTCTGGCAAGGGCAGCCACGGCAGCCATCAGGGACACCTGATGTTCAACGAAGACGACGTGTTGGTCATGATCATCACCGTCGTCCCCGAAGACCTAGCCGCGGCCATCCTTGAGGGCCTAACACCCTTCTTCAACAAGCACATGGGTGTGGTGTTCACGTCCGACATCCAGGTTACGCGCCTCGGCAAGTTTCAGCCGCCCGCATCTGGCGGTGCCTCATAATAGGCCCGCTGTCTTGAAACCTGACAGATTCATTGAGGCAAGACTACAACAACGACAAAGATTCCGGCTCCGCCGAGCTAAGCGACTCCACGCGTCGAGACGAGAAACCCGCCACTTTTCTATCTGGCATCTCCCAGCGAGTTAGACTAGTATCGAAGATCGAAGCCAGACTATATTGGGTAGGTCGCTAAGGCTCACCCTAGGGTCCCGGCGATGCCGAAAGCATGCCGCTGAGCCAAGGTTAGCGCAATAAGGCCGAAGCCTATTCAGGATAGCCGATATGCCTGTCATTGATGTCGATGCACTGCTGGCGCCGATTACCGCGGAGTCACCCGCGGGCGAGGACTTAGAATACGACCCGGCATTTCTAGAGGCCATGAGGCTTGCGGACGGCACGCCCGAGCGTGTCATGGGCGATACGATCGTCCCCGCGGAAGAGCCCGACTGGCGAAAGCTCCAGACTGCATGCGCGGACCTGCTGCTGCGTTCGAAAGACCTTCGGGTCGGACTCCTGTTGTTGCGCTCGTTACTCCAAACATCCTCCCTGCCTGGGCTACAGGCGGGCATGCAAGTGCTCGCAGGTCTGGTTGATCGGTATTGGGACAATCTCTACCCGGCACTGGACCCTTCAGACAATAACGACCCGACCGAACGCACCAATGTCCTGTCGACGCTGGCCGATCCAACCATCGTCATCACGCCGCTGCGAGATGCGCCGCTGATACGCTCAACAACCTTCGGCACCCTGTCGCTACGCGACATCGAGCTTGCGGAAGGCAAGACAAAGCCCGCATCCGGCGTAACGCCACTGGACAACGCGTCCGTGCACGCGGCATTCATGGATTGCGACATCGAAGCGCTTGCGTCCTACGCAAGCGCCGCCGCCGCTACTGCCGGGCAGGTTCACGCTTTGAGCACATCGCTAGGGTCTCATGTTCAGGCGGTCGCGTGCCCCGACTTCGACGCATTGCTTGCCGTGTTGTCGACCATCGAAGTAACTCTGCGTGTTCGGCTGGACGAACGTCGGCCAGAGGATGCCGCGTCCGATGCGGGGTCACCTAACGCAGGATCAGCAGCGCTCGCTCCGAGCGATGGTTCCGGACACCCGAGTAACGCGAACAGCGCCGCGCCCAGTGCGGGCCCCGCGCGGATCACAAGCAGGGATGACGTCGTTCGCATGCTTGACGCACTCTGTGAGTACTATAGCCGCAGCGAGCCGTCTAGCCCCGTCCCGTTGCTTTTGAAACGCGCACGTCGCCTGGTCAAGATGGACTTTTTGGCTATTCTGGGCGACTTGGCGCCCGAGGCAGTGGACAAGATGACCCTGATCAAAGGACCTGACGAGTCATCCTAGGCAAATTTTCTGTGGTGGCCCCTTGGCCGGCAAATTTTCAACAAAGCGTCGAAGACGCCTCGTTGTGGTTGTCGTACACAGGTACCCGCGCGACAACGAAGCCGTGAAAATAGAGCAAACGCCCGACCTGGGTCGGCGATCAGACTGTCTTATTAACAGCATAAAACCCGAAGCACAAAGGGGAGTGAACATGGCCAAAGAGAGCAGCCAAAAATTCATCGCTCGAAACCGCGCTCCTAGGGTCCAGATCGAATACGACGTGGAACTCTATGGAGCTGAGAAGACCATCCAGCTGCCATTCGTCATGGGCGTATTGTCAGACCTTTCGGGCAAACCGGAGACCCCTCTGCCCGCCGTTAGCGAGCGCGAATTTCTGGAAATCGATGTCGACAATTTCGACGACCGGCTCAAGTCCATGAAACCACGCGTCGCCTTCCAGGTACCGAACAGCCTGACCGGCGAAGGCAACCTCAATGTTGAGCTGAGCTTCGAGAGCATGGACGACTTCTCCCCCGCTGCCGTCGCCCGCAAGGTCGACTCCTTGAACAAGCTCCTGCAGGCAAGAACCCAGCTCTCGAATTTACTGACCTACATGGATGGTAAGAGCGGAGCCGAAGAACTCATCGCGAACGCGCTGAACGACCCGGCATTGCTCAAGTCTCTAGCGAGCATGCCGAAACCGCGGGAAGCAGGCCAAAGCGACAATGCCGACGCGGGGGGAAAGAAAAATGACTGAGACTGAAAAACAAGCCCTACCCGAGGACCAGCTTGAGACCGCGCCAGAAGGAGACTTCGCGGCACTGCTGCAGCAGGAATTCAAGCCGCGATCAGACCGCGCGAAAGAGGCCGTTCAGGACGCAGTTCACACCCTTGCGGCGCAGGCGTTGGAGCAAACCGGGCTGATTTCAGATGATGCGGTTCGGACCATCGAGTCAATCATCGCAGAGATTGACCGCAAACTCACCGAGCAAGTCAACCTGATCCTGCACCACCCCGATTTCAGTCGGCTGGAAGGCAGTTGGCGGGGACTGCATTACTTGGTCAACAATACCGAAACAGACGAGATGCTCAAGATTCGCGTCATGAATATCTCGAAAAAGGAAGTGCATAAAAACCTGAAGAAATTCAAGGGCACGGCCTGGGATCAGAGCCCGATTTTCAAAAAGGTCTACACCGAAGAATACAGCATGTTCGGCGGCGAGCCATTCGGCTGCCTGGTTGGCGACTACTACTTCGATCACAGCCCGCCAGACGTCGAGCTGCTGGGACAGATGGCGCAAATCTCGGCTGCTGCGCATACGCCCTTCATTGCCGGCGCCGACCCCGGCGTCTTACAGATGGAGTCGTGGCAGGAGTTGAGTAATCCACGCGACCTTACAAAGATCTTCCAGACCCCCGAATATGCCGCCTGGAAGTCCTTGCGCGAATCGGAAGACGCTCGCTACATCGGCCTCGCCATGCCGCGTTTTCTATCGCGCCTGCCGTACGGGGCCAAAACCGACCCAGTCGAAGAGTTCGATTTCGAAGAAGAGACCGCCGCTGGAGATCATTCGCGGTATAACTGGTCAAATGCAGCCTATGCGATGGCCGTCAACATCAACCGGGCCTTCAAACTCTACGGTTGGTGCTCGCGAATCCGCGGCGTCGAATCGGGAGGCGCGGTAGAGGGTTTGCCCGTACACAGCTTCCCGACCGACGACGGCGGCATCGACATGAAATGCCCTACCGAGATCGCGATCGACGACCGCCGGGAAGCGGAGTTGGCAAAGAACGGCTTCATGCCACTGCTCCATAAGAAAAACACCGACTTTGCGGCCTTCATCGGGGCACAATCGCTGCAAAAGCCATTTGAGTACGACGACCCCGACGCAACCGCCAATGCGAATCTCGCCGCCCGATTACCCTACCTGTTTTCTGTTTGCCGATTCGCACACTACCTGAAATCAATTGTTCGCGATAAGGTCGGCTCGTTCAAAGAACGAGAGGATATGGAGAAATGGCTCAATAGATGGATCAACAAATATGTCGAGCCTAATCCCGCCAACGCCTCGGAGGTCGACAAGGCGCGCAAACCGCTCGCGGCCGCGGAAGTGGTTGTCGAAGAAGTCGAGGGCAACCCCGGCTATTACACCTCCAAATTCTTTCTGCGACCACACTATCAGCTAGAGGGCCTGACCGTGTCTCTACGCCTCGTCTCCCGACTGCCGTCTGAGAAGGGCTGACCAAGGCAAGCCTGGCAGACGGATGCAGCACTTAGGATGAAACCCTTCAGGACATCGGTTCAATCCGAACCGACCGGTTCAGATTGAGCCGGTCAGCCGAAGCCAGCGGCTAGCCCCGGCGGCGCGGCGGCAGCTTACCGGCCAAAGGCATCGGCCATTATTTGCGCATTCATTTTCAAAGGGTTGGGGAACCCATTTGATATGACATTCACGGATGAGTCCAATCTGGCATCGACTCTGCAAGAAGAGCAACCAGTGGTCCCTCGTGGATTCAGCGATGAGCTGTCGTAACAGTGAAAACCTAGGCCAGTTCATGCAGACTAAGCGAGCGTGCGCCAACAGCGCCCTGATAGGCAATCCGTCCGGGCAATTCGTCAACAACCTGAGGAGAAAGCCTGATGGCAGTCGACATGTTTATGAAGATTGAGGGCATCGATGGAGAGAGTTCCGACGACGCACATGACAAATGGATCGAAGTCTTGAGTTACAGTCACGGGGTCAGTCAACCGGTGTCGGGCGCGAGCGCGACCGGGGGACGCACTGGGGGCCGTGCTGATTTCCAAGACCTCGTGATCATGAAGACCATCGACAACGCGACCTGCGACCTCAACATCAAATGCGCGAAGGGTGAGCACATCCCGACAATCGAGTTGGAGTTGTGTCTCGCGACCGGTGACAAACATTGCTTCATGAAGTATGAGCTGACGGATTGCGTGGTCACATCCGTCTCCCCCGGCGGCTCACAAGGCGACGAGATCAAGCCAACCGAGCAGGTGTCTTTCGCCTATGGCAAGATCAAGTGGGAGTACACTCCGATTGATCACGAGGGAGCTCCAGGCTCGAGCACCGACCGTACATGGAGTTTGGAGAAGAACGTTCAGGAGTGAAGGGCGCCGCGGCTTGCTCTCCAGTGCTGGGAGCCGGGGAGCGAGCGACCGCTTCGCGGTCTTGACCCTCTGGCGTTGATCCTGAGTCAGCGCCGCATTCATACCCCCGAACCGAGTTCGACGGGTGTCTCTTATTCGGCGGTGGAGAAGCCTTATGGACGCAGAACTGGCGCTAAAAGAAGGCGATCTTGACACTGCGCTGAAACAGCTTCAGTCGCAGATACGCAAGGCACCGGCCGATGCCAAGCTGCGTGTCTTCTTGTTTCAACTCCTCTCAATCTTGGGCGAGTGGAAAAAGGCGTTAAACCAATTGAATGTTGCAGCTGAGCTCGATGCCGGTACCCTGGCAATGGCTGGCACCTACAGGCCCGCGTTGCAATCCACGGCATTCCGCGACCTGGTGTTCGCTGGCGAGCGCGACCCCGTCATCGTTGGCGAACCACAACGCTGGATCGCACTCCTGTTCGAGGCGCTTCGGCTGAGCGGACAAGGAGATGCCGAAGAATCACAGGGGTTGCGTTCAGAGGCCTTCGACGAGGCGCCGGCGACCGCCGGCCTGATTGACGGCGAGCCGTTCGCATGGATCGCCGACGCCGATATGCGCCTAGGACCGATTCTGGAGATGGTGCTGAACGGACACTACAACTGGGTGCCGTTTCAACACATAGGCCGCATCCGCTTCGAAGAACCCAGCGACCTGCGCGACCTGGTATGGATGCCAGCTCAAATCACCTGGACCAACGGCGGTGAATCGGTCGCATTGATACCGACGCGCTATCCGGGATCTGAGTTCAGCGAAGACGCCAGCATTCGGCTCGCACGCCGCACCGATTGGCTGGAACCTGTCTCGGGGCTGTTTGTCGGGCTGGGACAGCGGATGCTAGCGACCGATCAAGGTGAGTACCCACTGCTTGGTATTCGCGAGATCAGCCTGCAACAGACCGAATCGCCGGCCGGCGTTAACACTGATGGCTGAACTGACGCCCAGGGAGCGATTGCAACCATCGCTACTCGATCGACTCACAGACAACGCGCCTAAGGCAACCGAGGAGGCGCGCGAGGACAGGGTATTGTCGCCTCGGCGGCTCAAGGCCTGCGTCTTACGCGATTTGAAATGGCTGCTGAATACCTGCGACTTGGCATCCGTGACGGACCTGGATAACTACCCTGAGGCCCGGCAGTCCGTATTGAACTTTGGCTTGCCCGACTTGGCCGGGCGGCATGTGTCCGGCCTGGACGTGCTCATGCTGGAACGCGAGCTGCGTCAAGCCATCCTGCGCTTCGAGCCGCGCATCAGGCGACAGTCGCTGATCATTCGCGCCGTCGTCGACGAGTCGCACATGAACCACAACGCCATCCGTTTCGACATTGAAGGCGAACTCTGGGGGCAACCCCTACCGCAACAGCTTTACCTGAAGACCGAAGTGGATTTAGAGTCCGGCGAGGTGGCCGTGTTAGAAGCGACCGGAGGCAGCGACTAACGCAATCATGGACCCCCGTCTCCTCGCACAATACAACCGAGAACTGCAGCACCTGCGCGGACTCGGCGGTGAGTTCGCGGCCGAGTTCCCGAAAATCGCCGGCCGCCTCGGTCTCACCGATTTCGAGTGCGCGGACCCTTACGTCGAGCGCCTGCTGGAGGGTTTCGCCTTCCTCGCCGCTCGCGTTCAGCTTAAGATTGAGGACGAATTTCCGACCTTCACCCAGCACCTGCTGGAGATGATCTACCCGCACTACCTAGCGCCAACGCCGTCGATGGCCGTCGTGCAGTTGCAGCCTGACCCGAACGAGGGGTCGCTGGCAGCCGGCTTCACCATCCCACGAGATACGCTGCTGCGCGGAACCCTTGGCAAGGGCGAGCAGACGGCATGCGAGTACCGCACGGCGCACGACACGGTCCTCTGGCCCATTGAGATCTCCCAGGCGGAATACTTCAGCCATGCCGGCCCGGTCGCGAAGACCGACCTCCCTGCCTTGAGCCGCAGTAAGGCCGGCATCCGCCTGCGCCTGCGAGCAACCGCGGGCTTGCATTTGCGCGACATCCAACTCGACCGACTGGTGCTTTTCCTGCAAGGCAGTGACGAGGTCCCATTCAGGCTTTACGAACAACTCACCGCGAATCCGGTCGCCCTGCTGATCCAGCCGTTACAACGCCCCCTGCCCTGGCTAGCGGAACTTCCGGGTTCGAGGCTGACACCCCTTGGGTTCTCGGCGGGCGAGGCCCTGTTGCCAGACACGCTGGCTTCTTTCCAAGGCTATCGCAATTTGCACGAGTACTTCGCGTTTCCCGAACGCTATCTATTCGTCGCGTTAGACGGTCTGGCTCCGGCGCTGACTCAAATCAAGGCATCAGAGGTCGACATCATTGTCCTCCTGCCGGCGCCAGCCAAGGCACTCGACGGCGCCCTCGACGCCAGCAACTTCGCACTGCACTGTACGCCCGCGATCAACCTATTTCCCAAACGCTGCGACCGCATCCACCTCGACAAGGGCGGGCCCGAATACCATGTCGTGCCGGACCGCACACGCCCCATGGACTTCGAGGTCTATCGCGTCGATGCCGTGACCGGCTACGGGGCATCAAGCGCGACCTCACGCGAGTTTCGTCCTTTCTACGCCGCAACCGACCTAACCCACCCGGACGAGCACCCAGCCTACTACAGCGTACACCGCGTCGCCCGCGGACTCTCGTCGCGTCAGCGCCGACAGGGCCCGCGTTCGAGCTATTCCGGCAGCGAACTCTACGTCAACCTGGTCGATGCCGCGGCGGCGCCCTGGTCAGCGGAACTGCGCCAGCTCGGGGTCAATTGTCTCTGCACCAATCGCGACCTGCCGCTGCAAATGCCGATCGGTGCGGGCCAGACGGACTTCTCGCTGGAATCCGGGGCTCCAGTGCAGGCCGTGCGGGTGCGGGCTGGACCGACCGCGCCAAAACCATCCCATGCTCAGGGCGACACGGCCTGGCGACTGATCAGCCATCTCTCTCTGAATTATCTGTCCATTACCGATACCGAAGGCGGAACTGGTGCCGGGGCTCTGCGCGAGTTGCTGGCCCTGTACGCGGACCTCACCGTCGCCGGCACGCGCCATCAGATTGACGGGATTCGATCGGTGTCCTCTCGCCCCATCACACGCCGTCTCCCGGGGGTACGCCCGATGACCTATGCGCGTGGCATTGAGATTGCGCTCGACCTTGACGAAAGCGCCTTCGAGGGGACCGGCGCCTACCTCTTGGGCACGGTGCTTGAGCGTTTCTTCGCGCGCTATGCCTCCATCAATGGATTCACCGAGACCCTACTCAGGACCCCCGACCGCGGAGAGCTGAAGCGATGGCCAGCGACCATCGGCCTGCGCCCGACCCTGTAGCGCTGCTCAGCGAACTGGAGCCTCAACCCTGGCGCTTCAGTTTCCTGCAGACCCTGCGGCAGTTGGAGTGCCGGTATCCCGAGCAACCGCGACTCGCCAGCTCGACCAAGGCGACGGATGATCCGATCCGACTCGGCCAGGCCCCATCGATGATCTTTGCTCCGGCCGAACTCGCCGCTCTGCGGCGCCGCGGCGCCGGGCTCCCGCCACTGTTGCTGGTGCATTTTCTGGGTCTGCTCGGCCCGAATGGCCCATTGCCCTTGCATCTAACCGATTACGCGCGCGACCGCTTGCGTAACCACGACGACCCCACCTTCGCCCGCTTTCTCGATCTCTTTAATCACCGCATGCTCGGGCTATTCTACCGCGCCTGGGCTCAGGCGCAGCCGGCGGTCAGCTTCGACCGCGCCGACGGGCACCGATTCGCCGTCTATCTCGGTGCGCTTCAGGGCACCGGCATGCCGGCCTACACCGACCGGGACAAGATGCCCGATCTTCTAAAGCTGCACTTCACCGGTCATCTCGGCTGCCAGACGCGGCATCCGGAAGGCTTGCGCGCCATACTCGCCGGCTTTCTGAAGCTACCGGTCCAAATTGAGGAGTTCGTCGGCCACTGGCTGACGCTACCGGACGATTGCCGTTGGCGCCTCGGTGAGTCGCCGAACACCGGCGCGCTCGGGCAGACGACGACGGTCGGCAGTCGCGTCTGGGACCACCAGTCCAAGTTCAGGGTCCGCATCGGACCGCTGCAATTACCGGATTATCTGCGCCTGCTGCCGGGCGGTAAGAGCCTGGAAGCGGTGAAGGCCATGGTGCGCAATTATGTTGGCGATCAGATCGGCTGGGACCTAAACCCGGTATTGGCGCAGCCGGCAGTCCCGCGGACCTGCCTGGGCCAGACGGGAAGGCTGGGCTGGACGACATGGATCAAGAGCCGTCCGCTCGGCCGAGACGGCGATGACCTCAAGCTCGACCCGAGTCTCAGCGTCGCGCACAAATCGACCGCGCCGACAACATTAGAACCGGAACCATTAGAACAAGCAGTATCCACCGGAGGATTCCCAGGATGACCGAGATCAGCCGCAGCGCGCTCTTCGGCAAGCTCAACCCGCTTGCCTACAAGGCCATCGAAGGCGCGACCGTTTTCTGCAAGATGCGGGGCAATCCCTATGTCGAGTTGGTGCATTGGCTGCATCAGATCTTGCAGAACCAAGACTCGGATCTGCATCGGATCATTCGCCAATTCGATCTCGATGCGGCCCGGCTTGCCAAAGACCTCACCGAGGCGCTCGATCGCTTGCCGCGCGGCTCGCGCTCCATCGCTGATCTGTCCTCCGACGTAGAAGAGAGCGTCGAGCGCGGCTGGGTCTACGGCACGCTGATGTTCGGCGAGACCCAGGTCCGCACCGGGCATCTCATGGTCGGCATACTCAAGACACGCGGATTGCGCACCGGTCTGCTCGGGGTCTCGGCGCAGTTCGACAAGATCAGCGCCGAGGGTCTTACCGAGGATTTCCGCGAGTTCCTGGCCGACTCACCCGAAGCCGGCATGGGCACCAGCGACGGCTTTAGGGTTGGCGGAAGCGCGGCCCCAGATGAAGCGAGCGATGCCATCGCCCCGGCGCAGATGGGCAAGCAGGAGGCACTGAAGCAGTTCTCCGTCGATCTCACCGAGCGTGCGCGCAACGGCGAGATCGACCCCATCGTTGGTCGCGACGAGGAGATCCGTCAGATCGTCGACATCCTGATGCGCCGACGCCAGAATAACCCGATCCTGACCGGTGAGGCCGGCGTCGGCAAGACCGCGGTCGTCGAGGGATTCGCGCTGCGTATCGCTGCCGGTGACGTACCTTCTCCGCTCGCCGACGTCGGGCTACGCACCCTCGACCTGGGCCTGCTCCAGGCTGGCGCGAGCATGAAGGGGGAGTTTGAGAACCGCCTGCGCCAGGTCATCGACGAGGTGCAGACCTCGCCGCAGCCCATCATCCTCTTCATCGACGAGGCGCACAGGCTGATCGGTGCCGGGGGCAGTGCCGGCACCGGCGACGCGGCCAATCTACTCAAGCCCGCCTTGGCTCGCGGGACGCTGCGCACGGTTGCCGCGACCACCTGGAGCGAATACAAAAAGTATATTGAGAAGGACCCCGCCCTCACCCGCCGCTTTCAGGTGGTCCAGGTCGAAGAGCCCAGCGAAGACAAGGCCATCTTGATGGTCAGAGGTGTCGCATCGACCTTAGAGCAACATCATCGGGTCCAGGTCCTCGACGAGGCCCTTGAGTCCGCCGTTCGCCTCTCACATCGCTACATCCCGGCTCGGCAGTTACCGGACAAGGCGGTCAGTCTGCTCGATACCGCCTGCGCTCGGGTCGCCATTAGCCAGAGCGCGGTACCGGGTGAGGTCGAGGATTGCCGGCGCCGCATCGAGGCATTGCGGACCGAACTCAACCTCATCGCCCAGGAAGCCGCCATCGGTGTCGACACGGCCGAGCGTGAGACAAGCGCCCGGGAAAATCGCAACGCGGAACAAGCACTGCTTACCAGCCTTGAGGCCCGCTGGGACAAAGAGAACCAGTTGGTCAAAGACATCCTCTCGTTGCGGGCGGAACTGAGAGGCCAAGCCGCACCGGTGGAAGGCACCGGAAGTACGTTGGAACAAGCGGGAGCATCTGAGACCGACGCCACCACATCAAATCCAGACACTCAGGAGGCGACCGCGGCATCCGCCGATAAAGCAACGGCCGCAGCGCCAGCACTGTCCGACGAAGCGCGCGCGGAGACATTGGAGCGCTTGCGTGAGCTACAAACCAAACTGCACAGCCTGCAGGGTGAAAGCCCTTTAATCCTACCCAGCGTCGACGGTCAGGCCGTGGCCTCGGTGGTCGCGGATTGGACCGGCATCCCGGTGGGTCGCATGGTCAAGAACGAGGTGCAGGCGGTGCTGCAACTGGCCGAGACGCTAAACAAGCGGGTTATTGGCCAGCGCCACGCGCTGGATATGATCGCCCGCCGCATCCAGACCTCCCGTGCGCGCCTCGACAACCCGAACAAGCCCATCGGCGTATTCCTGCTCGCCGGCCCGTCCGGTGTCGGCAAGACCGAAACCGGCCTAGCGCTGGCCGAGGCCCTCTATGGCGGCGAGCAGAACATCATCACCATTAACATGAGCGAGTTTCAGGAGGCACACAGCGTCTCCACCCTCAAAGGCTCGCCACCCGGCTACGTTGGCTACGGCGAGGGCGGCATCCTCACCGAGGCGGTGCGACGCAAGCCCTACAGCGTCGTCCTGCTCGACGAAGTGGAAAAGGCCCACCCGGATGTGCACGAGATCTTCTTCCAGGTCTTCGACAAGGGCTGGATGGAGGACGCCGAGGGCCGCCAGATCGATTTCCGCAATACGCTGATCCTGCTCACCACCAACGTCGGTACCGATCTGGTCATGGGTCTTTGCCAAGACCCGGACCTGATGCCGGAACCCGAGGGCATCGCCACCGCGCTGCGCGAACCGCTGCTGAAGACCTTCCCGGCGGCGCTACTCGGACGCTTGGTCGCGATTCCGTATTATCCGCTCAACGACGAGATGCTGGCAGCGATCATTCGGCTGCAACTCGGGCGCATCGTGCGACGCATCGAAGACAATCATCGCATCCCACTGACCTTCAGCGACGAGGTCGTCACCCTCATCGCCGCGCGTTGTGCCGAGGTGGAGAGCGGCGCCCGCGTGGTCGACGCCATCCTCACTCACTCGGTATTGCCGGAGATCGGCCGTGAACTGCTGATCCGCGGCATGGACGGTCGGGCGGTTACTGGGGTTACAATCGGGGTGGACGACGATGGCTTCGAGTTTGGTTTCGACTGACTCAGAGCGCCGGCAATGTCTGTTGCCTTCGGGCCGGCGCCCGCGTTTCAAACAACGGCGCGTCGGCCTGCATCAACGCAAGCTCAAGGGCGGCCGCAACTCGTTGCCTCTGCATTCCAGTCGCTAACAGGCCCCTGCAGTCGGATTCAGTGATGACGCGTCGGCACCAGGCGAAGCCTTGCCAGATTGATCGTCCTCCGGTCATTTTTCCTGAGCACGGCGCTGGGTTGTGTGAGACTCCGCCCGCATCTTGTCAGTATCGCGGCGGGTCCAGTCCAGTCTGGCAATTCCGTCTGGCCGGACGAGGACATCACCGGCGGATCACCCCATCTTCTTAAATCCACCGCTGGTGACGCCATGGTATTCGATCTCCCTGGGCTGGCTGCCCACCTACAAATTGCTCTATCTGAACAGGATTTGGCAACCAGCACCGCGCCGATCCAAATCCTCGGCGTCAACACGGTCGAACTCGCGACCAGCACGGACCTGTGTTTTGCCGAACACCTGGACCAAGCGGATCAGGTCGCGGCCAGCAAGGCTGGCGTCATCCTGGTTACCGAGAGTTTCCCTAAACTTGCCGGTCCGTTGCTGATCCGGGTACCGGAGCCGCGCCGAAGCTTCTTCAGCGTCGCCGAGTGCTTTATACCCTCGGCTCCGATCCCCCACAGGCATAGCAGCGCGCAAGTGGACACCTCGGCCAGCATAGGTGCCGACGTCAGCATCGGAGCCTGTGCCGTCATCGCGGCAGAGGTGCGCATCGGCGCGCGCTGCGTGATCGGTCCCGGCTGCTGGATCGGCCCCGGTGTGCGGATTGGCGACGATTGTCTGCTCGAGGCCAATGTTACAGTGCATGCCCAAAGCAGCATCGGTGCGCACTGCGTCATCCGTAGCGGCACGGTCATCGGCAGCGATGGTTTTGGGTTTCGATGGGACGGTCAGCGCCATTGCAAGATTCCACAACTCGGCCGCGTAGTGATCGAGGACGATGTGGACATCGGCTGCAACTGTTGCGTCGACCGCGCCACCCTCGGCGAGACACGCGTCCGTCGCGGTGCTCGGATCGACAACCTGGTCCAGATAGCCCACAACAGCGACATCGGCGAGCATGTGATCCTGGTCAGCCAATCCGGCATTGCCGGCAGCAGCAGGGTCGGCACCGGGGCGGTGCTCTCCGGACAGGTCGCGGTGTCGGATCATGTCGATATTGGTGCCGGCGCCCGCGTCGGCGGTCAATCCGGCGTCACCAAGGATGTCTCGGCCGGAAGCAGTGTGTTCGGCACGCCGGCACGACCCATCAAGGACAGCTTGCGGCAGCTTGCGGCGCTATCGCAGCTACCGAGGCTGCTAGCGCAAATCAAACACCAGAAACAAGAACTCAAATGCCTGCGAGATCGACTTCAGGCATTAGAAGGGGTGCAGCGCTGAGCTGGCTGGCGGTGCCTGCGCGACGGCAGACAACATGCCGGCTACAGACAACGATGGGGACATAGTTGCTATGAGTGGGTCGGTCCCGAGTTTGGTTTCGATTGACTCGAGGGCGCCAACAAGGCCTGTTGCCTGCGGCCGGGCGCCCGCGTTTCAAACAACGGCGTGTCGGCGTGCATTAACGCAAGCTCGAGGGCAGCCGCGATACGTTGCCTCTGCGTTCCAGTCGCCAACAGCTCCCTGCTGTCGGATTCGGTGATCGGGCTACCCGCTAGGTAACGTGTCCCGGCGCTGAACCGCCCTAGGTTGGCGTTCCACCAAGACTGTATTCTGGGCGGGCTGGGCCAAGGCAGGTCTTCATCCGGGTCCATGCTGACATCTTCGTCGGCCAGCGCCTCCGTCGGACCGGCCTCGAAACCCTCTGGCTGATCGGCATCGAGATCCTCGTAGGCAAGGTTTGCACCGGTGATCATGCTGAATGCCTCAGCCGCGACCCGCGCCCACTCGGGCGCATCGGACATTTGCTGAATGAGCCATGGCACATAGGCCACATCGCCGAGAACGGCACAACCAATGATCAAGTCACGTCGTCGACTGGTTGCTCGCGACAACGCCTTGAGCGAATCAGCAGCATCGCCGAAATCGAGAACGCGCAGCAGGACTTGGATCGCGCGCGTAGAGAAGGGTCCGTCGGTCAACGCGATGTTCTGGAGCGATGCAACTCCCGCGCCGCGATCGCCCAACAGCACCGCCGACCACGCCGCCCAGAAGGCACATGACGGATCATCATGCGTAAGTTGGCCCCGCAGCGCCGGCAGTAGATCCCGACGCCCCGTCTCGCCAGCGGCACGCAGCGCGCGTGTCTTGAGGCCAGGATCGGGGTCATCGATCGCTCTGCGCAGGTGATCGCCACAATCAACCCGATGGACGGCGCAGGCCGCTATCCCGACCCGCCTCCACATCGGCGCGTCCGAACTCAGCAGCGCGGCAATCTTCCCTTTGAGTTTATCGGGATTGATCCACCCAATGGCGGAAATCAAGCCACGCTCGGTCTCCGGGGCCATCTCCACCGCCGCGTAGACCTCCCGAAGCCGCTGCGGTTTGTCGCCCTCCAGGGCGATCACCGCGGCAGTAAAGACCTCTCCGCTCTCCTGCTGCTGCAAACCCTCAGAGCAAAAGACCCAGCCAGAGGCCCCAGCGACCCGCAGCCCGTCGATATGCGCCTCCACTCGCTCATCAAGGTCCTCAAGATCCTGTAGCGAATAGTGGGGCGCGGCCACTGCGAGGTCCCGAAGCAGCCATAGGAACGCTGCTTCTTCAGCATGTTGCGAAACAATCGACTCAATGATCGGCAAGTTCCAAGCCCCCCGACATGTTGTTTCCCTCGGTCATGCGCACTGCACGGCTCACAGTAAACCGTCATGGGACAATCGACCTAGCATAGGCCAGCCGGCGTATCATCAGGGAAGACTTGCAACCTCTCTCCATGTCTGCCCATCGAATTCCACGATCACTTTCTCCCCGATCGCCCATACGGCTTTCTGGTTCTCTGAGAAAGCGAAGAATACACCCCTCCCTTGGTCACTAATAAAGACTGGTTTTGTGTTTCCTTCTCTCCACTCTAAAACCGCTTTATCTGTCAGTACAAGCACATGTTCCCGGTGAACTGTCAAGGCCCAGATATCCGACCCTTCGAAATCGTGCTCGACATGCTGCCAAGCTCCAGGAGTTCCGTAGACTAGAACCCCCCCTAGCCCACCTAAAAGCAACTTCTGGTTGAATCTCGTCACGGAGGTCAAGGCGACATTCGTTCCGACGTCCTCGGGTGTCCATTTTCCGTAGCCTGAACGTACCCAAACAGAGCCACCGAACCCGACCACGCACCCCAATTTATCATCCTGGTATATATCATTGAAGAGCTTCTCGCCTGCGATTCCGGCCATATCCAACTGATAATCTCCAGCGCTCAGGGTGGTGCGCGCGTATATCTTTCCCAAATCTCCGAGAAGAAATAGGCGGCTGCCACAGGTTTTGATGCGATGAAGTAGCATCAGATCTTTCGGGAGCGGTAACTGGTGGCAGGAACTGCTGCCGTTCTCCGTGAGTTCGAATAGTTCTCGGTGCGACGCAAAAAGCAAGCGACCCTCGAAGCAAGCGGAAGCGGAAATGTTCGTGCTTCTCGATGCAACCTTTTCGAACCCCTCCTGAGCCATTTCCACCAGAAAACAATGGTCCGAGTTGTTCTCGATTAGTTCTTCGGACCGCATCACGAAAAAGGAGCGGCTCTGGGATGTGACGCCCGCAGAGATAACGAATTTTCCAGCCATAAAACACGCCTCATCAGTCCGTTCACAATGTCTAGGAGGATGCGCCCTGCAGTTGATTCATCGCGTTGTCAAACTGATTGCTCATTGCGTCGGAGCTAATTTGGTTGCCGCTATATCCGCAATGCCAAGGAAGTTCGTCGCGGGTGGAAATGGCCTTGCATTCGCCATTCTCATGCTTCTTCTTTTGAGCTGGAGTTGACTCGTGCATCCCTTCATAGCTGTTCTTGAGTTCCTTCTTGATGCACTGCCAGTCGCAGTCTGATTCTGGGAACACGTCTTTCATGGCGTCCACAGAATGATCAATCATCTCGCTTACGGGCATGCTGGTCTTGCCGCTCAGCTGGTAATTTACGCAGGTCATGGAATGCATCAAGCCGTGCCTGCCCACGTCGTTTGATGTTCCCGCGGCGCATAGGACCAAGGCTTGGTTATGGTTATAACAATAGCCGCTGCCATCAAAGGTAGCGCTGGCTATGAGGTGATGGCCGGTGAGCCCCTTGCAGCACGCGTCATCGTCTTTCTCGGTGTCTTTGTATTTACGCAAGAGGCAGCGCCGTTTTTCGAAGCACTCTCTCTTGGCATCATCGAGCTTAGCGACTTCGGCATAGAAGGTAGCGACGTCCTCGCCCTTCCGCATCGACGAAATGCGCGATTGATAGCCTGGAACCTCAGGGCACGACTCTTCTTTTGTGCATTCATCCTCGATTGTTTTCTTCTTGGCCTCGCAGCATTCCCCAGGAGTACTACACGGGCTAGCGCTTGGGTCAGCCATGCTACTCGCTCGTGCAGTCGCCAGACAACGGTCCGGGTATAGCGATTCCGTCAATGTATGGAACGGGTGGCGTATTATCAGGATTACCGTTACCGTTCAGAGTAACAATATCCAGATGTCGGCAAACTTTCTTACCCTCGTATTTGACGTTGGTCGCAGACATCCGGAATTCCACTTCCCCCATGTTGCATCGGGATACTACGCCCTTTTTCAATCCCGCACTGGTGGCCACTCCTGCTTCGTCACCATAGGTACGCTTGAGGACGGACTCGCCCTTGAGGTAGACCGGCTTGTTGCTGATCTTGACTGTCTTACTGCCTTTGGTCGTATCCGACCCCTTGCCGATAGCAGGATAGGGGACCGGAACACCTGGCGGTTCCGGAGAAGGTGGAGCCGGAGGCGGTGGTGTCAGGCAGACGTCCCCGACGGGCAGGGTCGCCATTCCCTTGCCTGCTTTGCACGCAAGCTCTCGACCGTTTGCGAACACCTTGTTGGCCATCGCAGATCACCTTGTCGTCATGCGTTTTTGTACGACGGCCGCCATCCGACTGTCGTCCTCGCCTGAAGCGGTAACCAATCCGCAGGCACCGTCTGGGGATGCTGCCCCGAACAACAGGAGCATCAACAAAAAGCTCACGGTTCCTGTCTCGCCGAATTGGCTGACCGGACTATGTCTGTCCAACGGTTGATTCTCGCCCCGCAACAGCCTCAATTCGGCGATCGTGGCTTCTTTTACAGGCTGATACCCAGCATCATTGTCATAAAACCACGAGCGGATCGATGGCATTGTGACTGGCGAGTCATCTAGCCCCATGCGAATCGCGGCGATCATCCCATCGGCTTTCAGCGGTTCGTCGCGTGTCTTGGGACTTGCCTGACGGGCAACGCCAAGCCCTAGCACTTGCGCCATCTCCGTATCTGTTCCGCTCACCTGCGTCAGCCTGGCGCAGGCGGCCCCCTCGCCCGGCACGTAGCCGTTGGATGTGGTGCGAGTCAGGAGCAAATACTTTTCGTCGTAAGCCTTCAGCGTTCGTGCGGTCAGCAGGGTATCGGTGGCGACCACGAGGACATATCCACACTCGGTGTTGTACAGTAGTCTATCCGCATCCTTCAGGGCCGATACGACAGCGACTCTGCCTTGGGGATAAATCCGAGAGTGCTCGGAAAACGTCATGCCAAGCTTGTCCTGCAACTCGGTGAAGAAGCTTTGCTCATCTGCGATAACGCGCCCAATCCGCTTCCTACTTGGTATACAGAGCAGCACCGGCACCGCACCCGGGTCGGCTGATGGAACCGGACCACAGCTGGCAATCGCCTCCCTGATCGCCATGGCGGACATCTCAAGTAACTTGGCCTGGCCACGTAGCGGACGATCAAGTGGAACGTCTGCGCCGATCAACCATTCACCGTGGCTGTCCATGAAGCGGGTCTCGGTGAAATTGTCGATCTGCGCGCGGTAGGCGGCAAAGGTCGCCTTGCGCGATAACCCGAGATTGGTCACCAAGCCACAGGAGGCAATGCTGAGCGGCCTCATCCCGAATCCTCGGTCGCAGCAAGCTCGGCGGGTGCTCTACGCACCATGAGTTTTTGCTCGCGTGACACGAAGCGCTTGCCGCTTTCCAGTGCGCGGACCCAGCCCCGGCTGCCGCGACCGAATATGACTTTCGAGCATGTCTGGGGATCATCCGAGAAGGGTACAGATGCCCTGGCGGTCAGGGTGAACAAGCCATCATCGGGAAACAGATGCAGCGTGTCGACGCGGAACGGGACGATGAGGTATTCGCCTGTGCGGAGATAGAACACGACGGATTCTATCCCCAGCCGCGGCAACTGGAATTCGCAATAACACGACTCGGTCAGATTCCGCAGCTCCACCCGTTCTCCGCCCTTGATAACGGGGATCTGTTGATCCGGTGGGGCAGCCTGGAAATAGCGGTTATCGAAGTCTTGCGGCAGAAATGGAAACTGATTTTCCTGCCATTCCGCACCATAGGTTCCGGCGTACTGCATGCGCTGCGGCCAGCCGCGCCCAAGTGGACCGAACGCCATTGGGCGGTACTGCCCATTTGGCTCCCGGATCGGATCGTTGATCTCCTCGGTGTTCGGCATCGGCGTGTCGAGCATGAGGTTCTGTTCGAGTTCCTTATGATAACCGACGCCGACCGGATTTTGACGGCAACTCGTGTGCTTCTGGGCATCCTCGTGGAAGTCATCGATACCACCAAACGCCGTATCGTATGAAAACGGCTCGCGGACAAATGGATGGGGCGGTCCAGGTTCAATCTTGCCGAGAAAGCCCGCTTGCCAAGTTCTGTGTCCGGTTACGCGGAGCGATTTGCGCATCTTGCCAACGCTCAAGGACACGACGACATCCGAAGCTGGCCGTCCAACCGGCGTATAGGCGCTGCCCGTGAGCAATACGTCACAGTTGGGCTTGAGCAACGCGTAGTCGCTCTCAACCACGGTCGCAGAGTATCCCGGATCGCCGGAGTATTCATCCGCGCCGATCAGAGGCCGCTGGACATCGGCCAACCACACTGTTCCAGCGGCATCGAAATGGTAGGTTGCTTTCGCCAGCGCGAGGAGGTGGTCGAGACCGTGGTTGTCCGTTCCGACTGTGCAACCGACAACCAGCGGCGTTGTGTTGACGAGTTCCATGTCGCGATGATCAGTTGATCTGAACCGATCCGCCCTTGATGCGATTGACCCCGGACGACCGACTTAACAGATAGGCGCCTCGGATCAGAATCTTCCCCTCACGCGTCAGCGTGATGCTGGCCTTGCCGCACTTAAGTACAATCTCCTTCTGCGCGCGCAGGACGATACGCTCGTCGTCAATGTCTGCGCGCACGACTTCACGCGTATCGGTTTGGCGGTCTGGGTGTTGAACGACCCCGATGACCAAAGGCAGGCGGGGGTCACCAGCCTCGAACAGGAGCGCAACCTCTCGGCCAGTGTCCGTCTCCGACAGCTGGGTCGTAGAGCGTGCCTGGAGTGCGGCCTCTTCCGGATTGCCGGGAAAGGCGACCAATGGGGCGCCGTTGCTATCGAACCCGAGCAGGGCGCCGATGACCACGCCGTCAATGCGGCCAACTGGTACCGGAGTGGCGGGCGGATGAGTCTTTGTCGCTGCCATGAGTCGGGCCTCTGGGGTCAGTTCTCTAGGATCTTTTGGCCTTTGATGACGACGTTCTTATTGGCCTTGATGTCGATTCCGCCCGATCCCTTGACGGTGATGTCCTTGCCCTGAATCGAGATGGTTCCGTCCTTCTTCATTGAAATACTAGCCTTGCCGGTCTTGATCGTAATCGAATCGCCCGCGTCGATAACCAGGTTCTTGCCAACCGCGAGACTGTCGTCTTTGCCGACCGAAACGCTCCGGGTTTCGCCGACGCTTTCTGACTGATTCTTGCCCACCTGCAAGCTATCGTCCTTGCCCACCGACGCACCGCGGTTGGAGCCGATGCCGTGGGTTTGATTGATGCCGACGTTGACGCTGCGATTCAGGCCGACGGAGATGGCCTGCAAGCCGCCGACCGTGACCTCATTGGCAGCGCCGACGTTCAACATGTCGTTGATGCCGACATTGTGGGTGCGCAACAGCGCGACGGTCACGGATTCATTCTGGCCGACGTTTTCCGTGCGGTTCGCGCCGATCGTGGTGGTCTCATTGCTGCCGACGGTCTCGGTACGATCGACGCCAATCAGGACCGTCTCGTTGTTGGTCACATCCCGGCTGCGATCATGCAGCACATGCTCGCGCAGATCGTTCTCAATGGTGCTGTCCTTGTCGAACTGGCCATGCTCGCGGATGAGTTCGTTGCCTTTGGTGTCGTCCATGACATATTCGTTGTAGCCGCCGCCACCCTTGGTGCTGTTGGACTTGAGGCCGCTGACGACGGCACCCGCGGGCAGGCCGTAAGGCGGCATCTGGTCACCGTTGTAGACGCGTCCGGTGATGATCGGCCGGTCTGGATCGCCCTCAAGGAAATCGACGATGACCTCCTGCCCGATGCGAGGAATGGCCACCGCCCCCCAGCTCTTTCCGGCCCAGGGGTGCGAGACACGGACCCAGCAAGAGCTGTTCTCGTCAGACTTGCCATAGCGGTCCCAGTGAAACTGTACCTTGACGCGACCGTACTGGTCGGTCCAGATCTCCTCGCCCGCCTGGCCGACGACGATGGCGGTCTGTGGGCCTTGCACCACAGGCTTTGGCGTGATGCGCGACGGACGAAAGGCGGTATGGGCGTCCATGGCGGTAAAGCTGCAATGGAAGACATCGCCACCGGGTAAGTCGGCGCTGGACCCGAACACATCCGATCGCAGACGGTAATCGGCGGAGACAATCAGATACTCCCGATTTTGATCGTCGCGGGGATAATTGGTCAGGCTGAACAAATGGCCCATGGCCAACGCTCGCGCGTTGCCTTCCGCCCGCACCGTTTCGTAACCGGCATGCAGTTCTTCGAGACGCACGCGCGCATAGGACTCACCATCACCGGTTTCGACATACTCGCCGGGATAGTCGTAGACCTCCAGTTCGGCGTGCTCGTGGGCTTTGGGGTTGCTGCGCTTCGCCAACAAGCTCTTTCGTGGTGCGGTGAAATCGAAGTCGGTATGGGCGAAGGCCCCGGGTTGCACGGCTTGCGCGACCGACCAATCGTTGATGTGGTCGCGCTCTCGGAGCGCGGTCGCATCTGGGGGATAGTAGGGGATCTCGTCAGCTCCCGGAGCTGGCCCATGGGCGCTGTAGCTGTCGGCCAGGATCAGCTTGTGCTTACCGTCTTCGTGGGTGAAGTAGTAGTAGATCCCCTCTTGCTCCATCAGACGGCTGATGAAGTTGAAGTCGGTCTCGCGATACTGCACGCAGTACACCCACTGCCGGTAGCTGCCGCTGAGACGCTCTTCGAAATCGGTATATCCGTGCTCGCGGAAGATGGCCTTGATGATGTCCGGGACGGTTTGCTCTTGGAAGATACGGCAATCCGCGGTACGCGTTAGGAACCAGGTCCAGGGCACCAGCGTGGCCCGATAGACAGCCAGCGCGCCATCAAACCCCAGCTGCGAGAAGCGATTGACGATGCCGTTGAAATAGCGTTGTTGGCCGTTCAGCAGGCTCAGGCGAACGGTCAGGCTTTGGCCCAGCAGATCCTCGTGGTAAATGTCAATGGAATCGCTGATGAGTTCGAGTTCGTAGTCGAATAGGCGCCCCAATTCCTCGGTCGCTGTCATGCCGCGAAGCAACAGCACGTCCTCACCCAAGGGCGTGGAGACGGACAGCGAGCGTTTCTGCTGTTGCAGGGGCATGTGCGCTACTTACTCAATAGGCTGAGTTCCTAGAACTCAAGACGAACGCCAGCGTTGATGGCGTTGTAAGTGACCTCGTCGTAGCCGAGTAAGGTGTTGTAGGAAAGAAACGCCGAGCGCCCTCCCGCGAACTGCGCCGAGACGCCAAGACTCAAATCAGCGTAGTTACGGTCGGGCGTCTGTGTGAGGACGAATAGGGGCTGGTTATTGATGTCGTTCACGAATCGCGCACCCACCCTCTCTTGGGCGTTATCGAATTCATGCACCCAGCCGATTCGCAGTTGCGGAATCCAGACTCCGTAACTGGTGCTGATGGCGCGCGCCACCTGAACCCCCAGGTCCGAGGTAAACGACGTAAAGGTTTGTGAGTCGAGCGCTAACGCCATGCTGCCGCCGACAGCCGTAGGATTGGACATCCGTTCGCTGTAGCTGTCCACCGCGTTTTGGAGATAGTTGAGTCGCAGCGAAGGCGTAATCGACCATGCGTCCCGATAAAAGCTGTAGCCGGCACCAATATTGAAATTCCAGACGTCCGCGCTAGGACTGGACTTAGCCACCTGGGTCGCGGTTGCGGCATCGACGGTCGCGCCATCTGCACTGAACTCACCAGTGGTGTAATTGATACGACGCTTCATATCGTAGTCGCTTTTCGCATAGCCGACTAGACCATCGACATAAAGCCCGTTATCCATACTGTAAGAGCCGTAAAACGACAGACCCCAGCTGTCGCCCTCTAAATCACCGCGATTACTGTCGTAGTCCGCCTTACCGTCGGCATAGCGGACGGATAATCCACCGATCAGGTTGTCTTGAAAGCGGTAGTCGATACCGCCCAGCATAGACCAGCCGTCAAAGTCATAGCCTGGCTGAAACTCGGTCGTATCCGCATCCCCGGTAATGTAGCGGGCATTCAGGAAACCGCCAAACCGCCCCATCGTCAGGTCACCGCCAGCGGCGCCGCCCATGGCTGGTTGACTCAATGGATAAGCAGCAGCAACGGCGGATGGAGCCGCGGCGGGCTGACCGGCAAGCCGCAGTGTTGCGAGCCGACTCTGGATCATCGAAACGCCAAGGCCGGCTGAACGAACGGCAACAGAGTTCTGTGCGCTGACCTGATCGGCGGCGATGTCCGTGAGTGCTTGAACTGAGCCACCTTCATCGGCGTTCGCACCCAGGATGATACGACCGCAATCGAGTTGAAACGCCTGGTTGTTGGCCGATGCTTGCCTGCCGTTCTCACCGGTCTTGCAGGTCGTGAGCAATGCGTCACCCGCGATTTGGCCGTTTACCGAGGTCTGGGACAATGCGTCGGAATAACCGGCGAAGGGATCCGGCGCAATCGGCGAAGGTTCGGTGACCGGTGGCGTTGCTGGTGGAGTAATTGGCGGGGGCGTCGGCTGCGCTAACGGCGGCGGCGTCGGTTCGGTCACCGGCGACGGTGGCGCGGGGGTTGGCTCATACTCTTGATAGAGGTCTACATGACCGTCAGGGCTCTCAATGTCGAGGCGATCAAAATCATTGTCTGATCCTGTCTGCGCGAATGGCTGCATTGGAAGCAACGATAGAGCTGAGAGCAGCAAGACCTGCGCAAAAACTTTAACAAGAGCCTTTGTATTGTAACAATCGTCGCTCCTGCTCCAACCGAAACACTCGCAGCGCTGGAACATGTCAATCGACTCCTCCAAAGTTATTCGACCGTATTTGGCGTTCGGCAAGATGAGGTCGATACGCCTCAGACCGTCAGCCTGCAAGAGAAAAACATCACAGTCGGCGTTGCTGTGGTAAAAACTCTAATCTCAACTGTAGGGTCAATCAGATCCAGTCGGCTTAGCGATCCAGAAAATCGACGACCACCGCGGTGACATTGTCGCGCCCCCCTGCTGCGCAAGCGGCCTCCACCAAGCCGTCAACGACGCCCCTAGGCTCACCGGAGCCAAGCAGTTGTTGAATCCTTTCATGGGTTAGTTCTTTCGTCAAGCCGTCAGTGCAAAGCAGATAGCGGTCGCCATCCATCAACGTCCCGAGCGCGGAGTCGACCTGAAGCTCGTCTTCGGCGCCGACCGCACGCGATAACACACCAGCATAGGGGTGCGACTCGGCCTGCTCGGCGGAGAGCTTGCCGTTTAAGACCAACTGTTGTACTTCCGTATGGTCCTGGGTCAATTGGGCCAGCCGATCGCCACGCAGGCGATAGGCGCGGCTGTCTCCAACCCACAACAGGGCGCACGCCCGTCCGATGGCCAGCAGCGCGACAACCGTGGTACCAATAACTTCCTCACCGCTCGCATCGGCCTCGTCGATCAGGCGTCGATTGGCCTCCTTGATGAGACACTCGGCGTGCCGGGCCGAGCGCCCCAACATCGCCGGGGCTGGCAGTTGCGACAGCGCTTCAACGATCAGGCTGCTGGCCCGCTCGCCGGAGGCGTGCCCGCCCATGCCGTCGGCGACGGCCCACAGGCCAAGGTCGGGTCGATCAAGAAAGGCATCCTGATTCATACCCCGCACGACACCCGGATCTGTCTTGCCGGCTGAGACCCAGCGCATCGTCTGCTTCGACCTAGTCATAGGCCATCACTCCGCTGCGGCTCGGACGGGTCTTCGAGGTTCCACCAGCGACCGGCGGACCAGTCGCCCGTATAGAGGGTCGTGAACGCCGGGTCAGCGGGTAGGCCCTGACAAACCAGCAAGGATGGCGCGACGCGCTCGGAGCCTTCTGACCACCAGAGGCTGTAAGCAAAAAGGACTTCGGTCAAGGCAAGGTGCAGCAGACCGGGCATCACTTGCGGCACGCGGAGCGGATTGGGCAGCCCGAGACGCCATCCGAGCGTCTCGCACGCAACTGGTAGACCAGGGTCGGGGGGCTCGGAGACCGGAATCTGCGCAGGTGCCAATGCGCTCAGGCGGGCATCCAGCTCATCCAGGCTCAGAAGCCCTTCCAGGGCGTCGAGCATCAGCGATTGTGCAGTGTCGTACCAATCCGTGGCGGAGGACAGGGTCAAAAACGGATTCAGGCCCGCGGGCAATGGACAGGCGACGGTCAAGGGGAAGTACCGCCCGACCCGATCGACGCTTGGCATCATCAAGCCGGCCCAGGCGGATTGACCGGCGATGCCTGGCGCGAGTACGAAACGCCAGATCGGGCTTGTGAGATAGGCATCAAGCCAGCCGTCGCCGAGCGCGGCCCGGCTCTTGGAAAGCGATGTCTGTAACCAGGAATCCCATACCTGTAAAAAATCTGTCGGCAGGCGTCGGGACAGGAAATCGCCCTGCCCCGGCAGCTTGCCGAACAGACCGGGAGCACCGGCGCTCATTGCGGCTACAAGCGGTCCGGACATCGGAACCCCCTGAGTTCACTCAACTTGAACGGGTTGCGGACACTCACGGCGCGCAGGTTGAACTGGGCATTAAAGCCAGCGAGGGAGAAGCCGACACGAAACAGCTCTTGCTGGCGGGTCGATCGCATATTCGCCGAGTCCAGCAATCGAAACCAGGCCCAGGGACCGGAGTAGGTCAGGCTTGGCCGTCCGCCAGCACCATCCACAAAGACCATTCGAACCCTCCCCGGCACCAGCGGCGACGGCCACTTCAACTGCTGCGACCTCGGCGGGCCCTGCCGATAATCGACGATCTGACCGCCAATATCGAGGATCAGCTGTTGCAAGCGTGCGTCCAACGAGACGGGTTCGACTTCGAACTCCACCGCTGGCAGCTTACCGCCGCCTAGAAAGAACGCCTCGCGAATCACGGTCGCTCGCTGAAATTGGGCCAACACATCGTCGGAGATACCAATCCCGCTACCGAGCCAACGCCAGCGCACACCGGAGGTATCGGCCAGTTGGCTCAGATTCTCTTTGAAGAATGCGTCGAACAGCCCGTCAGGCCCGAACAGGCGACCAAAGTCGTGCAGGGTTGTCTCGCGCGAGCTGCCGCGATTGAATGGATACCGGTCATGAATTGCTTCACGGCAAAAAGGCAAGACCTCCGCCGTCCAGAGCCGATTCAGTTGCGCACGCATACCGCCGGAGACGATGTCGGCGCTATCTTGGGCCAAGGTCGCCATGACGCGCGACACCGGTTCGGGCATTTCGGCGGCCACGCGCTTCACATCGGCAATCTCAGCACTCTCGCCAGCAGCGAGTACACCGCGCCCGGAGCTCGCCGCCGCACCGACCGATTTGAGCTGCAGGTGCATCTGGTCCAGCAGGCCAAGCGCCTTATCGATCGGAACTGCTTGCCCCTCCGGCGCCAGCACCAGATCATGCAGCCAAGTGAAACGGCGGGTGACGTAGGACTCAGGCACCGCGTCCTCGGCGGCCAACACCTCCGTCTTATCGCCATCGCCGAAGTAACGATCGACGCGGGCGAGGAAGCCGGGGGACGCCGCGGCGTCGGCATCATCACCAGTTTGGGGCTCATCAAGGCGTCGATCCAACTCGGTTTGCCGCGCGGCTGCCGTCAGCAAGCGCCGTAGCGGCGATTGCTCCGAATCGGCCAGGATGCGCGCAATCTCGGCCGCGTGGTGGATGTCGCGCGGCGGCACGATGTCAATGTCCTGCAGCAAATCCTTCCATGCCGTCACGTAGTCGCGCATGTACAACAGCCGTACTTCATCAACCAGGCGCCGTGCCCGTTCCGACCCTGGCTCCAACCGCGCTTGTGGACCGAGTATCCAGGTCTCCTCGGCGGTGGCGTCAATGAGCCGTTGGCTCTGGTCGGCGAATCCCTGATGGTAGCCGTCGTAGGTGTAGAGTGCCGGTATGCCATCGGTAAGCGGGCGACCGCTGCGCCGCTCGAAGACCAATTTAGCGAAGTCTCCGGCCGCGTCACCGATGGAAAAATCAGCAAACGCGGCGCCGATGCCTTCGCGTTTGAGCCGCTCATAGACACGCTCTGCAAGCGGCTCGCGATTGAGCACATCGCGTGACTGCGCAACCAACCCGCCATCAAGTTCCAACGGCAAAGGCACTGGACGCTGCTCAAGCAGTGCTTGTAGATGGTCTTTAAGCGATTCACGTTGCTCCGTCGTCGTGGTCCGCGGCAGGTTGCGATCCCAATCGCGACCGACCCAGTACTGCACCGTCTCGGCGTCGTAATGCTCGGGGCTATCGAGCATCAGATACACGCGCAACACGTCGTAGAGGAACTCGGGATTACCGCCGGCTTCGCGTGCCTGATCTTCCAAGCGAAGCATGACAGGCGGCAGCAGCGCCTTGCGCAGGATACGCAAATAGGCGCGCTCCGCCTCGGGGCCGAGCTTGTTGCCTTGATAGAGTCCTAGTCCGGAAAGCAACGGCGCACCCTGATCTCGCTCGGCATAGCCGCCTGGCAGATGACGCGCCGCGTCGAGCAGCGGCAACAACGACACCGGATCGCGCTCCGACAAAGGCAAGGCGTCGATCTGTGCATCGATCTCCACTAGCGCCGCGTCCACCTGCTCAGTGTAGGCGCGATTGCGGCTATAGCTGGTCGTCCATGCCGCGGCAGCGAGTAACGTCAAACCGATGGCGCCAGCATAGGCGCCGTTACGCAGCCAACGGCGACGCTGCTCCATGCGCGGATTGAGGCCGGCGAGGCCGGCCTCTGGAAACACGAGATCGCGGAACAGCCGCGCCAGAAAATAGCCGCGTCCGGTCCCCTCAAAGGCTTGCTGTCCCTGCCTCGCCAAGCCGAAACTCGCGGCGATACCGGCGAGTACGCGGTCGATCGGCGTTCCGGTCTGAGTGCCGCTGGTGATATAGACGCCCCGCAGCAATGGGCGCACCTCGTAACGACTGGGGGTAAAGACGTCGCGCACGAACTCGTCGAGCGGCTCTTCCAGAACCGCGAACTGCTCAGGGAAGGCAAAGATCAGGCTGCGCTTGCGCGGGTCGCGTTCAGCCTGCAAGCGGGCCAAACGACGCTGAGCCAGGCGTTCGACCAGCGCCTTGTATTCATCCCGCAGTCCGTCGACCGGCGCCGGGCCGACCCCTTCGTAATCCAGCGCAAGGGTCGTCCCCCACACCTGCTCGCGAGCCTCCTTGCCGAGGTCGGCGAAATATTCCATAAAGCCCGCCACCAGGTCCGCCTTCATGAACAGCACATACACCGGAAAACGGATCTTGAAGGTCGTGTATAGCTCTTGCAGCCGCTTTTTGACGGCGAGCGCATGCGCGGCCCGTTCGGTCTGAGACTGCTGCAACAGATCCGCCAGGCTGATCGCGACCAACACACCGTTGATGGGGCGCCGCGGGCGATGCTTCTTCAACATCCCAAGAAATCCCAGCCAGGCGGTGCTATCGACCTGCTCGTAGCTATCTTGGGTGGTGTAGCGACCGGCGGTATCCAATAGCACGGCATCCTCGGCGAACCACCAATCGCAGTTGCGGGTGCCGCCGACGCCCTGAACAGGGTCCTTTCCAACCTGCTCCGCCAGCGGAAACCGCAGGCCGGAATTCGAGAGCGCCGTGGTCTTGCCACAGCCCGGCGGCCCGATGATTAGATACCAGGGCAGTTGGTACACCCATCGCCCTCCCAGCCGATGCCGCACTTCCGAGCCCTTCAACAAACGCAGGGCGTCTTGAAAGCGCTCGTTCAGCGTCTCTAGCTCTTCGGCGGAGGCTGCCTCGACCGGATCCGCCTCGTCCGCTCGTGACGAGGCCAAACGGTCGACGAGTTGGCGATTGCGCAGCCGCGCACGCACCGCCGCGCCGATCTGCCAAAGCCCCCAGCCACCGAATAGGGCACCAATCACCGATAAGCGCATCGCCGGAGACGCCAGCGGCGTGCGCCCGCTGATGCCGATCAGGTCGCCCGCGAACCAGACCAACAAGGCCAAAGCAAGGGTTCCGAGCAGGCTCAGCAACCACCGCTTTCCCATCAATGCGAACAGTCTTTTCATTCAGCCTCTACCAGAGCCCAATGGACCAGCCCCGGCACCTGGCGAGACGACGGGCATCAGCGTAATCTCCACGCGCCGATTGCGACCATCCTTGGGTTTCGCGGGTATACGCAGTTCGGTGTCCGCGCGCCCCTCGGCCGTCAGCCTGGCGCTGCCCCCCATGACCTCCGCAAGCAGGTTGCGCACGTTGTCGGCGCGCGCCTGGGACAGCACCTGATTAGACGGAAATCGAAGGGTTCTGATGGGTATACTGTCGGTATGTCCGGTGACCAGAACCGATCCGGGCAACTGCAACAATGCCGCCGCGATGCGTTTCAACCGATCCCTGAATTCTGGTCTGACCTCAACGCGACCCGACGAAAACAAACCGTCCCCGCGCAGGATCACGGTTTGCCCAAGGGGCCGGTCGACGACCTCCAGGCGATCAGCGGCAATGTCGTCCGCGAGCAGCATGCGCAAGGTCAAGGGTGCTGCGCCGCCTGTCGTCGGCTCGACGCTGTTGTCGACCACGGCGACGGCTTCGCGGGGGGCAACCGGTGTCGGTATGTCTCTGCCAACTTGAGCCAAGCCGGCAAACACGGGGTCGGACGCGCGGTGAAGCGCAAAGGTAAACGCGCTGAATAGCCCAAGCAGGGCGATACTCGCGATCGCGGCCAGGACCCAAAGTGGTAGCTGGTGGATCAGCGGGTCGCGATGCTTAACATGGCCGCGCCAATGCGGAGAGAGTTCCTGCTCGGGCTCGCCGCGCTGATTGCGGATTGTCAGATAGAGCTTTTCACGGACCTGCTCCAGTTCGCTGCGTCCGCCGTCACGGACCCGATAGCGACCCTCAAAGCCCAAGGCGAGGCACAGATAGAGCAGCTCAAGCAGATCCAGGTTGCCGCTCGGATAAGCAAGCAGGCGGTCCAACGCCTGAAAAAACTTCTCGCCGCCCCAGGTTTCGTTATGAAAGCTGATCAGGAGTCCGCGCGCGCCCCAGACACTCTCGCTCCCCCAAGGCGTATCAAGCACCGACTCGTCAAGCAGGGCGCAAAGCACATAACGCGCGGGCAGTACCACTGCATCGGTCATCCCCTTGGCACGCGCGCAAGTCTCAAACTGGCGAACTTGTCGCGCCAAACCTTCGAGCAAAGCAGATGGATTGGGGTGCGAGGCGGTACCGCGCAATTGCGCCGCGGCGCCGAGCAGGCCAGAGGCGCATCCGGCGAGTGGATTCTGCGCTATCGACGCGCTAAGACCGATATCGGCCTGCCAGTCGGCAGACGCTGCCACGCCCGAGGGCATTGGCTCAGGCGCGGCGCTACGGTGACGCCTGCCGCCAGGTATCGGGCGAATGACGGTTGGTCCGCCATCATCACCGGAGAAGAATGGATCATCGTGGCTCATGAGTTATGCGCGGATCGCCCAGAGCTCCAGTTCTAGATCGGGATACTCGCCGCTGATATGCATTCCGAAACCGCCCGAGGCCGAGAGCTGCTTCCAATACTCGCTGCCGCGGTCGAGCTCAAAATAGTTAAAGCCCGCGTGATAGGGCAACTCCATCGGCGCCACTGGCATCGCGTGCAACCCTACGCCGGGCAGTGCCAGCTTAACGAGTTCCTGAATCTTATCGACCGGCCCGAGCTTGGCCTGGGCTGGAAATCGACTGCGCAGCTTTTCCGCGTCGACGCTGGCCTTAGCCGCCAGCACGAAGCGCGCGTCGCCGAGCAACGACTTATCCGCAACCAAGGCGACGCGGAAGCCGAATTTGCGTTCCTGAATGGGAATCGGGATGGCACGTTCCACACCCTCGCGGCTCAAATAGTCCCGCAACAGGTCAAATACGGGGCTAAAGCTGGCATCGAGATCGTCGTGCCGATAAGCGGGAAAACTTGGCGGGCGCTTATCGTCGGCGGTGAAGGTCGACAGCTCACCTGCCAACTGCACCAAGTCGCAATAAAGCCCTTCTGGGTGATGCCCGCCGCTCATCTCGGCCAAGTGGGCGATCAATTGCTCGCTGCGATTGATCATCTGCAGCAGCAGGAAATTGGCCAACTCAGAAACGCCGCCACTAGCGCCCGCGCGCACCCGCGCGGCCAGCGCATCCGCGCGTCGACCGCACAGGCCGAGGAGCTCTTTGACAAAGCCAATCAGCCGCTCACTGGCGGCGAAATCGACGCAGGGGGGAATGTAGTCGGGATCGAGCAGCAACTGTCCATCGCTGCGAGACTCCAGGATACGCGCAACGCCACAACAGGCAAAACCATCGCGGTTGTCACCCTCCATCAGCAAGCGCAGATCAAGCCGCCCGACCTCCAGTACCTCTTCGGTTTGCGCATCGCCGGCATTGTCGCGCGCCGTTTCATCTCCGGCCCGATACCGCAGCATCGATTGCGGATCATCTGGACCGCCACTCTCACGGGCATTCGGACGCCGCAACGGCAAGGCCAAATAGACGGTCTGTCCGGCGGCCTCCCCGCTCGGCACGATGGGCGCAGGCAAGGGATCGTTGGCGGGCGCATGCACGGGGGTATTGTCGGGCAGCAGGCCAACGGCCTCGGTGATGCCGAGTTTTCCGAGCGCCAGGAGATCCCGGTCGAAGCCAAGGCGCCGCATGCCCCAAGAGAAGGGCGCACCTGTCTGGCACGAGGAAGCAACCAGATGTTCGACGTAGCGGTCCTGTTGCTGGAAATGGTGGGGCTTCAGAAACAGCCCTTCAGACCAGATGACACGATTCGCCCAAGCCATGGCTCTCTCCTATTGGGCGGCGACGGTGATGCTGTCAGCCGCAACTCTCACGGTCACCTGATTGGCATGATTCTGCTTCAACGCAGCAAAGTCCCTCCACTGCGCACGATCGATATCACGAAACGCGGCGACAACGCCAAGAAATGCCGAATCAGCCGGTACCGCCTTCTCGAGCCGCTTAGCTTGGCCTGGGGCAAGTGTCACCTCTTCCTTGGCGACCAACTCCGCGCCCAGAACCTCCCCCTCACGATCATAGAGACTAAAAAAATCAGCGCCAGAAAATGCGCCGGTCGATTTCAGTTCGTAAAATCGTACGACGACCGGTAATGCCCCCCTTCCGGAACCGCTGTTCGAGTCCTTGCTTGCCACCAAATAGACCTGCATCGTCGTTGGGTCAGGAGGCTTCGGCGCCTTTGCGCCGCCACAGCCCTGCAGCGACAGGACCAGAGGGAGCACCATGGTAGGGGCCATTAGCCGCAACGCCTGAATAGACCGGGAATACCACATTGGCTGGTGCATGATTGTGATCTGAATCGGTTGTAACGCTTTGAGCTTAACTCGAATTGCCGCGCTTTGCCTCGGCCAGACGCCTCACTTGCTCCTCGTAAGCGGCGTTGAAGGCATCGCCGAACAGGCGCATAAAGTCGTCGGATGCGTCCTCCGCGACCTGATCAAAGGTCGACACGAACAGGTCCCAACACTTCGACTTGCGCGCCATGGGTAGCAGCTTGTCGAGATGCGATTCCCCGTCAAAATGCTTCTCAAGACGCTCCGGCTCAAATCGGCTAAGCAGCGCCTTCAACGCCGCCCGCAGCCCGGCGATCATCGCCATTTGATGTGCCTGAATATCGTCAAAGGTCTTGTGCACGGCGGCCGTCGGATCAAGGAATCCGCGACTGCGGCGCAACAACAGGCGATCGAGCGCATCCTCGGCGTCGACACAAAACTGAAACGGGTTGTTCTCTCGGGAACGGATCGTCGTGACTTCTAGGCGTAACTCGCTCTTGAAACTGGCGCGCGCCATCATAACGGCGATCATGCCTTCACTAGCGGCCCGAAGGAGTTGGCCTGATGTCCGCAGGAACGCCTCCGGATCCTGAACCGCTTCAGCACCGCTCACGCCCAAACCGTCCAAAAAGGCCCTGAGTTCGCCAGCTCCCCCCCGATCGGCCCCGCGCTGATCGGGGGCACCCCATGCGGAGGTGGGGGAAGGGTTCGGAAGCCGCGTCTGGTGCGGGGTACGCTTCCCGTCCGGGGCCGCGGCTCCGGCGTCGCTGCCCGGAACAAACAGTGCCGTTTCTTCATCCATTTCCGCGGAATCGACGGCAGCCGCGCCCCGGTTGACTGGTGGCGCCTCTGGCCTGTCCATCTCATGCTCATGCGCACTATCGGGCTCATGCGCCGTATCCGGGGCCGCAGTCGAGTGATGACGGCCAGTCACAGGCTCGTCGCATTGTTCGCTACTCGTCCATTGGTGAGTATCCGGCGGGATGAAGGCATCATTTAGCAGATCGTAATCCTCCGGGACGCCAGGTGCTTGGGAAGCGTCGGGAACATCGGCGACCGGGGCCGTCGTGGGGGTGCCCAAGTGCATCTGCTCGATCGAGGGTCGCGGCCCTTCGCTATCCGAGGACGCGGGTACCTGCTCGCCCGAATGCTCAAACAGGAGCGGTGGTTCGTCTAAACCATTAAAGCCCGCCCCGTCACCAGAGCCGCCCGGCGAGGCCAGCGGCTGCGGCGCACCCGGCCCGGGATCAAGCAAATCCATGATATCGGCAGCGTTGCTGGGTTCTGGGATACCAGGCAACGCGGGCTCTGCTTGGATCGGCGCCGGTGCGGTGGCAAAGGGGTCCGCGAAGACTGACGCACCGCCGGAATCCAACGCAATCCGCAGCAGGTACGGTCCGATGGACAACCGATCGCCATCATTCAAGACCACCGGATGGTTGGCCGGAATGGGCTCCAGGGCATCGTTCAAAAAGGTACCGTTGGTGCTGACATCCGTGATCGCATAGCCGTCGCCATAGGGTGCGATCATGGCATGTCTTCCGGAGACCGAACACTCAGGGTCCGGCAGTTCGAACTGACAGTCGGGGTGGCGGCCTAAGACAAGATTCTGGTCAGACACGCGAGCGCTGGCAGGATACTGCGGAGGGAGACCATTGTAAGCGGTGACTGTAACGAGCAAACCCATGCAATTCCCCATGGTCGGCAAATGCCAGGGCCTAATTCTTGAAACACTTGCAAACGATTGTCAACCGAACAGGAAGGATTTACGGCTGGACCTGGCCAACAAGCTGCGCATCGTCGAGCTTTCCTGATGGCCGCGACTGCGCCAACACGCGGGCTGACGGCAGGCCAAGACCGGGCATCGAGACAGGTAACCGTTGCGCTGTCCAGTCCCTGCTCGTATCTTTGCGCCCTGTCTCATCCTTCCTGGCCAGTCGTCCGCTCGCAGACGGCAAGCAAGGCGGCCCAATCGGAACTCGTTATCTTCAAGCATGCTCGTCAACCCACTCCCGGCCAGCACAACAGGCAGCCACAGGCTAAATCTCAACGAGTACCGCGTTGTCTTCACGCCCGTCGTGATCCTGGGTCGGCATGACAGATCCACTCCAGCACGCCAGGACAAGCCGTGAACCAGGCGCTACCCGTCGGCGCGATGATCGAGGAGTTCCGGATCGTGCAGGTCTTGGGAACCGGCGCGTTCGGTGTCGTCTATCAGTGCGACAACACCTATCTCGACGAAACGGTCGCGATCAAAGAGTTCCTGCCGACCGACCTCGCGACCCGGCAACCGGACGGACAAATCGTGCCCCTGTCGTCGGCTACGACCAAAGCCTTCGCTTGGGCGCTGGATCGTTTCCTGCAAGAGGCGAAGACACTCTGGGGGCTCGGGCGCCCCGTTCCGCATCGCAATATCGTCCGCGTCACACGCTATCGCGAGCTCAACGGCAGCGCCTACATGTTCATGGAATTCGAGCATGGGCAACCGCTATCCGCGCTGCTCGAGGAACGCGGTTCGCTGCCGTTGGCGGAATTGCGCGCAATCCTCGACCCGCTGCTGGATGGTCTGGAACGGGTGCATTCCTCCGGCATCGTCCACCGCGACATCAAGCCAGCGAATATCCTGATCCGCGGCGACGGATCGCCGGTGCTCATCGACTTCGGCTCGGCTCGCTATGTCGCGAAAAGCGGCGAGCGATCGGTCTTTGCAACATACACGCCGCTCTATGCCGCCTTGGAGCAGCACCAGGACATCGGCGAGCAAGGCCCTTGGACCGACATCTACGGGCTGGGCGCGACGCTCTATCGCGCGGTGACGGGAACATCGCCTAGGAGCGCGTCGCAGCGGCTGCTGGCCGACCCGCAACCACCAGCCAGCGATCTTTGCAGAGGGCAGTACCCAGAGGCCTTCCTGCGGGCCATCGATCGCGCGTGCGAACTGGAACCAGGCAAACGTCCCCAATCCGTCCAAGAATGGCGAGGGTTGCTGCTCGCGCCTCCGACCGCCGACCTCTACGCACCCACGGTGGTCAAACTACCGAACCGAGGTCGGCGCAAGTCTATCCCGGATGCCTCGACCATCTCCGAGGCGTCGAATGGCTTCGAACAATCCGTCACGGCGTCAAGGACGGCTACGCGTTCCGAAGAACTCGGCGATGCCTCGACGCAAGCGGATAGATCCGACACATGGGTGAGACCCGGTCGCCAGGGCAGCCTACCCCGCAAGGCCGGCTTAGCCGCTGGACTTGTTTTTCTTGTTCTGGCAGTCGTCGTCGGCTGGTACCTGCTGGATCGACGACCATCTGGCGGGTCCGCGTCCGCACTCGACATCGATTTGCCGGTGCCCTCGGCCGATCGTCCAGCCTCCGCTAACAACTATGAGTCGCTGGCCATCGCCGATTTCGAGCGCAACGAGATAGAACGCAGCATCGACCTGATCGAACTTGGCCTGGCGACGACTCCGGGAGATCGTCGACTGCTCTTGCTGCGCGATTATTTTGGTGCACACAGAGAGGTAGGTGCGCTGCAAGAACAGGCGGAACGCGCCATCCAGCAAGGCGATCTGGAACAGGCGCTGACGCTGATCGACGAGGGCTTGAAGAAGCTGCCCAAGCATGACGACATGGCGGGCCTGCGTGATCGGGTCACCCAGTTGTTGACCGAACGGCGTCAGGCCGAGGCAAACGCATTGCTCGACCAAGCAAGGTCTGCACGCGGCCGGGGTGAGCTGAGAGCGAGCCTGGCCCTGATCGACAACGGCCTGCGGCTGGATCCTGACAACCGCGCACTGTCCGTGCTGCGTTCCGAGGTGCAGGCACAGGCGGAGCGCAAACGCGAGCTTGCAATTGCCAAGGCGGAGGCACGCAAACTGCTGAATCAAGGTGCGTTCGATGCTGGCATGGCGCGCATTGCCGAGGCCATGGCCGTCGCCCCGGATGATCCGGACCTGCTGAGCTTGCACAAAGAGATGGAGACGCGTCGACGACAGGCGCGCGAGACCTGGGTCAGCGATCAGCTGGAACGCGCACGCCGGGCGCAAGCTGCTGGTGACGCAGCACAGACCCTTGCACTCATCGACGAGGCCCTAGCCGAGTTGCCGGATCAGCCAAGGCTGCTGGATTTCCGCAACGCCGTACTGACCGAGATGAATCGACAGCGTGTCGAGCAACTTCTCTCCCAGGCTCGCCAGAGCCTGGCCGATGAAGACCTGGATCGAGCGCTTCGGCTCACCGACGAGGCGCTGAGCCTTGTACCAGAAGACCCGACGCTGGTCCGTCTGCGCGCCGAGATCGAGACTCGACGCAAGCAACGCGGGCAAGTCGAGCAGGCGATCGCAGACGCACGCGAGCTTCGGCGTGCCCAAGCCTTCGACAAGAGCATGGCACGCATTCAAGACGGACTGCGGGTCGCGCCCGACAATCCGGAACTAGGCCAGCTGCGAACGGCAGTCCAAGGCGAGCGGCAACAGCAGCGCGAAGGTCGGGCCGCCAAATTGCTCGAGCAAGCCCGCGGACAGCAAACCGAAGGTCACCTCAAACAGGCGATTGCGCTCACCGAGCAGGCCTTGATGCTGTCGCCAGACGATAGCCGCATCGACGACTACCGCGGCGAATTGAAGGCGGCCCTGGAGCGGCGCGAGGAACTCGCTCATCTGGCAACGGAGTGCGAAGCGGCTTTGGCAGCTCAGACACCGGATCTTGAGCGCCTGGAGGAAGCCGTTACTTGCTTCGGTCGCGCCCTTGAGCTTGACAGCGCGGACCAGCGTTCGCGCGATGCGATGGAGCGCATCGGCAACGCCTATGCACGACTGGCCGCCAAGGCGCTCACTGACAATGATCTCCAGGCCGCGGATCAATCCCTAGCCGCCCTTCGCCAACTAAAACCGCAACACCCGAGGCTCGCCGACCTGGAGCGGGACCTCGACTTGATGCAGCGTCAAGTACTGCCCGCCATGGTTGCCATCAAAGGTGGCTGCTTCAGCATGGGCAGCCCGCCGAGCGAGATCGGCCGCGAACCGGACGAGGCCCGGCATGAGGTCTGCATAGCGGATTTCTCGATCGGCAAGTTCGAGACCAAGGTCGAAGCCTTCGAGCGTTTTGTCGCCGACACCAACTATCGCACCGATGCAGAACGTGGCGTCGGCGGCCAGTTTGGCTGCTGGACCTTCGACAGCGACAGTGACCGCGCGCCCTGGGCCTACCAGCCCTGGGCGCAGTGGCGCAAGCCCAACAAACAGCCTGCGAACCAACCCGATTCACCGGTTAGCTGCATCAGTTGGAACGATGCGCGCGCCTACATCACCTGGGTCAATCAAAAAACCGTGCGCCGGTTCCGGCTGCCCACCGAAGCGGAATGGGAATACGCGGCGCGCGCCGGCACAACCTCGGCAAGATACTGGGGCGACGGCATCGACAAGGTGGCATGTAAGAATGCGAGCGTGGCCGACACCGGGCATGCCTGGGAAGATGGATTCCCCTGCGATGACAACCATGAATGGGTGGCTTCGGTCGGCAGCTTCGCCCCCAACCCTTGGGGCCTTCATGACATGCTGGGCAACCTCTGGGAATGGACCTGCTCCGACTACGATGCCGACTACGGCGGGTCCGAGAAGGTCTGCGCATCACGCACATCCGACGCCGCTCGCGTCATGCGCGGCGGCGCTTGGAACAGCGGGCCGCCATCGGTGCGATCGGCTTATCGAAATCGAAACTTCCCTGAAGCAAGATACAGCTTCGTCGGTTTCAGACTCGCACAAGATGCGCCGCCTGATGAGAACGAGTAACGGACTAAACGAGTGATTTACTCGGTTACAGCTAGGCGGCGCGAGGTATCGAGCAACTGATCGCGTTGTTGTCGCAGACTCAGCTTCAATTTACCCGCTTGCGCCGCCTTTCCACCGGAATCACCGTCCTGCCCCGACCCCTCCCGCGGCGTTTCCTCGGTGATCTGCTCCAGCGCCCTAAGCTGTTTGCCTTTGAGCGCGGCGGCCTGTTCGGCGTCTTTGCGCTGGCTCTCGATCACACGCTGCAAGGCTTGCGGGTCGGCCGCCGCGGTGGTGGTCGTTGGCGCCTTAGGGCCGCTTGATGACGACGGCTTGCGCTGCCTCGCCTGGCGCAGTTGTTGTTGTAACGACGCTGCAACTTGGTTGCGCAGCGCCAGCTCGCGATTGAACGCGGCGCGCTCCGCCTTCAAGGCCGATTCGAAGATCAACCTGTCTTGGGTCAGCCCCGAACCCTGGCGATACCAATTCAACGCCTCGGACTTGTCGTTGGGTACGCCAAGACCCCGCTCGTAGAGGGATCCGAGACTGATCTGCGCCGGCGCATGGTCGTTATTCGCCGCCTTGCGATACCATTCGGCCGCGCTGGCATAGTCCGGTCCAGACAGCCCGAGTCCTTTCTCGTAGATCTCGCCGACGTAGGTCTGCGCCACAGGGTCGCCGGCCCGCGCCTTCGGCAGCAAGGCTTGCAGGGCGCTGCCGTAGTCGGAACGATCAAACAAGACATATTCGCCGCCGCGGATCGCGCAGTCGCGTTGGGTCGCCTTCACGGAACGCCTCGCCGTGAGATAGGTCATGCTGGTGCCGAGCCGACGAATCTGCCCCGGTAGCAGGCAATCCACCAGGACATAGTCCTCGACGGTCGCGCCAGACGCCGCCGATAACGGGATGCCCTGGCCTTTTCCGGATGGCGTCGAGACGCAAGCAGCCGCCGTCAATGCTGCGACGAACACAATGCCGTATTGGAGAACCCTAGGCCTGATCATAGTCATGCCGCGCCACCCTCTGCAGTTACGAGATCGAACATGGCTTAAGCTTAGGCGGTTGACAGGGCTTTTTCGAGTCCTGGTGTTGTGTTCCGCCACCTACTTGACCGGATGCGCCGACCCTGCGGTACGCAACGAACGCATCGCGACCGACAACGGACTATCAAGGCAACGCCTGATTGGAAAGGGCTTCGCGCACATTGCCTATTACAAGCCTCGGGGCCAGCAACCCGCCGCGGCACTGCATGTCTACCTGTCGGGCGACGGTTCGCCCTGGATCAACCGCACGCGCGTCGCCGCTGACCCCACGCCAAGGAACCCAGTCGCGCTCAAGTTAATGGCGCTAGACCCAAGCCCGAGCCTGTACCTGGGAAGACCCTGTTACCACGGGCTCGCAAGCAGCACCGGCTGCGATCCGGCGCAATGGACCAGCGGCCGTTACTCGGAACAGGTCGTTGCGTCCATGACCGCGGCGCTGGAGACCTTCGTCCGCGACAACGGCTACAAGCACCTTGTATTGATCGGCTACAGCGGCGGCGGCGTCCTTGCGTGGCTCATGGCCAGCCGCCTCCCTCAGACCCAACTACTCGTTACCGTCGCCGCCAACCTGGACATCGACGCCTGGACCCGACTACATGGCTACAGCCCCTTGCATGATTCGTTAAACCCGGCAACACTCGCGTCGTTACCGCCACGCATCCGCCAACTGCATCTGGTTGGCACAAGAGACACCAATGTCCCGCCGCGGCTAGTACGCTCGGCAATGGAGGGGGCCGGAGAGCAGGTCATGGTTTCAATCAAGCCCTCTAACCATCGTTGTTGCTGGGAAAGGCTCTGGCCGGGCATCCTCAAGGATATCCGAAGCATCAGCGCCCGTCGGCCGGATTGACCTCATGCGAGGACGACCGGCAGTCGGGCACCAGGGGCGGAACTCTAGTTGGGCACGCCTCCGCGAACGGTGACTGTGCCCACGACGGAGTCGCCGGGTGCTCCAGGGGGCAGCACGAGTGGCGATAGTGTTGCCGAGAGTTCCGGCAATACGTTGATGGTGACGCTGATTGTTGCGGCATCAAGCCATCATGACCCTCGCCGCTGGCGGTGACACCAGGGTCGGCCGGAATCACCGGACACGCCGCGCGCCGCCTCCGAGCCCGCTCAGCGGATTGTCGAAATCAAAGCCGAACAGTCGAGGGTTCTCGCCGATGACCGCGGCGGAAAAGATATAAAAGACGTAATTGTAGGTCTCGTTCGGAATTTTATGATCGCGCAGCAACTTCCAGAAGTTGCGTTCTCGTGGGTTCTTGGGCATCTTTCGCAGTCGCTTGATGATGTTGCCTTCACCCCAGTTGTAGGAGGCCATCACCAGCAGCCCGGAGGCCTGAGCATCGGTTCGGTAGATGTACTTCAGGTAGCGCGCGGCCGCATTCGTGGCCTTGGCGACATTGTGTCTGTCGTCGTCGGGATCATAGCGGCCGGTGTGCTGCAATGGCCCCGGTGTGAGGCCGTAGCGTTTGGCCGTATCCGCAATGAATTGCCACATGCCCTTGGCACGCCCGTAGCGAGTCGGAGGACCGACGGCATCATGGCGAAAGCTGGATTCCTGCAGCGCAAGGTAGAGAAACTGCGGCGGCAGGTCCTGCGCGGTCAGTTCGCGATAGATGGTCGGTGCGTAGCCGTTCTCGTGCAGGCGACGGATCGCTCGCTCCAGCCGTGACGTCGCCTGCCATTTGCGAATATACTTTTTCACTTCCGCGACAAAATCGTCGGGCAGGTCCAATTCGGTCTCGCCGAACACGCGCGCAATGTGCAGGATGATCTCATCTTCGGAGCCCAGCTTGATGATCCGGCTCGCCTGTACTTCCTCGACAAAGTCATCATAACGTTCCCGCATGCCCGCCAGCAGGCGCTTCGATTCGGCAATCTGCGCCTTGACCGATGCCGATGCATCGCGCTCGATACCAGCCTCCAGGTCGGCGATATGCAGCTCGAGCTCCTTCATCTCGTAGAAGGTCTCCTTGGCCAGTTGCTTGGTCTTCTCCAACTGCGTATATTGGAACAGCACCACCCCGCCCATGATCGACAGCAGCAGGGCAAAACCGGCCAGCACCAGGGTGTAGATGCGCCGTTGCCGCCGCTTCACGTCCTTGAAGGCCTGCCTGATCATCATCGTCTGCTCGCCAGCGACATCCGACGCGTTCTGATCAAAGTAATGCCGGGAAACGTCTTTAATGGAGCCAGCGCGCGACTCGACCGGGGGCGGCGCGGGCGGCGTCAGCTGGATCACCGGTCCATCAATGCCAAGCTGCACCCTGGTCGCCCCAGTCACCGGCAGTTTATCCAGCCGTTGGCCAGCCACCCAACTACCGTTGCTGCTCTGCAGGTCTCGAATCCACCAGCGCCCGTCTTCCGGATAAAGCGCGAGATGATGACGACTAACCAGGGAGTGCGAGATCCGGATACCACAATCTGACCCGCGCCCGATCAGCAAGGAGGTATCGACGCTACGCGTGTACTTTCTGCCCGATGCGTCAAGCAGATCGACGCGCATTGGCAGGATCGCGGGTGCGCGATGGCTGTTGTTACCGTGCAACAAGTGCTTCATTCTCCCGAGTGACGCCGCTGCGAGCTTCAGGTCGATGGCGCTGATCCGCGGACAGGGTCAATGACGCCGAGGGTTGCCGCTACCCGACACCAAAGAGTCCGTGCAGGAACCAGCGTCGCTCGCCGTACATCTCGCGGTAGATCCAGAGCCGTTCACCGGATGCGGCGGTTGCAACATAGTAGTCGCGCGCCACATCGAAATCATCCCACCAGCCAGTCTCGATGCGCTCACAGCCGGAGCCCAGGTCCAGCGGGCCATCAAGCCAGGGACGCTGAGCGCGCCGCGGCAACACGACCGGCTCCGGCAGCAGCCACAGCGGGCGGTCACCACGAACGATGCCGCCGCTTGCCCGATCGTGAATCCGGTCGCCAGCGCCACACCAGCGCCAGGCCCGCTCCGGGCGTTGGTCCGCGACCAGGGCGAGCCCGCGCACGGCCTCGCTGCCCAGCCTTGCCCGCAGCCGATCCAGCAATGCTGGGTCCGGCTCCAGGGCCGCGTTGGCGAACAGTTCGCCATTGGCCGGTGCCAGCGGGCGCAGGGTCTCGCTGCTCAGCGCGATGGCCCGCACCGGGGCCGGCAGCCGGAGCCGCTCCAATCGTTCGCGCAGCAGCTCCAGCCAGCGCCGCGGATCGCGCTCTGGACGTGCGCAGCCGAGCCGAACGCAGGTCGGGCCGCGATCGGTATCGGCGCCGATATCGGCATGGTACAGGCGCCAGCTTAGGCGCTGCACGCCGGCTTGGCGCGCCAGCAGGAAGCCGCAGAGCTCATCAAGCAGACGCCGACCGGCGAACACCAGGGCCGCGGCATCCGGCACCTCTGCCGGCAGTTCCAGTTCGGCGCTGAAGCGTGTCGGCGGGGTGAACGGCCGGCGCGGGTCCGCACGCTCGCCGAGCATGCGTTCCAACTGATAGAGCCGCTCGATACCGAAGCGCTCGGCAAAGCCATCACGCGGCAGCCGCAGCAGATCTTGGATGCGTTTTAGGCCCATGCGCGCCAGATCGTCGAGCGCGCGCCGCTCGAACCCGAGCGCGGCGACCGGCAACGCCGACAGGGCCTGGTGCAAGGCGTCAATATCCGGTACCGGGCCCTCGGCACCTGTTGCCGCCAACACTAACGCCCCCGCCGGTGTCGGCGCCAGCACGCAGTGTCCCCGATAGCCGAGCTCGGCGATGCCAGCCGCCACCTGCCGATGCAGCGCATCGGCACCGCCGAACAGGCGCAGACTGCGGGCGGACTCCAGGACCAGCGCCCGCGGCGGCTCCAGGCTGACCTGATCGCTAAAGCGCATGGCCCAGGCCGCGAGGCGCTCCAGCGCGGCGCGTTCGGCGTCCTCATTGCGCGGCAGAATACGCAGGTCCTTCAGCAGCGCGCGACCGGCGCTTTCCGCCAGCCCCGGCCGCACCCCCTGCGCCTGCGCCAAAGGGTTGCAGACGACGAGACGCTCGCGCTGGCTCACCGCCAACGGCAGCGCCGCCTGAAGTCCGCGCTCGTAGACCTCCAGCGATAACAGCGGCAGATGCAGCGCAAGCCAGTTCATAAAGCCAACCCGGCGCGGCCGGAACCCATCAGCATGGTTGCAAAGCGTGCTTGGTGCCGTGCGCCTAGTCGGCTGGATATTCGATGATGACCGCGGATACGGCAACGGCAGCGACAACGGAATTTTCGTGGCGCTTTGCTCAACGGCTTCGCCCTAAGCGACTAAGGCGATTTCTGTCATAAAACATACCGCCTGGCTTGTCTTCTCGCCCGCCATCTTTGTCGCGCCAACCCCCAAATAGAAC
>JGI12210J13797_10017835_pt1 | contig 65213 bp, 59 predicted proteins | sample ElkSlonscriptome_3_FD_13797 | JGI IMG/M metagenome (IMG submission 13797) | reverse complement strand
CGGAAGACGTCGGCGTACCAGGAGGCGGCCTCGCGGGCGGCGTCCCAGTCGTCGTCCATCAGCGTGCGGGCGACCTCTCCGGCGAGACACGCGGAGGACACGATCAGTCCTTCGGAGTGTGCGCGAAGGACCTCCCGGTCGATCCGGGGCTTGTAGTAGAACCCCTCCGTATAGCCGATCGAGGAGAGCTTCACCAGGTTCTGGTAGCCGGTACGGTTCTTCGCCAGCAGCACCAGATGGTAGTAGCTCTTGCCGCCCGCCTCGCCCCGGATCCGGTCGCGGCGGTCTCCCGGCGCGACGTACGCCTCCATCCCCACGATGGGCTTCAGCCCGTCGGCGTGCGCCTGCTTCTGAAACTGCCACGCCCCGAACATGCAGCCGTGGTCGGTGAGCGCGAGCCCGGGCATCTCGTAGTGCTTCGCCCGGTGCACGAGGTCGCGAAGCCGGTTGGCTCCGTCGAGGAGGGAGAACTCGGAGTGGGTGTGGAGGTGGACGAAGCTCACGAGCGGGGGCGACGGGGGAGTGGTTCGGCACGCGGACTCTGTCATCCTACACGCGCATGCCCCCGGCTCAAAAAGTCGTCACGACCCGGTGACGAAACGACGCGGGATTCCGGGGGTCGGCGTCGCCGACGGCGGGCGGACGAGCAGAAGGCGTCGACATCTGTCGCGTGCCGACATCGCTCGCGCTCCGCGAGCACTTCATCGAAGACGATCTGCCCAGACACGGCGTGTGGCGAGTGATCGGTCGCCGGTGTGGCGATGAGGGAGGGTGGGCATCCGGGGGTTGGTCGCCCGTGTGCTCGGTGGTGGCCTCGACGGGTTTCACGTTCGGCCACCTCGCCGAGCTGCTGACTCGGCTCCATTCGCGCGTGGTCGAGGCAAGCGCCCGATGATCTCCCGCCACCCGAGCGGCATTTCGTGCGTACGTGCAGCATTCTCTGCGAATCTGAGGTGATTCGTGCTTGTAGGCCGGCGGTGGCCGGGTGAATCGTGGACCTGCAAGCGGACGCATCAGTTCGCACGAACCCGTCGGACAGAGCCGGGGCGGTTCGGACCGGAGCTGCGGTGTGCTCCTCAACCGACCACAAACCGTGGCCCCACTACGCCAGCGGTACCCTGGGGCCATGGCCAGAGGAGGAGGAACCGTGATTTCACGACGACTCGTGGCGGCCGCCGCCGTCCAGGTCGCGGCGGCAGCCGCTCTGGCGACCCCCGCTTCGGCGGACCGGTTCTGGCCGAGAGAAGACTGCACTGGCGAAGAGTTGGGGACGTACATCCGCACCGGCACCGAAATCAAGTGGGCCGAGGACGACTGGACAGTGATCGCCGATGGCTTCCTTTGTACGTCGTCTGGCTGGTCTCACGAGGGCTTCTGGAGCGAAGATACCGATGACGCCGGTCTGAGCGATGCCATGGATGACGTAGAGCAGCAGTGTGAGCTCGGGGGTAGCGGGGCGACCTGAGCTGGAGGAGTGGCGGGCGCGGGGATATCGCAAGCGCCCGCCACGTCCGGTCCAACCGGGAGGGAATCGTGAGTACGGGTCCGCGGACTGAGAAGGCCTCTGCCCTGGTGACGATTGTCCTGTGCGCCCTGAGCGCCTCTGGAGTCGGCGCGCAGGAGCTTTCCGTGGTGAATGCCCGTCTCGTGGCTGGAGACGACAGCAAGACCCTCGGCCCCGTCACGATCGTGATCTCGAACGGCCGGATCGCCTCGATCGCCTCGACGGGAACTGCCCCAGACACCAGCATCTCGTGGATCGACGCCGAGGGCCTCTTCGTCGTCCCTGGCAGAGCGGAGCGCCTGGGCCCCTCACCCGAGCCCACGAGCCTCGATTGGCGCGAAGAGATGCTCGTCCGCCTGAGCAACGGCGTGACGACGCTTGTCGCGCCGAAGGCTGCGATCGAGGACGCCCGCAGGCTGCTCCCGGCAGACTACCCCGCTGCGCGCCTCCTCCAGGCGAGCGCGGCGGGTGGTGACGCGGCCACCGGTCCCCTTCCGTCCGCGCCGCTCGAAGTCGGCGCCGAGGCAGCCTTCCTGATTCTGGAGGAGGACCCGAGGCCGGATCCCACCGCGGCGACCCGGCCTCTCGCCGCCATTGTCGGGACACGCGTCCACTCTCGCGACCTGCTGGCGGTGGAGGCACGCATCCTGAGCGAGGAGAGACAGATCGAGCTTTACCAGGGGCTGATGCCTCAACGGCTGTTGGGCCCTTCCGGCCGCTCCGGGCTGGAACCTTGGCCACGCTCCTGCGAGGCCGGAGGGGATGACGAATGCCTCGGACCAGACCCGGCGTGCGCCCTCAAGTACGAGCTGCTGACGCGGTCGACGCATGGCCGCACCTGCCTCGACCCCCTGGCCGGCGAGCGCCGGCAACGACTGCTCAGGTCGCTCGGGCGCCTGGCCACCGTCGCTCCGGCTGATGAACGGATCGTGGGTCAGCGAGTCAATCTCGCCCTGATCGAGCAGGACTTCGATCGAGCGCTCGAGGTCGCAGAGGGATGTACGTCGGAGCCTTGGTGGTGCCGCGCTCTGCGCGGGCTCGTGCTCCACACGCGATCCCCCGGCGCTGGAGGTGCGGCCTTCGATTCGGCGCTCTCGACGGTGCCGGAGGACACCCCGGCGTGGCGGGATCCGCCGCTGCCGGCTTCAGGCGACCGAGGGGTGCGCTGCGAATGGCGCGACGTCGCCTACCTTATCGCCGATCCCTCGCTTCGCGACGAGTATGCCGCTCGACCGTGCGGTGAGCGGACCGAGTTCGAGGAGCGGTTCTGGTGGCTCGCGGATCCACTGTGGAGCGAGCCCGGGAACGCCCGGCGCGACGAGCACTTCGCGCGGAACGTCCGAGCGAAGTTTCGAGATGAGATCCTCGGGATGAACCTGCGGTATCCCAACTGGATGCACGCGCATTGCGATGTACGTCTCGCCGACTGGGTGGTCGAGAATGGACCCTCGGAACAAGTGCGATGTCGCAGTAGTCACGCCGACTGGGTGCGATTCGGGTCCCCGGACTCGTGGCGGGGCGTGGAGTACAGGCTGAACGAGGGTTTCCTGTTCGGAGCGGACGGCAAGTTGATCACGCCCGATGGTGAACGCTGCCAGTCCATCAAGAACACGTTTTGGTGCGTCGCCTTTACCGAGCCTCAGCTCCGCGAAGCGTTCCTCTCGGGCGGGTACGGCTTCGTGCCTACGAGCACTGTGTTCTCGACGCCCGAAGCGTCGACCCCCACCGACTGGTCACTCGCACGCGGTGAGGGGCACGAGCGGATGAAGACCGAGGCCACGTGGTACAACCTAGACCAGCAGACCGCGGTGCTGCGCCGGGGCGACAGCCTGAGCGTCGTCTCGGCCGCCGCCTTTCCCACGCTCCTGTCTTCGCTGGACGAAGTGGAGGGGGCCCTCGCGCTGGGTCGTGTCTCCGACAGGGAGGTCCTGCTCCACCCCGCGGAGGTCGACGAATCGACGGGTGTGTTCCGGACGGAAGCCATGGTCGAAGACGCGGCCCGGGTGGTGAGCCTCGAGTCGAGCGGGCCCGACGTCCGAGGACGCTCGCGCCTGGGTGCGATCGCGCCCGTACTCGTGGACGGCTTCGGGATCTCGAAGCCGCTGCTCGTGCGCGGGGAGTTCGATCCGGAGACGGACGATCTTCTCGAGGCGATGGTCCCGTCGACAGCGCTTCCTCGGAATGGTGGTGCGGGGCTGTACATCGAGCTGTACGGGGTCGAGGCGGGGCAACAGGTCCGGATGACCCTCACCTATGAGCTCGGCGAGGTACGGCGGTCCTTCTTCGGTCGGATCGCGTCGGCACTGGGGATCGGGGGTGGTCCGTCGGGCCCGGTCTCCGTCGAGTGGACGGAACAGCTCGAGAACGTGCAGGACGGCGTCGGCTCGGTCGTCGTCGCCGCCGACCTCGGGGACCTCCCCGACGGTGAGGTCGAAATCTCCGTCGCGGCCGTGCTCGGCGAACGGACGGCAAGCACCGCAACCACATTCAAGTCGCGCTAGGGCCTGTTGAGACGCAACGGGGCGTATACTCGTAGCGTGAACAGGCCGGGGTGATGTGTCGCAGGGGTCTCGTTGCTGCCCCGACTTCCTCGGTAGCTACCGAAGATCTGCGACACATGACTGGCCCGCCGTCCGGCGCCTGTGGCCGGGCTGGGTGCGCTCCCTTTCGACGACGGCTGCGGGAACGCTCGGTGGCGCCCGGAGATCGATCCGCAGAGTATGCCACATCCCGAAGATCGGCTGATCGTGTGGTGCGTTGATCGGCCAGACAGGTCCTTGAATGACGGAGAGATCATGAGACTGCGATCGGCAGCACCGACACTGTTCGCGCTGGCCCTGTATCTGGGTGCATGCGGCGATGGGGCGACGCCGGAGGCCGGGACCGTGATCCGTACCGACACGATCGGCGACACGATTGTGGTGCGTTCTGACCAGACCGGCGTCTGGGAGGGCACGGCGACCCTCGAGCCCCGAGTGACGATCGGGACCTTCGATGGCCCGCCCGAGACCGTATTCGGCTCGGTCAACTCGCTCGCCGGTGGGGCCGACGGCGAAGTCTACGTGCTCGACCGCCAGGCGATCGAGATCCGGGTGTTCGATCGGACCGGCACCTACCTGCGCACGATCGGGCGCGAGGGTGGAGGCCCCGGTGAGATGGGGCAGCCGATGTCGATCGGCGTGTATCCGGACGGCCGGGTGGGGGCGCGCGACCCGCAGAATGGCCGCCTTCAGCTGTGGACGGCGGAGGGTGAGCCCGACGGAGAGTGGCCGGTGGTGTCGCCGCGCTACTTCAGCGGGGATCCGCTCTGGGTCGACGAAGATGGGCGTTCGTGGGTCGTCACGAAGGGATTCTCGACGGACCCGACCCGGCCCGCCCCCAACGTCGTGGTGCGGGTCGACCGGGACGGCACCGTTCTCGACACGCTTTCCGATCCGGGAGCCTACGCCGAGCGCCCCGAGGTCACCGTGTCCGATCCGGAGCGGGGCACGCTGTCTTCCAGCATGACCCTCCCCTTCTTCCCCGGCGGATCGTGGGCGGTGCACCCCTCGGGCGCGATCGTCCGCACCACGTCGGATGGCGAGGGCGTCGAGATGGTCCGGGAAGATGGAACCGTCCGTCGGTATGTCCGGGCGGCCGAGCCGGTGCCGATCCCCGACGCTCAACGCATGGAGTCGCGGCGGACGATCGAGGAGCGGATGCGAGACGTGGACCCCAGCTGGCGCTGGGACGGCCCGGATCTTCCACTCGAGAAGCCTCACGCGATGCGTGTCTGGGCCGGCGAGGGCGGCCGGATCTGGACCATGATCTCCACTCCCAGCCGTCAGATTGAGAACCCCTTCCACGACCCGGAGATGCCAGGGTCCAGACCCATGGCGTGGACCCAGCCCGTCGCCTTCGACGTGTTCGAGGCGGATGGGACCTATCTGGGCCGGGTCGACGCTCCGGAGGCGTTCGTGACCTATCCGGCGCCGGTGTTTTTCGAGGACGGCGTGTGGGCCACGACTCGTGACGATCTCGGGGTTCAGCGGGTTGTGTGGTGGGACCTCGTGCTGCCCCGACAATGACCGATTCCGCCGTCGGGGCGGCCTCGCCTCGCCTTGGGGCGGAGTCGCTACGATCTCCGCAACCGTCGAAGGGGCCGGAGGTGTCGAGGCTCAGGAGGGGAATGCCTCCGACGCGGTGTCGGCCTGCCCGATGTGGACCCGGGCGCCCGCCATTGCGAGTGCGTGTCCGTCCAGTCCGACCATCTCGATATCGGTCAACAACAGGTCGATGGGCCGGCCGCCCTTCAGCACGTGGTCCAGCGCGCCATCACCGTTCTCGGCCGTAACGACCCGGAAGCCGTCACCTCGCAGGAGACGCTCGACGAGCACTCGGACCCCATGATCGTCGTCCACCACGAGTATCGTTCGACCGTGGTGGTCGCGGTGCGGCAATTTCGGTCGCATCGGGCATTGGAGACGATCGGGAACGTCGGGGAGCGCCTTCCGAGGATGCCGGACGCATGCCGGGGCCGATATTCGCCTCGGCGGGGTGGGGGGGTAGAGATTTCGGTAGAAACGTTCGGTGCGCTCAAGCGTCGTTCGCCCCGTCGGGCCTGGACTGCCTCGAAGCACCGAAGCGGGTTGCGAGTGAGTTCGTCGACGGCGTAGAGTGTCGGACTTTCCTTGAAGTCTCTCTCATCCGAGGCCGCACCCATGCCCGAACCGCGTGACGTCATCCAGTCCCTGTACGATGCATTCGCTCGTGGAGATGCCGGATTCGTTCTCGGCCTGCTCGCCGCCGATGTCGACTGGAGGGAGGCCGAGGGGAGTCCGCTGGACAGCGGCAATCCCTACTCGTCTCCGCAGCAGGTCGGGGAAGGGGTGTTCGGTCGCCTTCTGTCGGTGTTCGACGACTTCGCCGCTACGCCGGAGGAGATTCTGGCCGAAGGGAATCGAGTTGCGGCGTTCGGGCGGTATACCGCGGTGCACAAGGAGACCGGCGACGAACTGGACGCTCCGTTCGCGCATTCCTGGACCCTCGACGACGGGAAGATCGTGGCCTTCCAGCAGTACACGGACACGGAGCAGCACGTCCGTCTGCTGAGAGGCGAATAGATCGGCTTCGGTGATCTCCCCGAGCTGGAGCCGGGGTCGCAGCTGCCCAGCGGACGACCTGTCGCGCCGCCGGAGCCCCACCATTCACTCGACGGCTGAACGCACGGCGACTCCGCTCCGTGGGACCTTCACGATCCTCGGAGACTCGGTTTCCATCTCTCAGACTGCCGAGACCTTCGTGCGCGATGCCGACCGGAGCCGGTCCGGGATGGTGCTCGGGGGCACCTGCGAGGCGAGTGTCTCGGTCCGACTGATCAGGCGGTAACGCGGCTCGACCGCCATGTGGTGCTGGGGGCTGGTCGGCCTCGGTGCCCGACGCAGGGGCGCCGCTCGGTCAAAGTGGGATGGGGGCGGCTTCGCGTTGGAGCCGTTCCCGCCCCGGGATTCCGGTTGCCCCCGCATCTGGAAGCGTCTACGCTCGGACGGGTGGATGGATTGGTACACCCTGAAAGGCGGAACCCGGATGGCTGACCCAGAGCGGGATGTGACGCGAGTCCTGCATCGCGCCGCCGCAGGCGACGCCGGAGCAGCCGAGCGCCTCTGGGCGCTGACCTATGACGAGGTGCGCCGCATCGCGAGCCGTCAGCTGCAGTCGGAACGTGCCGACCACACCCTGTCGCCGACCGGACTCGCCCACGAGGCCTACCTGCGCCTCGTCGATCAGAGCAGGGTGGAGTGGAGCGACCGGGGACACTTCTTCGGCATCGCCGCCCACATGTGCCGACGGGTGCTGGTGGACCACGCCCGCCGCCGCAGCGCGATCCGACGGGGTGGAGACCGGGTCAGGGCTCCGCTGGATACCCACCTGGCCGAGCGGCTCCACGACAGCTCCGAACCGTCGCCCGAGGACCTCGTCGCACTGGACGAGGCTCTCGATCAACTCGGTCGTCTCAATCCACGGCTCACGGCGGTGGTCGAGATGCGCTACTTCGCCGGCCTCACCGAGGAGGAGACGGCGGCGAGCCTCGATGTGACGGCCCGTACGGTCCGCCGAGACTGGGTCAAGGCGAAGGCGTTCCTGTACGATGCGCTCGGCGGAGGCGGCGACCACCGCACCGACGCCGGACGTGGGAGTGACGACGCCGGCCACACCGGCAGATGAGTTCCGGAGAGAGGGAGCGGGCCGAGTGGGCGAGGGTCGAGGCGATCCTGGACGAAGCCCTCGACGCGCCGCCCGATGAGCGTCCCGCACTCGTGGCCGGGCGCTGTGGCGACGATCACGAACTCCAGGCCCGCGTCCTGCGCCTTCTGGCCGCCAGCCGAGAAGGCGAGGAGTACCTCGAGGACCCGCTCCACGTGCCCTCGGAGGTCATCGCTGATTTCTCCGAGCGCGCGGCTGGAGGCGAGGGAGGGCGCGAGTCGTCGGTGAGCCCCGAGTCTGCCGGACCGAGGGACGACCTCGCGCCGGGCGACAGGGTCGGCGCCTACGAGGTCCAGTCGCTGCTGGGCCGCGGCGGCATGGGGACGGTGTACCTCGCGCATCGAGCCGACGGAGCCTTCGACCGGAACGTCGCGCTCAAGGTCGTGAAGCGCGGAATGGACACCGACGAGATCCTGAAGCGGTTTCACCAGGAGCGCTCCATCCTCGCCCGCCTTCAGCACCCGAGCATCGCCACCCTCCTGGACGGCGGAGTGACGGCGGCGGGGCTCCCCTATTTCGCGATGGAGGTCGCGCGGGGCGATCCGATAGATGCGTGGTGTGACGCCCGCCAGCTCGACGTATCGGCCCGCCTTCGGCTCTTCATCGAGGTCTGCGACGCGGTCGCCTACGCCCACCGCTCACTCGTGGTCCATCGGGACCTGAAGCCCAGCAACATCCTCGTGCTTTCCGACGGTCGGCCGAAACTGCTGGACTTCGGCATCGCCAAGCTCCTCGAGGACGACGCCGCCTCGAATCTCACCGCGGAAGTCGGACCCAGAGCGACGCCGGACTTCGCCGCTCCAGAGCAGATCCGCGGCGAACCGACGACAACCGCGACCGACGTGTATTCGCTCGGCGTGATCCTGTACGGACTCCTGGCCGGGACCCGCCCACATCGGTCGGGAGACGGCGACAAGCGCCTGACGGGGCTGCTCGACGACGGTGTGTTCCCGCCCCCCAGCAAGGTGGCTCCCGGACCCCGCGGCGCCGAACTCCGGGGGGACCTGGACTCCATCGTGATGAAGGCGATGCGCCGCGAACCGGACCGCCGATACGCGTCGGTGCGCGCGCTGGCGGACGATCTCGAACGCTACCTCGATGGACGCCCGGTCGAGGCCCGACCCGATTCGGCGGGCTACCGCCTGCGCAAGTTCGTCCGAAGGCACCGAGTCGCCGTGGGGCTGGGAGTCGCCGCGGCCCTCGCACTCTGTGCCGGCACCGTCTCCACCACCCTGATGGCAGTCGCCGCAGATCGCGAGCGTGAGCAGCGCGAGGTGGAAGCCGAGGGCGCGCGCGCCGCACGGGACTTCGTGGTGGATCTCTTCGCGGGGCTGGACCCGGACCAGCTGGACGGTCGCACCACCTTCGACCGGGATCAGCTCATCGCACTCGGCATCCGGAATCTGGACGACCTCGAGGACCAGCCGAGGCTGCGCGCGGGCATTCTGAACGCACTCGGTCAACTGGCGTTCAACCTGGGTGATCGTGATCGGGCCGAGGCCTTCTTTCGCGACTCGCACGACCTGCTCGAAGGAGAGGTCGAGTCCCCCGATCTCGCCGGGAGCATGCTGGGGTTGGGCGAAGTCCTGAGGGCGCGGCTCCGTTTCGCGGAGGCGGAGCGGTGGCTCCAGGGGGCGGTGGAGGTGAACACGCGCCTGCTCCCTACGAGCGACCCGCGAATCGCCGAATCGAAGGCAGCCCTCGCATTCGTGCTCTACAACCAGGGACCCGATCGCTTTCCGGAGGCCGAAGCCATCTACGAAGAGCTCGCGGCACTCACGCCCCCGCCGCCGCTTTCCCTCCGGGCTCGAATCTCGGAAGGGTTCGCGAATCTGCGCTTCGGCCAGCAGCGATTCGACGAGGCGGAGGTGCTCTACCGCCAGGCCGTTGCCCAGCGGACGGATGTCACGGGTCGGCGGGACTCGGACGTCGCCCGCACCCTATGGGGTCTGGGGCACACACTCATGGCGCTGGACTCGGCGTCCGCGGCCGCCGGGGTTTACGGGGAGTCTCTGAACATCCTGACACGCATCTACGGGGACCGGCACGCCGATGTGGCATGGGCCCACTACAATCTCGGCGGCGCGCTGGTCGAGACCGGAGCGACCGAGCAGGCTGTCGAGTCCTTCGGCGCGGCCGCGCGGCTCATGGTGGAGCTGAACCCCCCGGGCTACCTGTATGCGGTCTTCGCATGGCTTCGACTCGGGCGCGCTCAGGAGGAGCTGGAGCGCTTCCCGGAGGCCGTCGAGACCTACAGATCCGCACTCGCGGTCTACGACGCCGTCGCGAGCCGGGGAGGCGAGCCGCCGGCCGCCCGCATCGCCGAGCTCTACACCGACTTCGCTCGAGTATTCGCCGAACTCGAACGTCCCGACAGCGTCGCGGTCTATCGGGCTCGGGCGGCAGCCCTGCGAAACGAGAGCGTCAGCGAAGCTGAAGCCGCACCCCGACGCTGAACTCGGCCCACGTAAGGGTGCCGGATTCGGTGTCCAGCGGCTCGCCCCCAATCCCGACGAGCTCCTTGCCCCCGTCGAACACGCTGGTGCCGCGCACCTCGCCGAACACACCGAATCGGTCTCCGCCCAGCGGCAGGTCGAGGCGCGCGCCGTAGGTCAGGAAGCCATCCGTCCCCCCCTGCAGGGCGAAGGTCGGCTCCGGGCCGTTCACGCCGGGCTGGGCGGCCTCACCCTCCGTCGAGATGTGCAGCCCGCCCCCCACGAAGGGAGCCAGGTAGTCGCCGATCCCACCGACGTCTCGACCGAACAGCCGGAGCGGATCGACGTGGACCCCCACCTGATACGCAGAACCTCGATCGATAAAGGCCGACTCGGAGTCCGGGGGGAAGTCCGGGGGGGGAAGCGGCCAGGGGTACGCGTCCACCGACGCGACGCTCACACCGAAGGCTCCGCGCTCCACCGAGAAACGGAAGGTCGTGAACCAGTCGTCCGGGTCGACGCAGAAGGGGTCACGGTCGTACTCGGCCCTCGCCGCGCTCAGCAGGAACGACACCGGAGTCTCCCCGGCGACTCCCGCCTCCTGGGCCGACAGACCCGACGCCGGGAGGATCACGCCGGCCGTGAGCAGAATGAAGAGGGCCCAGGACACGGGTCGGAAGATCAGGGGCTGCATGTGGACGCTACTCCGGATGAAGGGAGGACAGGGGAGGGAGAGTACGGAATGGCTGAGATCCTCAACGCTTCACCCGGGAGGACCTTCTCGGCAAGTCTTGTCCACCCCTCCCGCTCCGGCGAAGGCTCTCCAGGATCCTGGGGCCGTGTTGGAATCCGATGACGGCGCCGGTGTGGTGCAGCCCCGCCCCGCACGACTCATCGCCGCCCGACGACGTCCCGATCCAGTCGACGCCGCGGACGCGGATCGGCTCGCGTCGAGGGCGCATTCGTCCGGGCCGGGACCGGGCAAAGAGCTCGGGCCCTGCCGATTCGCTTCCGCCTGCCGCCCGTGCTTCGAGCCCACGGAGGTCGAGGTGGCTTCGAAGGTGCGCCATGGTCTCTCGGTGCAGTGGTGACGAGAGGACACCGCGTCCTCCCTCACCACCATGACGCGCAGTTTCCCTCCGTCACCGGACATGCCGCCACGGCGCAGCGGGTCGAGCGGCCCGCCTCCACCTCCGGGAAATCGCGGTTTCGACGGGGCCGGAGCTGCGTACGGGTCCCCGAGTCGCCCCCGTCCGGTCGCGTCGAGGGGCGAAGGGACGCATCATGTCGGCATGATCTCGACTCTCGAAGACCCCGCTCGCGCATCGACTGTCGCGGCGCCGACGTCCGACGCCCCGATGGCCGACCGCGTGGCCGCCCACGCGGCCGGGGCGCCCGCACCCATTCCCACCCGCGCGACGACCTGTCCCGCCCGCGAGGCGACCCGTCCATGACTCCCTTCGGCTCACGAGAGGCCCCGGCTCCCACGTCGGGGTTCGATCTGTCCCGGACCATCCGACGCATCGTCGTGCTGGGCTTCGCGCTGATCCAGCTCGTCCTCGTCTCACGTATCCTTCTGGATCTGGGGGTGATTCCCATCGACAGCATGTTCGGCGAGCCGATCATTCGCGCGAGCGACGCCCTTGCCGGTCCGGTGCAGGGTGTCGGCAGCGGGCTCCCCTTCGGTCTGGGCGGGATGATGGGGGGGATCGCAGGCCAGGGGTTCAACATGACGATGGTCCTGGCCCTCGGCGGCTGGACCGTGGTCGAGGGCCTCGTCATGCGGGTGGTGAGGAAGTTCGACGAGATCTGACCCGGACCCTCGTCGATCGACCCCGGATCTCATGGGCGAGAAAGCCCGGGACACGGTGCGATTACACGGGCCGCGTCGCCCGCGGCATCAGCCGATATCCAGCTCGTCGTAGGCCTCTTCCACCTCTCCCATGGTCATCCCGTCGGCCTCGAGGCGCACCATGACGCGGTCGTTGAGGAGCAGCATCATCATGGCTCGAATGTCGTCGCCATTCTCGGAGTACTCCTGCATTCCCGGCATGCCGTCGTACTCGATGGTGCGCTCGTACCCGTCGTCGGTCGTGCGGTCGAACTCCATCATCGTGAAGGCCATGGCGGGACCGGCCAGAATGCCGAGGCCCGACATCAGTTGCACCTCGAGCTTCCGGCCATCGCCCTCGTAGGTCGCCTGAGCCTGGGCCATGCTCATGCCCGCGGCGCCCATCGACTGGCGCTCCGACGACGTACGCTCCATGCCGGCGAGTTCGTCCGGGAGGGCCTCCTGCATCTGCTCGGCGGTCATCGGCTCGGGGGCGTCGTCCGAACTCCCGGACCTCATCCGGGAGGCGGCTTCCTCCATGGCCTCCGCCGCCTGCTGCATGGCGTCGGCCGGCGAGTCGGAGGCACTGTCCGCGGAGGCGTTGTCGGCGGAGTCCCCACCGCAGGCCGCGAACGCCGGGATGAGGGCGAACGCGAGGGTGAGAACGAGGACGAGGGGCGGACGGCGCATCAGGTCGACTCCGTTGTGTGGTTGGATGACAACATGCCGGGAAGATGTGGCCGCGCCGTCACTCTCCGCCAGCGGCGTGTCGGGAAGCCCGCGGGGACGCTCCTTGCGCCGGGAGGCCCGCGTCCATCAAGCTGCGCCTGCCCGAGCGTCGCGCACCCCCCCCTCGCACCGGAGACCGGCATGCCACGCCGAGTCGCAGCCTCCCTCCTCCTCTGTACCGCCTTCCTCCTGGCGCGCGGGACCCCCGCCCACGCCCAGGCATCCAGCGCCACGCGACTCGTGGCCGAACCCGGCGCGGTGTCTCTGGTGGCGGGGGAAACGGCCGCGCTCACGGTGCGGGCGCTCGACTCCGCCGGGGCCGTGATCGACGTGCCGGTGCGGATCGTCGGTCCGCGCGGCGCACTCTCGGTGGACGACGGTATCGTCACGGCGGTGCGCGCCGGAGAGTTCGAGATCGTGGCGACCCAGATCCTCGAGGAGGGAGCCGCGGGGCCGCCCCTGACGCTCCGGATTCCGGTGGTCGTCGCCTGGCCACCGGTCGACCGGGTGGCGGTGACGGCCGAGGCGGGTCGGCTCTACGCGGGGACGCGGATCGGGCACAGGGTGGTGGCGCTCCACGCGGACGGCTCCGAGCGGCCCGATCCCGGAGTACGCTGGTCGTCCTCCGACCCCTCGGTGGCGACGGTCGACCGCTTCGGACGGGTCGAGGGCGTCACACCCGGGCCGGTCACCATCACCGCGTCCGTGGAGGAGGCGCGGACGGACCTCGCGTACACGGTTCGCCCGTTCACGGGGGACGTTCTGCAGATCAGCGGAGGGGCCGCCGAGGCCCGCACCGGAGACGTTCTCGACTTCGACGCCCGGGTCCTGACCGGCGACGGCACCGAGCTTCCAGACGTGCCGATCGTCTGGAGCTACCTGTTCACCCCGGACGACAGCATCGCCGCACCCGGCGCGGCAGCGATCGTCGAGGACGGCGCGTTCGTCGCCGAAGTACCGGGCCGCTACGACATCCTGGCCCTCGCCGGAGACGTCTCGTCCCGCGCCACCGTCGAAGTCGCCCCGCGCGACGTGGTCCGCCAGGTCGAGATCATGGGCCAGGGGTCGGTGAGCCACGTGCACACGTCGGATCTCTGGGTGTTCGAAGGCCTCGACGGCCGCGACTACGCGGTGACCGGGACCTGGAGCGCGAACGGCGTAGCCTACTTCTGGGACGTTACCGATCCTGCCGCGACGGTGAAGGTCGATTCGGTCCAGGTGGACGCACGCACGGTCAACGACGTGAAGGTCTCCCCCGACGGGCGCTATGCGGCGCTCTCGCGGGAGGGCGCCTCCGATCGCCGCAACGGCGTCGTCATCATCGACCTCGCGGATCCCCGAAACCCGACGATCGCCTCGACCTTCGACGAAGGTCTGACGGGGGGCGTCCACAACATGTTCGCGACCGACGAGCACCTCTTCGCACTGTCGGGCGGCGACAAGTACGTCATCCTGGACATGTCGGACATCCGTAGGCCGACCTACGTGAGCGAATACAACCACCCGGACTCCCGCATCCACGACGTGTGGGTGCACGACGGAATCGCGTACTCCTCGGAGTGGGGCAACGGAGTCGTCGTCGTGGACGTCGGGAACGGTCGCTGGGGCGGAAGCATCGAGCACCCCGTGTTCGTGAACAACGTCCCGTACCCCGTGGGCCGGACACATGCGGCGTTCCCCTATTTTCAGGAGTCGACCGGAAAGGTGTACCTCTTCCTGGGAGACGAGATTCTCAGTCGGCGTGGAAAGGCGTTCGAGGGGTACGGCGGGAACGCCGCGTTCGACCCGGAGACCGGCGAGGGCGGTGTGCAGTCGCCCACCGACGGCTACATCCACATCATCGACTTCACCGACCCGATGCATCCGAAGGATGTGGCGCGCTATCACGTGCCAGAGTTCGGCACCCACAACCTGTGGGTCGAGGACGACATGCTGTATGTCGCCTACTACGAAGGGGGCCTCCGCATGGTCGACGTCAGCGGCGAACTGAAGGGCAACCTGGCCGAGCAGGGGCGCGAGGTCGCCGTCTTCAAGGCCTTCGATCCTCAAGGCTACATGGCCAACCAGCCGCAGGCCTGGGGGCCGCAGCCCCACAAGGGCCACATCTTTCTCGCGGACTTCAACTCGGGGCTGTGGTCGATACGGCTGTCGCCACGAAGCCGACCGGTATTCTGAACGCACTCCCGCGAGCCGCCGCACTCCCGCGAGCCGCCGCTTTCCCGCGAGCCGCCGCTCTCTCGCGAACCGCCGCTCTCTCGCGAACCGCCGCTCTCTCGCGAACCGCCGCTCTCTCGGCGGCCTCGTGTCTGACGAGCGGCCCGGTCCACCATTCAGGGCCGTGCCGAAGCCGGAGAGGGTGCCCGGTACGCTTCAGTCGGCGTTCTCGTTGAACAGGTGGATGTCCCGCTGCGGGTAGGGGAAGGAGAGACCTGCCTCCTCGATTCCCTGCTTCAGGGCCTTCGTGAGTGCCCACCGCGTGGCCCAGTAGTCCGGTGTCTTCACCCAGGGCCGAACGACGAAGTCGACGGACGACGCGCCGAGCTCGTTCACCTCGACCACGGGGGCCGGCTCCTCGAGCACCCGCTCGTCGCCGGTGATGATCCGCTCGATCGTGGACTTCGCGAGGTCGAGATCGTCCCCGTAGTCCACCCCGATCACCAGATCGATGCGGCGAGTGTCGTTGGCGGAGAAGTTCTTGATCGTCTCCCCCGAGATCTTCGAGTTGGGCACGATGATCCGGATGTTGTCCGGCGTGCGGAGGGTGGTGGTGAAGACCCCGATCTCCTCGACGGTACCGGAGGTCCCGCCGGCCTCCACGAAATCCCCGATCTGGAACGGTCGGAAGGTGAGCAGCATGACGCCCGAGGCGAGATGCGAGAGCGTACCCTGGAAGGCCAGTGCGATGGCGAGACCCGCCGCACCGACAATGGCCACGAAGGACCCGGTCGGGAATCCGAGCACGCTCGCCGCTCCGATGAAGACGCCGGTCAGGAGGGCGGCGTAGGCGAGGTTGGCGAAGAAGGGTACGAGGGTGGCGTCGGCGCCCGCCCGCTCGGCGGAACGTCGGACGATACCGCGCAGGAATCCGGCCAACCAGCGTCCGATGACGACGATGGCGAGGGCGCCGAGAAGCTTGAAGCCCCAGCCGGTGAGAAGCGTGAGCGAGAGCTGGCCGAGATCGTTCATCGAAAAACCTCCGGGAGAAAACGCGGGCCGATGAGGTGGGCTGATACGGATACAGGCGAATGTAGCCTCATGCCCTGCGAATGTTCAGCGCGGCGTGAACCCTGCCGGGCCGACCAGACTGTCCGCTCCGATCACCACGACCTCGGGATCTCGCGCATCGACCCGGGCGAGAGCGTGGTCCGGCGGCCGGCGCTGCACGAACAGTTTCAATCGACGTTCCCTCCCGAAGCCGTAGCGGGTGTGGCGGATCTGTCCGAGGCACGCCTCCACCTCGGCGGGTGTGAAGCTGTCGCCGAGCCATCGGGTCCAGACGTAGACGATCGCCCCGCTGCGGAGTGTGCTCGCGACATCGATGTCGTAGCCCTCGCCCCACAGGCCGCCGGCCTCCCTGGACGGGCTTCCGAGAAGTGCGGCGGCGCGGGCCGTGCCGAGCCACTCCCGCACGAGGATCGGGAGCACGCGGTGGACGTGTGCGTCGACCCCCGGAGCCACGTCCAGCCAGAGGTCGGCTCCGTCCTGCACCCCGAGTCGGTCCCAGAGGGGAAGGATCGCGTCGAACCAGAAGGCGGTGTGGGGATCGGTCAATCGCCACCGGCGACGTCGGGTGCGTGGATGGGCGTCCAGGGACCGCTCGCCGACGACGAGTCCGAGATCTTCGAGCGTCTTCATGTAGGGCCCGAGCTGGCCGCTGGACGACAGGTCGCCGACCGCCTCCCGCACCTCCCCCCACTCACGACGCCCGGCGGCGAGCGCGGAGATCGCGCGCAGGTAGCGCTCCGGTCGCTGAAGGTGGGTCCCGACCGAGTCCAGGGTCCGTGTGAGGAGGGGCGCGCCGGGCCGGAGCAGCAGCTCGCGCACGTTGGTGGCGACCGAATGCCCGGGGTCGACGGCCTCGTGAAATGCGGTCGATCGGCCGAAGACGGCGGCCGCAGCGATCTGGTCGTCGGAGCTCCACGGGACATCACGGCTCAGCCAGGTGGCGGAGGGCAGCGGATCGAGGCGCAGGAGATCGTGGGGTACATCCGACATCCGGTCCGCGACTCCGGGCTCGCCGAAGAGCACGAGATGAACGGGAAGCGCCTGCCCCCTTATCCTCGCCCATGCCTCGAGCAATCCGTCCCAGCCCGCGGCGGGAAGCAGGTGGGCGTCGTCGATCACCCACATGCGAGACGGCGTGTTCTCGACCGCCTCAACCCAGAGCGCCCAGACGGCGGACCAGTCGGGGGGCCAGACGGGGCCCGTGGCGCCGCGGGTCGAGACGCCGTCCGGGTGCTCGCGTCGGATACTTCGTGCGACCGACTCCCGTGCGAGTCCGCCACCGGAGGGGTTCGGTCGGATCCAGGCGACGTCCCCCGGATCGTCCACGAGCCGTCGCAAGCGGGCGCGGTTCCCCTGGTCGCGACGGCCCTCGATCACGACAAGGCGCGGTGGCGCGCCGCGTCGCCATCGCTCATACGCCGCTCGCTGGGGATCAGAATATAACATAGGAATACTTAACCTAATCAGTCCTATTCTGATAAACGAGTATCAGGGTTGAACGCTGGGTCCGCTCGCTAGACGTTCATGCGTCCGACGTCCGATACGTTCATCCCGCCCAGCGCGGATTCCACGGAGCAGCTCGATGTCTCGTACCACCCCGTCTCGCTTCGACGCCCTCGCCGCCGTGAAGCCGTCGCCCGCCCGCAATGGCGGTGGCGCGCCCGGCGCCCCCAAGCCGAAGCCGATCGAGCAGATGTTCGGCGAAAACGTCTTCAACCTGGCCGAGATGCGCGCCCGGCTCCCGAAGGCGGCCTTCAAGGCCCTGATGACCACCATCGAGGATGGCGAGCCGCTCGACTCCGGCATCGCCGAGGCCGTCGCGATCGCGATGCGCGACTGGGCGATCGAGAAGGGTGCCACGCACTACACGCACTGGTTCCAGCCCCTCACGGGAGCGACCGCGGAAAAGCACGACTCCTTCATCGCCCCGACGGGTGACGGTCGTGCGATCACGCAGTTCAACGCGTCGGAGCTGGTCCAGGGCGAGCCGGATGCGTCGTCGTTTCCTTCGGGTGGTCTCCGAGCGACCTTCGAGGCGCGGGGCTACACGGCGTGGGATCCGACCTCCCCGGCCTTCATCCTGGAGGGCCCCGGGGGCGCCTACCTGGCGATCCCGACGGCCTTCGCGTCGTGGACCGGTGAGGCGCTCGACCAGAAGACGCCGCTCCTCCGCTCGATCCAGGCGCTGGACGAGCAGACGCGTCGGGCCCTGAAGCTCTTCGGGGTCGACGCGCAGCGTGTACAGCCGACCTGCGGGGCCGAGCAGGAGTTCTTCCTCGTGGACGAGGAGTTCACCTACCGTCGCCCCGATCTCATCAACTCGGGCCGCACGCTGTTCGGAGCGAAGCCGCCGCGCGGGCAGGAGATGGACGATCACTACTTCGGATCGATTCCGGAGCGGGTACTCGACTGCATGAACGAGGTCGAGCGCGAGCTGTACCGGCTCGGCGTCCCGGTCACGACCCGTCACAACGAGGTCGCCCCGGGCCAGTACGAGATGGCGCCGATCTTCGAGGACGCCAACACGGCCGCCGACCACCAGCAGCTCACCATGAATACGCTGCGGAACGTGGCGCGCCGCTACGGACTGTCGTGCCTGCTGCACGAGAAGCCGTTCGCCGGCGTGAACGGCTCGGGCAAGCACCTCAACTGGTCGTTCGCATCGGAGCACGGCAATCTGCTCGAACCTGGCGAGACGCCGCACGAGAACGTCCAGTTCCTCTTCTTCTGCTCGGCGGTTCTGCGGGCGGTGGAGCGGCACCAGGATCTGCTCCGGGCGTCGATCGCTCACGCCGGGAACGACCACCGTCTCGGTGCCAACGAGGCGCCGCCTTCCATCATCTCGGTCTTCCTCGGGGATCAGCTCACCGACGTGTACGAGCAGATCGAGAATGCGGGGGAGGCGACCGAGTCGCGTCAGAGCGGAATCCTGGGGCTGGGTGTCGACACACTGCCTCAGCTGCCCCGGCACGCGGGAGACCGGAATCGTACGTCGCCGTTCGCCTTCACCGGAAACAAGTTCGAGTTTCGCGCGCTCGGGTCGTCCCAGAGCGTGTCCTTCCCCGCGACCGTGCTGAACACGATCGTCGCCGAATCGGTCGATGAGATGACGTCGGCCGTGGAGGATGCGATGGAGGCCGGAAAGGATCGCCAGGAAGCCATCCGCGCCGTGCTCGCGGACGAGGTCAAGAGCTTCAAGCGCGTCATCTTCAATGGGGACGGCTACTCGGACGAGTGGGTTGCGGAGGCCGAGGAGCGAGGCCTGCTGAACCTCCGCTCCACCATGGATGCGCTTCCGCACCTGGTATCCGAGAAGAATGCCGAGACCTTCGGGACGTACGGCGTGCTCACCAAGCGCGAGCTGGAGAGCCGTCACGAGATCTTCGTCGAGCAGTACTTCTACACGATCAACATCGAGGGTGAGACGGCCGCCGACATGGCGGAGACGATGCTCCTGCCCGCCGCCATCCGGTACCTCTCCGAGCTGCTCCAGACGGCGGAACGGGCCGAGGATGTCGGGATCGAGGTCAAGGGTGTCACGAAGACGATCGAGCGGGTGTCCGCGCTGGTCGACGAACTCAGGGAGGCGACGGACGAGCTGGTCGAGCAGAACGCCGAACTCGGCGGCGATGGGGTGGATGAGAAGGCGGAGCACATGCGCGCCGACATCATCCCCGCGATGGCCAGGGTCCGGTCGGCGGCCGATCGCCTCGAGAAGATCGTGCCGGACGACCTGTGGCCGATCCCGACGTACCGGGACATGCTGCACGTGAAGTGATGCTGCAGGCGTGACGCCGATGCGGCGAGCGCCGCGGCGAGTCGCTGGAACGAACGCGGCCCCGCCTCCATTTCGGGAGGCGGGGCCGTCGTCGTTTCATGGTCGGTCGCGATGGTCGATCGGGCGTGCCGGTCCGATGGGCCGGGTCGAGCGTCAGTTCTGCTCGATCGACCCGATCACCATGCCGAGCAGGTCGTCGATGGCGCCACCCGGGATCCAGCGGGCGACCACCACGAGGTCGTGGACGGGATCGACGTACACCATGTTCGTCCCGTTCCCGAGGTGCGCGTACGCCTCCTCCGGAGCGGAGGGATAGCGCTTCCGGCCGTCCGCTCCGGGCACGTTCAGGAAGTAGTTCATGAAGCCGTAGGTCGCCCCGCCCTCCGCGGTACCCGGCGTGGTCGCCATCTCGAACCAGTCGTCGGGCAGCAGCTGTTCACCGCCCCAGTTGCCGCGCCGGAGGGTGAACAGCCCCAGGCGCGCCTGGTCTCGGGCGGATATGAACATGCCTCCACCCCAGTGACCGCCCCCACTGACGGACTGGACCATCCGCCCATCGAGGGGAATCCACGAGTTGTCGTAGCCGTGCCACCGCCAGGTCGGGGAGGCCCCGATCGGATCCATGACCCGCTCGCGCAGATAGAGGGGCAGCGGACTTCGAACCACGGAAAGTGTCGCCAGGGCCAGCAGATTCACCCTGGTGTCGTTGTATTCGTAGACCGTTCCGGGTTCGGCGCGCTCCTCGTTCCAGGGCCGAGGGCTGCGGGACGGCCGGTCGACCCAGTCGGGCTTGCCCCAGAGCGTGCCCTCCCACGCCGACGACTGCCGAAGCAGATGGTCCCATGTGATCTGCGAGTTGTGATCCGACGCGAACAGCGTGACCAGGTCGGGTTCGCCGAAGTTGCTGCGGTCGAGTCCTCGCTCTCCGTCCCCATCGGGCAGATCCATCGGCGCCACCAGCTCCGCCACGGGTGCGTCGAGGTCCGGGATGAGGCCGTCGGCCCACGCGAGCCCGACGGTCGTGGAGAGAAAGGTCTTGGTGACCGAGTGCGTCATGTCGACGCGGCGCGTGTCCCCCCATTCGGCCACGATGAAACCGTCCTTGACGATGACACCGGCGGCGCCACCCCGGACCCTGAACGGGCCGATCCCGAATCCCATCGGCTCGCGGCCGAAGCTCTCGGACTGCGAGAGCTCCTGGTCGCGCGGGACCGACGTCTCGTTCTCGAGCGCGAACTCCACGGCGGCGGCGATGGCGGCGGGATCCATGCCCACCGCCTCGGGTGCCCGTGTCTGCCATGCGCCGCGCTCCGGCACGTACTGCGCCGATGCAGGCGTGCCCACCAGCAGAAGGAGTGCCACCGTCGCGACCCTCGCGCAGATCCTCGCCACGAGGGGATGCGACACGGGCGCTCGCACGAGTCGAGTCATCGTCAGCCTCCGAGAATCACGTCGATGCGTGCGAGCAGATCCTCGAAGTGGAGGCGGGTGGGGGCGTGGGTGATGCGCACCGCGGCGCGCGTGACCTCGCTACGGAGTGAGTCGAGCTCGGACCGCACCAGAGGACGGATGTCGGAGGCGGCCACGTCGCTGCTCGCGTCGAAGGCGGTTTCATCCTCCCCGGGCGAGAGAAGTGCGCCGGCCCGGGACACCCACTGGCGATGGAGGGCACGTCGGTACGAGTCGACGGCCGCGATCGAGGAGATGTCCCCGAACACCGCGGTGCGGAGGGCGGGAACGTAGTCCGCCAGCGGCCAGCTTTCCTCCGGCTGCGTGATCGCGATCTCGGCCATCCGCACGAGGCGTCCATCGGACATGAGAGACGCCAGCACCCGTGCCTGACGGCCGGACAGCGAGCCGACCGCACCGACCGGCCCGATGCGGTCGAGGATCTCGGGATCGTTCAGCCATGCGGGGGTCCTGAAGACCTGCGCCTCCAGGAATTCGAGGGCGCGCTCCTGGTCGGCCCGTGGCACGGCGGTGAAGACGACGCCGGGCTGGTCCGCCGTCTTGGTATCGACGTGCACGCCTCCGATCACCGTCGCCACGTGGTTCACGTACCGATTCCACTGCCCCAGAAGCTCGCCGTACAGCTCCTCGAGATCGGAGTAGTCCCGACCCGCGGAGGACGTCCAGTTCACGAGATTGTCGGCGGCGATCTTGAGGTTCTCGATCCCGTATGTGCTTGACAGAACCGGGTCGTCCCCCAGGTCCTCGGTCTGCGCTCGGGGGTCTCCCCGCTGGAGGTACTTGAAGCGACGGTCGTGCGCGTGCTGCTTGATCATCTCGTTCAGGAGGACGCGCTCCTCCTCCGGCGTCGTGTTCGGGTAGACGCGGTATCCCCACTCGATGGAGTAGTCGTCGTACACACCGATCTGGCGGATGAAGGAGGTGGGTGCGAGTCCGTCGCCCGGTTGGGCGATGTAGTTCTGGCGTGCGTAGTCCATGACCGACGGCGCGACCCCGTTTTCCGCCGCGAAGGCGGGATCGCGCAGGGACTCGGTCGGATAGGCGGAGCTCGCGATCATGTTGTGCGGCAGACCGAGGGCGTGGCCGATCTCGTGTGCGATGACCTGACGCATCGCCTCGCCCATGAGCTCCTCGGGCATGTCGAGCGTGCGGGCGGTCGGGTTCGCCGCACCCGTTTCGAGCAGCAGGCGGTTCCGGTAGGAGCGCATGTGGTTGTGGTACCAGACGATGTCGCTCTCGATGATCTCCCCGGTACGCGGGTCGCTCGTGCTCGGGCCCTGCGCGTTCCGCGTCTCGGATGCGGCCCATCGCACGGTCGAGAAACGGACGTCTTCGGGGTCCCACTCGGGATCTTCCTCGGGCGAGGGGGGATCGAGCGCTCGAACCGCATTCCGGAAGCCGGCGGTCTCGAAGGCGGAATTCCAGTCCTCGACCCCCTGCTTCACGTACGAACGCCATTTCGGCGGGGTGGCGGGATCGATGTAGTAGACGATCGGCTCGACCGGCTCGACGAGTTCGCCACGGGCGTAGGCCGCCGGGTCGCTCGGCTCCAGCCTCCAGCGCCGGATGAAGGTCTGCTCCGCGGCCTTCTGCTCGTCCAGCCCGTAGTTGATCCGACTCACCGAGAAGTACCCGACCCGTGGGTCGGCGTACCGGGGTCGCATCGGCTCTTCGGGGAGAAGCACGATCGACTGACTCGCCTGAATCGTGAACGACTGTGCCTGCGAGTTCGAGGGCGGCTCGGAGGCGTTGAACGTCTGGGTCTGCCGAACCTCCACATTCTCGGGGAAGGCGGACACCCGATCCACGAAGCTCCGGTCGGCGTCCAGGCCGCGGACCCCGAACTCGGAGCGATTCCCGTCGGAGAGCGCGCTGATCGCCCGCGTGTCTTCCGAGAGGAAGTCCGTCATGTCGATCACGATTCCGCTCCCGAGGGAATCGGGTGCCTCCGTCTCGATGTCGAACGCCGCGACGATCGCGGGGAAGTTGTTGGCGACGACCGACAGCGCGATCGGCTCGGACTCGTCGGCGTACTGACTCGTCGAGAGGACGCGCAGCAGCAGCTGGTCGTCTCGGCGCTCGAACCGCATCACCTGTTCCTCCACCGATACGCCGGCCGGCGTGTAGCCGGGAAAGCCCGGAGGTACGGCGGCCAGACGCGTCACCCAGAGGAAGTCCCGTCCGAGAAGCTCCGGGGGCAGTTCGAACAGGATGTCGTCGCCCCTGCGGTGCACGGTGAGCACGCCCTCGTCGGTCTCGGAGGAGGCCGCGATCGACGCGTACGAGCGACCCTCTGCGGGGGCGGGAGCAGGCCCGCCGCCCACGGCCTGCTGGAGTGTGGCGCAGCCGGCGAGGGGGAGGAAGAGCGCGATCGCCGTGAGGCGCACCGCCGGTACGCTTCGGGCGCGCACACGGCGAAGAAGAGTCTCGAAGCGGTCCATGGTCGGTCTCATCGTGCGGTGGTTGCTGTGATTCCCGGCGTGACCGCCGCGGAAGATTCGAGATCGCGGTCGACCCGATCCACGTAGACCGCGGCGGACAGGTCACCCGACACGTTCAGCGTGGTACGGGCCATGTCGAGGATCCGATCCACGCCCAGGATGATCGCGATGCCCTCGGGTGGGACGCCCACCGTCGCCATGACCAGCATCATGAGCGGCAGGGAGCCGCCCGGAACACCGGCGGCACCGATCGCGGTGAGCACCGCCAGCACGACGACCACGATCTGCTCGGGCAGGCCGAGGTTCACCCCGAATACCTGCGCGAGAAAGAGCACCGTGACGCCCTCGAACAGCGACGTGCCGTTCATGTTCATGGTCGCGCCGAGTGGCAGGACGAACCCGGCGATCTTCGGCTGGATGTCGAGCTCCTCCTCGGCCGTCTTGATGGAGGTCGGCAGCGTCGCCATCGACGAACTGGTCGAGAATGCGGTGATGATCGGCGCGTCGATCGATTTCCAGAACCGGATGGGGCTCATGCGTCCGAAGATCCGGACGAGCGCCGAGATGCCGATGGTGGCGTGCAGCAGCAGCCCGACGAGGACCACGATCACGTACATGCTGAGCTGGCCGAGAATGCTCCAGCCGAACTGCGACGTGATCACGAAGATGAGCCCGAAGACGCCGTACGGTGCCAGCGCCATCGCCATGTCGATGATCTTGATGACGGCGTCGCCGATCCCCTCGAGGACGTCGAGGACGGGCTGCGCCTTCTCCCGCGGGATCATCGTGAGGGCTGCGCCGAAGATCAGGGAGAAGAAGATGAGCGCCAGCATGTCGGTGTCGGATGCGGCGGTCACCGGATTCCTCGGGATGATGTTGAGGAAGGTCGAGATGCCGAAGTCCGAGGGACCACCCGTGACGAGTCCTTCACCCGAGAACTGATCCATGAGGGCGTCTCGCGTCTCCGGAGGAAGGCCGCCCCCGGGCCGAATGGTGTTGACCAGCGTGAGCCCGATCGTGGCGGCGATCAGGGTGGAGAGGCCGAAGTAGCCCATCGCACGCCCACCGAGGCGACCGAGGGTCTTCATGTCGCCGATCCCGGCGACACCGAGGGTGATGCTCGTGAACACGATCGGCACCACGGTCATGAACAGCAGACGCAGGAAGATCTGGCCGACCGGGTAGGCGATGTTGTCCGAGATCCAGTCGAGCCATGGTTCGCCCGCGAACGCACCGTTCGCGAGTCCTCCGGCGACAGCGCCGGCAACGAGCCCGATAGCGATCTTCGTGTGCAGCTTCACGACGTTCTCCCTCGACAGCGGATTCCGCCCCGACGATCCGGTGGGCGAAAAGACTGCCTACGATACGAGTCCGGCCGGACGTCCGCCAAGGGTGGGCCCGGTCGGGAGCAGTAGAATTCCTCCATTCTCGGAGGGTGTGTTCGTGGACGTCGGTCGGATTCGGCGCGGCCGCCGGCCCCGTGGGCTGCAGGGCGCGGTGCGTGTACCTTCCAGCGGGCGTGCGACGTGCACACCCTGCGATATCGACGTCGTGTCGGCGCATCGATCACGAGACTCCCGAACTTCCGCCTCCAGATGAGAAGATTCCGCATTCCTGCCGCCGCCGCGCTCGCGGCGATGCTCACGTTGCCGGGCGGCCTGATCGCTCAGTCCGGCCCCTCGCTGGTCCAGGCGGACGAACTCCGGATGAAGGTCCTGGACGGGGGCGCTCCGACGATCCTGTGGATCGGCGCCGATGATGCCTGGGATGCCGGGCGTATCCCGGGCGCCCGGCGGATCGGACTCGGCGACATTTCGGTGAGCCGGGGCGAGTACGCGGAACCGGGGTCGATCGTGCTCGACCTCCCCTTCGAACTCGCACGGATCCGCGAGGCCTTCGAGGCGCGTGGGGTGTCCGGCGATCGGGATGTCGTCGTGGCGTTCGACAGCCCTCGCCGATTCACTCAGGCGACCCGCGTCGTGTGGACGCTCGCGGTACTCGGGATGGGGGATCGCGCTCGACTCCTGGATGGCGGACAGCCGGCCTGGGTGGAGGCGGGGGGGGATCTCACCACCGAGCCACCGCAGGACGCGGACGCCTCCGGGGGATCGATCACCCGCACGCCGGCGCCCGACCGGGTGGTCGATCTCGGGTGGCTGGCGCGCGAGTACCGGGCCGACGGCCTCTCCCTGATCGACGCGCGCCAGAGCGCCTCCTACACGGGGGAGCGGGAGGAATTCCCCGGGCGCGCCGGGCACATCCCGGGTGCCGGAAGCCTGCCGATCGAGATGCTCCTGGACGACGGCGGACGGGTCCTTCCCCCGGCGTCTCTCGAGAGGTTGCTCCGCGAGGCGGGCGTCACCGACGATGCGCGCGTCGTGACCTACTGTCACATCGGGCAGCGCGCCTCGGCCGCCTGGTTCGCGGCCACCCTCGCCGGCTTCGATGCCGCCATCTACGACGGATCGATGAACGAGTGGGGACGGACCGAACTCCCCCTGACTTCCGGTACGAATCGCTGAGCCGTACCTGCACGCAGATCCGTTTCCGCGGAAACGCCGTCCGTCGGCGGGTACTGCCGGCCCTGCGGCGGGCGGAGCCGGCGCCGCCTCGCTCTCAGATCGACTCGGCGGGGTGGAAGACCTCGTAGCCTTCCTTCAGCCAGTGTTCGCGGAAGGGGTAGGGGGAGACCTCCTCGAGCGTGAGCGCGCTGGTGATCGGATGCCGGTGGAGTGCGATCCGTCCGCGCTCCTGCTCATGCATCGTGTAGCGTCCCGAGATCTGCACATCGGCCTTGAGCCGCCGCTCGCCGTCCATCATGAAGGAGTGGAGCAGGTGGGTGTTGGAGGACCACTCGTGCTGTGTGACGGTGACGTCGAGCACCGGCTCGTCGTCGCTGGTCACACGGACCGCGATCCGGTCCGACCACTCCACGAACTTGATGTCGATCTCGTGGGGATACGTCGGGAGACGCAGGCGCTGTTCGCGGTCGCGGCGGGACACCGCCGAGGTCGTCGCGGATACGAAGGGGAAGAATCCCGCCTTCGGAACCGTCGTCCAGTTCCCGGTCAGCGGGGGGACGACCACCGACAGGATCAATTCCGCATGGGCGCCGATCGGGGAGTCCCGAAAGTGGAACGCGGTGACGTTCAGGATGCTGCGCTGAGGCCGCACCTCGATCGGTTGCAGGTGACTCGGGAGGATCCGCTCCGCGTCCGCGGTGGACATCTCGCACAGCGCCGAGATCCCGGTGGTGAAGTACGACGTCGTCATGTCTTCCTTCAGGACTCGATCGGGGAAATCGCGAACTTCGCGACGTGGAGATTCAGATTGTGATTGACGCGGAGTCCCGCGATCCCCTCGGACGTTCCCGGTGGACGCGCGATGCTCGTGACCTCGCTTCCGTTCACGTAGAATCGGATCTCGTCGTCGTCCGCCTCCACCGCCAGGTCGTTCACGACGGATGCGCGGCCCTCGACCCGATCGGCGAACGACCGGATCGCGGGGTGCGACGTCCACTGCACCAGCGTCGACGTCTCGCGTCCATCCCGCGCCTTGACGAGGAAGTCCCCTCCATCCCGGATCAGGAAGTAGACGTACCGCTGCCCGTCGCCCGAGAGATTGGCGCCACCGATGAAGACACCGAAGGCTTCTCGACGGCCTTCGGGGTCGAACAGACGCGACTCGAGGTCGACACGGTACCGTCCACCGGCGAGGTCGTCGTCGCGCCAGAAGATGGCGGCGGGCCCGGTCGTCACATGGTACCCCGGCGCCATCTCCGAAAACTCGATCTCCGCGGCATCGACGCCCGCACGATCGGTGCGCACCTGCCACCCCTCGGGCCATGACTGGCCGAAGGCGGCGGCTGGCATCAACAGGGTCAGGGACAGCAGAATCGAGAGACGCATGAAGAAAACGTGTCCCCTCGTGCGGGTCCGGGTCAACGATCATGGCGTGGGGGCGACACCGGACGAGTCCGGGCACGGCTCTTCCATGAGAGTGCAGGAACGCATCTTCGAACAGGAGCAGGTCGGCATGAAGCAGCGCGGTCTTCACGGAATCACGGGCGGAATTCACCGTCGGGCGGCTTTGCTCCTGCTCCCGCTCGTCCTTTCGTCGGGCGCATGCGCCGGTTCCGGTACTCCGTCCACGCCGGACGATTCACCGGGAATCCGGCAGGATGCCGAGACCGGGTACTGGTACGGGACGAACGACTGGATCGAATATCGGCCGGGCACCCTTCCGGTGATTCTCTCGGCAGGTCACGGCGGAGCTCTCGAACCGGGATCCATCCCCGATCGCTCCGGCCCGGGCATCGTCACGGTGAGAGACAGTCGGACCATCGAGACGACGATTGCGGCGTCGGACGCTCTGGCGAACCTGACGGGAGAGCGACCCCACGTCGTGATCTCTCACCTTCGCCGCACCAAGCTGGACCCGAACCGGGACATCGGGGATGCGGCGCTCGGGAATCCCGAAGCCGAGCGCGCGTGGCGCGAGTACCACGGATTCATCGACATGGCGAAGGAGGATGTGACCGCGGAACCGGGCACGGGCCTGTACCTCGACATGCATGGGCACGGCCACGATGTGCAGCGGCTCGAACTCGGGTACCTGCTGTCGGGCGACGAGCTCGAGACGCTCGACGACGCTGCCCTGGACGTGCTGGACGGCGAGGGAACCAGCCTGGAGGGACTCGCGGCCCGCACGGAGGAGCCGTTCTCGTCGATTCTGCGTGGAACCGAGAGCTTCGGCGGGCTGCTGCAGGCGGGGGGAGTGCCATCGGTTCCGTCGCCGCGATGGCCGGACCCCGAGATCGACACGATCCCCGGCAGCGAGCCCTACTTCAGCGGTGGGTATTCGACGCGACGGCACGGATCTGTGGATGGTGATCCGATCGACGGGATCCAGATCGAGCACAACTTCCGGGGCATTCGTGAAACGCCGCAGGCCCGCGCTGCGTACTCCGAGGTGCTGGCCGAGGTGATCGTCACCTGGGTCGGCCGCTGGTACTGAGCGTTCCGCACGACATGGGAGTGATGCGATGAGTGGCTGGTTCGACGAAGGCACGGGTCAGGAATCCGACGCGGCGTCGGGAGAGGGTGAGCGCACGGGCGCGGAGCGCGACCCGACGGGCCGACAACACCGTGACAGGGATCGAACGCACGCCCACGAGGCCCCCGGGGCGGATGCGTCCGGCTCCTCCGAGGGAAGCGCGCGGGAACGTTACCGGGTGAAGGGCGACGACCTGCTCGCGAAGGTCAAGCAGATCGTTCGCGAGGGAAACGTCCGGAAGATCACGATTCGCAAGGAGGACGACGAGGTCCTCCTGAGCTTCCCGCTCGCGGCGGGCGTGCTGGGGGCGGCTCTGCTGCCGATGTGGGCGGCGATCGGTGCCGTGGCGGCTCTCGTCGGGAACTGCTCGATCGACGTCGAGCGGCGGGAATAGCCCTCAGTCCTCGTCCTCGGGATAGTCACGGCCCGGGTAGCGGTCCGCCGCTTCGCGAATGATGCGGTGTGCGTCCTTGAGGTCGTGCCACCCGTCCACGCGGACCGTCTTCCCCTCCAGGTCCTTGTAGATCGAGAAGAAGTGCTCGACCTCGCGGAGGTAGTGCGGCGAGACGTCGTGCAGGACGCGGTATTCATGCGCCCGGGGGTCCTGCTCCGGCACGCAGAGGACCTTCTCGTCGATGCCCTTGTCGTCTTCCATCACGAAGACGCCCACCGGCCGGACCTCGATCAGACATCCCGGGAAGGTGGGCTCGGTCACGATCACCAGGACGTCGAGCGGGTCACCGTCGCCGGCGAGGGTCTGGGGGATGAAGCCGTAATCCCCCGGATAGTGCACCGCCGAGTAGAGAAGCCGGTCGAAGCGGAGAAGCCCGGTCGACTTGTCGAGCTCGTACTTGGTGCGGGAATCGCGGGGGATCTCGACGACGGCGTTGATGACGTGCGGCGCCTCGTCTCCGATCGGAACGTCGTGAAGCAGATGAGTGGTCATGAGTCCATTTCCAGGGTGCCACGGGTGACGGGGACGGCGTAGCCGCCGACAGTAGTACGGTCGGCGGCGCCGTGACGCACGTCGACCTCGAGTTCGATACGTGAGGGTCGACCCATCTCGATGCCCTGCTCGAGCGTCCGGCGATGAGGGCCGTCGGGGAGCCGAGTGCCGAGAAATCCTCCGAAGGCCGCCGCGGCGCTGCCGGTCGCGGGATCCTCGGGGACGCCCGCCTCCGGTGCGAACATGCGGACCCTGTAGTCGCTGTCGTCGTTGTCCGCGGGGGCGACCAGGTAGATGAAGCGACCGGGGGCGTTGGACGGGACGAGTCGTGTCCGGGCCTCGTCGTCCAGCGAAGCGTGCCGCAGGGCCTTCGTGTCTCGGAGGGGAATCACGAGGTAGGGAAGTCCGGCAGAGGCGTACGTCGCTTCGCAGACCGCACCCTCCAGCGTGTCGGCGAGGTCGTCGGGGGTGAGCCGGACGATGCGAGCGACATCCTCCGCCCCGAGGCCTGCGGGCTGGACCATGGGCACCTGGGCCGCGGTGAGCCGGGCGAAGGTCGGACGCCCCTCCGTTCGCCGAATGGCGACCGGTACCGGACCGACCCCCTCTTCGAGTACGATCGACGCCTCTTCCCCATCGAACTCGACAAGGCCCGCGTCCGCCAGGTAGCAGCCGGTTCCCACCGTGGGGTGGCCGGCGAAGGGCACCTCGAATCCGGGTGTGAAGATCCGCACCGCCGTGTGGCCTCCCTCCACGGGAGAGCTCAGAAACACGGTCTCGGAAAGGTTGAGTTCGCGGGCGATCGTCTGCATCTCCTCATCGGTCAGCCCGGCGGCCTCCGGGAAGATCCCCAGCGGGTTTCCACCGAAGCGACGTTCGGTGAAGACGTCGTAGGTCAGGAACTCCAGCGTTCTCATTCGTGCCTGGACCGGCGTTCGGGGGTGCGGAGGATGGGGCGGCCGAGTCGCTTACCCCGATCGGGAGAGACGGTCCCGGGGGCGGGTTCCGCCGCGCTCCCGGGTCGGCTCCGGCGCGGTCGGGGGCGGTCTGGGGCGGTCGCGGGCGGTCGGGCCCGACGGGGGAGTCACGCCGCACGGGCGCAGGGCCGGCTCTGGCCGACCCGGAACCCTCGCGGGGGGCCGCGGATACCTGAACTACTGGCACCCGCTACCGGATATGGAATGCTCATCAAGTCGAAGTCGCCGTGGGACGATATTCCCTCCTCCGAGATCACCCCGGAGGATGTCTACATGAACCGACGTGAGTTTCTCGGTGCCGCCGCAGGTGCCGCGGGGCTCGCGACGATCCGTCCCGAGTCCGTCGAGGCGGCGATCCGCCGGCGTCTCGGAGGGGGCCAGGAGCCCCAGGTGCCGGGAGAGGTGGCGATGGGTGAACCGCTGCGTGACGACGTCACCGAGTTCCGGCACATCACGACCTACAACAACTTCTGGGAGTTCGGCGCGGACAAGGGTGACCCGGCGCGCAACGCCGGCTCGTTCAACCCCGACCCGTGGTCGGTCCGAATCGAGGGCGAGTGCGAGAATCCGGGCGACTACGGCCTGGAGGACCTCATCCGGCCGAGCGAGGTCGAGGACCGGATCTACCGCTTTCGCTGTGTGGAGGCGTGGTCGATGGTCGTCCCATGGCGTGGGATTCCGCTGCGGAACGTCATCGCCCGGGCGGCCCCCACCAACAACGCACGCTACGTGCGCTTCGAGACGGTCTTCCGCCCCGAGGAGATGCCCGGCCAGAAGCAGCCCCTGCTTCCGTGGCCGTACGTCGAGGGACTTCGGCTCGACGAGGCGACCAACGAGCTCGCCATGCTCGTGACGGGTCTCTACGGCCGGGACCTTCCCAACCAGAACGGCGCTCCGCTCCGGCTCATCGTGCCGTGGAAGTACGGTTTCAAGTCGATCAAGTCGATCGTGAAGATCTCCCTCGTCGAGGAGATGCCGCTGAACACGTGGCAGGAGCTCCAGCCGAACGAGTACGGCTTCTTCGCCAACGTGAATCCGGAGGTCGACCACCCGCGCTGGAGCCAGGCGAGAGAGCGTCCACTTCCCGGGCTCCGGCGCAGCCGACGGACCGAGCTGTTCAACGGCTACGCGGAGCAGGTGGGGCACATGTACGCCGACATGGACCTGACGCGCTGGTACTGAGGGTGGAGACCGGGTCGGTATCGTGAACGTCCGGAGGCAGCTGCTGCTGTTGCGGATCGTCGCGTGGGTCGGAGCGGGCGCACCGCTGGTCTGGATGGCCTACCGGATCCTTCTCGGGGACGGGCTCGGAGCCGATCCCACCCAGGAGCTGACGCACTGGTCGGGATTCACCGCGATCACCATCCTGCTGGTGAGTCTCGCGGTCACGCCGGTGCGCCGCCTGACCGGGTGGAATCAGGTCCAGAAGGTGCGGAGGATGCTGGGGCTCTGGGCATTCTTCTACGCCTCGGTCCACGTCTTCGTGTACGCCTATTTCGATCAGGTGCTCGCGCTGGACTTCATCCTCGAGGACGTCCTCGAGCGCCCCTTCACGCTCGTCGGTGCCGCGGCGTTCGTGCTGCTGCTCCCGCTCGCGATCACGTCCACTCGGGGCTGGATCCGGCGGCTCGGACGGAACTGGATACGTCTGCACTGGCTCGTCTATCCCGCGGCGGTGCTGGGTGTGCTCCACTTCGAGCTCGGACAGAAGGCGGACCTCACAGGCGGACCGGTGCTGATGGCCGTGGTGCTGGCGGCGCTCCTCGGTGTTCGAGTCGGACACGCCGTTCGCGCGAAGTCCCGGACGGGTCGCTCCGCATCCGGCGCCCGCGCCTCCGAAGGCTGATCGACCTCCGACCGGACTTCATCGAGCCCGCCGTCGTTGTAGATTTTCCGGCATGAAGACCTTTCGCCACACCACCCCGATCCTCTCGCTCCTTCTCCTCGCCGCCTGTGCGGGTGGAACCCCTCGGCCCGAGTCGCTCACGCCGATGCCACCGCGCTCGGCCGAGGCCACCGTACCCAGGGAGGGCGTGGAGTACGCGGTGTACCGGTCGGACGGGTCGCCGGCGCGCCTCGCCGATGTGCTCTCCAACCTCGACACCGTCGACGTCCTCCTCTTCGGGGAGGAGCACGACGACGTGGTCGGGCACCGCCTCCAGCTGGAGGTGTTCCGCCGTGTTCTCGCCGACGTCGGTGGACGAGGGCCGATGGCCGGCCCGGGTGCCCCGGGACGTACCGGGGCCGAGCGCCCTGACGGCCGGGAGCTGCGCGATGTCCGACTGTCCCTGGAAATGTTCGAGCGGGACGTCCAGGTCGTGCTGGACGAGTACCTCGCGGATCTGATCACGGAGGATCACTTCCTGGCCAGCGCGCGCCCCTGGGACAACTACGAGCGCGACTACCGTCCGATGGTCGAACTCGCGAAGCATGTGAGCGTCCCGATCGTGGCGGCCAACGCCCCGCGCCGCTACGTCAATCGCGCATCGCGCCTGGGTCGCGCATCGCTCGAGACCCTGTCGGAGGAGGCGCGCGCATGGCTGCCGCCGCTTCCCTATCCCGGGGCGAGCGATCCCTACAGGGCGGAGTGGGACGCCCTGATGGGGGATGCGGCGATGCACATGTCGGGTGATCCGCTCGACGGCCAGACGCTGTGGGACGCCTCGATGGGCCAGTCCATCGCACAGGCGCTGGCGGCCGACGGCCCGTATCCGCCGCTGGTGCTGCATCTCGCCGGCGGATTCCATGTGGAGAACGGGACCGGTATTCCCGAGACCATCGAGCACTACCGACCCGGAACGTCGGTTCGATCCGTGGCGGTTCGCGCGGTTTCCGAACCCTCGGTCTTCGACGAGGAGATGGATGGTGCGGGCGACTACGTGATCCTGACGCTGGACCCTGGCGGAGAATAGGCCGCTGCCCGGCCAGTCCGGCGCATCCCGTTCACGAACCACGCGAGGGCGCCGACCAGGCCGATCAGCGCTGCCGCCCGTCCGCCGGCCGGCCACCCCCACGCCTCCGCGACCACCGGGAGCGCGAACCAGGACCAGAGACCGATGGCTCCGAATCCGAGGGCGAGCACCGCGCGGTCCCACCGGGGTCGCAGGACCATCACGGCTGCCGTGACCCCCGTCCAGGATACGAATGCGCCGAATGCCAGGGTCGCCGCGGCGGCGACCGGCGTCGCAGGGTCACCGGTGAAGAATCCCGCGATGACGCCCGGGAAGGCGGCGGCGAAGGCCCCGAAGGGCGTCCGCGTCCACCCGGTACCATGGCGCGCGTCGCCGAGGTGCTGAGCGATCGCTGCCGACGGCGAGAGTTGCGGGCAGGCGCGCGCGGTGCACAGCGAGCAGCTGTCGCACGGACCCCGTCCTACCTCGACGACCGGCGACTGACCATAGAGAAGCTCCACCGGAAGCATCGGGCAGACGGTCGTGCAGAATCCTGCGCGGCGGATCCGCCGCCGCCCGAGCAGCCACGCTCCGCCGGCCAGGATCCCGAGAAACACCACGGTCGCCATCGGGTCGTTCGCGAGCCATGCGGCGCGTACGGGCAGGATGGCGGCGAACAGGAGCACGGCCACCCCGATACGGGGCCGGGCCGACAACGTGTCTCCGCCCGGGCGACCCTCGGAGAGTCGCCCGAGCGGGCAGAGGTTCCGCCAGATGCGGATGTTGAGCAGAAGCACGAACGGGATCAGGGGCACCAGCCCCCTCCAGAGGAACCCCGCCGCGGCGCTGCCCTCGATCACGGAGCGTGGTGCGGGATGTGCGTCACGATCACGGGGATATCGGTGGATCGCACCACCTTGTCGGTGACGCTCCCGAGCAGCGCTCTGCGGATCCCTCCGCGTCCATGCGTGGCCATGACGAGGAGGTCGGCACCGACCCTTGTCGCCACATGGACGATCCCCGCCGCGCCGCGCACGTCCTCCGGCACATGCGTTTCGACGTCCACGCCCTCACCCCGAAGCTTCGTCGCCAGGTCGTCGAGGTGCGCCCTGGCCTGCCGCGTCGAGTCTTCGACCACTTCGCGGTTCAGCGCCACGGTCTGGGGCAGGTACGGCGACGCGATCTCGTTGGGATACGTCACCACCTGCACGAGATGCAGCGTCGCGTCGAAGGCGCGCGTCCATCGGCGTGCCTCGGCAAGAGCGGCCTCGGAGTCGGCCGATCCGTCGATCGGCACCAGGATATGCGAGACCGCCGGTTCCGGCGCATCGATGGAGTCGCCCACCTCCTGCGGGCGGACCAGGAGCACCGGTGTGGCGGCGGTTCGGAGCAGACCGTCCGCGACGCTTCCGAGCCAGCTACGTGCGAGGGGGCCGCGGCCGTGCGTGGCCGCCACGATGAGGCTCGCGTCCCGCGCTTCGGCACGTTGCAGGATCCGATCGAGGGGAGAGCCGGTGAGGCCCGCACCCGTCAGCTCGCCGCCAGCTTCGTCGCCGCAGTCCTCGATGATCCGGTCGACGTACTCGGACGTCCACCGCTCCGCCTCCAGGTTCCACTCCGCATACTCGAGCGTCGGGATGGGCTCGGCCACGGATATGACGTCGAGCCCCACACCCAGCCTGCGGCTCGCCTCGAGCGCCCAGGGCAGCGCCGCCTCGGAGAACTTCGAACCATCGAGCGAAATCAGGATCGGGCCGTTCATGGGGTACTCTCCCAGTGGTCATGAGTGGAAAGCGTCGCGGAAACCGGCGTGCCCGACGCGAGCGGCAATGTGAGCCGAAGTCGCTGTCCGCGCCCGCTGTCGCTGCGACGAGCCAACTGCCCCCCGCTCCAGCGCACCCGTTCCGACCAGGCCTCGTACTCCGTCGCGCCCGGCCCCTCCGGGGTCCGCGGGCAGTGCAGGTCCACGACCACCCGATCGTCACGCTCGGTGAAGGTGATCGTGACCGGTTCGGAGGCCCCGGGATCGCGAGAGACCGACCGTGTGATGACGGCCTGACAGACTCGGAAGAGCGTAAGGGACACCTCGGGGTCGAGGCGCTCGTCCGGCACCTCACCGTGCAGGATCGGCTCGAGTTCGTGCGGAACCGTGAGGGAACGAATGTGTGCGGCGAGGGCCGCGCGTACTCCCAGTTCGTCGAGCTCGGGCGGGCGAAGCCGACGCGCGAGGCGCCGCACCTCCTCCAGCGCATCCCGAATCCCCGTCTCCATGTCGTCCGCGGCTCCCGAGATCTCGGGGTGACTGCGGACGAGCACGCGGAGTCGGACCAGGAGCCCGGCCAACGCCTGTGCCGGCTCACCGTAGAGTTCCCGCGCGATCCGGTCGCGTTCGTATTCCTCGGCCACGATCGTGTCACGAGCCACCCGCGACTGGCGCCGTCGAGCCGTGTCGACTTCGTCCAGCATGCCGTTGAAGGCGATCCGCAGGCGCCTCAGCCGGATATCCTCGACACGCGACGAGTCCGCGCGGGCGTCCCAGTCGCCGCGGCGCACGCGCTGCGCGGTGGTCTCGAGCATCGCGAGTGGGGCGAGCGCGATTCTGAGCACTACCGCCTGAACCACTGCGGTCCCGAGTGTGAGCCCCGCCAGCAGCGCGACGATCTCGTGGGGCGCCAGGCCGACCTGCTGACGTTCGGCGACCCAGAGCGCGAACAGCGCCGTGCCGGTGGAGACGGCGACGCCCGCCCAGAGCAGCTTCCAGAAGAGGGGCACCCCGAGCGCACGCGCGACGAAGCGCGCGAACCCGGAGGGACGGGTCGCCGCTGCGAAACCTCGGTCGGGCAGGGTAGTCTGAGACCGGGACATATCGAGAAGCGGGGTGGATGTCGCGCCTGCACAGGCGTACAGGTAGGTTACGGTCCGCCCGTCGCCACGCCTGTGGGGAGGGCGGCCCGACTCCCTGTAGGGAGAATCTCCACATCTGCTGTTCGACGCGCATGACGCCGACGGAACCCGAATACAGAACGATCTTCGAGTCCGCGCCCGACGGGATCGTCGTCGTGGACCGTACCGGCCGGATCATCGACGCCAATCCCGAGGCGGGGCGTCTGTTCGGGTACGACCGGGAAACGCTGATCGGAATGCCGGTGGATCGACTGGTTCCGGACGCCGCCCGGGGCCGGCACTCCGAGCATCGCGAGCACTTCCACGAGAACGCCCGGCGTCGTGCCATGGGGGTGGGGTCGGAGCTCGAGGCCGTGGATTCCGGCGGCCGGACCTTCCCCGTCGAGATCTCGCTCTCGCCGATCGACGTCGATGGGGGCGCGCGCGTGGTCGCGACGATCCGCGACATCAGCGTTCGCCGGCGTCTTCGCAACTTCGGCATCGGCGCGCTCCGGGCCGCGGAGGAGGAGCGAGCGCGAATCGCTCGCGAGCTGCACGACGAGACCGCTCAGGAGCTCGCGACACACCTGGTTCGCCTTTCGGTCCTCCAGCGCTCGGCCGTCGAACATGCCGAGGAGCTCGAGGAGCTGCGCGACGGCCTGCGCCGCACGGCCGAAGGTGTCCGGCGCGTGGCCAGGGGTCTCCGTCCGCCCGAGCTCGAGGACGCCGGCTTCGTGGCGGCGCTGCAGGCGCACGTGCGGCAGGTATCGGAGGCGCACGACGTCGAGATCGACCTCGGCGTCGGAGCGACCCCCGATCCCCTTCTCGACCCTGACGAGATTCTCGCCCTCTACCGCATTCTGCAGGAGGCGATCTCGAACTCCGTGCGGCACGCGGACGCTCGCCACATCCGTGTGCATATCGGTGTCGATGCAACGCGGGTCTGGGCAACCGTGGACGACGACGGGCACGGGTTCGATCCGGAGCGGGTCGGGGACGACGGGGTGTCCGGGCTCGGACTCGTCGGAATGCGGGAGAGAGCGTCGATGATCGGGGGCCGGGTCACGATCGCCTCCGGGTCCACCGGGACGACGGTCCGGCTCGAACTGAGAGAACTGGCTCCAACAGGCACGGAGGGAGACTGAGATGGGTGAAGCGAAGCTCGCCGAGGCGAAGATCACCAGCCTCCTGCTGGTCGACGACCACGCGATGTTCCGCGCCGGAATCCGGGCGCTCCTCGAAACCGAGGAACGATTCGAGGTCGTGGGCGAGGCCTCGTCCGGGGAGGAGGCGATCGATCGAGTCCGTGAAGTGCGCCCCGACGTCGTGGTGATGGACCTCTCCATGCCCGGTACGAACGGGCTCGAGGCGACACGGCGCATCGCCGCTCTCGGGTACGAGACCCGCGTGCTGATCCTCACGGTGCACGCCGAGGAGGAGTACCTGGTGCCGGTCATCGACGCGGGGGCCAGCGGGTATCTGACCAAGAGCAGTGCGGACCGGGACCTGGTCGAGGCGCTCAAGGTCGTCGGCCGAGGCGAGGTCTACCTCCCCCCGCACGCGACCAGCCTGCTGCTCAAGCGGTACCGGACCGAGGACGGGGACGACGGTCCCGGGCTCAAGACCCTGTCCAGCCGGGAGCAGGAGGTCCTCACGCTCACCGCCGAGGGGTTCTCCTCCCGGGAGATCGGGGAGAAGCTCTTCATCTCGCCCAAGACGGTGGACACGTACCGCAGCCGGATCATGGGAAAACTCGGCCTGAACCACCGATCCGAGCTCGTGAAGTTCGCGCTGAAGACGGGGTTGCTTCGGGACGTGTGAACCCTTCGGTTTCTACGGGTATATCGGTCGGGAACATCGTAGGGAGATTCCCCACCGCTCGCTTCGGAGTTCACCACAGACTCGCCTCCGTGCTTCCCGACATACGAGAGGCGACGGCGCGTCGATGTTGAGAGCCGAGCCTTCCTCTACCAGGAAGGCGTCGTCCGGGATCGGGACGGGAGCCCTTGATCGCTTCACTCATCGCGGCCTCACTGGCCGGACTGGCAGGATCTCCGCACTGCGCGAGCATGTGCGGTGGCTTCGCCGTTGCCTGCGGGTCCACGGTGGGACGGTCCGCCGCCTGGCACGTGGGAAAGCTGACGACCTACGCCGTGCTCGGTGCGATCGCGGGCGGGTTCGGTGCGGTCATCCCGGGAACGGGCGGTCTGGCCGCGATCGTTTCGGCGGTACTGGTCGTGCTCTTCGCCGCCGTCCTCGGCGGGTGGCTGCCGGAGCCTCGATTCGCGAGCCGGACCCTCGTACGTGTCACGGACCGGGCCCGCTCCGCCGACAGTCACGCCGGGACCTTCGCGTTCGGGGTCGCGAACGGGCTCCTGCCGTGTGGGCTGGTCTGGACCGCGCTCGCCCTCCCGCTCGCCTCCGGCTCCGCGCTGGTGGGAGCACTCACGATGGTCGCCTTCGGTCTCGGAACCGTACCCGTGCTCGCGGCCGTAACCGCGGGTGCCCGCCGGATCGTGCTTCACGACATGCGCATGCGCCGCCTCATGGCGCTCGGGGTCCTCGTCTCGGGGCTCCTGTCCATCGGTCTGCGCGAGGGCTTCGTGTCCTCGGCGGACCACACTCACTCCCCCGATTCGGTGGTCCACGCCGACGGGGACATGTCCTTCGACGAGTCGTAAGAGGAAACCTATGGAATCGTCCGCATCCGCCGTGATGCAGGGGACGTCACCCGTCCGCGCGAACTACGACGACCAGGTCGTGAAGATGTTCTTCACGGCGACCGTCATCTGGGGAATCGTGGGAATGCTGGTCGGCGTCATCATCGCCCTTCAGCTCGCCTGGTGGCCCGCCAATCTCGGGCTCCCGTGGACGAGCTTCGGTCGGCTCCGGCCGCTCCACACCAACGCGGTGATCTTCGCCTTCGCGGGCAACGTCTGCTTTCTCGGCATCTACCACTCGATGCAGCGTCTGCTGAAGACGCGGATGTGGAACGACACCCTCTCGCGCGTCCACTTCTGGGGGTGGCAGGCGATCATCGTGGCGGCTGCGATCACCCTCCCGCTGGGGATGACCCAGTCGAAGGAGTACGCCGAGCTGATCTGGCCCATCGACATCGCGATCACCGTGGTGTGGGTGGTATTCGCCGTCAACTTCTTCGCGACCATCGCGATTCGGAAGGTGAGTCACCTCTACGTCGCGATCTGGTTCTACATGTCGTTCGTGATCACGATCGCGGTGCTGCACATCGTGAACTCGCTCGCGATCCCGGTCACGGCCACACTCTCGTATCCGATCTATGCGGGACTCACGGATGCGCTGGTCCAGTGGTGGTACGGGCACAACGCCGTGGGCTTTTTCCTGACGACGCCCTTCCTGGGCCTGATGTACTACTACCTGCCGAGGGCGGCGGATCGGCCGGTCTACTCGTACCGGCTCTCCATCATCCACTTCTGGGCGCTGGTCTTCCTCTACATCTGGGCCGGGCCGCATCACCTGCTCTACTCGGCGCTGCCGGAATGGGCGCAGACGCTCGGGATGGTGTTCAGCATCATCCTGATCGCGCCCTCGTGGGGCGGCATGCTCAATGGCCTGCTGACCCTTCGCGGCGCCTGGGACCGGGTCCGCACGGATCCGGTCCTCAAGATGATGGTCGTGGCCGTCAGCTTCTACGGAATGTCGACCTTCGAGGGCCCGATGATGTCGATCCGTGCCGTGAATGGGCTGGCACACTACACCAATTGGGTGATCGGACACGTGCACTCCGGTGCGCTCGGCTGGGTGGGCATGCTGAGCTTCGCCATCCTGTACTGGCTCGCGCCACGTCTCTACGGGCGTGAGCTCGCCCATCCGAAGTGGGTGAACACGCACTTCTGGCTCGCCACGATCGGGATCGTGATCTACACGGTCGCCATGTGGGCGGCCGGGCTCATGGAGGGTCTGCAGTGGCGCGCCCTCAACGACGCCGGTCAGCTCGCCAACCCGATTTTCCTCGACATCACCGCCCGCCTCGAGCCCTTCCTGTGGCTGCGGCTCCTCGGCGGCACCATGTACCTGGTCGGGGCGATCATGATGGGCATCAACTTCTGGCAGACGATCCGCGGGTCGGGGAAGCCGAGCGAGCCCGCTCCGGCTGCCGCCGCCGCGTGAGGAGACGACGATGAGCGACGACAACCGCACTGGGAACGAGCAGGCCGACGGCAAGACGCCGCAGGACGGGGTCAGCGAGTCGGCCTACGGGGCCTGGCACCGTCGGGTTCTGGAGGGTCGGGCCGGCCTCTTCGCCGCACTGACCGCGGTCGCGATCTCGATCGGAGGACTGGTGGAGATCGTCCCGATGTTCACGGCGACCGACATGGGGGTCGGCGAGGACATGCCGATCACGCCCTATACGCCCCTCGAGGTGGCGGGCCGGGACCTGTACGTCCGCGAGGGCTGCTATCTCTGCCACTCGCAGATGGTGCGCCCCATGCGGGCCGAGGTCCTCAGATACGGCGAGTGGTCCCGGGCGTGGGAGTATCGGTACGACCGGCCCTTCCTTCTGGGCTCCCGCCGGCTCGGTCCGGATCTGCATCGGATCGCCGGCAAGTATCCGGACGCATGGCACTACGAACACATGGAGGATCCGCGGGCGATCGCCCCGGGAAGCATCATGCCGGCCTACTCGTGGATGCTCGAGCGGACCGTGGACCCGTCGAGGGTCACCAAGTCGCTCCGCGCCCTTCAGAGGGTCGGGCACCCCTACGTCGACGTGAGCGAAGAGAACGTGCGGGGGGCGATGCGGTCCCAGGGCAACGAGATCGTGGCCAATCTGCGGTCGGCGGGGATCGAGTCGACCTGGGACAGGGAGATCATCGCCATGATCGCGTATCTTCAGCGCCTCGGGAGGGACGGCAAGGCCGTGCTCTCCGGGGCCGCCGGAGAGCAGGAAGAGGAGCAGTGACATGAATCCTCTGTTCAATCAGGCCGAGGCGACGATTCGGGGCGGCGTGTTCCTCGGTGTCATGACGGCGATCTTCCTGATTTTCTTCGTCGGGTGGGCCCTCTGGGCGTACGCGCCGCATCGCAAGGATGAAATGGACGAGGCGGCACGGATGCCGTTCGACGAGGGAGGGCAGGCATGAGCAAGGAGAACGACCGACTTCTGGGCCACGCCGACGAGGCCGACGGCATCGAGGAGTACGACAACCCGCTTCCCGACTGGTGGCTGGGACTCTTCTGGGGGTCCATCGTGTGGGCCATCGGCTACGTGGCGTGGTTCGCGCTGACCGACCAGTCGCAGGTGAGCTGGTATCAGGCGGAGGTGGCCGCGGCCGACGAGCGCTTCCCCGAGCAGGCACAGGCGAACGTTCAGTTCGCCTACTCGGAGGATGCCGCGTCGGCCGGCGCCGAGGTGTGGGCGTCGAACTGCTTCCAGTGCCACGGCGACCAGCTCCAGGGCGGGATCGGGCCCAGTCTGGTGGACGACGAATGGATTCATGGCGGGCAGGCCCGGCAGATCCTGGCCGTTATCCAGAATGGAGTGCTCGACAAGGGGATGCCCGCTTGGAGCGGGATCCTCAGTCCCGAGCAGGTGAACCAGGTCACCAGCTACGTCGTGGCCGAGAACGCGCAGGCCACCGGCCGGCGGGTCGAGGACATCCTCGCGCCGGCCGAAGAGGGGATGGCGACGCCCGATGGATCGGGTGAAGCGCCCGCCGTATCGGGTGAGGCACCCGCCGCGGACACCGCGGTGGACGAGGAGGCGGGCCCGGGGGCCTGACGACCGATGCTCGGATTCAGCGGCAGCCGCGAGTGGGTGTATCCCCAGTCCATCGACGGGTCGTTCATGCGACTCCGGCGCTGGACCTTCGCGGCGCTTCACGTCGTACTGCTGCTCGCGCCCTGGATCACCGTCGCCGGGCACCCGCTGATCCTGATCGACATCCCGGCGCGGAGGGTCTTCCTGGCCGGTCTCGTGTTCACGGCCGCGGACACGATCTTCCTCGCGCTGCTGCTCTTCTTCCTCGCCTTCAGTCTCTTCTTCTTCACCTCCATCTTCGGACGGATCTGGTGCGGGTACGCCTGCCCCCAGACCGTCTTTCTCGAGACGTGGATCCGCCCCGTAGAGCTGTGGATCGAGGGAGACCGCACCACCCGGAAACGCCGGGACGCGGCGGGGTGGACGTTCGACCGGGCGTGGCGGAAGGCGGCAAAATGGACCGTGTTCCTCGCCGTATCGGCGTTTCTCGCGATGGCCATGGTCAGCCTGTTCGCGGGAGCGCGGGACCTCTGGACGGGCTCCGCGAGTCCGACCGAGTACGCGCTCGTGGCGATCCTGACGGGTGTGTGGTACCTCGACTTCGTGTGGTTCCGCGAGCAGTTCTGCAACTACCTCTGTCCCTACGCCCGCTTTCAGAGTGCGCTGACGGACGAGGAGTCGCTGCTGATCTCCTACGACGTTCCACGTGGTGAGCCGCGCGAGAAGGGCAGGGAGGCCGCACTCGACGGTCGCTGCATCGCGTGTCAGAAGTGCGTGGTGGTCTGCCCCCAGGGCATCGACATCCGGGACGGGTTCCAGCTCGAGTGCATTCAGTGCGCGCGGTGTGTGGACGCCTGTGCCAGCGTCATGGAGCCGCTGGGTCACGAGACGCTGGTGCGGTACAGTTCGCTGTCTGCGGACGAGGGGCGCAAGCGTCGGACGCTTCGTCCCCGGACCGTGGTGTACGGCGGCCTGCTCACGACGCTTGCCGCCGCCGGTGTCGTGCTGGTTCTGGGCCGAGTGCCCTTCGAGGCCAGCGTGAATCGCGTGCCCGGTACCCTGTTCACGATGGACGCGGACGGTCTGGTCCGGAACACGTACATGCTGAAGATCACCGACAAGGACGGTGATCCGGCGTCGCGCACCTTCGAGGTGACGATCGACGGACTTCCCCAGGCGGAGACCGTGATACAGTCGGTGGAGCTGCCGGCCCTCGGCACACGGACCATCCCGCTGGTCGTTCGGATCCCGGTGGACGCCTCCGCGGATCGGTCCCTCGCCTTCGACGTTCTCGTGACGGGAGACGGCGGCCAGATCCGCCTCCCCGCCACCTTCACCACCGGGGCGACGGGACAATGACGGGTTCGCGGAAGGCATCGACGCCCGCACCCTGGAAGGGGGAGTCGCGACCGGACCGGTCGGGCCAGGATGCCCCCGACCCGACCCCGCCGCCGCGCACCGATCGCCTCTGGCCGGCCCTCATCATCGCGGGCATGCTCGTGGTCATCGCCGTGAACGCCGCCTTCATCTGGATCGCCGTGGATGGCGCGGACGAGGTCGTCCCGTCCTACATGGAGGAGGCTCGGTAGGACCGTGACTGTTCGCTGCGCGCACTGCGGCACCGCGGTCGAATCGGATCGCGACGACGGCGAGGTGTTCTGCTGCGCCGGTTGCCGGGTGGCGTCCGAACTGATCCGCGACGCAGGTGCCGCCGAGGAGTACTATGCCCGCCGCGCCGAATACGCACCCCGCCCGACGGCTGAGGCCAAGGGGTGGGAGTCGGTCGAGGTGGAACGCACGCCGCGTGGCACCAGCCGTGCCCGCATCCAGGTCGACGGGCTTCGCTGTGCCTCCTGTGTCTGGGTGACCGAGAGGGTGCTGGGCGCCGTGCAGGGGGTGGAGCTGGCGGAGGTCAGCTACGCATCCGGCCGCGCGACGCTCGAGTGGGAGCCCGGACGCACCGACCTCTCGGAGCTGGCCGGTCGGGTCTCCGCGCTGGGCTACAGGCCGAGAGTGCTGGGCGAGTCCGCGCCCGCCGACCGGGCGCTTCTGGTCCGACTGGGCGTAGCGACCTTCGCCGCGATGAACCTCATGCTCCTGTCTGCGGCGTTGTACGCCGGGTGGTTCGGGGGGATGGCGCCGCGCTTCGTCGCCCTGTTCGAATGGACCTCTCTCGTGCTCGCGACTCCCGTCGCCCTCTGGGCGGCGACCCCCTTCTATCGCGGGGCCTGGACCGGCCTGCGGGCAGGCGTCCTCCACATGGACCTGCCGATCGCCATCGCGGTGAGCGTCCTCTACGGCCACGGCGTCGTTTCGACCGTCACCGGGTCCGGCGACCCCTACTTCGATTCGCTGGGAATGCTGGTCGCGCTGCTGCTCACCGGCCGCGTTCTCGAAGCACGCGGACGAGAGCGGGCGTCGGGCGCTGCCCGGGCGCTCGCGGCAACGCTTCCGTCCGAGGCCCGACGGCTCGGCGTGGACGGGCACACCGAAACGGTACCGGTGGGCGTGCTCGTGCCGGGCGACCGGGTCGCGGTGGGCGCGGGGGAGGAGGTGCCGGCCGACGGGACCGTCCTCGCTGGCGGGGCCGCGGTGCGAACGTCGGTGCTGACCGGCGAGGCCGATCCGGAGGCGGTCGGCGAGGGGGATCCCGTGTTCGCGGGAACCGTCGTGGAGCGAGGCTCGCTCACCCTCGCCGTCGAGGCCGCGGGGAACGCCACGCTCGTCTCCGAGATGGCCGAGGAACTCGAGCGCGCCACCGATCGCGCACCCCGCACGGCGGGGAGCGATCGTCTGGCTCCCTGGTTCACGGGTGCGACGCTGACCGTGGCGACGGCCACCGCGTGGGTATGGACCGCGCTCGCCGGGTGGAACGCCGCCCTCGCGCCGACGATCGCCGTGCTCGTGGTCGCATGCCCCTGCGCCCTCGCGCTGGCCCGGCCACTCGGCGCGGCCGCGGGCCTGGGGGCGGCGGCACGCCGGGGGCTGTTCATCCGCTCGGGCGACTCTCTGCTCGACCTGGCGGCGGTGGACCTGGTCGTACTCGACAAGACGGGTACGCTCACTCTGGGCGCTCCCGACGTGATCGCGGCCCGGGACGACACGATCCGGGTGGCGTCCGCACTCGAACGCTGGTCCGCGCACCCGGTGGCCCGCGCGATCGTCGCAGAGGCCATCCGCCGCGGGATTCCGCTTCCGGATGCGCAGGCGGTCGTGGAAACGCCGGGGACGGGGGTGACGGGTCGGGTGGACGGCGCGACGTGGCGTCTGGAGGCCGGAGACAGCGGTGAGGTGCGCCTCGGGGGACCGGGCAGTGCGGCCGGAACGATCCGACTCGGAGATCGGGTCCGCTCGGACAGCCGGGCCGCGGTGGAGACGCTCCGATCGATCGGTATGGAGGTCGTCCTGCTCACCGGCGACCATCCCGAGGTCGCGAGGCGAATCGCGGAGGAGGTCGGCGTGAACGTCGCCGGCGCGCGCGTCCGTCCGGATCAGAAGGCGGAGTGGATCCGGGACCGCATCGACGAGGGTCGGGTGGTGCTCTTCGCGGGGGACGGACTGAACGACGGACCGGCGCTGGCGGCCGCTTCCGTGGGCGTCGCCATGGGGACGGGAGCCGCCGGCGCGGTTCTGGCTGCGGACGGCGTGGTCGGCGTCCCCTCGCTCCGACCGCTGGCCGCCGGCCTGCGCGCCGCCGGGGCAGCCCGCAGAACGGTCGGTCGGAGTCGGATCCGATCGGTGATCTACAACGTCGTGGCGGTCGCGCTCGCAGCGGTGGGGTGGGTGAATCCACTCGTGGCGGCGGTGCTGATGCCGGCGTCGAGTCTTCTGGTGGTGGCGGGCGCCATGTCGGTCGAGCGGAGCGTGCGTGCCGACGATTCCGCGGCGACGGGCGGGTCGGCGCAGGCCGCCGATGCCGAGCCTCTGGGGCGGGCGGCATGAACGCGCTCCTCTTCCTGGTGCCGGTGGCCTTGGGGCTGGGCGTGGTGTTCGTCATTCTCTTTCTCATCGCCGTCCACCGTGGTCAGTTCGACGACCTGGACGACCCTCCCGAACGCATCCTCCACGACGATTGAATTCCTCGACACGCACCTCCGCCGCCTCACCCCGAATCGTCTCGCTGATCGCCAGCGCGACCGAGATCGTTCATGGCCTCGGGTACTTCGACCAGCTGGTGGGGGTGTCGCACGAGTGTGACCACCCGACCGGCGTTCACGATCTGCCGCGGTGCAGCGAACCCAAGGTCGACGAGAGCCGCTCGAGCGCAGTGATCGACCGCGACGTTCGGCGGATCGTGAAAGACGGTCTGAGCGTGTACGCGGTGGATGTCGACCTGCTGCAGGATCTCCGTCCCGACGTCATCGTGACCCAGGACCACTGCGAGGTGTGTGCGGTGTCGCTGTCGGACGTGGAGGATGCGCTCTGCGCGATCGACCTGCCGGACACGACCGTCTGCTCGCTCCACCCGCGGGACATGACCGACGTGCGCGCCGACATCCGGAAGGTGGCGGAGGCCCTCGGGGACCCTCCGGCCGGCGAACGGCTGATCGCCGACATGGACGAGCGGATCGAGGGGGTGGCCGCGACCACGGCGGGCCTCGAGCGGCCCCGGATCGCGCTCATCGAGTGGCTGGCTCCCCCGATGGTGGCCGGTGGATGGATGCCGGACATGGCCAGGGCGGCCGGTGCCGAGCCGATCATCGTCACCGACTCGGAGCACTTCGAGACGGTGGACTGGGCCCGGATCGCGGCCGAAGACCCCGATGTGGTCGCCGTTCTTCCGTGCGGCTTCGGACTCGAGCGCACCCGGCGGGAAGTCGCCGACGAAGAGGTCCGGGACGGACTCGCATCCATTCCGGCGGTGCAGGACGGCCGACTGCTTCTGCTCGACGGGAACGCCTACTTCAACCGGCCGGGGCCACGGCTGGCCGACTCGACCGAGTTGCTCGCCGCGGCGCTCCACCCCGAGTCGTTCACCGAGTTCGTGGAGCGCTACGGGTCCTTCATGGAGTGGGTCGACCTCGGCGGATGAACAGAACGGGGCAGAGCGCGAACGCTCCACCCCGTCCAGCCGGAATCGTCGAGACCGATCCGGTATCGTGCCCGACCGAGGTCGGGTCTACTGCGTGGTCGTCAGTTGATCGGGGTGTGGGGCGCGGGGGTCGGAACTTCCACCACCACCACGTCGTCCACCCATCCGTCCGCACCGGCCCCAGTCACCCGATCGCCTGATCGCGCCCACAGAAGAAGCGCTGCCAGAACCAGCATCACCATCCCGATCACATCCCGAGTCCTGCTCGGCTTCACGTACCGTATCATCGTCCTCTTTCTCCCGTTCGTGCCGGACCATCCGGCTCTCACATCGCACTACGGGAGAGATGCGGGGAAGATTCAGCAGGGTTGCGAGCGGGAGGTAACGGGGATGTATCGAGCGGACCGGATTCGGCCCGTGACGTCGCCTCGAGGTGTCGGTGCCGGGTCAGCCCCCCGGCGTCGCCTCGAGGTGTCGGGCGAGAGCCTCGATGGATGCCGGGGCGCTGCCCTCCGCCTTGTTGTTGACGACGACGAGGGGGTTGGATCCGATCTCCAGAATCCGCGAGATCGTTTCGGCCACCTGGGTGCGTCGGGTGGGATCCGGAGCGCGGAGCCGATCGAAGGGTGCCCACGTCTCGCGGGCCTCGGCATATCGGTGTCCCGGCTGCAGCATCCACCGGATCACCGCCGGGAGGCCCCGAGCCGGTGGCGCCGCATCGAGCTGCTCCACGACCGACGGCATCGCCGGGTGGACGACGCAGGCGTGCCCCGCGCCCGCATGGTGAAGGGCGGCCATGTAGTCCCGGGTGAGGAATTCGGGCGTCCGGATCTCGACGGTGTACCGCGGTCCCGAGGGCAGGTCGTCGAGGAAGCGGTAGATCCGCTCGGCGAAGCTGCGGGGTCCGCCCATGGCGCCGGCGGGCATCGGCGGGAACTGGAACAGGAGCGAGCCGAGGGTATCGCCGAGTCCCTCCACGGCGGGGCCGACGACACGGTCCGCCGCCCACACGGGGTTGAGAAAGAGGTCGGGTTCCGACCCCGGCCCATCGGTGAAGAGGAGCCGTCGGTCTCCCTTCACCACGAACCGGAAGTCGTCCGGCACCTGCTCCCGATAGAGACGGAAGCCCCGCTCGTCGAGGGTGTCGTAGTAGGTGCGGTCGAGTCCCACGCATCGAAGGAGCGGGTGGCGGACGTAGGCGGCGAGCCCGTGCGATCCGAGGGCTCGGGGCGTGGGACTCCGATCCCAGACGATGCCGGCCCAGCCCGGGAAGGTCCACGACGACGTGCCGAAGCGTATCGCTCCCGGAATGGCGTCCGCGAGCGTCTGCAGCTCGGCGGCCGCGGGGCACACGTCGACCGGGGCTGCGGGCCCCTCCGCGAAGAGTTCGGGCTGGGTGGGCGTCATGCCGATCCCGACCCCGATGGGATTCGGCCGTTCCGTGGGGGGCGTTCGGCCGTGCCGTGGCGGGCGTGTACGGCGCGTGCGGGGCGCGTGTGTCCCGTCCTCCCGATGCCGCTCGATCGTTCGGGAGAGAACAAGCTGGCCCGCCGCTTCGTAGTGCAGGTAGTGTAGACGCGCCGAGGCCGAGGAAGGTGCCGCGGCGCACCACCCCGAATGGAGGAGTCAGAGTGGCAGGCTCGTTGTCGAACTCGTGGAATCTCGTGAAGGCGAGCGCGAAGGTGCTGTCGATGGATCGGGAGCTGCTGATCTTCCCGCTGCTGTCCGGCATCGCCTCGATTCTCGTGATGGTCAGCTACTTCGGCCCGATCGGGCTTCTGGGTGGGTGGGAACTCCTCGATACCGATTCGGGAGGGTATCTGTCGACCGTCATCCTCTTCGGCTTCTACCTCATCCAGTACTTCGTCGTGTTCTTCTTCAATACGGCGCTCGTGGGTGCGGCGCTGATCCGGATGGATGGAGGAGACCCCACGATTTCGGACGGAATGCGGATCGCCGTCGACAAGCTGCCCGCCATCCTCGGATACGCGGCGATCGCGGCGACCGTCGGCATGGTCCTCCGGATGCTGGCCGAGCGCCTGGGCTTCGTCGGACGGATGGTCGTCTCGGCCCTCGGAATCGGATGGCATCTCGCCACCTATCTCGCGGTGCCCGTCCTCGTGACGCGCGACGTCGGCCCGATCGATGTGGTGAAGGAGAGTGCCCAGATGTTCAGGAAGACGTGGGGCGAGCAGGTGGTCGGAAACTTCGGCATGGGCTGGGCCGGCTTCATGATGGCGATCTCCTGGACGCTCTTCATGGGGCTGCTGTTCTTCGTGTTCGGATCCCTCGGGATGGGCTTCATGGTGATGGCGCTGATCCCGGTCGCGCTGCTGGGATACGTCGCGCTCGGCCTCTTCATCTCGGCGCTCAAGGGGATCTACACGGCGGCGCTGTTCCGCTACGCATCCACCGGCGATGCGGGTATCATGGATGCGCGGATGGTGGAGAACGCCTTCCGTCAGAAGTGAGCCGGCCGGTTGACCCGGCACGCACCGTCCGTGGCGCGCCTCGAGGGCTGGCGCGGACCTCACCGATTCTCATTCCGCCGCTCGAACGCATGGCCAAGACGAATTCATTCGACATCTCCACGAACGTCGACCTGCAGGAGGTCGACAACGCCGTGAACCAGGTGAAGAAGGAGGTCGCGACGCGCTACGACTTCCGTGGCACCGACACGACGGTCGGGTTCGACCGAGAGGCGGGTTCGATCCTGCTCGAGGCGGACGACGACTACAAGCTCACGGCCCTGCAGCAGATGCTGCGCGAGAAGTTCGTGCGTCGCGGCGTCCCCGTGCAGAACATCGACGAGGGCACCGAGGAGGAGGCCTCGCTGGGCCGGAAGCGCCAGCGGATCGCCCTGAAGCAGTCCATCGACTCCGAGACGGCCAAGAAGATCGTGAAGGCGATCAAGGACCAGAAGTTCAAGAAGGTGCAGGCCTCGATCCAGGGGGACGAGGTCCGGGTGTCGGCTCCGAAGCGGGACGACCTCCAGGCGGTGATTTCCTTCCTCAAGAAACAGGAGTTCGGGCTGGCGCTGAGCTTCGGGAACTACCGCTAGTGTGGTGTCGCGGAGGTCTCGGGTCCGTCACCGAGAGCGTCGGCGCGAGATCCCGCAGGAACGGATCGATCGACATGTGTCACGGAGTGTCGGCGCCCCGATACACGAAGAGACCAAAGAAGAGACGAACGAAGACGACTGGGGGACGGCAGCATGAAGGTCCAGATCTTCGGCACGAAATCGTGCCAGGACACGCGCAAGGCCGAGCGATTCTTCAAGGAACGACGGGTGTCGATCCACTTCGTCGACCTGAAGCAGAAGGCCGCCTCGAAGGGAGAACTGCGCCGGTTCGTCCAGAAGTTCGGCACCGACGCGCTGATCGACCGTGACTCGAGGAGATTCCTCAATCTCGGTCTTCACGCGGCGCACTATTCCGACGACCGCTGGCTGGAGATCATGTCGGAGGAGCCGGGCATCCTGGTCACCCCGCTGGTTCGAAACGGAAACAGGCTGACCCTGGGCCACGACGAGAAGGCGTGGCGGTCCTGGACGGACGGCTGACGCCATTCGCAGGTGACCCCGGGAGACATCCCGTGCAACTTTTCTCGACCTCGCCTCGTCCGATCGGTACGAGGACGCCACGCGGATGGTGGCGACACACATCACATGCCACGCATCACGTGGGGGAGTCGACACATGGGGATCAGGACGGATCTGACATCACTCGGAGCGATCGGACTCGGTACCGCGATCGCTGTGGTCGGGAGTGGTGCGCTGCTCTTCGCCGGCGTGTCGAACAGCATCGACGCCGACGTCTGCATCGACATGCCGGCGCCCCCGGAGGCCCCCGCTCCGGCACCCGACGCATCGATCACGGTGGCGAAGCTCTCGGAGTCGGGCGACGTCAGCGTCTCGGTTGCCGTTTCCGACGCCCCCGACGCCCCGCGGACGATCACGATCTCCGAGCAGGTCGTCGTCCGGAGCGGGTGCGTGGACGCACTCCGGTCGGATGTTCATGAAGTCCGCGTCAGGGCGCTCGCCGACGTCGACCAGGTACGGATGCGGGCCGACGAGGTACGGATGCGGGCCGACGAGGCGCGGATTCTGGCCGACGAGATCCGTGCGGAGGTCGAGCGTGCCCGCGCCGACGGTCGGGACGTGAGCCGGAGTTCGAGCGACGAGATCCGTGAACTCGTGGATGCGGCGCTCGCCGAAGCGGGCGTGCGCGACCGGCGACGCTGACGGCCCTCCCGGGTGGTGATGCATCGCAGGAGTGTCGCTGCTGTTCGAGGCCCGATGGATCGGGCCCTCGGGCGCGGACCCGTCGTGTGAACCCGCCCTAGTCGAGCGTCGCCAGAACCGAGTCCTCCCATGACGTATCCGGGGCGGGACGGTCCTGGCTCCGATACCACTCGAAGGTGCCGCCGAGTCCCTCCTCGAGCGGGGTGAGCTCGACGTCGAGGGCATCACGCACGCGGTCGTTCTCGGCGATGATCGGCTCCATGTCGAGGTACGCACCGAAGTAGAAGGGGGGCGAGAAGAGCTGACCACCGGCGTCCAGCAGCTTCTCCCTCGGGACGTGCACGAGGTCTGCTCCGACACCCGCGACCCTCGCCAGGGTGTTCACGAATTCGTTCTGGCTCACCGGGTCCCCCGCGAGGTTGAAGGCATGCCCGCGTCCAGCATCGCGGGTGGCGGCCCGGATCGATGCCGTGGCGATGTCGTCGGCATGCACCCACTGCATCGCCCGTGTCCCGTCGCCCGGCACGATGATGGGTCGCCCCGCGACCAGGCGATCCCAGAAGAAGGCCTCTCGCGGGAAGGGGTTGTGGGGACCGTAGACGAAGGCGGGTCGGGTCGTCGCGACCGGAAAGCCCTCCTCCTCCGCGAGGTGGAAGAGTGCCCGTTCGGTTTCCGCCTTGTGGACTCCGTACTCGAGCGGATCGGAGGCGGGGCGCAGGTCGGCGTCCTCGTCGAAGGGTCCACCCTCCGGATAGGCAGCCACGCTCGATACGAAGACGTACCGGACGAGATCGTCGTGAGCGATCGCCCCGACGGTAGCCAGCACCTGATCGGCCGTCGTGCCGCGCTCCCAGTCGTAGACATTGTCGAAGACGAGGTCGTACCGGCGCTTGCCGATCTCACCCGCCACCGCCGCCGGGTCGTTGCGGTCGGCGTGCACCTCGTCGACCTGGTCACCGAACGGCGTGCCCGGACTCCGATGCATGATGGTGACGGTGTGGCCACGGTCGAGCAGCGCCTGAACGAGTGGGCGGCCGATGAGGCTGGTGCCACCGATGACGAGCGTGTTGGCCATGAAGGAGTACTCCGCAGGGGGAAGCAGCGAGGTGAACGCACCCGGGGCGATCTCGCACTCCGGTCGCGGGCGAGTGGCTCGAAGGGCGCCACCCGTCCATGTTGACCGAGTTCCCCAACGGATGTTCCGCGAGTCGAACACCCCTGCACTCCACGTCCGAACGTCACGCATCGGCCACTCCCACGACTGGCCGACGGCCGGCCCACGACTCGCCGACGGCCCGCTCACGAATCACCGACGGCCCGCTCACGACTCACACATGACCCCGACATGACTCGACCCGAGCACCTCCGGAGGGTGGACGCGTGAGCATATGGTCCCACGCCGGCGAGATCGCCGACAGGACGCCGCCGTCCAGAAACCGTCTGGTCGACTTCCTCCGGGCGGCCTCGATCCTGCTCGTCATCTCGGGGCACTGGCTCCTGACGGCGCCCTACGTGAGTGGTGGAGATCTCGCGCTCGGCAACATGCTGGAGCTGACCGAATTCACGCAGTGGCTCTCCTGGGGCTTCCAGGTCATGCCGGTCTTCTTCCTGGTGGGCGGCTACGCGAACGCCGCATCGTGGGGCGCGGCTCTGCGGGACGAGAAGCCCTTCTCGGCATGGCTCGATTCCCGACTGCGCCGGCTCCTGCTTCCCGTACTCCCGCTCATTGCGGTGTGGGCCGTGCTGGCGCCCCTCGGTCGCCTCGTCGGCCTCGATGCGTCGCTCGTTCAGGAGGCCTCGACGATCGCGCTGGTGCCGATCTGGTTCCTCGCGATCTACACGGTCATCATCCTCTTCGTCCCGCTCACGTACGGGTGGTGGAAGCGCTTCGGGTTCTGGTCCTTCACGGTCCCGGTCTTGCTCGCGATCCTCGACGACGCACTGTTCTTCGCGGGGTGGAGAGGGGTCGGGTGGTTCAACTACCTCCTGATCTGGATCGCCGTGCACCAGCTCGGCTACGCATGGATGGACGGGAGGATCTCGTCACGTCCGGTGCGGTTCGTGGCGGGGCTCGTCGGGGTCGCGGCCCTGGTGGGCCTGACGGTGGGCGGGCCCTACCCCATCTCGATGATCAGCGTCCCGGGCACCGAGATCAGCAACACGCTGCCGCCGAAGCTTCCCCTCCTGGCGCTCGCCATCGCGCAGGCAGGTCTCGTGCTCGCGCTGGAGTCTCCACTGCGAAGATGGCTCCAGCGACGAACTCCCTGGACCGCGGCGGTGCTGCTCAACGGCATGATCATGACGATCTACCTGTGGCATTCGACGGCCATGCTCCTGATCATCGGCCTCGCCACGTCCCTCGGCGGGATCGGGTTGGAGGTGCGACCCACGACGGGTCTCTGGTGGGCGACGCGCCCCCTGTGGCTCGGCGTCTATGCGATCGCGCTCGCCGCGATGATGCCGGCGGTCGCGCGGTTCGAGCGTCTTCGATCTCCGGAGCGGCATGCCCCCGCCGGCCTGCAGGTCGCCGGCGCGCTCGTCGCCTGTCTGGGTCTCGCGATGCTCGCCTACCTGGGGCTCGGGGGCGAGGTCGGGCTCGGCCTGCAGCTGCTGGCCGTGGCTACCCCCTTCGCCGGGGCACTACTGGGTGGTCTGCTGGTCACGCGCCGGTCGTGAGCCGCCGTGCGGCCGATCGCGCGGACTCGAGGATATCGTCCTCGTTCGCGATCTCGAGCACACGGTCGCACATCAGCACTCGCCCGTCGCACACCGTGGTGTGCACGACCGATCCGTTGGCGGCGTAGACGAGGTCGGACGCGACGTCGTGCCCCGGACAGGTCGCAGCGCCGGAAAGGTCCAGGAGCAGGAAGTCGGCCGGTGCTCCGACCTCGACCCGGCCGGTACCGAGACCGAAGACGTCGCCGGGGATCGCCGTCGCGAGCTCGATGGCATCGGCCGCGGCCAGCGTCGTGGCATCGCCCGCCCGGTGCTTCTGGAGCAGGGAGACGAGCTTCATCTCCTCGAAGAGATCGAGATTGTTGTTCGATGCGACGCCGTCGGTCCCGAGGATCACGCGCACTCCCGCCCGGTCGGCGGCCGGATAGTCGAAGATTCCACCGACGGCCAGCTTGAGGTTGGCGGCGGGGTTGGTGACGACGGTTGCGCCCGCCCGACCGAGGAGTGCGAACTCCGTGGCGTCGAGGTGCACGCCGTGGGCCGCCACCAGCCGGGAGGTCACGAGGCCCAGCCGATCGAGGAGCTCCGCGGGCCGAACCCCGTGGACCGATACGCAGTCCGCCACCTCCCGACCCGTTTCCGAAAGGTGAATGTGGAGGGGGAGGTCGTACCGCGCGGCCAGTCGTCCCAGCCGCCCGAGATTGGCGGTGGATACGGTGTAGATCGCGTGCGGCGCGACGGTGGCGCGAATGCGTGGTCCCCACGTGTCCCGCTGCTCCAGCCACTCCTCGACGGCCCGCCACCAGCGTGCCTCGATCCCGTCGTCTCCGAGGTCGACGAAGGCGGCCCCGATGTGAGCGCGGACCCCCAGGTCGGCGGCGGCCCGGGCGATGGCGGGGGCGTGCCAGTACATGTCGTTGAAGTGCGTCGTCCCGCTCCGGATCATTTCGACGATCGCGAGCCGCGTCCCGTGGTACACCGCGTCGGCCGTCATGCGGGCCTCCGCCGGCCAGATTCGTTCGCGGAGCCAGACATCGAGCGGGAGGTCGTCGCCCCACCCGCGGAAGAGCGTCATCGCCGCGTGGGTGTGGCCGTTCGCGAGCGAGGGGGCGAGGTGCAGGCCACGGGCATCGATCGTACGGTCCGCGCCGGGTGGCGGGTCGCCGGATCGGTGGGGGCCGATGTGGGTGATCCGGCCTTCCGCGACGTGGACGTCGACGCATCTGTCGCGGAAGAACGCTCCCCGAACGATCAGTGCGGGGGAGTGAGGGTCGGCCGAGGTCAGCTCTTCGCCTTCCACAGACGAAGCGCCCGCAGGAGTTCGGGTTCGAACCACGTCCCGCCGGTGCCGGCGAGTGTGTTCATCGCCTCCGTCGGGGTCATCCTGTCTCGGAAGGGCCGATCCTCCGTGATGGCCGTCCAGTACTCGGCCAGCGCCACGACCTGACCACCCAGGGAGATCTCGTCGCCACGCTTTCCGTCCGGGTAGCCCGACCCGTCGATGCGCTCGTGGTGCTCGCGAACGAACCTCGGTACGTCGCCGAGGTGGTCCATGGGCTCGAGGATCTCGAACCCGATGCGCGGATGTGCGGCGATGTAGGCGAACTCCCCATCGTCGAGCTGACCCGGCTTGTTCACGACGGAATCGGGGACTGCGATCATCCCGAGGTCGTGGAGAAGGCCGGCGGTACGAATCGAGGACACGAGATCGGGGGGCAAACCGAGGGCTCGTGCGATCTCGGCGGCGCACTGGGCGACTGCCTGGCTGTGACCCCTGAACAGGGGCGTGCGGGCTTCCTGGGCCTTCATGAGAGCCGTGAGCGTCCCCACCGTGAGGCGCTTGACGACCTTCGACTGGTTCGCGGCCTCCTCCCGCAGCATCGCCTCGGCGCGATGGGCGCCCTCCTCCCGCGCGTGAGCGAGGAACCCGCGACGTACGGCGCGGGTGAAGTCACCCGCAGCCATGGGCCGAAGCAGGTAGTGGAAAGCGCCCTCACGACGTGCCAGCTCGGCGCTCGGCTCGTCCCCGGGCCGGACGACGAGCAGAATCCTGACCAGTGGATCCCGGTCGAGAGCTCTGTGGACGAAGTCCAGGCTGCTCATCGAGGACAGGCCGTGATCCTTCACTACGACCTGTGGCCGGCTCGCCTCGATCTCGGTCAGGGCGGCGTCGGGGTCACGGCACTCGGTGAGGTCGTAGCCGGCGTGCTCCAGATGGGATCGGATGGTGTCCAGCAGCGCCCGTTTCTCCGTCAGGACGATCACGGGCGCGCCGCCGCTGTCGTGGTGCGCGGGTGAGTCGGCTGGGATGTCGTGCGTCATGGCCTGCCTCCGATTCGAGTCGCCCGTGAACACTCGCGTGCTCGCTCGTGGGTGCGAGCCACGCGAACCTCGTGCGGAAGCTCTGCCGACACGGGCCGCGTGCCCGGAAACCAGCACGAAGAATGACGTACCAACCCGTCCCACCGCAATCACTCCGACACACGTCGTGGTATTCCGGATCCGGTGGTGGAGGGGGGCCGCGTCGACCTGCCCGAGTCAGGCCGGCGGGAGGTACCGGTCCTTGTAGATCGTCCGCTTGAACAGCCACCCGGCGAACGCCCCGAGCCACTTGAGCGGGTAGTGCTTGAACCTCAGGTCGATCAACTCGATCAGGTTCCCCTCGCAGTCCTTCGCGAAGAAGAAGGTGTGATATCGTGGCGACTTCTCGGGCTCGCTGACGATTTCGACGTCGTGCTTCACGAGCCAGTCATGCCACTTCTCACAGTTGATCACGTCGATGCCGATGTGCGTCAGTCCGACGCGATTCCACGGCACCTCCACCGGATCCTGGTCCGGTTTGAATTCGAAGATCTCGAGGATTCCACCGCCGGGAAGCCGTAACCATCCGATGGTGACCTCCGGTGCCTCGTGGTCCACCCCGAAGAAGGAGCGGACGCGCTCGGGGGGGGCGTCGCCGACCCCGACGAGTCGAGCCCCGAAGACCTCGGAGTAGAACTGCACGAACGCGTCGAAGTCACGGACGGTGATGCCGACATGGCTGAAGGATCGGGCCCTCACGGGGTGGCTCCTCGCTCAGAGGTGGGTGTCTGCGATGTGATCGGCGCTGCGGAGCGCCTGTGCCGCGACGGTGAGACCGGGATTCACCGCGGCCGACGACGGGAAGAAGGAGGCGTCCACGACGAAGAGGTTGTCCACGTCGTGGGTGCGACACCAGGGATCGAGGACGGACGCCTTCGGGTCCTCCCCGAACACCATGGTACCACATTGGTGGGTCGTGTTGATGACTCCCATCGAGACGGGGATGGCGGCCCAGAACCCGGCTTTCCGGAGCATCTTTCGCGTGACGGCGAGCAGTTCCGCGTGCGCTCGGGTGTTGTGCGGTCGGTAGGTGAGCTGGATCCGCCCGGCTTCGGTGAGCGTGATGCGGTTGTCGGGATCGGGCAGATCCTCCGTCATCGCCAGCCACTCCGACCCCCGTTCGAACCACATGCGGTAGAGGGCCGCCGGGATGTGGCGCGCCAGTCCGGATCCGCCCGCCTTCGCCATGTCGGCGTAGGCCCGTCCCTGCGACTGGATGTTGCCGAGCGGGTAGTCCCCGTCGGGACCGCGGAGATAGAAGTCGTTGATCGCCAGCGTCTTCGCGAACTCCGTATCGTGCTTCCGCGGCATGAACGCGCCGATCATGGTGGAGAGGTGGGCCATGTACCGGCGCCCGACGAGGCCCGACGAATTCGCGAGGCCGTCGGGGTGCGAGGCACTCGCGGATCGGAGCATGAGGGCGGAGGAGTTGACCGCGCCGCACGAGACGACGAAGAGGGGGGCCTCTACGCGTATCGTCCCCTCGTCCCGGCGGATCTCCGCGGCGACCACCCGGTCTCCGCTCTCGTTGGTGATGAGCTGCTCCGCGAAGCTCCCGGTCCAGAGCGTCACCTCTCCCTCGGTCAACGCGGGCGAGACCGCACAGACGTCGGCGTCGCTCTTCTTCCTGAGCTGGCAGGGGAAGGAGTTGCAGGTCGCGCACAGGATGCATCCCCCCGCCTGGCCGGGCTCGATCACCCCGAGCGGCTGGTGCGACGGATTCAGGCCGAGGTCGCGGAGCCGCCGGGCGACCTTCGCGATGCGTCCCTGATGCTGGACGGGGGGATTCGGGAAGGGGCCGCGGGGGGGCTCGGTAGGGTCGAGGCCGGCCTCGCAGTGCACGCTGTACATGCGCTCCGCGCGATCGTAGTAGGGCGCCAGGGTCCCGTAGTCGATCGGCCAGGCGGGCGACGTGCCCTCCAGGTGCTCGAGCTCACCGAAGTCCTCCTCGCGGAGGCGATACAGCACCGACCCCCAGAACTTGGAGTTTCCGCCCACGCAGTAGTGCGTGTAGGGCGAGAACTCGTTCCCGTCGCGGTCGAGCCACATCTCCGGGGTCCGGTAGCGCTGCGCACCCCACACCTCCGCCGGATCCCAGTTCGCCGGCTCCTGCGGAATGAACTCGCCCCGCTCGACGACGAGAATGCGGGCTCCCGTCGCGGCGAGTCGCCGGGCGACGGTCCCGCCGCCGACCCCGCTCCCCAACACGACGACATCGAAGTGCTCACTCATCGCGTTCGCCCCCGTTTCGCTGGTCCCGGACTCGGGGGTTTCCGACCGACTCGTAGACCCGCTCCATGAGCTGGTGGTCCTCCCGCGCCCGCGCCAGGCTCATCTCGACCGGTGGTCCGCCGCCGATCGCCCGCACGAAGTCACGGTACATCGCCTGGTACCCACGGATGTCACGGAACCCCGGAAACTTGAGCTTCGGCCACCCCCTGCCTCGGACGAAGACGAAGCCGCCATTCGACTCGAAGGTGATGACGCCGTCGCGCCCGTAGAGCCGTGAGCGCCCGAGCCCCCGGAAGAAGGTGGGGATCTCGCGCGAATAGAAGAGCGCCCCGGCGGCCCCGGTGTCGTACTCGAAGGACACCAGCATGCTCTTGCTCCGGGCGTCCCCCTCGAGCGGCTCCACGTCGGAGTCGTCCGGCCGGTATCCCCTGATGTCGACGATCTCCGGGCCGAGGCTCCCGGCGACGTGCAGCCAGTGGATGCCCTCCTCGAAGAAGGCGTCGCCGCCCGCGATCGACTCGTCGTTGCGCCAGTCGTCCGCCGTCTTCGGCTTGCGCATCACGGTCGCGAAGTGGCCGAAGAGGAAGTCTCCGATCACCCCGGAGTCGAGCAGTCGCCGCAGCTCCACCGCCAGCGGCTTGTAGTGGTCGTTTTCTCCCACGATCACGACACGGCCGGCTCGATCCCGCGCCTCCATCACGCGGTCGTAGGCGTCCAGCTCCGGAAAGGCGGGCTTCTCGACGAGGACGTGCTTGCCGGCGTCGAGCGCCTGCAGCGCGAGCTCCTCGTGGCGGTGGGGCGGGACGGCGACGACCACCGCATCGACCTCGGGATCGTGCATCGCCTGCTCGTAGCTTCCCCAGCTCAGGGTGCCCCCGAGGCGACGGCGGAAGTCTTCCGCCTTTTCGGCGCTGCGGCTCGCGAAGCTCCAGATCACATCACCCCGGAGCGCCTTCAGGTGTCGGGCGTGCACCTTCGAGATGAATCCGCACCCCAGAAAGGCGATGTGGACCGGTCCACGACTCACGGGATCTCCTCGAGGCTCGCGGAGGTGTCGACCGGGTCGGGGGTCTCCGCGGCGCGGTCCGCCTCGCCGGCGGATTCCGTCGCCGTCTGTGACGACCCTCCGGATCCGGACTGCGTCTTGGACCGCCCCCAGAGCGCCATCCCGAGGATGATCATCGCGAGCACGACCAGGCTCCACGTCGGAGGCTGCAGCACGTAGCCCAGGTACGCGAGCATCCAGTACCTCGGGGTCCGGCCCACGACCATGGCCCACATGTAGAGCGTGCGGGAGTAGCCCGACGCCAGCGCCAGGAACTTGAATGGGTAGAAGGGGATCGGCGTCAGCCCCGTCACGACCAGGGTGAGGAAGGGGGCCTTGGCGAACCACCGCGACGCCTTCTGGTAGAGCGCCGCGTCGACGTACTTCGCCCGCACACCCGGCTTGTGCACGAAGGAGAGGGTGAACCGGTAATCCAGCACCGCGGCCACGAGGGCACCCCAGGTCGAGGCGAGTGCACACGCCCAGGCTCCATGGTCCCGCGCGATGCCGAGAAGGACCGGCTCGTGCGGGAAGGGGGAGACGAAGACGTGCGAGGGGATCGTGTACAGACCGAGCTGCACGATCCCCCAGTATTCCTCGGGCGATGCGAGAAGGAGCGCGCCCACGCCGGAGGCGACGGTCAGGAGAGTCGGCATGATCCAGCCGCCGATCGCGGACCTGGGTGACATTACGCGGACCTGTGTGGCATCACCCGCTACCCGCGCCGTGCCCGGCGTGCATGTGCGTGATGGTTCATCATGGATCGGGACACGCTGCGACTCCCTCCGAGACTGATCGGCGAGGTGCGACTCCGAGGTCGGCTCGAGCGGGGATGACGATTCGGAAGCCCCGACCGCTCGGACCCTGGCCGACACGTCGATACGAAGATCTGAACGGTGTCCAGAGCGGGTGGGGAAGGCAAGACGACCGGAGCTCGGTTTCCGCGCGGCTCCCCGGCCCGGGGTGCACCGGCAGACCCGCCGCCCGACCCGCCGGTCGGACCTACCGCCGGATCATCCCGGGGATGACCATCGGCGAACCGCTGCGCAGGTGTGCACCGTGGCCGTGCGCGTTGCGTTCGCTCTCGGTCATCACGGCCAGAGGGAACCCACCCTGGAAGAAGATCCCGTGCCGCAGCGCCATCGTCTCCCACGTGAGCCGTGGTGTCACACCGAGGGTCGGGTCGGCGAAGAACTCCGCGGCTGCGTCGATCGCCGCCACGCGATCGTCCACGCCGGGCGACGACAGGATGTCGGCGACCACCTCGACGAACATCGAGTGGTTGTCCCAGATCATCGCCGCCTCCGGCGAGACCCACATCAGGCCGGGTGCGATCGCGGGGGCCAGCGGCAGCTGGGTCGGATGGGCGTGCGGGGGCTCGCCGGGGGTGAGCTTCGCGCGGAATCGTGCCGCGACGGTATCGAGTCCGGCGGTCCGAGCGGAGCCCGCCGGGAGATCCGTCATCGGTTCGGTGACGGCCAGCTTCGCCCACTCTCCCGCCCACCGGAGTCCGGTCAGGTCGGGGAAGCGCGTGCGGAAGGCGAGGGCGGCGTCATGGTCGTAGAGGATGTCCATGTTCTTCGGAGCCGCCGGGTAGGTGCGCTCCCGGTCGGCCCGGTACTCCGAGACCACCCGAGCGACCGCGGCGGACGGGTCGTCATCGGCGAGCGCGGCCACGACATCCCGCCGGAACTCGCTGCCGAGGACGAGCAGCGCCGACGCCGTCGGGCTCAGACCGTCCGGCATCGGCGGATCGTGCGGTGCATCGGAATCCCGGAGGAGCGCCGACAGATGGGAGACCGTCGCGGACTCCCACTCCGCTCCAGCGTCGGGCGGGGCCTCGGCGAGTTCGGAGAGCAGCAGCAGCTCCGCCCCGGTGACGCGGTCCACGAGCTCGGTGGACTGACCGTGAAGCGGGCCCGCGGAGAGCGGCGTGGACAGTGCCACGCCGACCAGAATCGGGAGAGCGAGTCGCACGTCGAGCGGACCGATCAGCCGCCGCCGGCCCCTGCGCCCTCGCCGATGAGCTCGCGCTCGGCCTTCAGCCGCTCGTACTGCTCCTCGGTGAGGTCGGTGACGCCGATCCAGAAGTGCCCCATCTCGTCCGCCGCCCGATCCCCCCAGGTGACGAAGTCGTCCGGATGGGGATTGTTCGGGTTGTCGGTGGTGTTGTCGTACCACATCGAGAACTTGAGGACGGTGCCGGCGGGGAGCAGCGGCGCGGAGTGGTCGGCGTAGATGTAGTTGTTGTGCCAGTTGAACTGGAAGTCGTCGATCTGGCTCAGCACCGCGGTCCGGCCGTCGGGATAGATCGCCTCCATCGAGGCGCCCTTTCCGCGCAGGTGGAAGTGCGCCTGAAAGCTCTGGATCCGGACCGGATTGTCGAGAACCCACTGACGCTGGTAGATCGGCTTGGTGTGCGGCGCGATCGCGAGGACGCCCTCGGGCGCCACATTGAAGATCTGCAACCGCGTCGGGAACTCGGGCACGTAGCCCTCGGGATAGAGCCAGAGCCCGAGCGCCACACGATCCTGTGGCACCGGGGTGCCGTTGGGGTAGTAGTGGACCTCGAATTCGATCTCCGAACCGGCCTCCAGAAGCTTTCCGGTTCCCTCCTGGTACATCTCGCCCGTCTTGCCGAGTGCCCACTCCGTGAGGAGCCCGGGAAGCAGTCCCCCCACCCGGGTGTCCTGATGCGCCTCCACCAGCATGTGGTGGGTCACGCCGCGGCCGTCCGGGAACGACGGCAGCACCTCGGTCGCACGGACGTAGCGGTCCTCCGTGAGCCCCGTGGGGACCGAGGGACGCCACCAGAGGTCGTTGCCGCTGGCCGGGACGTCGAAGGGTTTCGTGTAGATGACGAGGTCGGGGTCGCCCAGCTCGGCTCTGAACTGGAAGTCCTCGCCGGTCGGGAAGTCGACGGGGGGCGGCATGTCCGCCGGGTCACCCTCGGGCATTCCGGCGTCGACCCAGTCCACGATCGTCGCGATCTCGCCCTCGTCGAGGGAGCGGTCGTTCTCGAAGTCCTGGATTCCGATATGCGGATTGAGGTGCCAGGGGGGCATGAGCCGTCGCGCGACGCGGTCCCGAATGATCCGGCCGTACCTGCGGACCTGGTCGTACGTCATCAGCTCCATCGGGGCGATCGCGCCGGCCTGATGGCACACCTGACAGTTCTGCTGGAGGATCGGCACGATGTCGCGGGTGAAGGTGATGTCTTCTCCCGCCTCCTGGGCCGCGAGTCCGCTACCGGGCAGCGCGAGCACCGCTCCCGCCACCAGCAGCATCGCGGTGAGGCCTCGGCCCGCACCCCGCATTTCGTGGATCTTCGTCATGGTCGTGCTCCCGCCGCGATCGCGGCTACTGCGGTAGAACCGTCACGCTCACGTACCCGTTGCTCCAGCAGCACTGCTCGAGCCCGGCTTCCCGGACACTCCGTTCGGTATGGTCCGCGCGGACGTAGACGACGTATTCACCCGGCTCGGAGAAGGTCGCGGTCGTGCGCGCGACACCGTCGGGCCCCTCGACGTCGATCTCGTCCACTGCGAACACGACGTCGCCCGCGCCCCTCTGCTTGTAGAAGCGCACCGTGACGGGGTGCGCATCGCGATCCCGGGCCCAGGCGGTCAGGTCCAGCGGTTCGCCGACCCGCGCGGTCGCTTCGATCCAGGGGCCGTTCGGTCCCTCGGTCGGCTCTGCACCCTCGCGCATGACGAGCCAGGGCGGATACATGCCGATGGCCGGAGCGTGGAGATTGGCCGTCTCGTACGAATCGAGCAGCCCGCCGGGAATGGCGTAGCGTTCGCCGTTCCGCTCCAGCGTCCAGGTCACGCGGTCCTCCGGCCCGAAGTCGGCGGGTACGGTGACGGTGAAGATGCCGTAGCCGCGTCGGGGCGTGAACCGCGTCGGCTGGCCCCGATCCATCTCGCCGGGCGACACGAAGTTGTTCTCGCCGACCGGGATCGTGACCGTCTCGCGCGTGTTCCGGTTGAAGTAGCCGAAGGACAGGGTGTAGGTGCCGTCGGCGTTCCGGTACCAGCCCTCGAAGGTGGGGCTGACGCCGAGGCCTTCGGGCTGAAGACGGGCGCGCGGGTCGTACTGGGCATCCGCGGGTGGAGCGACACCGAGGAGGAGCGCGGCGGCGATGCCGCAGAGGGTCAGGCGCTGCTTCAACGTCGCATCTCCCGGGGCTGGATTCTCGTCATGCCTGAACCGTTCAGGGTTCAAGCGATAATGCGGGTGGGGCGGTGAGCTCCGCCAGAAGTTCCTGTCCGTCGACAACGCCCGGACAAGTCCCGCCGTCGCCGCGAGAGGGCGAGGTCGGGGGCCGTCGAGATGGGTGCTCGTCGCCAGTCATCCTCGCCACCTTCGCAGGATGATCGTGCTCCGGAACGGGACGATATGTCCCAGTGAGACATCCCGACGTTTCAGCTGAAGCGTTGCGGCGAGCCTCTCCCCCCCGCGGCAGTTCGCGGCCAGCGCGGGTTACCACGTGGTCTCGTCCATCCCGGAGGCCGGACGGGACAGGTGACCTCCGGCACGGCGTGCCCGGCATACCTCAGCATGCGCGAGGACCCTGCTCGTGGCCGTCGTTCCGTTGGTGCCGGTGACCAGTCAGGGTGGGCAGGTCGGCGATCGCGTCGTCGGTGGCCCATGAAGGCATTCCGTCGCCCGCCGCCGTCGGTGACGAGGGTCGATGCCCCCCGGACCGTCGTCGTCCACGTCCCGACCCGGCCAGCGCTGGAAACGCCGCGATCCGGCACCGCCGCGTCGGCCCGCGCGATCCGGCTTCGCGCCGTCGCCCGTGTACCGACGACGGCGTCCAGAGCAGACGCCGCTCTACCAGGTCGGCCAACACTATCTCGAGACATGTCTCGCGAGGGTCGAGGAGGGCGCGGCCGTCCCGCTGCCTGCTCGTTGCATCATAGTGACCCGCTCGCCCATCACGCCGCCTTCCGGGCCGATTGGGCCACCGACTCCGCCCGAACCCCGTGCTCGACCGGCCACACGCACGGGCCTCACCTTCGTCCTGCGTTCCGTCGCAGACGAGCGATGTCCGTTGAATCGTCTTCTATGGAGCAGGCCGTCAAGACGCACCTCCACGACACGCTGTCCGATGTTGTTTTGACGGCCAGCGTCCGTTGCTTCAGGCGCCCGGGACGGTCGGGTGCGGAGTGAGGGTGAGCGTTCGAGGGCGGCTCTCGCCCTGTTGGGAGCGAGACTCGGGATCCTGGCACAGCCGGTTCGTTCTCCGCTCGGAAGCGGGAACCATCCTTCTATCGGGGGCTCTTCGGCACATTGCTTCGTTCGGCTCTCCAGGGTGGCATAGCCTATCCGGGGGGACTCGGACCCGAAGGCCCGGACCAGAAATCCAATGGATGCTCTCCCCTGAACCGCTCTGATCCCAAAACCGACCCGTCGACGTCGCTCGACCTGCTCCGCGGTGTCGTCGCCGGTCAGCCGCTCTTCGACGTCT